>Ga0213920_1000695_pt1 | contig 22725 bp, 22 predicted proteins | sample McNCre1117MG_FD_161054 | JGI IMG/M metagenome (GOLD analysis project Ga0213920, IMG submission 161054) | Freshwater microbial communities from McNutts Creek, Athens, Georgia, United States - 11-17 MG | ecosystem: Environmental > Aquatic > Freshwater > Creek | place: USA: Georgia | collected...
CCCATCCCGAACAGGACCGTGAAACGACTTAGCGCCGATGATAGTGCGGGTTCCCGTGTGAAAGTAGGACATCGTCAGGCTATTACAGCCTCAGAAACCCCCGCTCAATTGAGTGGGGGTTTTTGTTTTTGTGGTTTGATTAATTGATGTTGATGATGTTTTCATCATCCATCGCGCAGGCGCCGCTTTTTTCTAGACTTTTACACAAGTCAAAGAACCAAGCGTCAAAGTTTTTGCCATTTGCATATTTAGCGAATAGTAATTTTAGGTATTTGGTGTTATCTCCCCAAAGGAGAAATTCTGATTGTTTAATTTTTTGAAATTCGAGTAATTTAAATTTCAAAAGCACTTTTGCCGCGTAGCCTGCATGCTTGTCTGGTGCTTTTCGAAATTGATCTAAGCGAGTTCTTGCACGAGCAATCGCATCCGACACATCCGCGAATGCTGAGCCGTGCCCTGGTAAGACCAGTTTTGGGTTCAACCCTTCAATAATGTTTAACGTAGATTCAACTTCATCAAACGCGCTGACCCCTTCGATCTCAGGAAAAACAACCCCAAACCCATTTTCCCAAAGCGCATCAGCAGAAATCAAAATCCCTTCGGACTCGTTAAAGATGACAACAGAGTGTGGGTCGTGCCCTGGTGCTGCATGGATTCGCCAAGTTTGATCATTCACAACCACGGTATCGCCATCATGCAGTGACGCGGTTCGTTTGAATGGTGGGCAGTGCTGGCCTGTTGGTTCATAGGTCAGTGCTTGAGCATTCCAGTCGTCCACAAATGCCGCATGCCCGGGGGGAATGTATGTTTTTAGCGCTGGATAAATCGCTTGAAGATGGGCATTGCCTCCGCAATGGTCACTGTGCAAATGCGTATTGAGCAGCATCGTCAACGGCTGCTGCTGCAATGCGGAAGAAATTAATGCGTTCGTCTGTTCGGCGTGTGTCCAATAGCCACTGTCTACAAGAATGGCTTGGTTTGAATCCTGAATCAAGATGTTGTTAGAGGACAACCATCCTCTCTCAAAAAAGGTAACGCCAACGGGTAATGAATGCATAAAGAGAATGAAAAACATGCAGTCAGTCTGCACTTACGGTGACATTCTGACAGCAAGTAAAAAGTGAAACGCACACCTTAGTGCCGCACGCTTCAGCTTACCAATATTGATGATTTAGAGTAGCCACCCTAAGCCGTGTCAGATAACTGAAAGCATGAGGGAAAACCCGTAAAATGATTTCATGTCACTCGTACAAACTCTTGCAAAGACTACCCTAGAGGGGGGAAGACAAATGCTGCGCTTCACAGGTGTATCGCAAGAGCAACTGCGTAAAACCGAGGGAGTTTTAATCCCGATTGCTCCGCTTGGCGTGGAGCATTTGCCTCATATCTTGAAGCATCTGCTTGCTCTGTCTGAGCATGACCGCTATTTGCGGTTTGGTTATACCGCGACAGACGAGCATGTTCAGCGTTATGTCGACGGTCTGAATTTCGAACGAGATGAAATTTACGGTATTTTTAATGCCGACCTCGAAATCATCGCCATGGCGCATTTGGCACTCATCAAAGATCCGGGACGTGACTTCAGTTCTGAATTTGGTGTTTCTGTGGCTGCACATGCACGTGGCCGAGGCTACGGCGCTCGCTTATTTGAACGTGCGGTGATTCATGCTCGAAACGAAAAGGTGTACCAGATGTACATCCATGCCTTGAGCGAAAACGCCCCCATGATTCGCATCGCGCGTAAAGGCGGCGCCAAGATCGAGCGCGATGGCTCAGAAACAGAAGCTTATTTGCGTTTGCCGAAACGTGACTTGGACAGCCGTGTCACAGAATTCGTGGCCGACCAATACGCAAAAACTAATTACAGCATCAAAGAAGATGCCAAGCGTTTCTGGAACTTTCTCTCCAAAGTCCAAGAAATACGCGAAGGCGTGCGCGATGCGCGCCACCAAGCGGCGGAATAAGCAAATAGCCCAGTGACATGGGCTATGCTTAAGGCTTGTGAGACTCCCGCAGCTTTTCGCTGCAACACTGTGATACCCCCGCAATCCCGAGATATCGAAAAACAAGACAAGCGCAGCTATTGGCAACGCTTGCTCGAGTTCATTCACCCAGGCCCTGATTCCCGCGAAGAGCTGCTTGATGCGCTCTCGGATGCAGAAGACAACCAAGTCATCGGCGCAGAAAGTCGCCTCATGCTAGAAGGTGTGCTGCGCATGGCCGACTTGACCGCAGGTCAAGTCATGGTGGCAGCACCACGCATGGACCTCATCAACCTTGACGCGCCAATTGAAGAAAGCCTTCATCGGGTAATTGACACAGGCCACTCTCGCTTCCCCGTCTACGAAGGCGAGCGCGACAACTTGGTGGGCATTTTGTTGGCGAAGGACTTACTCAAGCTCCAACGTGCACCATCTCTGAACATTCGTACCTTGTTGCGCCCGCCAGTTTTCATTCCCGAAAGCAAAGGCTTGAACGATTTGTTGCGCGAGTTCCGCAACACACGCAATCACATGGCCTTGGTGGTCGATGAGTTTGGGCGTATCGCAGGACTCATCACCATTGAAGACGTGCTCGAACAAATTGTGGGCGACATTGAAGATGAGTTCGACAGTCAAGAAGACGTGGGCGATATCTTTGCGCTGGCCGACCAAACCTATCGCGTCAGTGGCGATGCCTCGCTTGAGCGCGTGGGTGAAGCATTTGGCACCCATCTCGAAGTCACCGCTGCAGAAGCGTCTGATGACACCCACTTCGACACGATTGGTGGTTTCATTGCACACGCCATGGGCCATGTGCCGCGCCGCGGGGAACACTTTGAAATCAACAAGCTGCGTTTCGAGGTGCTGCACACCCGTGGTGGTGCCGTGAAATGGTTCAAGGTGTATCCAGCCACTGAAGACAAAGCGCCGCAATAAGGCATGCAACACAGCGCACAAGCCACACGGCTATGGCCATTAAGTCAACGAGCCACAACCGCCTTGCTATTGGCGGGGATGGCCCAAGCGCTATCGCTCGCGTGGCCGTTTGACGGCGCATTCAAAGGCGACGCACAAGGCTGGCTGCAATGCGTGAGTTTGGCCGTGCTTGCTTTCCATGTCGATCGAAGTCAGTCAGGCAAAGAGACGTTCGTCAAAGCGTGGATCTTTTCGCTGGCATGGCTCGCCGGTAGCTTTTGGTGGCTGTTCATTTCGATGCATCGTTATGGCGGCTTGCCAGCGCCAGTCGCAGGCTTGGCTGTTGGCGTGATGGCTGCTGGATTGGCGTTGTTCTACGCAGCCGCCGCAGCCGTGTATCACGCCATGTGCAAAACGGGTGTGGGGGTGCTGCCGCGTGCCGGCGCCTTTGCTGCTGTTTGGGTCTTGGCTGAGATGGTGCGTGGCACGCTTTGGACCGGCTTCCCGTGGGGTGCTGTTGGCTATGCGCATATCGACAGCCTATTTCAACACTGGGCCCCTTGGGTGGGCGTTTACGGCTTATGTGCTTTGTCCGCCTTCATCGTCATGGCGATAGCGGCTGAAAGAAAAGATAACCGCCCCACCCCCCGCGCGACACAACTCTTCATCGCCGTTGTCGTTGCCATGCTTGGCTACACATGGTTCACGTCTCCAAGCCAAGGTGTGAATGAGGCGGCGCTTTCTAAAAAGCCACTCAGCGTCACCTTGCTACAAGGCAACATCCCGCAAGATTTGAAGTTTGGCGAAGGCGTCAACCTTGCGCTGCGTGACTACCGAGAGGCGCTGTTGTCCAGCACCAGCGACCTCACCGTCACGCCAGAAACTGCCATTCCACTGATTCAGCAGCAAATGCCCGAGCGTTATTGGGGTCAACTGGAAGCACACTTCTCTAAAGGAACCAAAGTAGCGCTCATCGGTCTGCCTCTGGCGCAGCGTAGCGAACAAGGCCAGCTGCAATACAGCAATTCGGCCATCGCGCTGATGCCGCAATCCACCCCGGCATCTACCGCCAGCTACCAGTACGACAAACACCACTTGGTCCCCTTTGGTGAGTTTGTGCCTCCACTCTTTCAGTGGTTTGTTCGCATGATGAACATCCCCTTGGGCGATTTCAACCGTGGCGATGTGGCGCAGCCAAGGCTGTCGGTCAAGGGCGAGCGCATTGCCCCCAATATTTGCTACGAAGATTTGTTTGGCGAAGAGTTGGCGCGCAGCTTTGCTGACCCAGACAACGCCCCCACCTTGATGGTCAACCTCAGCAACATCGCTTGGTTTGGCGACACCGTGGCCATCGACCAGCATTTGCACATCTCCCGTATGCGCGCCCTAGAGCTAGGTCGCCCCATGCTGCGCGCCACCAACACGGGCGCCACCGCCATCATCAATGCGCAAGGCCAAGTCACGCATCGCCTGCCCAGTGGCGTGCAAGGTGCCCTGACTGCTGAGGTCTATGGCGTGCATGGCCCCATCACGCCGTACGCCCAATGGGTGTCGGTTTGGGGGCTTTGGCCATTGGCGGGCTTGGCTTTGCTGACCCTCTGCATCGTTGCCGCCATGGCGCATGCATCTAGACACGGCCAGAGGCGTTTCGGCCCGTAAAATCAGAGGTTTGCGGGCGTCTTGACCCGCAGCTTAATTTGCCGGCGTTTGCTGGCCACTTTGCATGCTGACTTTTCAACAAATCATTCTCAAACTCCAGTCCTACTGGGCCGAGCAAGGCTGTGCCTTGCTGCAACCCATTGACATGGAGGTCGGTGCGGGCACTTCGCACACCGCCACCTTCTTGCGCGCCTTGGGCCCCGAGCCATGGAAGGCCGCCTATGTGCAACCCAGCCGCCGTCCCAAAGACGGCCGCTACGGCGAGAACCCCAACCGCTTGCAGCACTACTACCAATACCAAGTGGTGTTGAAGCCCGCGCCCAGCAATATCTTGGAGCTGTACTTGGGCTCGCTCGAAGCCCTCGGCTTTGACCTCAAGAAAAACGACATCCGCTTCGTCGAAGACGATTGGGAAAACCCAACCTTGGGCGCATGGGGCTTGGGCTGGGAAGTTTGGTTGAACGGCATGGAAGTCACGCAGTTCACTTACTTCCAACAAGTGGGCGGCATTGACTGCAAACCCATCACCGGCGAAATCACCTACGGCCTAGAGCGCTTGGCCATGTATCTGCAAGGCGTGGACAACGTCTACAACCTGCAATGGACCGATGGCCTGACGTATGGCGACGTCTACAAACAAAACGAAGTGGAGCAATCCACCTACAACTTCGAGCACAGCGATGCCGAGTTTTTGTTCACCGCTTTTGGTGCGCACGAAAAACAAGCGCAGCACCTGATGGGCGCGCAGCTCGCGTTGCCTGCGTACGAGCAAGTGCTCAAAGCCGCACACACCTTCAACTTGCTAGACGCCCGTGGCGCCATCAGCGTGACCGAGCGCGCTGCCTACATCGGCCGCATCCGTAACTTGGCACGCGCTGTCGCGCAAAGCTATTACGAGAGCCGCGAGCGCTTGGGCTTCCCCATGGCCCCGCGTGAATGGGTCGAACAAATGCCAAAGAAGACTGCTTGAGCGTAGGACACCAGAACATGACCACACAGAACCTACTCATCGAACTCTTCGTGGAAGAGCTGCCCCCCAAGGCTTTGCAAAAACTCGGCGACGCTTTCTCTAGCGTGCTGTTTGAGCAACTCAAAGCCCAAGGTTTGACAGCGGCCAACTCCGCAGTCACTGCCTACGCATCGCCACGCCGCTTGGCTGCGCACATCACCGCCGTGTCTGCATTGGCTGCAGACAAAGCTGTGCAACAAAAACTCATGCCAACCGCCGTGGGCTTGGACGTCAGTGGTAACGCGACGCCCGCCTTGTTGAAAAAACTGCAAGCTTTGGGCGCTGGCCCCGAGGCTGTGGCACAACTCAAACGCGCACCCGATGGCAAAGCCGAAGCCTTGTTCTACGACAGCATCGTCAAAGGCGCGAGCTTGGCCGATGGCCTGCAAAAAGCCTTGACCGAAGCCATCGCCAAATTGCCCATCCCCAAAGTGATGAGCTACCAGCTTGAAACTGATTGCGATCTGCCCGGTTGGAGCAGCGTCAACTTTGTGCGCCCCGCACACAGCTTGGTTGCCTTACACGGTAGCACCGTGGTACCTGTCAAAGCCTTGGGGCTAACCGCAGGCAACAGCACACAAGGCCACCGCTTTGAGGCCCGTGTGTCGCCCGTTGTCTTGGCGAATGCGGATGTGTACGCTGACACACTCGCCAAAGACGGTGCAGTCATCGCCAGCTTCACCGAGCGCCGTGCTGAGATTGCTCGCCAACTTGAAGCTGCTGCCGCGAAGGTGGGTGGCGGAGTCAAAGCAATTGAAGACGCAGCCCTGCTCGACGAAGTGACCGCCTTGGTCGAACGCCCCAATGTGTTGGTGTGCGAGTTTGAAAAGCAATTCCTCGACGTTCCACAAGAGTGCCTCATCCTCACGATGAAGGCCAACCAAAAATATTTCCCCTTGCTCGATGCCGCAGGCAAGTTGACCAACCAATTCTTGGTGGTCAGCAACATCACGCCTGATGATGCGTCTGCAGTCACAGGTGGCAACGAGCGCGTGGTGCGCCCTCGTTTGGCCGACGCCAAATTCTTCTTTGACCAAGATCGCAAAAAGACACTCGCCTCGCGCGTGGAGGGTTTGGCCAAGGTGGTGTATCACAACAAGCTCGGCACACAAGGCGAGCGCACCGATCGCGTGCGCGCCATCGCCAAAGGTATTGCTGCGTTGTTGCCGCAAGCCAAAGACGCCGCCTTTGTGTCAGCCGTTGACGCAGCCGCGCAACTGGCGAAGACAGATTTGTTGACCGACATGGTGGGCGAGTTCCCTGAGTTGCAAGGCATCATGGGTGGCTACTACGCCCGTCACGATGGCCTAGGCGAGACGACAGCACAAGCCATCGAAGACCACTACAAACCCCGCTTCGCAGGTGACGAGTTACCGCGCAACACTGTGGGCGTGGTCGTGGCTTTGGCCGACAAGCTCGAAACCTTGGTGGGCATGTTTGGCATCGGCAATTTGCCCACAGGCGACAAAGACCCATTTGCATTGCGTCGTCACGCATTGGGCGTGGTGCGCATGTTGAGCGAAGCCAATTTGGATGTGGCGTTGGACGCGCTGGTTGCACAAGCCATTCCCGCCTTCGGCGACAAAATCACCGACCCTGCGGCGGCTTTGACCTCGTTCATTTATGACCGCCTCTCAGGCGGTCTGCGCGAGCACGGCTACTCCGCGCAAGAGGTGGAAGCCGTGTTGGCCTTGCGCCCGCAGCGCTTGAGCGAGGTGGCCAAGCGCCTCACCGCCGTGCGTGCCTTCGCGGCCTTGCCCGAAGCCGCAGCTTTGGCCGCAGCGAATAAACGCATTGGTAACGTGCTCAAAAAAGCAGGCGAGGTCGACGCGCACGTCAACACCGCCTTATTCAAAGAAGACGCCGAGCAAGCCTTGTACGCCGTCATGCAAAAGCTGCTGCCTGAGTCCGAGGCTCAGTTCAATGCGGGCGATTACACCGCCTCGTTGCAAACCTTGGCTACCTTGCGCTCGCCCGTCGATGCGTTCTTTGACGACGTCATGGTCAACGCCGAAGAGATGGACTTGCGCTTGAATCGTCAAGGCATGCTTAAGAAACTGCATGAAGCCATGAACCGCGTGGCCGATTTGTCTGCCCTCGCTTCTTAAAGCCCAGCCATGCAAACCAAACTCGTCATCCTCGACCGCGACGGCACCATCAACCAAGACAGCGACGACTACGTCAAGTCAGCCGATGAATGGATCCCACTGCCAGATGCACTCGAAGCGATTGCGCGTTTGAACCATGCGGGCTGGCATGTGGTGGTCGCCTCCAATCAATCCGGCTTGGGTCGTGGTTTGTTTGATGTGGCGGCTTTGAATGCCATGCACACCAAGATGCACAAGCTCTTGGCTGCCGCCGGTGGTCGTATCGACGCCGTGTTTTATTGCCCGCACAGCCCCGAAGAAACATGCAACTGCCGCAAGCCCTTGCCCGGCTTGTACGAGCAAATTGGCGAGCGTTACGGCATGGACCTCAAAGGCGTCCACACCGTGGGCGATTCGCTGCGTGACTTGCAAGCAGGTGCTGCCGTGGGCTGCGCCACGCATTTGGTACACACCGGTAAAGGTGCCAAGCTCAAAGGCCAAACCTTGCCCGCCGACTTTCCGCAAGGCACGTTGACGCATGCCGACCTCAGCGCGTTTGCCGACTGGTTGCTTGCGCAACCCGAGCCAGCCGCCAAAACCAGCAAAGCAGGAGTCCACGCATGATGACCATGCTCCGTTCAACGCTGCACATGGCGTTCATGTTTGTCACCGTCATTCCCTACACCTTGCTCATCTTGCTGGCGCGTTTGCTGGGCGCCAAGGGCGATGTGCGTTATGCGATTGCCCAAAAGTGGCTCAAGCTCAGCGTCGACTCCGCGCGCGTCATCATGGGCATTCGGTACGCAGTGCAAGGCCAAGAGCACTTGCCCGTGGGTGAGACCAGCCCAGCCATCTTGTTGGTCAAGCACCAGTCCACCTACGAAACGTTTTTGATGCCAGCCATCATGCCGCACCCCTTGGCCTATGTGTTCAAAAAGGAACTGCTCTATGTGCCGTTCTTTGGTTGGTCGATTGGCAGCTTGGACATGATTCACATCGACCGCAGCCAACGCGCCAAAGCGTTTGCCAAAGTGGTGGAGCAGGGCAAAGCCCTGTTGGACCGCGGTGTGTGGGTCATCATGTTTCCAGAGGGCACGCGCATTCCACGCGGTGAACGCGGCAGCTACAAAAGCGGCGGCACACGTTTGGCGATTGCCACTGGCGCGCCTGTCATTCCTGTGGCCGTGACCTCGGCCAAATGCTGGCCACGCAAAGCCTTCATCAAACACCCGGGCGTGGTGGACGTGTCGATTGGCAAGCCCATTCCCAGCGTAGGCCGTGATGCCGATGACTTGATGCGTGAAGTCGAAGCTTGGATTGAGGCCGAAATGCACCGCCTCGACCCCGAGGCCTACGCCGGCACACACTGAGCCCGCACGCATGAGCCGCTTCTTGCAACTCGTGCTCGACATGTTCGATGGCTCCACTGCCAAAGCGCCGCAGCGTTCCAATCCAGTTGCTTTGCATGGCCCGCATGTCCCTTCTGAGTCATTGGGTCAAGTCTTGCCTAAGGCGCATTACGCTCACCCACGCGCCACGCGTCGCATTCAACTTGGCACCACCGATGTGGCCTATGCGTTTCGACGTGGCAAGCGTCGCACCATTGGCATGGCGATTGGGCCTGACGGCCTAGAGGTCAGCGCGCCGCGTTGGGTCACGCTGGGCGAGGTGGAATCCGCCTTGCATGAAAAAGCCGATTGGATTGCGCGCAAACTGGTGGAGATGCAAGAGCGTCAAGCGCAGCTGGGTGCTGCACGCATCGTGTGGGCCGATGGCGTGGTGTTGCCTTATTTAGGTGACCCGTTGCAAGTGGTGCTCGACTCGTCCCGTACGCTCAAAAAAAACAGCGCGCAGTTTGAGCCCGCAACTTCGGGTAGTCACACCTTGCGCCTCGGTCTGCCCCTCAACGCCGAGCCCCCACAAATCCGCGATGCCGTGCAAGCTTGGCTGATGCGCCAAGCCAAAACTTTGTTTGTGGAGCGGCTCAATCACTACGCGCCGCAGCTGGGTGTGCAGTGGCAGCGCGTGTCGCTCAGCAGCGCCGCCACGCGTTGGGGCAGTGCCAGCGCCAATGGCGCCATTCGCCTGAACTGGCGTTTGGTGCACCACAAGCGCGACGTGATTGATTACGTGGTGGCCCACGAACTCAGCCATTTGCGCGTGATGGACCACAGCCCGCGCTTTTGGGAAACCGTGCAAAGCGTCATGCCCGACTATGCCCAACGCAGGCGAATTCTTAAGGATGAACCCTTACCTCCGTGGTCTTGACTTGGTTTTTGGAGATTTCCCGTCATAATTGACGTTTACGTAAACGTAAACAAGGAAATCATGGCGACCACCTATTCCATCAGCGACTTAGCGCGTGAGTTTGACCTCACCACGCGAGCCATCCGTTTTTACGAAGACATGGGCCTGTTGCAGCCCGAGCGCTCTGGCCCGGGCGGGCGCAACCGTGTCTACAGCCACCGCGACCGCACGCGTCTCAAACTCACCTTGCGTGCCAAACGTTTGGGTTTGTCGTTGACCGAGGCCAAAGACCTGATTGACATGTACGACAGCCCGCGCGACACCGGCCCGCAATTGCAAAAGTTCTTGGTGGTGCTCGATGCGCACAAGCGTGAACTCGAAGCCCAAATGGCCGAAATATTGGCCAACCTCGATGAGGTGAAGGCGCACGAAAAAGAAGCACGTACCTTGCTGGTCAAGCAAGGCGAGAAATCAGCCAAGACAACCAAGGCTGTGAAGGCGAGCAAAGCATGACATACCCTGAACTTCACGCCCGCATCGAAGCCAGCTTTGTACGCCAAGGCATGATGCAGCACCTTGGCGCGCGCATCGTCTCTGTGGCACCCGGTGAGGTGGAAATTGCGTTGCCCTATTCCGAGCGCGTCACCCAACAACAAGGCGGCTACCACGGTGGCGCCATGGGCGCCTTGGCCGACATCGCGGCGGGCTACGCCGGTCTGACCATGGCCGCAGAGGGCCAAGAGGTGACCACGGTCGAATACAAGATCAACTTCCTCGCCGCCTTCCAAGGTGGCGAGCTACGCGCACGCGGCCATGTGGTGCGTGCAGGCAAGCGCCTCATCATCACCACCGCTGAAGTGGTGCACCTTGACGACAACGGCGGCGAATCGCCCTGCGCTTTGATGCAGCAAACCCTCGCCACCGTGAACAAAACCTACTGATTCAACGGAGACAAAACATGAACAACTTACCCGGCCTCAATTTCCAACTCGGTGAAGACATCGACGCCCTGCGCGATGCCGTGCGTGATTTCGCACAAGCCGAAATCGCACCTCGCGCAGCTCAGATTGACCACGACGACCAATTCCCCATGGACCTGTGGCGCAAGATGGGTGACCTCGGCGTGTTAGGCATCACCGTGGGCGAAGCGTACGGCGGCGCCAACATGGGCTACCTCGCCCACATGGTTGCGATGGAAGAAATCTCGCGTGCTTCTGCCAGCGTGGGCCTGAGCTATGGCGCACACAGCAACTTGTGCGTGAACCAAATCAACCGCAACGGTACCGAAGCCCAACGCCAAAAGTATTTGCCCAAACTTATCAGTGGCGAACACGTAGGCGCCTTGGCCATGTCGGAACCTGGCGCGGGTTCTGACGTCATCAGCATGAAGCTCAAGGCCGAAGACAAAGGCGGTTACTACTTGCTCAATGGCAACAAGATGTGGATCACCAATGGCCCCGATGCCGACACCTTGGTGGTCTACGCCAAGACCGAGCCCGAGTTGGGCGCACGCGGCGTGACTGCGTTCTTGATTGAAAAAGGCATGAAGGGTTTCAGCATCGCCCAAAAGCTCGACAAGCTGGGCATGCGCGGCAGCCACACCGGCGAGCTGGTGTTCAACAACGTCGAAGTACCTGAAGCCAATATTTTGGGCGGCCTCAACATGGGCGCCAAGGTGCTGATGAGTGGCTTGGATTACGAACGTGCGGTGCTCACCGGTGGCCCTCTGGGCATCATGCAATCGGTGATGGACAACGTGATTCCCTATATCCATGACCGCAAGCAGTTTGGCCAAAGCATTGGCGAGTTCCAACTCATCCAAGGCAAAGTGGCCGACATGTACACCGTGCTGCAAGCTGGTCGCAGCTTTGCCTACACCGTGGCCAAGAACCTCGATTTGCTCGGCACCGACCACGTGCGCCAAGTGCGCAAAGACTGCGCCTCCGTCATTTTGTGGACGGCCGAAAAAGCCACCTGGATGGCCGGCGAAGGCGTGCAGATTTTTGGTGGCAACGGCTACATCAACGAATACCCACTGGGCCGTTTGTGGCGTGATGCCAAGCTGTACGAAATTGGCGCTGGGACCAGCGAAATTCGTCGCATGCTGATTGGCCGCGAGCTATTTGCTGAAACTTGTTAAGGAATTAGCGGCACTGCGACAATTGACGCATGAGCAAATCACTACAACACCTTTTCGATAACAACCGGGCTTGGGCCGACCGCATGATTCAAGAGAATCCTGCGTACTTCTCACGTCTGGCCAATCAGCAAAACCCCAAGTATTTGTGGATTGGCTGTTCCGACAGCCGCGTGCCTGCCAACCAAATCACGGGCTTGGATCCAGGTGAGGTGTTTGTGCACCGCAACGTGGCGAACGTGGTGGTGCATTCCGACTTGAACGCTTTGTCCGTCATTCAATATGCGGTGGATGCACTCAAGGTGGAGCACATCATGGTGGTGGGCCACTACGGTTGCGGTGGTGTGTTGGCTGCCACACGCGGTACGCGTGTGGGCTTGGCTGACAACTGGTTGCGCCATGTGCAAGACGTGCGCCTGCGCCATCGTCAACGCCTCAACCACTTGCCACAAGCCGAGCTTGAATCGGTCATGTGTGAGATGAACGTCATTGAGCAAGTCGGAAACGTTGCTTTATCCAACGTCATGCAAGACGCTTGGGGGCGTGGCCAAAAGGTGACGGTGCATGGCTGGATTTACGGCCTCGACAACGGTTTGGTCAAAGACCTCGGTGTGACCATGAGCCACGCAGGTGAAGTGGTCGATGTGTTCCGCAACGCTTTCAAACGCTACCCCCGTGGTGGCATGCTTCCCGCCGCGTGACCCTGTGGGTCGGCGCGGCACTTTTCTTTTTGTCATTTGGAGAAATTCATGTCCGACCCTATCGTCATCGTCAGCGCCGCACGCACGCCCATGGGCAGCTTCCAAGGCGACTTCTCTGGCCTCGCCGCGCATGACCTCGGCGGCGCCGCTATCAAGGCCGCAGTGGAGCGCGCCGGTATCAACCCCGAGCTGGTGACAGAAGTGTTGTTTGGCAACTGTTTGATGGCCGGCCAAGGCCAAGCCCCTGCACGTCAAGCGGCGTTCAAAGGCGGCTTGCCCAAATCTGCTGGCGCAGTGACCTTGTCCAAGATGTGCGGCTCAGGCATGCGCGCGGCGATGTTTGCGCACGACATGTTGATTGCAGGCACACACGATGTGCTCGTGGCCGGTGGCATGGAGAGCATGACCAATGCGCCTTACCTCATGCTCAAAGGCCGTGGTGGTTACCGCATTGGCCACGACCGCATCTTTGACCACATGATGCTTGATGGTTTGGAAGACGCTTATGAACCCGGCCGCAGCATGGGCACCTTTGGTGAAGACTGCGCGGCCAAATACAACTTCACACGCGCTGAGCAAGATGCATTTGCCACCGCCAGCGTGCAACGCGCCAAGGCCGCCACTGAGAGCGGTGCCTTCGCCACAGAAATCACACCCGTGACGGTGAAGACCCGTGCCGGCGACACCGTGGTGTCGATTGACGAAGGCCCCGGAAAAATCAAGCTCGACAAAATCACCTCGCTCAAGCCCGCGTTCAAAAAAGACGGCACCATCACCGCCGCTTCTAGCTCGTCCATCAACGACGGTGGCGCTGCCATGGTGTTGATGCGCGAGAGCACAGCGAAGAAGCTGGGCTGCAAGCCATTGGCCCGCATCGTCAGCCACGCCACCCACGCGCAAGAGCCTGAATGGTTTGCTACCGCACCCGTGGGCGCCACACAAAAAGCCTTGGCCAAAGCCGGTTGGAAAGTGGAAGACGTGGACTTGTGGGAAGTCAACGAAGCGTTTGCTGTCGTGCCCATGGCCTTGATGAAAGAACTCAATGTGTCGCACGACAAAGTCAACGTCAACGGCGGTGCTTGTGCTTTGGGTCACCCCATCGGCGCCTCGGGTGCCCGCATCATGGTCACGCTGATTCACGCGCTCAAAGCACGTGGCCTGAAAAAAGGCTTGGCCACCTTGTGTATCGGTGGTGGCGAAGGCACGGCTGTTGCACTTGAACTCATCTAAGGACGCGTCATGTTGCTCACCCCTGACCAAACCATGATTCGCGATGCCGTGCGCGACTTTGCCCAACAAGAACTCTGGCCCAACGCCGCCAAGTGGGACAAAGAGCACACTTTCCCACACGAGGTGCACAAAGGTCTGGCTGCACTTGGCGCCTACGGCATTTGCGTGCCCGAAGACTTGGGCGGCGCAGGCTTGGACTACACCACGCTCGCCATTGTTTTAGAAGAAATCGCTGCAGGCGATGGTGGCACCAGCACAGCCATCAGCGTGACCAACTGTCCTGTGAATGCCATCCTCATGCGCTACGGCAACGACGCGCAAAAGAAACAATGGCTCACGGAATTGGCGCAAGGCAACATGCTCGGCGCCTTCTGCTTAACCGAGCCACATGTGGGCTCTGATGCATCCGCACTGCGCACCACGGCCACCAAAGAAGGCGATGCATACGTCATCAACGGCGTGAAGCAATTCATCACCAGCGGCAAAAACGGCCATATGGCCATCGTCATCGCGGTGACCGACAAAGGCGCAGGCAAGAAAGGCATGAGCGCTTTCATCGTGCCCACCAGTGCACCTGGCTACCAAGTGGCACGCCTGGAAGACAAGCTGGGCCAACACAGCAGCGACACGGCACAAATCAACTTTGACAACTGCCGTATTCCTGCCGAAAACTTGATCGGCGCGGAAGGCGAGGGCTACAAGATCGCCCTGTCTGCTTTGGAAGGCGGCCGCATCGGCATTGCCGCACAAAGCATTGGCATGGCCCGCAGCGCGTTTGATGCAGCGCTGCACTACAGCAAAGAACGCGTGAGCTTTGGCACTGCCATCTTCAACCACCAAGCTGTGGGTTTTCGTTTGGCCGATTGCGCCACGCAACTCGAAGCCGCACGCCAGTTGATGTATCACGCCGCCTCGTTGCGCGATGCCGGTTTGCCTTGCCTCAAAGAAGCCGCCATGGCCAAACTTTTTGCCAGTGAAACGGCCGAGAAGGTGTGCAGTGTGGCCATCCAAACTTTGGGTGGCTACGGCGTGGTGAATGACTTTCCTGTCGAACGCATCTACCGTGACGTGCGCGTGTGCCAAATTTACGAAGGCACCAGCGACGTGCAAAAAATCATCATCCAACGTGCGTTGGCTTGATGGTGTTTAACTTGTTCGTTCACGCAAAGGCTTTGGCATGAGCGCTGCACAGCAGTGTCCCTGCGGACGTGTCGATGCGAAGCAACGCGCTGTCGCCTATGCCGATTGCTGTAGTCGTTTCGTCGACCACTTCGACACCGCACCGGCGCCTGATGCCCAGCACCTCATGCGTTCACGTTACAGCGCGTTTGTGCGCGAGCAGGCCAACTACTTGCTCGCCACATGGCACAGCAGCACACGCCCTGCATCGCTTGACTTTGATGCAGGCGCGAAGTGGTTAGGCCTTGAGGTGCGCGAACACAAACCCACAGGCGCTGACACGGCCGAGGTGGAGTTCGTGGCGCGTTACCGTGTGGCAGGCCAAGCTGTGCGTCTGCACGAGCGCAGCCGCTTTGTGCGCGAAGACGGTCGTTGGCTTTATGTCGATGGTGACCAGCGCGGATAATTCCCGCATGACATTTGAAGCTGTTTTGTTTGATTGCGATGGCGTGCTGGTCGACAGCGAAGCCATCACCTGTGGCGCTTTGCGCGACATGTTGGATGAAAACGGCTGGCGCTTGAGTCTTGCTGAATGCATGGCGCACTTCGTGGGCCACACCGTGCGCAGTCGCGCTGACCTGATTGAACGTCACACAGGCAAGCCGCTGACCGACGCGTTCATGGATGAGTTTTACCGCCGTCGCAACATCCGTTTAGAAAACGACATCACTGCCATCGATGGCATTCACGATGCCGTGCGTCATCTGCATGAGCGCTGCGAAGGTCGCATTGCCGTGGCCTCGGGCGCAGACCGTTACAAGGTCGAGATGATGTTGCAACGTGTGGGCTTGGCGCAGTTTTTTGAAGGCCGAATTTTCAGCGGCCATGAAATGCCGCGTAGCAAACCACACCCTGATGTGTACTTGGCCGCGGCAGCGCATTTGCAAGTCGCCCCTTCGCGCTGCTTGGTGGTGGAAGACACGCCCGTGGGCATCGCGGCGGGGGTGGCTGCGGGTGCGACGGTCTGGGCTTATGCGCCGCCTCTTGCCCCCACCGATGTGCTGGTGCAAGCAGGTGCCAAGCATGTGTTTGCGCACATGAACGATTTACGTTTGTCGTCATTGGGCGATCCCGCCTGAGGCTTGTGGATGCTCAGCCCTGTCGCTGAGCCAAGGCGATGATGTCTTTCGCCTCGACCACCACGCGGCCCCTGTTTTTTCGTGCGGCATTGAGCATGGCTTGGCCCACATCTGCGGTAGTCACGATGGCGTTGGGTACGAGGCGTCGTATCAATGACAGAAAAGGATTCGTCAACCGATAAAACCACTGGTAAAGCGGTGTTTTGGACTGAATGCCATCCAGGGGTTGAATGATGCCTGGGCGAAACAAATGCACGCTTTGAAATGGCAGTTTCTGCAAGTCGTTTTCTGTTTTGCCTTTGATGCGTGCCCACATGCTGGTGCCTTGTTCGCTGCTGTCGGTGCCGGTGCCAGAGACATACGTGAAAGTCATGTTGGGGTTCAGTTGTGCAAGCAGACGAGCCACATGCAGCGTGAGTGTGTGCGTCACTTGTGCATAAGCATCTTCGGTCATGCCCGAAGATGACACACCTAAGCAAAAAAAGCAGGCATCGACGCCTTGCAGCTCGTGCGCTTCTGTGTCCAGTTGCATCAGGTCAGCAAGGATCAGTTGCTGAAGTTTGGGGTGTGTTTGCGCCAGTGATGTGCGTCCAGCCGTCACGACTTGGTGCACATCATGGGCTGTCAGGCATTCACGTAAAACGCCTTGTCCCACCATCCCGCTGGCGCCAAAGATCAATACTTTCATCGCAGTTCCTTTTGATAGTTGCCCAAAATTAGGCCTTGTGTCGGAAAGCTTCAGGCGCTTGTCCTGTCCATGTTTTGAATGCGCGAATGAAGCTCTTTTCATTCGAGAATCCCACCTCGGTGGCAATTTGCTTGAGGGGTTTGCGGCTGCGCAGCAGCAGCGTGCGTGCGCGTTGTTCACGCACACTGTCTTTGAGTTGCTGCAAGCTGGCGCCTTCTTCTTGCAGTTGGCGGTGCAGGGTGCGCGCCGACATGTTGAGCCACGCCGCCAAGTCATCGGCATTGCGGCTGTGTTCAGGGTGTTGTGCCAAGGTTTGGCGCACTTTCTCTACCAACAAGCGGTCGCGCCGATAGGGTCGCACGGTCAGCAGCAGGGCGCGTTCCAACATCTGTTGCAGGGCGGTTTCGTCGCGGCGCACGGGCAGAGCGAGGTAGCCCGCATCAAACTGCAAACAGTGCGTGGGCGCATTGAAATGGGTGGGGCCATCAAACAACACGCGGTAGCTGTCGGCGTGTGCGGGCGGTGCAAAGCGCAGATGCGTGGCGGTGAGCGGAATGCGTGAATCGGTCAGCCAGCACGCCACCCCCAGCGCATTGCGCAGCACCGACACCACGCAAAACTCACGGAACACGCCCAAGTCGCGCACTTCATCCAGCTGCAAGGTGGCCACACCGTTGCGTTCGGTCAAGGACAGGTGAATGTCGTCGGTCAACAAACCATGGTGTCGGCACCAACGCCCCAGTGCCAAGCTCAACGTCGGTGAGGTGAGCGAAGCGCGCACCAACAGGCCATAACTGCCCCAACGCAAGCGACGGCTGAACCAGCCTAGACCTTCATCATCTAGCTCTTGCATGGCAAGGCCCGACATCAACTCCATCTGCATGGCCGTCACGCGGGCCTTGTTTTTCTTGAGAAGTTTTGGCTCGATTTGTGCCTTCTTTAAGGCCTCGTCCACGCACAGGTCGCGCTGTGCGTAAGCAGCGGCAATCGCCTGAATGAATGCAATGGGCGTCTCAGCGCGGCCTAACGCAGGCGTTTGTTCGGGTGCAGGATTGGGACTAACCATAAGAAGCATCATTGTGGCAGGATTTGCAACCCATCTGACGCATGACGTGAGGGCAAACGGCCTAAGCTTGGCAGCAACGCCGTTCAAGGAAAACACGATGACTGTTTTGCATTCCCAACTCAACCCACGCTCTGCCGATTTCGCAGCCAATGCCGCTGCCATGCGTACCGTGGTGGAAGACCTCAAAGCCCATCTCGAAAAAATCGCCGTCGGTGGTGGTGAGGCTGCCCGCGCCAAACACACCGCCCGCGGCAAGCTGCTGCCCCGCGATCGCGTGCACATGTTGCTCGACCCTGGCACGCCATTTTTAGAAGTGGCTCCACTGGCCGCGCTCAATATGTACAACAACGACGCGCCGTGCGCAGGTTTGATTGCGGGCGTTGGTCGTGTGAGCGGCGTGGACTGCATGGTGGTGTGTAACGACGCCACCGTGAAGGGCGGCACGTATTACCCCATGACGGTGAAGAAACATTTGCGTGCACAAGAAATCGCGCAGCAAAACAACTTGCCTTGCATTTACTTGGTGGACTCAGGCGGTGCCAACTTGCCCAACCAAGACGAGGTGTTCCCAGACCGCGACCATTTTGGTCGTATCTTCTTCAACCAAGCCAACATGAGCGCGCAAGGCCTCGCACAAATCGCGGTGGTCATGGGCAGCTGTACCGCAGGCGGCGCTTATGTGCCCGCCATGAGCGATGAAACCATCATCGTCAAAAACCAAGGCACCATCTTCTTGGGTGGCCCTCCTTTGGTGAAGGCGGCCACCGGTGAAGTGGTGACAGCAGAAGACCTGGGCGGTGGCGATGTGCACACACGCCTCTCGGGTGTGGCCGACCACCTCGCGCAAAACGATGTGCATGCGCTGGCGTTGGCTCGCCAATGTGTGAAAAGCCTCAACGCACAAAAGCAGCCCAACATCGCCACGCACGCACCCGTGCCGCCGAAGTACGACGCGCAAGAGTTGTACGGCGTCATTCCCACCGACACACGCAAGCCGTTTGATGTGCGCGAAATCATCGCGCGCATTGTGGACGGGAGCGAGTTCGACGAATTCAAAGCCCGCTTTGGCACCACGCTGGTGTGCGGTTTTGCGCGCATCGAAGGCATGCCTGTGGGCATCATTGCCAACAACGGCATCTTGTTCAGCGAATCTGCTTTGAAAGGCACGCACTTCATCGAGCTGTGCTGCCAGCGCAAAATTCCGCTGGTGTTTTTGCAAAACATCACCGGCTTCATGGTGGGCCGCAAGTACGAAAACGAAGGCATTGCACGCAATGGCGCCAAGATGGTCACGGCTGTGGCGACGGCTGCTGTGCCGAAATTCACCGTCATCATTGGCGGCAGTTTTGGTGCGGGCAACTACGGCATGTGTGGCCGCGCCTTCAGCCCGCGCTTTTTGTGGATGTGGCCGAACGCGCGCATCTCGGTCATGGGTGGTGAGCAAGCGGCCAGTGTGTTGGCCACCGTCAAGCGCGATGGCATCGAAGGCAAAGGCGGCCAGTGGAGCGCCGAAGAAGAGCAAGCCTTCAAAGACCCGATTCGCCAACAGTACGAGCATCAAGGTCACCCCTATTTCGCCACCGCGCGTTTGTGGGACGACGGTGTGATTGACCCCGCGGACACACGCCGTGTCTTGGCTTTGGGATTGAGCGCTTCATTGAATGCGCCGATTCCTGAAACCAAGTTTGGTTTGTTCCGCATGTGATGGGGAATTGACATGAGCGCAACGACACCCACCGCATTGAGCATCACAACCCAGGGTGCGATTCGCACCATCACCCTCAGCCGTCCCGATGTGCGCAATGCCTTCAACGACGAAGTGATTACTGAGTTGAAAAACGCATTCACTGAGGCAGGCCTTGCTACCGACGTGCGCTGTGTTGTGCTGGCCGCAGAAGGCCCCGCGTTTTGCGCAGGTGCCGACCTGAACTGGATGCGTCGCATGGCCGACTACACGCGCGACGAGAACCTCGCGGATGCAGGCCAACTCGCCGCCATGCTGCGTGCGATTTACGAATGCCCCAAGCCAACCATTGCCCGCGTGCAAGGCGATGTGTTTGCCGGTGGCGTGGGTTTGGTCGCTGCGTGCGACATGGCGGTGAGTGTGGACACCGCCACCTACTGCTTGAGCGAGGTGAAGCTGGGTCTCATCCCCGCCACCATCAGCCCCTATGTGATTCGCGCCATGGGCGCACGGGCTTCGCATCGTTACTTTTTAACGGCCGAGCGTTTCAGTGCTGCTGAAGCGCATCGTGTGGGCCTCGTTCACGAGGTGGTCGCAGCTGATGCGCTGGACGCCAAAGTGGCCGCGCTGACCAGCGCCTTGGTCAGTGCCAGCCCCAACGCCGTGCGCGCTTGCAAACGCTTGGTGCAAGACGTGGCCGAGCGCGAGATAGACGACGCCTTGGTGGCGCACACCGTGGCAGGCATTGCCGACATTCGTTCAAGTGCTGAAGGCAAAGAGGGCGTGCAGTCCTTCTTGCAAAAGCGCAAGCCTTCGTGGTTGCTGTAACAGGTCAATTGGAGTTTCAAGATGTTTAAAAAGATATTGATTGCCAACCGTGGCGAAATCGCCTGCCGGGTCGCCGCAACAGCGAAGCGCATGGGCATCAAAACCGTGGCCGTGTATTCGGACGCCGACGCACAAGCCAAGCATGTGCAGGTCTGCGACGAAGCGGTGCACATCGGTGGCAGCGCCCCCAAAGACAGCTACTTGCGTTGGGAGCGCATCTTGCAAGCCGCCCAAGACACGGGTGCGCAAGCGGTGCATCCAGGCTATGGTTTTTTGAGCGAGAACGAAGACTTCGCCAAAGCCTGTGCCGCAGCAGGCCTGGTGTTCATCGGTCCACCTGCTTCTGCAATTTTGGCGATGGGCTTGAAAGCCGAGTCCAAACAGCTCATGGAAAAAGCAGGCGTGCCTTTGGTGCCCGGTTACCACGCCGCCGACCAAGACCCTGCATTGCTGCAACGTGAAGCGGACCGCATTGGCTACCCTGCGCTCATCAAAGCCAGCGCGGGCGGCGGCGGCAAAGGCATGCGCGTGGTCAACAGCAGTGCGGAGTTTGCCGATGCATTGGCCAGTTGCAAACGCGAAGCCATCAACAGCTTTGGCGACGATGCGGTGCTGATTGAAAAATACGTGCAGCGTCCACGTCACATTGAAATTCAAGTGTTTGGCGACACCCACGGCAACTGCGTGTATTTGTTTGAGCGCGATTGCTCTGTGCAACGCCGTCATCAAAAGGTGTTGGAAGAAGCGCCCGCGCCTGGCATGACCGAAGCCTTGCGCAAGCAAATGGGCGAAGCCGCTGTGGCCGCCGCCAAAGCCGTGAACTACGTGGGCGCAGGCACGGTGGAATTCATCGTTGAGCAAGCCGCGTATGACAAGCCTGAGTCCATGAAGTTTTTCTTCATGGAGATGAACACGCGTTTGCAGGTGGAGCATCCGGTGACTGAAGCCATCACCGGCCTCGACTTGGTGGAGTGGCAACTGCGCGTGGCCAGTGGCGAGCCGCTGCCTTTGCAGCAGAGCGATTTGCGCATTCACGGCCATGCCATTGAAGCGCGCATTTGCGCCGAAAACCCCGACAACAATTTCTTGCCCGCCACCGGCACCTTGGCGGTGTACCGCAAGCCCACATGCAGCAGTTTCGCCATCAGTGACATTCGTGTGGACGACGGCGTGCGCGAGGGCGACAGCATCAGCCCGTTTTACGACTCGATGGTGGCCAAGCTCATCGTGCATGGCGACACACGCGAGCAGGCGCTGGCACGTTTGGATGACGCCTTGTCGCAAACTCGCATCGTGGGCTTGACCACCAACGTGCAGTTCTTGCGCCACATCATTCGCACCGATTCATTCGCCACTGCCAAGCTCGACACCGCCTTGATTCAACGCGAAGAAAAAGCCTTGTTTGCGCAAGAGCCTTTGGGTCTCGCACTCACCGCGGCATCGGTGGTGGCGAATACGCTGCATCGTGAACAAGCATTGAAAGGTCAAGACCCGTTCAGCAGCCGCGATGGTTGGCGTGCGTATGGCGTGGCCACGCGCAAGTTTGGTTTTGTGTTCCATGGCGCGTCTTACGACGCCGTGTTGACCTATGCCCACGGCGGTAGCCTGCAATTGAGTGTGGCGGATGCCGATGGTGATGTGTCGGGCGTCTTGGCCTTCCGTGAAGACAGCGATGCCTTGCACATCAGCTTCGCTGGTCAACACGCCCGCGTTCAGGTGTTCCACGAAACACAAGGCCATGAAGATGTAGCCCATGTGTTTGCGCCACAAGGCGCCACGCGCATCACCGTGGTCGATGCCTTGGCCCATGCGGGCGAAGCGCAAGAGGCGGGTGGCCGCTTGACGGCCCCTATGCCTGGCAAGGTGGTGTCGTTTGCGGTTGCCGCAGGTGACAAAGTTAAGGCCGGTCAGCCGCTGGCGGTCATGGAAGCGATGAAAATGGAGCACACCATTGCCGCGCCTGCGGATGGTGAAGTGTTAGAGCTGCTCTATGCGCCGGGCGACCAAGTGGCCGAAGGCGAAGAGCTTTTGAAATTGAAAGTGTGACCATGTTGAAATCTTTGCCGCATCGTGTGCGTTTGATTGATGTGGGGCCGCGTGACGGCCTGCAAAACGAAAAGCAGCCTGTGCCTGCCGCCGTCAAGGTGGAGCTGGTGCATCGCTTGCAAGCGGCGGGTTTGAATGAGATTGAAGTCACCAGTTTTGTGTCGCCCAAATGGGTGCCGCAAATGGCA
>Ga0213920_1000696_pt1 | contig 22687 bp, 26 predicted proteins | sample McNCre1117MG_FD_161054 | JGI IMG/M metagenome (GOLD analysis project Ga0213920, IMG submission 161054) | Freshwater microbial communities from McNutts Creek, Athens, Georgia, United States - 11-17 MG | ecosystem: Environmental > Aquatic > Freshwater > Creek | place: USA: Georgia | collected...
AAGCAGCTGGCGACAAAGCAACCATCCGTGTCTTGATGAGCCACGAAATGGAATCCGGTCAACGCAAAGACGGCACCGGCAAACTCATCCCCGCATGGCACATCCAAGACGTGACTGCAACCCTCAATGGCAAAGTTGTGATGACGGCCGAGTGGGGCCCTGCTGTGTCGAAGAACCCCTTCTTGCAGTTCACCATCAAAGGTGCCAAAGCTGGTGACAAAGTGGGCATCACTTGGAAAGACAACAAGGGCGACACACGCTCTGACGAGGCGACTGTTTCCTAAGTCGCCAGAACGCAGTGGAGGCACGAATGAAAAAACTAGTCATTGCTTTAGGGCTCATCGGCGTGTCCGCCGCTGCGTTCGCCCAAAAGTCGTCGACCGACAGCATTGCCGAATACCGCGCCATGCTGCAAGACGGTAACCCTGCCGAGTTGTTTGAAGCCAAAGGTGAAGACCTGTGGAAACAAAAACGCGGCCCTAAAAATGCGTCGCTTGAAAAATGCGATTTAGGCAAAGGCGCAGGCGTGGTCAAAGGCGCTTGGGTCGAGCTGCCGCGTTACTTCTCAGACACCGGCAAAGTGCAAGACCTCGAGTCGCGCTTGGTCACTTGCATGCAAGAGCTGCAAGGGTTCAATGGCGACGAGATTGCCAAGACACCCTTTGGCAAAGGCGAGCAAAGCAACGTCACCGCCTTGGCCACTTGGATTTCTGCGGAATCCAAAGGCATGAAATTCAACTTGCCGCAAGGCCATGTGGAAGAGCGCAAGATGTACGAAGTGGGCAAGCGCCTGTTCTTCATGCGTGGCGGCTCGCACGACTTTGCGTGCGCCACCTGCCACGGTCAAGACGACAAGCGCATCCGCTTGCAAGACTTGCCCAATCTCACCAAGAACCCTGGTGCGGGCAACGGCTTTGGGGCTTGGCCTGCTTACCGCGTGTCCAACGGCCAGATGTGGGGCGCTCAGTTGCGCTTGAACGACTGCTACCGCCAGCAACGCTTTCCCTATCCCTTGTTTGGCAGCGAAGCCACCATTGCTTTGGGCGTCTACATGGGCGTGAACGGCAAAGGCGGCGAAGCCACCGCGCCCGCGATCAAACGATAAGGAACACGCACCATGAACCGCAAATACCAAATCGCGCTGAGCGCCGCTGCTGTGGCCTTGTTGACCGCCTGTGCGGCACCTATGCCATCAAGCGCTGACCTCGACAAACTCACCCAAGACATCTTGGGCCGTTCGTTCCGTGCCCAAGGCCAAGCCAAGCTCGACCGCTTGAGCCCCGACGAAGACAACCGCCTGTGCGCCGAAGCTGAGCGCACCGGTGTGCCTTTGGATGCCAAAGTGGCCGAAGCCATCGAAGCACGCAATATGCAAACCATCAAGGCTCCCGCCGATGGCAAATATTTAGGCGACTTCAAAGAAGGCGAGAAGATCGCCCAAAGCGGTGCTGGTAAAACCTGGACCGATGCCGAAGGCTCGATCAATGGCGGCAATTGCTACAACTGCCACCAAATCAGCAAAGAAGAGTTGTCCTACGGCACACTCGGCCCAAGCTTGTACAACTACGGCAAGATCCGCAGTGCATTGGAGCCTAACAGCCCAGTCACCAAGGCGATCACCGAGTACACCTGGGGCAAGATTCAAAACGCCCGTGCGTACAACGCGTGCTCCAACATGCCACGCTTTGCCCACAAAGGTGTGTTGACCGAAGCGCAAATCAAACACGTGATGGCTTTGTTGCTCGACCCAGCGTCGCCTGTCAACAAGTAATCCCTTTCAAGCCGCAGCATGAGCTTTTTCATCTGCGGCTTTTCTACGTTCTTTAAATAAGCAGGTGCTGATATGAACTTAACCAAACGCGAATTCATGCAAGTCATCGGCGCTGGCTCGATGGCTGGCCTCAACATGCAAGCCTACGCACAAGCCGATGCCGGTGTTGCGGCCAAAGGCTTGTATGACATCCCCAAGTTTGGCCAAGTGTCATTTCTGCACATGACCGACTGCCACGCGCAGCTCAAGCCCATTTACTTCCGCGAGCCCAGCGTCAACCTGGGCATTGGCAGCATGAAAGGCAACTTGCCCCACTTGGTGGGCGAGCATTTGCTCAAGACCGCAGGCGTTCGCCCCGGCAGCGCCGAGGCCTATGGCATGAGCTGCTTGAACTTTGAAGTCGCTGCCAAACGTTTTGGCAAGGTCGGTGGTTTCGCGCATTTGGCTACGCTGGTCAAGCGCCTCAAAGCCAGCCGCCCCGGCGCGTTGTTGCTCGATGGTGGCGACACCTGGCAAGGCTCGGCCACTTCGTTGTGGACCAATGGCCAAGACATGGTGGATGCTTGCAAATTGCTCGGCGTCGATGTGATGACCGGCCACTGGGAATTCACCTACGGCATGGAGCGTGTGCAAGAAATCGTCAACAAAGACTTCGCAGGCAAGGTCGACTTCGTGGCGCAAAACATCAAGACCCAAGACTTTGGCGATCAGGTGTTCAAGCCCTATGTGATTCGCGAAATCAACGGTGTGCCTTGCGCCATCATTGGCCAAGCCTTCCCCTACACGCCCATTGCCAACCCACGCTACATGGTGGCCGATTGGGCGTTTGGCATTCAAGACGAAAACATGCAAAAGATGGTCGACGAAGCCCGCGCCAAAGGTGCGCAGGTGGTGGTGGTGCTCTCGCACAACGGCATGGATGTGGATTTGAAAATGGCCAGTCGTGTCAGCGGCATCGACGCCATCATGGGTGGCCACACCCACGACGGCATGCCCGTGGCCACGTTGGTGAACAACAAAGGTGGCAAAACCATCGTCACCAACGCGGGCTCCAACGGCAAGTTCTTGGGCGTGCTCGACTTTGAGGTGAAGAACAAACGCATCACCGACTTCCGCTACAAGCTCTTGCCCGTGTTTGCCAACATGCTGCCCGCTGACAAAGAGATGGACGCGCTCATCACCAAGATTCGCGCGCCCTACGAAGCCAAGCTGAACGAGACCTTGGCCATCACCGAAGGTACGCTGTACCGCCGTGGCAACTTCAACGGCACGGGCGATCAGTTATTGCTCGACGCCTTGATGGATGTGCAAGGTGCTGACCTCGCGTTCTCGCCGGGCTTCCGCTGGGGCACCTCGCTCTTGCCGGGCCAAGCCATCACGCGTGAATGGTTGATGGACATGACGGCCACCACTTACTCGTACGCCACGGTGACCGAGATGACGGGCGAGACCATCAAGACCGTGCTCGAAGACGTGTGCGACAACTTGTTCAACCCTGACCCTTACTACCAACAAGGCGGCGACATGGTGCGCGTGGGTGGCCTCGAATACGTGTGTCGCCCCAACGAAAAAATGGGCAACCGCATTGGCGAGATGCGTCTCAAAGGCAAGCTCATCGACGCCAACAAAAAATACAAAGTGGCCGGCTGGGCCCCTGTGGCGGAAGAAGCCAAGAGCCAAAACCTCAAGCCGGTGTGGGAAGTGGCCGAGCAGTGGCTCAAGGCCAGCGGTGGCCGCGTGAAGTCACGCAAGCTCAACACACCGAAGCTCGAAGGCGTGTTGCCCAACCCTGGCTACGCCGCGTAAAAGTTTTTAAATTAGAGGAAATGAAATGACTGTCGAACGTTACATCCGCATCATCGCGGGCTTGTTCATCATGGTGTCACTGGCTTTGGGCATCGAAGAGAGCCCTGTGTTTGTGAGCCGTTGGGCCTTGGCCTTCACTGCCTTTGTGGGGGCCAATTTGTTCCAATTTGGCTTCACCAACTTTTGCCCCATGGGCATCATCTTGCGTAAGCTTGGTGTGAAAGATGGCGCCGCTTGCTGCGCCGCTGAGTGATGTGACAACTCAGGTGGGGCTGTTGATGGACTTCAAGAATTTGTAGGTCAATCCAGCCCCAGCGATGATCGACACCAGCGTGAGCCACGCGGTGTTCGAGAAAATCGCACCACCGGTGATGCCAGAGCCCACGGTGCAACCGCCGGCCATCACAGCGCCAAAGCCCATCAAGATCGCGCCGGTCAAATAGTGGCCCAGTTTGTTTTCTGTTTGAAAGCCTTCAAACTTGAAGTCACCAAACAACACGCCCGCGATCAACGAGCCTGCAAACACGCCTGGTAACAAACCTGCATCAAACCCAAAGCTCGGAGCCGTGGCGGTGGAGAGTGTGCGCATCAACCATTCGGCAGAGGGGCTGCTGAAGCTCAAGCTTTGAACCGGCACGGGCTCAAACGACACACTGGCGACCAGTTGGGTGAAGCCCCAACCCAAAGCAATCGATACACCCACCAACACGCCAGCCCAGTTCCAAGTCTGGCTGCTGTCTTGTGTGTCGGCACGCAAACGCCACAGGCCAATGGCACCGAGCGCCAAGCCCACAGCCAACCCCATCCATGCGCCGGTGAAGTGGAGCAAATTGCGTTCAGGGCCACCTTCAACCATCCACAAACCGGTGACCCACTGGCGTGCAGGTGCCAACAAACCCGAAATGCTGGCTTGCACCGTCACAGCAAACACGAGGCCCGAGAGCAGGGCACGCAAATTGCCATTGGCCGAGAGGATGAGCAAACGGCTGGCGCAACCACGCGTCATGATCATGCCCATGCCAAACATGAGGCCGCCCACCACTGCACCCGAAATGCTGCCGGGTGAGCCCAAGTGGCGAGAGGCTTCAGGCTTCAAAAAATCGGCCCACACCAAACCTTGCACTGCCAAGATGGCCACAGCAAAACCGATCAGCCACACGCCCAAGCGTGAGCCACCGCTGCCGTCGCAACACTCGATCACGGCAGCACGTGCGCAAAACTTAGAGCGCTGCGCGAAGAAACCAAAAATCAAACCAATGAGCGCGCCACCCGTGGCCAGCACGGCATGGTCTCCGGAGGTTTCAATCAAGTTGGTGAGATTCACAAAATTCCCCAATGTTCAGTGGTGGCAGTCAAAGCCCTCAATTGTCTCTGCTTTTCAAACGGTCAAACAGCACCATGCCCGCCATCATGGCCAGCACAAACACCAAGGCTTTGTCGTTGCCTGCGGCCATGGCCACCAGTGCCGGGCCTGGGCAAAAACCGGCCAAGCCCCAACCGGTGCCAAACATCAAGCTGCCGAGCACCAAGGGGCGGTCAATCTGCGTCATCTCGGGCCACTGCAGGGGCGCGCCTGAAAAACTGCTGTGTTTCTTTTTGGCCCAAGTAAAGCCGAGCAAGCCCACCATCACGCCGCCGCCCATGACGAACGCGAGCGAGGGGTCCCACGCGCCTGTCAGATCTAAAAAGCCTTGCACTTTGCCGGGGTCGGTCATGCCTGAAATCAGCAAGCCCACGCCAAACAGCAGGCCCAACATGAATTCAATCACGCGTTGCATGTGGGGCTCCTTAAAGGACATGGCGAATCACAAACACGGTGACAAAGCCCGTGCCCATGAACGATAAAGTAGCGACCAGTGAGCGCATCGACAAGCGGCTCAAACCGCAAATGCCATGGCCGCTGGTGCAGCCTGCGCCCCAGCGTGTGCCATAGCCCACCAATACACCGGCCACGATCACCATGGCCCAGTTGGCATCCACGCGTGGGGTGTGCACCAGCTCTGCAGGTAAGAAAAACTTAGCGGCCAAGGGCGCGGCAAACAAGCCCAATAAAAACGCAAAACGCCAAGGCGAGTCGGCGTGTTTGGGTGCGAGCACGCCTTCCAAAATGCCGGTGATGCCCAAGATGCGCCCGCTGTTCAAAAACAAAGCGGCTGCCGCGATGCCAAGCAAAACGCCGCCTAGCAAAGAGGTCCAAGGTGTGAAGTGAAGCCAATCGATCTGCATGGTTTGTATATCTAAAGTTGCCTATATTATTGTGCCCTTATGAAACCCCTCATCCACGGCATCTTCGATCCCGCCACTTGGACCGTCACCTATGTGGTCTACGACCAAGCGGGTGGTACCTGCGCCATCATTGACTCGGTGCTTGACTACGACCCCAAATCGGGCCGCACCAGCACCGCCTCGGCAGACCAAGTGATCGCTTTTGTGAAAGACCAGCAACTCAACGTGGCTTGGATTTTGGAAACCCACGCACACGCCGACCACCTCACGGCTGCGCCTTATCTCAAAGCGCATTTAGGTGGGAAAACGGCGATTGGCGACCGCATCACTGCGGTGCAACGTGTGTTCAAGGGCGTGTTCAATTTAGAAGGTGGCTTCCAAGTGGACGGCACACAGTTTGACCATCTGCTGCATGAAGACGAAACCTTTGGCATTGGTCAGCTCACCGCCAAAGTCTTGTACGTGCCGGGCCACACCCCCGCGTGCGTGGCCTACCAAGTGGGCGATGCCGTGTTTGTGGGCGATACCTTGTTCATGCCCGATGTGGGCTCGGCGCGTTGTGACTTTCCTGGAGGAGACGCTAAAACACTCTATGCCTCAGCTCGAAAAATTTTGAGCTTGCCAGACGAGATGCGCTTGTTCATGTGCCACGACTATCCGCCTGAAGGGCGTGAGGTGAAGTTTGAAACCACCGTGGCCGAGCAACGCGCGCACAACATTCACTTGCACGATGGCATCGACGAAGCTGAGTTTGTGCGCATGCGCACCGCACGCGACACCACCTTGGCCATGCCCGTGCTCATCTTGCCTGCGGTGCAAATCAACATCCGTGCGGGTGAATTTCCGCCCGCAGAAGACAACGGGGTGTCTTACCTCAAGGTGCCTTTGAACGCGCTTTGAATAAGTCTTAGATGTTTTGGTTATTAACAACCAAAAACTCTGTCGTTCCCTTTTAGTGCTGCTGCGCTAAGAATCCATCCATCGCAAATTTAGATGGATTCAAAGGGAACCAAAATGATTCAACGCAAAGACTTTCTCAAAACACTTGCAGCCAGCGCTTTGTTGGCTGTGACTGGGTTTGTAGCCGCACAGCCTGCCCCCGTGACACTGCTCAATGTGTCCTATGACCCCACCCGCGAGTTGTATGTGGAGTTCAACCAAGCCTTCGCTAAGCACTGGAAAGCCAAGACCGGTCAAGATGTGACCATCAAGCAATCGCACGGTGGCTCTGGCAAACAAGCCCGCTCCATCATTGACGGCTTGGATGCCGATGTGGCCACCTTGGCCTTGGGCGGTGACACCGATGCTTTGTACGAACACGGCAAACTCATTCCGCAAGACTGGCAAAAGCGTTTGCCACACAACAGCTCGCCCTACACCTCCACCATCATTTTGGTGGTGCGCGAGGGCAACCCCAAAGGCATCAAAGACTGGGATGACTTGATCAAGCCCGGTATCAGCGTTATTACACCCAACCCCAAGACATCCGGCGGTGCACGTTGGAACTACTTGGCTGCTTGGGAATTTGCCAAACGCAAATATGGCAACGATGCCAAGGCCAAAGAGTTTGTGAAAAAACTCTACGAGAACGTGCCTGTGCTCGATACCGGTGCGCGCGGCTCCACCATCACCTTTGCACAACGCAATCAAGGTGATGTGCTCATCGCTTGGGAAAACGAAGCCTACTTGCTAGACAAAGAGTTCGGGGCTAAGTTTGATGTGGTCGTGCCCTCGCTCTCCATCTTGGCCGAACCTGCAGTGACGGTGGTCGATAAAAACGCAGACAAAAAGGGCACACGCGCAGTGGCTCAAGCGTATTTGGAATACCTCTACAGCGATGAAGGCCAAGACATCGCTGGCAAGAACTTCTATCGCCCCACATCACCCAAAGCGCAAGCGAAATACGCCAAGCAGTTTCCTAAGCTGAACTTGGTGACCATCGACAAATCGTTTGGCGGTTGGACCAAAGCCACCAAAGATCACTTTGCCGATGGCGCGAGCTTTGACCAGATTTATTTGAAGAAGTAATTAGCCATGTCCGTCTTGTTGATTGCTGGCAGTCCCTCTGAGCGTTCGCGCACCGCTGCGTTGCTCAGTGCAGCAGGGCAGCGCTTGGAATTCCGTGGCGCACAGATCGATACCTTGCGCGTGCGTGACTTGCCTCCCCAAGCGCTGTTGCTGGCAGACTTTGGCAACCCCGCCGTGATTCGCGCTACAGCCCAAGTGGCTGAGGCCGACATCGTGGTGGTTGCCACACCGGTTTACAAGGCAGCCTACAGCGGTGTGTTGAAAGTATTTTTGGATTTGCTCCCCCAAACCGCACTCAAAGGCAAAACCGTGTTGCCCTTGGCCACCGGGGGCAGCCCACACCACATGCTGGCTTTGGACTACGCACTGCGGCCTGTGCTGCAGTCGCTGGGCGCGAAGAACATCTTGCCCGGCATCTACGCCACGGATGCACAGGTGGTGGTGAATCCAGAAGGCGGTTATCACGTCGATGAAGACATTGGCGAGCGTTTGGATGACGCCGTCAATACCTTGATCAATGAGCACATCGCCCCAACGCTCAGCAATGCGGGCCGCTTTTCGACGGTGCACTTCTCACAAGTGCGATGTAGTGTCTAACCACGCCCTCGTGTTTGCTTGAAGCGTTCGCTTGAAGCACTCGTCTCTCTAACTCACCACACATTTTTTAAAACCGCTGTGAAAGCGGTCTGGGCGAAGCCTTGGCCATTCACTTTCGCATCGCACTGAATAGGACGTTTTATGACATTTGCATCTGATATTTCTCGTCGCCGCTTTCTCTCTGTGGCAGCCGTGGCATCCGCCACCATCGGCACCGTGGGTGCAAGCCTTCCCGCGTTTGCGCAAAAAGCCACACGCACGCTGCGTATTGGCCATCAAAAGGGCTGGCTCTCCATCCTCAAAGCGCGTGGCACTTTAGAAAAACGCTTGGCACCTTTGGGTGTCAACGTCACTTGGACCGAGTTCAATGCTGGCCCCGTGCAACTGGAGGCTTTGAATGTGGGGGCGATTGACTTTGGTGATGTGGGCGAAGCGCCTCCCATCTTTGCCCAAGCCGCTGGCGCACCGTTGGTGTACGCCGGAGCCACGGTGCCGCGCCCACGTCTAGAGGCCATCATCGTGCCCAAAGGCTCGCCCATCAAAACGGTGGCAGATCTCAAAGGCAAACGTGTGGCCTACAACAAAGGCTCCAACGTGCAGTACTTTTTGGTCAAGCTGCTTGAAAAAAACGGCCTCAAGTACAGCGATGTGCAGTCTGTGTTCTTGCCACCGCCTGATGCGCGTGCCGCCTTTGAAAAAGGCGCCGTCGATGCTTGGATCATCTGGGATCCCTTCTTAGCTTCCGCACAAAAAACACTCGATGCGCAGCTGTTAGCCGATGCCACTGGGTTGGCAAAAAATCGCGGTTACTACTTCACCTCACGCGAGTTCGCGACGCACAACACCGACGTGCTCAAGATTGCGATTGAAGAGATCAACAACATTGACACGTGGATTTCAAAGAACAAACCAGTTGCTGCTGCAGAGTTGTCACAAGTGCTGGGGTTGGACAAGAGTATTACCGAGACCTATGTGGGACGCGCCGCTTACGGAACTGCACCTATCACACAAGGCATCTTGGAAGAGCAGCAAAACATTGCGGACACCTTCTTTGAACTCAAGCTTATTCCTAAAAAGCTCAACCTCTTGCACGCCGCGCCGGTGAGTTTGAACTGAGCCCAAGGCCAAAGGAGTTGTCATGACACACACCAATAATCGCCGTGAGCTATTGCGCCTGTTGGCCTTGTCTGCCGGTGCATGGGGATTAACCGCACCTTTCACTACGCCTACCGCCTTTGCGCAAGCTAAAGACAAAGCAGCAGCCAAACCTTTGGAACTGTTGCGCATTGGTTACCAAAAGTCAGCTGTAAATTTGGTGATCTTGAAGCAGCAAGGTGTGCTGGAAAAACGCTTTCCCAACACCAAAGTGTCTTGGATCGAGTTTCCTGCAGGGCCACAGCTGCTGGAGGCTTTGTCCGTCGGCGCTTTAGAGTTTGGGCTTACGGGTGATTCGCCACCGGTGTTTGCGCAAGCCGCAGGCAAAGACTTGTATTACGTGGGGGCCGAGCCTGCCAAGCCCGAGAGCTCGGCAGTGTTGGTGTTGCAAGACTCGCTCATCAAAACCTTGGCCGATTTAAAAGGCAAAAAAATTGCTTTGCAAAAAGGCTCCAGTGCGCACTACCTGTTGGTGCGTGCGGTTGAGAAAGCCGGGTTGTCGTGGAGTGATATTCAGCCCATCTACCTCACGCCCGCTGATGCACGTGCGGCGTTTGAGCGCAAGAGTGTGGATGCCTGGGTGATTTGGGATCCGTTTTACGCCGCGACTGAGCTGGCCTTGCCGACACGCGTCATCACCACTGGCGTGGGCTTGTCTGGCAACAACTCGTTTTACTTGTCCTCAACCACATTGGCTAACCAATATCCAGAAGTGGTTCTGGCTTTGTTTGAAGAGCTCAGCCGAGCTGATCGCTTTGTGCAAGAGCGCCGCCCCGAAGCCATCAAGTTGATTGCCAACTTCAGTGGCCTCGATGCTGGTGTGGTCAGCCTTTTTTTGAAGCGTCGCCCCCGTTCGCCCGTTGGCTTGTTGAGTGCAGAGGCAGCTGCTAGCCAACAACAAGTGGCCGATGCGTTCGCACGCTTGGCGCTCATTCCTAAATCCGTTCGTGTGTCCGACATCGTCTGGCGCTTCGCCCGTTAACCCACTCATCCCTATCAAAGAGAACGTCATGGATATTTTTTGGTTCATTCCCCTGCACGGCGATGGCCGTTACCTCGGTACATCACAAGGCGCCCGCGCTGTTGACCATGCCTACATGAAGCAAATCGCGCAAGCCGCAGACAAGCTGGGCTACGGCGGTGTGTTGTTGCCGACGGGCCGCTCGTGCGAAGACCCTTGGATTTCTGCAGCCAGTTTGATTTCATCCACACAGCGTTTGAAATTTTTAGTGGCTTTGCGCCCCTCCATCATGTCGCCCACGGTGGCTGCACGCCAAACCGCCACGTTGGATCGTTTGAGTGAAGGTCGCTTATTGGTCAACATCGTGGCCGGTGGCGACAGCAGTGACTTAGAAGCAGATGGCACCTTCTTGAGTCACGACGAACGCTACGAACACGCACGTGAGTTCTTAGATGTCTACACCCGCGTTCTTTCTGGCGAGACCGTGGACTTTGAAGGCAAGCACATCAAGGTCAAGGGCGCACGCCAGTTGTTCCCGACCGTCCAACGCCCTTATCCACCTTTGTACTTCGGCGGCTCATCAGACGCTGCACACGACTTGGCGGCTGAAAAGGTCGAGCTCTACCTCACTTGGGGCGAGCCTCCAGAAGAGGTCGCCAAGAAGTTTGACGACGTACGAAAACGTGCTGCCAAGCTCGGGCGCAAAGTGAAGTTTGGTGTGCGCTTGCACGTGATCCCGCGTGAAACCAATGAAGCCGCATGGGCTGCTGCAGACGACCTCATCAAACACTTGGACGACGCCACCATTGCCAAAGCGCAAGCCGGTTTGGCAAGCATGGATTCCGAAGGTCAACGCCGCATGCGCGAGCTGCACGGCGGCACCCGCAACAACCTAGAGATCAGCCCTAACTTGTGGGCGGGTGTTGGGTTGGTGCGAGGTGGAGCAGGCACGGCCTTGGTGGGCGATGGCGAAACGATTGCCAAACGTCTCAAGGAATACCAAGAGATCGGTGCAGACACCTTTGTGCTGTCGGGTTACCCACACTTGGAAGAGACCTACCGCTTTGCCGAGTTGGTATTCCCACACATTGGTGTGAACCCACAAGCTGCCGCCGCCAATGTCAACTTGGTCAGCCCGTTTGGCGAAGTCATGGCCAACAACTTGGTACCCGTTGAAAAACGCGTATCGCAAAGCTGAGCGAGTGCGTATGTCACGAACATCAGATCAACAACTCGCCGCGCTGACTGCCATGGAGTCGGGGGTGCTGCAAGCGCCGTGGTACCAAGACAGTGATGATGCGTGGTTGCCTTGGGACAAGCTCCTCAGCTTTGTCCATGCCGTGTTTCAACGCCTTCTGCCTTGGCTAGTGCCATTGGCTTTGATCAGCGTATGGCAAGTTTCTTCGGCCCAAGGTTGGATTTCGGTGCGGGTTTTACCAGCGCCCCTTTCTGTCGTAGAAGCCGCATGGACCTTGGCTGAATCCGGTGAACTTTGGAAGCATGTGCAAATCAGTGCAGGCCGCGCCTTGCTTGGCTTGGCTGTAGGCGGTGGCTTGGGCTTGGTGCTGGGGCTGATCACGGGCTCAATTCGCTGGGCCGAAACATTGCTGGATTCGACCATTCAGATGGTGCGCAACATTCCAGCGTTGGCGTTGATTCCCTTGGTCATCTTATGGTTCGGTATTGATGAAACCGCCAAGCTGTTTTTGATCGCAGTGGCGGTGTTCTTTCCGATTTATATCAACACCTTTCACGGCATTCGCAATGTGGATGTGGGCTTGATTGAAATGGGTCGAACCTATGGTCTGTCGCAATGGGGCTTGTACCGCCAAATCATTTTGCCCGGCGCTTTGTCGTCCATCTTGGTGGGCTTGCGTTTCTCGCTGGGGCTGATGTGGGTCATCCTTATCGTGGCTGAAACCATTTCGGCACAAGCGGGCATTGGCTACCTCACCATGAACGCACGTGAGTTTTTACAGACCGATGTGGTGTTGGTGGGCATCTTGCTCTACGCCATTCTTGGCAAATTGGCCGATGTGTTTGCCAAAGGCTTAGAGCGCTATTGGTTGCGCTGGCACCCTGGCTACCAATGATCGAAAGTCAACCATGACACACATAACTTCCAATACACCCGCAGGTGGTGTGCGCTTAGACATTCAGCATTTGGGAAAGGCCTATGGTCAACGCCAAGTGCTGCACAACACCGTGCTCACCATCGAGCCTGGCGAGTTCGTGGCCATCGTCGGTCGCAGCGGTTGCGGTAAAAGCACGCTGCTGCGTTTGGTGGCGGGCTTAGAAGCACCGACGCAAGGCAAGTTGCAAATCGATGGTCAAGACGTGACGGGCTTGCGACACGACACACGCATCATGTTTCAAGAAGCACGCCTGTTGCCTTGGCAGCGCGTGGCTGACAACGTGGCTTTGGGCTTGCCCGAATCACGCCATGCTGATGCCGCCAAGGTCTTGGCCCAAGTGGGCTTGGGCGATCGTTTGAACGAATGGCCCGCCAAGCTCTCAGGTGGTCAACGTCAACGTGTGGCTTTGGCTCGCGCTTTGGTGCACAACCCCCGCTTGCTGTTGCTGGACGAACCCTTGGGTGCCTTGGATGCACTCACACGCATCGAGATGCACGCGCTCATTGAACAGCTTTGGCGTGACAACGGTTTTACCGCTTTGCTCGTCACCCACGATGTGCAAGAAGCGGTGGCCTTGGCTGATCGTGTCATCTTGATCGAGGACGGAACCATCGCCTTGGATGAACGCATTGATTTGCCTCGCCCTCGTTCACGCGGCGACGCACGCTTTGCGGCGTTGGAAAAGCGCATCTTGGACCGCGTGCTGCAACACCCAGACGAAGAAACCACACCAGCCAACGACGACGCATGGCCAGGCTTGCCTGCGCATGGTTTGCGTTGGGCGATCTAAAAAATTCACATTTTTCAAAACGGACTTTTCAAGGAGAACCTCATGTCCATTCAAGCCATCAACGTACGCAACCAGTTCAAAGGCAAAGTGCGCGAAATCATTCGCGGCGATGTCGTGTCAGAAATCGATGTTGAAACCCCTTGGGGCATCGTCACGTCGGTCATCACCACACGCTCGGTGGATGACTTGCAACTCGTCATCGGCTCTGAAGTGGTGGCCTTGGTCAAGTCCACCGAAGTGTCGTTGGCCAAGCTCTAAAAAAACCAATCACAGCAAAGCCTCTAGAAAAAAATCAACATGACACAAACCTCAAAACGGCAACTGCATCTAGGGGCTTTTCTGTTTGGCGCGGGCCACCATTTGGCCGCATGGCGTCACCCCGATGTCGATCCAGCGGGGCATACCCAATTCCAAACCTTGCAAGCCTACGCGCGCTTGGCAGAGAAGGCCAAGTTCGACGTCATCTTCTTTGCCGACAACGTGGGCTTGAGCGATGCGCCCGCCGATGTGTTGGCCAAAAGCGCCTTGCCTCATGTCTTTGACCCCATGCTGGTGCAATCGGCTTTGGCCGCAGTGACCCAACACATTGGTCTGGTGGCCACGGTGTCGACCACGTATTTACCGCCTTATCACTTGGCGCGCAAATTTGCCACCCTCGACCACTTGAGCGGTGGGCGCAGTGCGTGGAACTTGGTGACTTCTGGCACCGAGTTTGAAGCCAAAGGCTTTGGCTTGCCGCACCAGCTGGAGCATGCAGAGCGATACAAAATTGCCCACGAATATGTGAAGGTGGTCAAAGGCTTGTGGGACACCTGGGAAGACGATGCCTTTGTGCGTGACAAGGCCAGCAGCCAATTTTTTGACCCCGACAAGCTGCACCGCTTGCACCACCAAGGCGCCAAGTTTTCGGTGCAAGGGGGCTTGCAAACGCCGCGTCCACCGCAAGGCTATCCGGTGCTGGTGCAAGCCGGCTCATCCAACGATGGGCAAGACTTGGCAGCCGCCACGGCCGAGGTGGTGTTCACCGCACAGCAGTCGGTGGAGGATGCCAGGGCTTTTTACACGTCGCTCAAATCACGCTTGCCAGCGTGGGGGCGCACGGAGCACGATTTGAAAATCATGCCGGGTGTTTCGCCCTTTGTTGGGCGCACGCAAGCCGAGGCGCAAGAGAAGTTTGAACAACTGCAAGACTTGATTGACCCCGCCATCGGCGTGGGCCTGATCTCAGCCTTCTTGGGCGGCGTCGATTTGTCGGCCTATCCGATTGATGGGCCTTTCCCCGCCAACTTGCCTGTGGGCGAAGGGTGGAAAAGCCGTCACGAGCTGTTTAACAAAATCGCGCAGCGCGATAAGTTGAGCATTCGTGATCTCTACAAACGCGTGGCCACTGGACGTGGGCATTGGACCTTGGTGGGCACCCCCGAATCAATTGCGGATGAACTGGAACATTGGTTCACCACAGGCGCGGCCGATGGCTTCAACATCTTGTCGCCCACCTTCCCGCATGGGCTCAAAGACTTTGCCGAGCTGGTGATTCCAGAGTTGCAACGCCGCGGCTTGTTCCGCACCGAATACACGGGGCGCACGCTGCGCGAGCATTTGGGCTTAGCGCGTCCGGCGCATCCTGCGCAGGTTCGTCAGGGGGCATCTGAACGTGTGGTTCCCACACCTTGATGGAGATCTCCATGCAATGGCTCAGACTCATTCAACGAACACCCAAGCGTGTGCTGTTTTCGTTTTTGGTTTCATACGCCAGCTTGTTCGTCGGCTTCTCACTCTCGACGCAAAAAGTCGCACAGATGTTTTGGCAATAAGCAAACAAATAAACAGTCGTTTGTTATTTGATGAGGTGCCTATAGAGTTCATTTCACCGTCTTGAGACCTCTTTGCAAGACGACCTAATGAACCAGAAAGGCGAGAAAAAAATGACAGATGTTTTGGAGCGACAAGTGGGTGGCAACACCTTGGAAGAAGCGCAAGCCTTGGCCCAAGAAGAGGGCCTGAGCTATGCCGGTCGTGTGTCGCCCACGCTAGCTTGGCAGTTGTTTTCAAGCGGTCAAGCGCAGCTGGTGGATGTCCGCACCACCGAAGAACGCAAGTTTGTGGGGCATGTGCCCAACAGCTTGCATGTGGCATGGGCTACCGGCACAGCGCTCACGCGCAACCCGCGCTTTGCACGTGAGCTAGAGGCCAAGGTGGGCAAAGACAGCGTGGTGCTGTTGTTGTGCCGCAGTGGCAAGCGCTCGGCGCTGGCTGCTGATGCTGCGGCCAAAGCAGGTGTGACGCAGGCCTACAACATTGCCGAAGGTTTTGAAGGCGAGTTAGATGAACACCGCCATCGCGGTGGTTTTGACGGCTGGCGTTTCCATCAACTCCCTTGGGTTCAAGACTGACCCATTTTTTAAAGGATTTCACATGTCACACGTTTTCACAGACAACTCGTTGTCTATTGGTCGCACACCGCTGGTCAAGCTCAATCGCATCACCGATGGTGCAGCGGCCACGGTGTTGGCCAAAATTGAAGGGCGCAATCCTGCGTACTCAGTGAAGTGCCGCATTGGTGCGGCATTGATTTGGGATGCTGAAAAGCGCGGCTTGCTGGGCGCGGGCAAAGAGTTGGTTGAGCCCACCAGTGGCAACACAGGCATTGCGCTCGCTTTTGTGGCGGCGGCGCGCGGTATTCCCCTCACGCTGACCATGCCAGAGACCATGAGCATTGAGCGCCGCAAATTGCTGTTGGCCTACGGCGCCAAGTTGGTGTTGACCGAGGGCGCCAAAGGCATGAAGGGTGCGATTGCCAAGGCTGAAGAAATTGCGGCCAGCGACCCCAAGTATGTGTTGCTGCAACAGTTCAAAAACCCAGCCAACCCCGCCATTCACGAAAGCACCACCGGTCCCGAAATTTGGCAAGACACCGACGGCGCGATTGACATCTTGGTATCGGGCGTGGGCACGGGTGGCACCATCACCGGCGTGTCACGCTACATCAAGAAGACACAAGGCAAAGCCATCACCACGGTGGCGGTCGAGCCAACGGCCAGCCCCGTGCTCACGCAAACGCGTGCGGGTGAAGAGGTCAAGCCCGGTCCCCACAAAATTCAAGGCATTGGCGCTGGCTTTGTACCCGATGTGTTGGACTTGTCATTGGTCGATGCGATTGAACAAGTGAGCAACGAAGACGCGGTGGAATACGCCCGCCGCTTGGCACGCGAAGAGGGCATCTTGGCGGGCATCTCTTGCGGTGCGGCCACGGCGGCTGCGGTGCGTTGGGCAAAGAAACCAGAAAACGCTGGCAAAACCATTGTGGTGGTGCTGCCCGATTCGGGCGAGCGTTATCTCAGTTCGGTGCTGTTTGAAGGCGTGTTCAACGAGGCAGGTTTGGCAGCATGAGTGAGTTGACCGATTCACGCGCTGCGTCGTTTGATTTGCAGCGTGTGGTGTCTGAGCTGGCGGCAGTGCGCCAAAGCTGGCGTGAAGCGCAGCAGCGTTCCACCGAGCCCGGTGGGCGTGAGCTGCCCTCGCGCGAGGCCTTGGCTGACATCGTCAAAGGTTTGCGCGGGGCCTTGTTTCCGATGCGCTTGGGGCCATCTGACCTGCGCCAAGAAAGCGAAGACTTTTATGTGGGATACACGCTCGACTCGGTGTTGCACGGCTTGTTGCACCAAGTGCGCTTAGAGCTTAGCTACGCCAGCCGACACGATGCCACGCAAACCGAAGCGGCATTGGACGTGCAGGCGCTGCACATCGTGCGCGAGTTCAGCCACGCTTTGGCCCAGATTCGCAGCTTGCTCGACAGCGATGTGACCGCCGCCTTCGCGGGCGACCCCGCAGCACGCAGTGTGGATGAGGTGTTGCTTTGCTATCCCGGCATCGAAGCCATGATTCACCACCGCATTGCACACCGCTTGTACGCCTTGGGCGTGCCGCTTTTGGCGCGCTTGGTGGCCGAGTTGGCGCATGGCAAAACAGGCATCGACATTCACCCCGGCGCCACGATTGGCGCAGGCTTTTTCATCGACCACGGCACGGGCGTGGTGATTGGCGAGACCGCCGTCATCGGCCAGCGTGTACGCGTGTATCAGGCCGTCACCTTAGGGGCCAAGAGTTTTCCGACCGATGCCGAAGGCCATCTCGTCAAAGGGCTGCCACGCCATCCGCATGTGCAGGACGATGTGGTGATTTACGCCGGTGCCACCGTCTTGGGCCGCGTGACGATTGGCAAGAGCGCTTCGATTGGCGGCAATGTGTGGGTGACCCACGACGTGGCCCCGGGGGCGCAAGTCACACAAGCGCGTTCGCAGCGTGATGAGGCTTTGGCACTGTTATGAGCCAACTACCGAACTATTTTGGTTTGGCTCTGCGTCAATTGCGCGAGCGTGAAGGTTGGTCGCAAGAAGCATTGGCCGAATACGCCGACCTCAACCGTTCGTATGTGGGTGAGTTAGAGCGTGGTCAAGCCATTGCTTCCTTGCTCACCATTGAAAAACTCGCCTTCGCATTTGGTGTGAGCGTGACCACTTTGGTTGCACACGCCGAGCGAATTTCTTCTTCTCAAACCCTCAGAGGCATTGAATTGACGGCTATAGCATGTTGATGGATGGCTCTGAACGTTTGACACTCAATCAACCCTTTTTCTAACTTTCTTGGAGCTTTCCCATGTCGGAACAAACATCCTCTCAGCTCGCGCTGAGTGACAACGCTGCCCGCCAGCTTGCCAATGCGACCAAAACGGTCCCCATTTTGTCGACCATCAGCCCTCGCTGGTTGACGCATTTGTTGCAATGGTCTCCTGTGGAAGCAGGCATCTATCGCTTGAACAAAGTGAAGAACCCCGAAGATGTGTTGGTGGCTTGCGCCAAGCGGGATGAGTCTGAGTTGCCACAAACCTTTGTGGATTACGAAGACCAACCGCGTGAGTACTTCCTCAACGCCGTGTCTACTGTGCTTGATGTGCATACCCGCGTGAGCGACCTCTACAGCAGTCCACACGATCAGATCAAAGAGCAACTGCGCTTGACGATCGAGACCATCAAAGAAAAACAAGAGAGCGAACTCATCAACAACCCCGACTACGGTTTGTTGGCCAGCGTGGCCCCTGAGCAAGTGATTTACCCCCTGACCGGCGCACCTACCCCTGACGACCTCGATGAGTTGCTGACCAAGGTGTGGAAAGAGCCTGCTTTCTTCTTGACCCACCCCTTGGCCATTGCTGCCTTTGGTCGTGAGTGCACACGCCGTGGCGTGCCACCTCCCACAGTGAGCTTGTTTGGCTCGCAGTTCCTCACCTGGCGTGGCATTCCACTGATTCCTAGCGACAAAGTGCCAGTGGCTGATGGCAAAACCAAAATCTTGCTGTTGCGCGTGGGCGAAAAACGCCAAGGCGTGGTGGGCGTGTACCAACCCGGTTTGGCTGGCGAACAAAGCCCCGGCTTGTCGGTGCGTTTCATGGGCATCAACCGCAGCGCGATTGCGTCCTACTTGATCAGCTTGTATTGCTCGCTGGTGGTGCAGTCTGACGATGCGTTGGCTGTGTTGGAAGATGTTGAGATTGGCAAGTTCCATGAGTATCCAGACACCTACAAGTGACGTACACAGCCCTCTAGATGTGGCCGCTTTGGCCCAGCTGGCGGGTGAGTTCTTTGCGGCCTTGCCAAGTGAGCGTGCCGAGCCACAGGCCGCATTGAACGTGGCGCCTTCTTCTACTGCGTTGGGTGGCGTGCCCGCGCCCGTCAACGTGTTGCCTGCAGGCACATCGTTGGGGCCCTTGGCCAACGGTCCGCAGTTGCCAGGCACGATAGCGCCCGGTGCCAATGCTGCGCCTCAGTCGCCCCAAAGCATCTTGAACCTGGGTGCGTCCACGCCTGCGTTGGTGCCGCACTCGGCTGCGCCGAATGGGGTGCCTGACCATGCCTCCATCGTGCCGCCAGCGGTAGATGGCCGTGTGGGCAGTGGATCACTCGGTGTGCCACAGGCCTACGCGCCTTCGTTGCCCGCGGTGGGTGGCACATCGCCTGAGCGTGCAGAAGCGATTGGCCCCGCGCATCAGCGTTCGCCCGCGCCGTCAACGCCTTACTACTTCTTAGGGGAGTCTGCGGGCTATCCCACCACCGTGCAAAACTTTGAAGTGCCGCGTGAAGACCGTGTGTCAGCGCAGTCCTTTGGTTTGCCAGGTGCTGACGACTTGCGCGCTTTGCTGGCCGACAACCCACGTCACCAAGCGCAGCCGTTGCCGGCCCATGCCCCCACAACAGCGAGCGAGCAGCCCACATCGCCTTACTACTTTGCGCAGCCCTCGCGACAAGCCCACGGTTTTTCAGAGCGTGTGCCCCAAGCCGACGAGGCCCGTCATCCGGGCTTTGACGTGCATGCGGTGCGCCGTGATTTCCCTGTGCTGCAAGAGCGAGTGAACGGCAAGCAGTTGGTGTGGTTTGACAACGCGGCCACGACGCACAAGCCGCAATCGGTGATTGACCGCATTGCCTACTTTTATGCCCACGAGAATTCCAATATTCACCGTGCGGCACACGAGCTGGCTGCGCGAGCGACTGACGCCTACGAAGGCGCGCGCGAAAAAGTGCGTGCGTTCTTGGGCGCTGGCTCGGTCGAAGAAATCATCTTCGTGCGCGGTGCCACCGAAGCCATCAACTTGGTGGCCAAGACATGGGGTTGGCAAAACGTGGGCGAGGGCGACGAGATCATCGTCTCCAACCTCGAACACCACGCCAACATCGTGCCGTGGCAACAGTTGGCGGCGGCCAAGGGGGCCAAGCTCAAAGTCATTCCTGTGGATGACACAGGCCAAGTTCTGCTGGACGAATACAAGAAGCTCTTGAGCGACCGCACCAAGATTGTGTCGGTCACGCAAGTGTCCAACGCCTTGGGTACCGTCACGCCCGTCAAAGAAATCGTGGCCTTGGCACACCGTGCTGGCGCGGTGGCTTTGGTGGATGGCGCGCAGTCGGTCAGCCACATGCGTGTGAACGTGCAAGACATTGACGCCGACTTCTTTGTGTTCTCTGGGCACAAAGTGTTTGGTCCTACAGGGATTGGTGTGGTGTACGGCAAGCGTGCTTTGCTCGACGACATGCCACCTTGGCAGGGCGGCGGCAACATGATTGCCGACGTCACGTTTGAGCGCACCATCTTCCAGCCGCCCCCCAATAAGTTTGAGGCAGGCACAGGCAACATTGCCGATGCTGTGGGCTTGGGGGCTGCGATTGACTATGTGCAACGCATTGGCATGGAAAACATTGCACGCTACGAGCACGACTTGCTGGCCTACGCCACACACCACTTGCAGCCGATTCCCGGCGTGCGTTTGGTGGGCACGGCGAAGGAAAAAGCCAGTGTGCTGTCTTTTGTGTTGCAGGGGTACACCACCGAAGAAGTGGGCAAGGCCATGAACCAAGAAGGTATTGCCGTGCGGACCGGCCACCACTGCGCGCAGCCCATTCTGCGTCGCTTTGGGTTGGAAACCACCGTGCGTCCATCGCTGGCGTTTTATAACACCTGCGAAGAAGTGGACCGCATGATTGCGGTGGTGCGACAATTAAGCAACGCCAGACGCTAAGCTCCTCTTGGAAGAGGCGTCTAGCCTCTTCCAAGTTGTCGCTTATGCCCCCCAAGACTCCCTATCGCCTCGTGATTGCTTGTTTTTGTGCCGCTTGGTGCCGAACGTGTGATGACTATGTACACGTCTTCGATGGGCTTAAAAAACGCTACGCCGAGCACGCTGATGTGGTGTGGGTGGATATTGAAGACCAAGCTGAAGTGCTAGACGACGTGGACGTTGAAAACTTTCCCACCCTGCTGATTTCGGACCAACAGCAGGTTTATTTTTGGGGTGCGCTATTGCCGCATGCCAGCACTGCGACACAGTTGATAGATCGCGTTCTATCGAACGAATTACGCCCCATATCAGACGTGGCTATAGCAAAACTTGACCAACGACTTAGAAAAAATCTTTAGAGAATTTTGCTTACAAGAACTCGCTTTATACGGATCTGTAATTAACTAACAAATAAACAGTCGTTTGAGTATTCGATATGGTCACCCACAATCACGGCCATGTCTTCAACACCTACCATCCTCATCGTCCCCGGTTGGCGCGACTCTGGCCCCGGTCACTGGCAAAGCCTGTGGGCGGAGTCCATTGTGGATGCGGTGCGCGTGCAGCAAGACAACTGGATTTCACCCACGCGTAGCGCATGGGTTGGCCGTATTGCTGAAACCATCCTCGCGCAAGACAGCCCCGTGGTTTTGGTTGCACACAGCCTTGGCTGCATTGCTTCCACCCACTTACCACCCGAGGCGGTGGCGCGTGTGCATGGCGCTTTGTTGGTCGCACCGGCTGACCCCGAGCGACGCGCACCCTTGGTCGACTTTGCACCCGTGCCTTACCAGCCTTTGCCTTATCGCAGCGTGGTGGTAGCCAGTAGCAATGACCCGTTTTGTCCTGTTCGCACAGCGGGGGCCTATGCACGTTCGTGGGGCAGCGAGTTTGTACGACTGCAAAACGCAGGGCACATCAACATTGATTCAGGTTTTGGTGCTTGGCCGTTGGGGCTGGCACTGTTGCAATCTTTGGTGGAAACACCGCTGGTCTTTAAGTCGGCTACACCTGCGACGTCTGATCATTCTCTGGAGCTTCAAACGGTATGAAAAAACTTTTGCACACCACCTTGGCCACTGCTTTGCTGACCATCAGTTCTTTGGCCTCTGCACAAACATTGCTGAATGCGTCTTACGACGTGGCCCGTGAGTTCTACAAAGACTACAACCAAGCCTTTGTGGCCCACTACAAAAAGACCACCGGCAAAGACATCAAGATTGACCAAGCCCATGGTGGCTCTAGCGCCCAAGCGCGTGCGGTAAACGATGGTTTGGATGCCGATGTGGTCAGCATGAACACCACCACCGACATCGAATTTTTGGCCAGCAACGGCGTGGTGGCCAAAGACTGGGCGAAGAAGTTTCCCAACAACGCATCGCCCACCACGTCGACCATGCTGTTCCTCACCCGCAACGGCAACCCCAAGGGCATCAAGGACTGGGACGACCTGACCAAACCCGGTGTGCAAGTCATCATCGTCAACCCCAAAACGGGTGGCAATGGCCGTATGGCGTATTTGGCGGCTTGGGCCTATGCGCGTAAAAAAGGCCAGACCGATGCACAAGCGGCAGAGTTTGTAGGCAAGATTTTTAAGAACGTGCCTGTT
>Ga0213920_1000701_pt1 | contig 22556 bp, 13 predicted proteins | sample McNCre1117MG_FD_161054 | JGI IMG/M metagenome (GOLD analysis project Ga0213920, IMG submission 161054) | Freshwater microbial communities from McNutts Creek, Athens, Georgia, United States - 11-17 MG | ecosystem: Environmental > Aquatic > Freshwater > Creek | place: USA: Georgia | collected...
CACGCATCGCCGCTAGACCTAATTCGCCTGGCCATTTAGAGAAAGCCGTTATTCCCACACTTAAGCCAACGGACGCATCTGTCGTTACGTGATTACGTGGATTCGAAGCCACGATAGCGGGGATTCCAAGGCGCGTAGACTCACAAAGTTCCTGTAAGTTATTTGACCATTTGGCCATAATTTCAGGAGAAGCACTGGCACGCAAGATGAAATGGCGCAAGTGAAATTGAGTAACCCCTTTCGTGGTTCCTGCCGCAGACATATTGGGAGCCCCCAAAGGTTTGCGGGTAAACATATTGGTATTTTGGACTAAATCTTCTTCGTTAAATCCTTCGGTAATCGTTGTTTTGGGTCCTCCGCCTTGAACCCCGTTTGCGAAAACTTGATCTCCGCCCATGCGCGTCGTGCTGATGAGCATGAACCCTACTTTTTCCTCGAGCGTCATTTGGGACACTAAATCCTTTATCCGCGCGTCTACCGGCAAGCGCCAGTCTTCGTATTTATCCAGTTTATTATTCTGGTTTAAATCCTTGAAGGACAATTTCCCTATGCGCAGGGTCGGTTTTTTCATAGCCACTAGAACCGGTTGGGTTTGGGCAAATAAGGTGCTCGAGGCAAATACTAAGGCGAGGAGGATACGTGATTTCATCAGTTTTTTCTTTCTTTGTATAGTAAAGCACTAAATCTGCGAATTCTAATGAATATCAAAAATCCCCAAGTAAGTGAACTGATCCAAAATGCCAAAAAATGGTCTGCCGAAATGGCCTGTTTGCGGCATATTTTATTGGATTGTTTGCTAGTGGAAACCTACAAATGGTCTTCGCCGGTGTATATGTTTGGTGGAAAAAATCTGATCGGTATCGCGGCCTTGAAAGAACATTGTGCCCTGAATTTTTTCAAAGGTGGACTTTTACAAGATGAGGAGGGTTTGTTGATAAAACCCGGCGAAAATTCGAATTCGGCGCGCTGGATGAAGTTCAGTTCGGTGGAGGAAATTAGGGCCAAAGAAGCTTCGATCAAAGCCTACATTTTCGAAACTATCGAAGCCGAGAAACTAGGATTGCAAATAGAGAAGCCAGAGCAACAGCCAATCCCCGAAGAATTAACGGCGATATTCGCTAAAAAACCTGCTTTGCAACAGGCATTTGAGAAATTAACTCCGGGTAGACAACGCGTTTACCTGATGTATTTTTGGGAGGGAAAGCAATCAGCGACCCGCATCGCCCGCATCGAGAAAAACGAGAAATACATCCTGAAAGGAAAAGGATTGTCAGATTGTGTTTGTGGTTTGACGAAGAAGAAACCGGGCTGCGATGGTTCGCACAGGGCCATTGAAAATTTTAAGCGATGACGCAAAGAAGTCATACAAAAGGCGTTTGTTAAGACCAGTTTAAACCCCAATTTTGGCCCATGAATTTTGGAGAACAATTAAAAGAAATCCGCACCACAAAAGGACTCACTCAAATCGAATTATCGGAAAAGAGTGGCGTCGCTTTGCGCACTGTTCAACGCATGGAACGTAACGAGGGCAAACCTAGTTTGTATTCGATGAATGCGATCGGCGAAGTTTTGGGGACGAATTTGACCTTGTTGTATGCTCCAGATTTGGAAACCGAAACACGAAATATTATGGAAAGTACAGACCAACAATTGTGGGCGATTGCTAGAAAGCGCGCGAAATTTAAGAGAAGTTTTGGCGCTTATTCCGTTGTCATTCCCTTTTTATGGATTATTTGGTATATCACGATGCCGGGAGAAATCCGCTTTAACGTGCTGCCTTGGCCTATCTGGCCTATGCTCGGATGGGGATTAGGACTAGGGATTCAATATGTGAATGCCTATGTCATTCAAGTAGGTTCTTTAGAACAACGGGAATACGATAAGCTGAAAATTAACCAATAATCGGTTAACTCGTCTTTTTAAATCGCCATATCGCAAGAGCGTTTATTCCTATCCCATAAACGAACATTTTGAGGATAAATGGATAAATTTCCGCGAATCCACTTCCTTTTAGAAGTATTAGTCGATTCACTTCAACGAAATATTTTAGAGGATTCAATTGGTTTACCCATTGAGCCCAATCCGGCATGGTTTCAACGGGTGTAAATAATCCACACATCAGAATGAACAGGATGATAAAAAAGAAGGAGGTAAATAATGCCTGTTGCTGGGTTTCAACAGCCGTTGAAATAAACAATCCAATTCCAAGCGGGACAAAAAGGAATATAGCTAAGAATAACTCGAGTAATCCCAGGCTTCCCACCATAGGGATATGAAAGATCAGTCGACCGAGGGCAATACCAGCCCAAAAAATAAAATGCCCGATAAACCAAAAAGGAATTAATTTCCCAAGGATGAATTCGTGTTTCTTCAAGGGGGTTACATTGAGTTGTTCAATAGTTCCAATTTCCCTTTCTCGCACCACATTCAACGCACAAATTAAGATAATAATTAAGGTCATTACTTCTGCAACGATACCCGGAAGCATAATGGTTTTATAATTTAAGGTAGGGTTGTACCAGAAATTCGTCACTGGGATAATTTTAGCGCTTCCTATGACATTTGCATTACCACGCAGTTCACTCATGAAATCTTGAGTTATTGCATTAGCGTAGTTTTGCACGATTCCTGCTTTCGAATTATTTAAAGCGTTAATTTGAAATTGAACAGCGGGTGGGGAGTTTTGTAGTTTACTGTTTTTTTCAAAGTCTTTTGGAATCACTAAAACAAGATCAATGGCATCTTGCATGAGTAGATCATCGGCCTTTTTTTGATTGTCAATTAAGTCTGTTGCTTGAAAGAAATTTGCGCCTGTAAATTTATGAACGAGTTGGGAAGAGCTTGCGCTTTGGTCTAAATCCCAAATTCCCAATCGCAAATTTTTGATTTCATAATTTGCTGCAAACGTGAGCAAGATTACCTGAACTACGGGCAAGACGGTCATGAATGGCAGTAATTGCCGATTTCTAAAGATTTGTAAAAACTCCTTTCGGACTAGAACGAGAATATTGCGCATATTATTTGTTTCGTTTCAAGCTTTGGATACTCACTAAAATAAAGACTGCGGTCATTGCAATTAATATGAAAAATGGTTTCCAAATAAGTGATATGCCAGCCCCCTTAATCATGATGCTTTTAATCAAAATGATAAAGTGAGTGGCCGGTATAATGTTAGAAATTAGCTGTAATGGTAATGGTAAACTTTCGATGGGAAAAATGAACCCAGAAAGGAGCATGGTGGGCATCATAAGGGACACTAAGCTCGCAAACATGGCAGCTTGTTGCGTTTCTACTCGCGTAGAAATGAGAATACCAAGTGACAACGAGGCTACGGTATAGACAAAGCAAGCTAAAATTAATAAAGCTACTGATCCTACCATGGGTAGTCCGAATACAAATATCCCCAATAAAATGATTATAAAACTGTTTAAAAGGGAAAGTATCAAATAAGGAATTACTTTTCCAATGATGATCATGTAGGGACTAATAGGTGAAATGGATAGCAACTCTAAGGTTCCTGTTTCTTTTTCTCGCGCTAAGGTTACCGATGTTAATAAGGCTGAAATAATCAATAGAATTAAGGCGATTACCCCAGGAATAAATAAGTAGACGGAGAGTAATCGTTGATTGAATATCATTCGCGAACTAAGCTGGACTCCGCCGCTGTTTTCGCGCCCATTTTCGTTATTAAATTCTCCAATGATACCCGATAAATAACTAGTGGTATTGATCGCGGTATTAATATCGCTCGCGTCCGCAATTAATTGTACAGGAGCTTTTTTTGCATGATATAAATCCTGCTGAAAGCTCGATGGGAAAAATACAACAAGTTTAACTTTACCCGATTTAAATGCTTTGGGGATGTCTTGCGGTTTTTCCAAGGTTTGTTCTACCACAAAATAGCCTGAACCAACTATCCGATGAATCAACTTTTCCGATGTTTGATCTTTCGATTGATTTAAGATTCCGATGGGGATATTTTTAAAGTCGTTATTTAGCGCATACCCAAAGATGATGACAAGTGCGATGGGTAAGGCAAAAAGAATCATCATAGTCCGTGTATCGCGGAAAATATGATAGAATTCTTTTTGAACGAAGGCATAGAATTTTTTCATCAAATTATATTTTGTTTGCCGTTCCGCGGGCGAGAAGTTGAAATACGGCATCCATACTATCCACTTGAAAAGAGGTCTTCAATTCGCTAGGAGTTCCTAATGCTTTTATGAGTCCATCCACCATGATTGACACTCGATCGCAATATTCAGCTTCATCCATGTAGTGCGTCGTAATAAATATAGTTACACCATCATGTGCCGCTTCATAAATTAAGTCCCAAAATTGGCGTCGCGTGATAGGATCAACTCCTCCGGTAGGTTCATCCAAGAAAACCACTTTGGGCTTGTGGATAAGTGCTAATGCAAAGGCTAATTTCTGTTTCCATCCTAACGGTATTGTTCTCACTAATTTGTGAATGACAGTTTCTAACTGAAATTTGGAAACGATATCATTAGATCGATCCTTTTTTTCTTGTCGGCTTAACCCATAAACTCCCCCATAAAAGTCAATATTTTCTTGGATGGTCAAATCCTCATAAAGGGAGAATTTTTGACTCATGTAGCCTATGTTTTGTTTAACCAGTTCGGCTTGCGTGGACACATCAAAGCCAGCTACACTTGCCTGTCCAGATGATGGGGTTAACAGGCCACTTAGCATTCGCATTGCGGTGGTTTTCCCGGCACCATTGGCACCTAGAAAGCCAAAAATTTCACCCTTTTTTACCTCAAAGCTGATGGCATTTGTGGCAATAAAAGATCCAAATTTCTTGGTAAGTTGATTTACTTTAACGACTGTTTCCATTCTCCATCAGGTATATAAATGTGTCTTCAATTGTGGGAGGAATGGTTATTATTTCTGCATCTGAAATGGAACCCGCCAACAAATATTCTTTTAGCTCTTTCATTTGAATATCATAATCTGAAAAGGCTACATGGAGGTATTCACCAAAAGCATAGCAATAGCTCACCTTTTCCCAAGCTCTTAGCCACTCGGTTAATTCATATTTCTTCTGACTTTTTATTGCAAAGAGCTGCCAAGGAAATTGACCAGTTATGTTACTGGGCGTATCAATGGATAATATTTTCCCCCCTTGGAGAAACGCAATTCGGTCACATAAATTCGCCTCATCCATATAAGGCGTTGATACTAAAATGGTGATTCCTTGTGATTTTATTTCATGTAGCATTTGCCAAAATTCTTTCCGAGAAACAGCATCAACTCCGGTGGTAGGCTCGTCGAGAATCAAGACTTTTGGACGATGTATTAGCGCACAACATAAGGCTAATTTCTGTTTCATTCCTCCAGAAAGTGCCCCCGATTTTCGATCTTTAAAGGGCTTTAACTGGTCATAGATGGATTGAATTAAAGAATAGTTTTCTGCAATAGTGGTATCAAAAGCTCTGGCAAAAAAGGATAGGTTTTCTTCTACACTTAGGTCAGGGTACAATGAAAAACGTCCTGGCATATAACCTATAATTTTTCGAATTGACGCTTTTGAATCATTTGTATCCATTCCTAGAATACGTGCATTTCCTTTGTCAGCACTAAAAAGAGTGACTAGGATCTTAATTAAGGTTGTTTTTCCGGCACCATCTGGTCCGATCAATCCAAACAATTCCCCCTCTTCTACTTGTATGCTTACTTGATCTAAAGCTTGGACTTCCTTATATCTCTTAGATAGTGATTCAATATGTATTGCGGTATTTTTCAATTTGCTGCTTCATTTAAAATAACTTCTGCTGGCATTCCCATTTTTAACCCACCATCATTCACGACTTTAATCTTTACGGCATAGACAAAATTGACGCGGTCTTGTTTCGTTTGAATAATTTTTGGGGTGAATTCCGATTTAGGACTTACCCAGATGACCTTACCTGTGTATGTTTTGTATGTCCCACCGGCCTCATCAATTCGAACTTTTACGGTCTGGTTAAGTTTGATTTGGCTTAACTGATCTCCAGAGAAATAGGCCCGTAAAATTAGGTTGGATAAATCCGCGATTTTGTACAATGGTTTACCATAGGATACGATTTCATTTGCCTCTACAAACTTGGCTGTGACTGTACCATTGATTGGATTTATTACCTTGGCTTGATCTAACTGAAGCTGAATTTGGTTGATTTGTTCTTTCAAACCTTCTGCTTCATTATTTATGGTTTTTGCTTGACTTTTTAAGGCAATTTCTTGGGCTTTCATTTGGCTTTTTTGCGTGATAATTTGCTTATCAATTTGTGTGATTTGCGCTTGAATATCATCCACTTGCTTTGGTGTTGCAGCCCCGTTTGCGAGTAAATTTGAAACTCTATTTAGTTCATAAAGTAAGGTTTTTCGTTGACTTTCAGAACTGATGATTTGGTTTTGCAATACGTTTAATTGTGCCTCAACGGCAGGCGATTTGCTTTTGACTGTTCGGATATTTGCCTCTATAATATTTTTTTGTTGGACTAACATAGCAGGGTCAATTTCTGCAACGAGTGTACCCGCTGAAATGACATCTCCCTCCGAAAGTAAGATTGATTTAATTTTGCCATTTGCTTCGGCAGAAACGATTGTTTCCGTAGCTTCAAAATTGCCATAAGCATCGGCTTCTTTTGTTTGCTTGCAGCTTGCTAATGAAGCGCAAAATAGAAGGGATAAGTAGATAGATGATTTCATGAGTTTGATTTATAAAAAAGAATTTGAGTCAAATAATAACATAGCGTCTTGAAGGAAGGCTAGTTTCTGAATTTTGTGTAATAGGTAGGATTGTTTAGCTAATTTTTCTGCATTTTTTTCTGTTATGAATTGTGTCGCAGTGATGGTACCCAGATCTAATTCTGAAGCTGCTGTAATACTAATTCGTTCCCGAATACTTACTATGGCTTGATCCTGTTCAATCAACTTTTCATAGCGTTTCACTTCCTCTGAGATTTTTGTGTATTGCATGGATAGTTGGCGTTCTAAATCGCTTTGCTGTTGATGAATTAGTTCTTTTTGTAGTTGGGAGCTTTTTTGGTTCAAGCGTTTGGTGTAGTAAGAGGAAAGATCCCAATTAAGTCGTACACCCATCAAATAATAGGACTGAAATTCGTTTTTCAACATATTTAATGCGGGATTTCCGTAGCCACCTTGTCCGAAAAGGAAGGCTTTAGGGCGTAGCTTCGATTGATTCAGCTCTTCGGATGTTGCAACTAAGGATTGCTGGTTTTGGAGCAGTTTCATTTCATAGGTTTCATAGGAAAGGGGTGTAATCTTCAGCATGTCTGCAGGGATTTGGAAAGAGGCAAGGTTGTTTAGTTTCAAGCCAGTTACTATGTTTAACATTTCAACAGCAATGTTTTTTGCCGCACCAATATCTGTGATTTGTTGCTCAATTTTAAGTAGCTCAACAGCTAATATATCAAGTTGATTTTTCGTGCGAGCACCAAAACGAATTCCCGTTTCTAATACGCTTTTTCTTGCCAAAATTTCTTCTTTTGCTGTTTCCCAAATCTGACGATTTTCTTGTGCCAATAAGGCGCTGAAATATAATTTTTGTGTTTCCTGAAGAAGGTTTCGATTAGCTAATTGAATGCGAGTGAGTGTAGTTTTTGAGCTAAGGTCTTGGAGCATTGTTCTTATTTTGCTCGCACCGCCGTCGTATATTAATTGATTTACATCAACAAAAGCTTTGTATTGATCTTTATTGATAGGGGTCATACGAAGGTTAGGTATTTCGATGGCTAATCCTGTAACATCTGACTGATAAGTTGTTTGCCCGTTGAGCGACATTTGCGGTAACCATCCTGTTTGAATGACACGCGCGTTTAACTTACCTAGCTCTTGTTCAATTTCTTTTTGTTTAGTACTGGTCGCTGTTTTTTGTGCCGCATCTAAACACATGGCTAGTGTTACATTTTGACCGAGTAAGGGTTTTCCAATTAGTATAATGGCCCAAAGGGTGTAAATTTTTATTTTCATCTTTTTGACTTTTGCGTCTGACATTATTGTCAGTTTTTGGATAAATTTTTTTAAGGTTTAATGCTTCTTAAAATTAAACGAGTGACTTCCGTCTTACGCGTTTCTAAAAGGTCTTTAAATTCTTTCTCATTCGTCTGAGTTACGAGCATGATCATCGGTTTAGCCAAAACAGGGAATGCACAAAGTGAAATGATGTGCATAAATAATTGGATGGGCTCAATGGGAGTAATTCTTCCCGCTTTGATTTCAGCATTTACTTGTGTGAGAAATGGTTCAATAGTAGGCTTATCTCCATCGAGTAAATTTTCAACAAATTTTATCCCGAGGCTGTTTAATTCATTAATGATGAAGAGGGGCATATATGGATTTTTCAATCCTAGTTCAATGTAATTTTTAACAAACGACGCTATTTTGTCTTCAAAGGCCAGATCGCCATTCAAGATCTTTAACATCTGTGGAAGTGCTTGACGCATCAATGTTTTAGCAATTTGATGGTAAAGCAGTTTTTTAGATCTGAAATAGTAGTTTAATACCGTACGCTTAATGCCTGCACGTTCTGCAATTTCTTGCATCGTAGCGTTTTCAAATCCTTTTTCTACAAAGACTTGAAAGGCTGATACTAAGATTTCTTCTTCTGGACTTTCCATGCTGACAACTACGTTTGACACAAATGTCAGAATTTATTTGTAATCGTACAACTTAGTTTTTCATTTTTTTAAAATCATATCAGATTAACCTATTAAATTAGTATCCAAAGAATTCTCTAAATCTATGAAAACAATCGAACTGTCGATTAATCAGAAAGTTCACCGCATCGAGGTGGATCCAGAAATGCCCTTGTTGTGGGCCATCCGCGATATTGTGGGATTGAAAGGAACGAAATTTGGCTGTGGTCAGGGCCTGTGTGGCGCTTGCACCGTGCAGCTAGATGGGCAAGCGATTCGTTCTTGCCAAACTCCGGTAGGAAGCATCACCGCAAAACAGAAAATCACCACGATTGAAGGCACATCACGTCTAGAGAAGATTGTTCAAGCGGCTTGGATCGAGCACCAAGTACCGCAATGTGGCTATTGTCAATCTGGCCAAATCATGTCTGCCACGGCCTTATTGAAATCAAATCCGAAGCCCACAGAAACCGATATTGAGAATTATATGTCCGGAAATATTTGCCGTTGTGGCACCTATGCACGGATTAAGTCAGCGATTCAAACCGCTGCAAAAAACGCGTCCAAAACAGTTAAATCCTAAGCCTTATGTCACTCGAATCTAGAAGAAGTTTCATTAAAAAAGCAGGGGCAACGGGACTAACGTTTTGGTTAGGATTGTCCTACGTCAAAGGAGCAAGCGCGCCGGTTATTTCCACGGCAAAATCTCTGACGCCTTTCATTAAAATCGACGCCAGCGGTATCACGATTTTCAATCCAAACCCAGAAATGGGTCAAGGTTCTTATCAGGCCGTTGCCTCGATGATAGCGGAGGAATTAGAAGTGTCTTTGGACCAAATCACCATCAAAAATACCAGCGGTGAGAAAGAATTCGGTGCGGGCCAATGGGCCGGCGGAAGTTCCACCGTTCGCGAAGGTTATTTGACCTATAGAAAAATAGGCGCATCCGCGAAAGAAATGCTCGTTAAAGCCGCCAGTCAGACTTGGGGAGTTAGCCCTGAATCCTGCACGGCGAAAGAAGGAAAGGTCTTACATGCTGCCACGAATCGCTCTTTGAAATACGAAGAATTAGCGGAGGCCGCGTCTCTTGTAGAGATCCCGAAAGAGCCAAAATTAAAGGATCCAAAAGATTTCAAGATGCTCGGAAAGGCGGTTAAACGCCCGGATATTCCCTTAAAAGTAACTGGGAAGGCTGAATTCGGTATTGATGCGGATGTTCCTGGAATGCTATATTCCAGCGTTGAAAGATGTCCGGTGATAGGCGGAACGTTGAAATCATTTGATGCTTCAGCGGCGATAAAAGTACCGGGTGTTGTGAAAGTGGTATCAGCAGAGCGAGTGATTGGAAAATACAGTTCGACCGGTGTGGCGGTTATTGCGAAGACCTATTGGGCAGCGATTCAAGGAAGAAAAGCCTTGAAAATAGACTGGGATACGAAAGGTTTTGAGACATTTAATTCTAGTGATTACGAGAACAAATTACGTGCACTATCAAAAGAAGAGGGCATTTTAGATAAGCAAAAAGGATCTGTTGACTTACCTGTAAATCAGGTGGTAGAATCCTTTTATGAGACGCCTATGGTGGCGCATCATCCATTGGAACCGATGAACTGCACAGTTCAGGTGAAGGGGAAGAAAGTGGAGATTTGGACCTCGACGCAGGTGCCTGTTTCAGTGACTGGCCCGGGAATGATGGGAAGCATGCCGGCGATTTTGGGCATTAATCCAGAAGATATTACGCTGCACGCCGGGTTTATTGGCGGAGGCTTTGGCAGACGATTGTACTTCGATTATATCGTGGAAGCCATTAATGTGGCGAAGCAAGTGGATAGCCCGGTGAAAGTGGTCTGGTCGCGAGAGGATACGACGACGCAGGGCCCTTTCCGTCCCATGACCTTCTCTAAAATGACCGGCGGTCTGTCAGAAAAGAATCAATTAGTTTCTTTCCAACACAAGGTTATCAGCCCCGGTTTTATGGACAGCGCGATGCCTAATTGGGATAAGACAAAGCTGGATAGTATGATGACGGAGGGCATCAGCTCGCAGGAATACGACATCCCTAACATGAAAAATAGCTTCGTATTTGCGGATTACCACGTACCGATGGCGGCTTGGCGCTCGGTGACGAGTTCGACACTGGCTTTTGCACACGAATGTTTCATTGATGAGCTGGCGCACAAGGCCCAAAAAGATCCTTTAGACTTCCGCATCGATCTTCAATCGACCAATACTGATACCAAGCGCGTGTTGAAAAAATTACGCGAAATTACGAATTGGGACAAACCACTTCCAGCTGGGAAAGCGCGCGGAGTGGCCCAATGGGACTTTTTTGCAGGACTTTCGGCGCAAGCGGTGGAAGTGAGTTTAGCAAAAAACGGAGCCGTATCGGTAGACAAAGTATACGTCGTGATTGATTTAGGAACGGTCGTGAATCCAGACAACGTGAAGGCCCAAGTGGAAGGCGCGGTATTAATGGCCCTAAGTGCGGCGATTCACCCAGCCATCACCCTGAAAAATGGAGTAGTGGAGCAAAAGAATTTCGACACCACACCGGTGACACGCATGAGCGAAGCGCCCGAGGTGATCGTGGAAATCATCACAGAAGGCACAAAAATCAAAGGGGTAGGAGAACCTGGTTTGCCACCCTTTGCTCCGGCTTTAGGCAACGCGATTTTTGCGTTGACGAAGAAGCGTTTGCGTAAATTGCCATTAGAAATCGAGTTCGTATAGCTTTTTGAATGTGATGAATCAAGTTTTAGTCGTAGACGACCACGAAATTGTTCGTAAAGGAGTAATTAACTTTTTACAAGAACGGTTTCCTGTCTTGCGCTTTGTGGAGGCGGGGAGTGCTGCGGAGACGACAACCTATTTAGAAAATTCAAACTTCGAGATTATTATCTTAGATCTAAACTTACCGGATTTAAATGCAGAGAATTTAGTTAAACAAGTTCGAGAATCGGCTCCTAGGTCCTCTATTATTGTTTTTTCGATGTTTTCCGCTGAAGTGATGGAAACACCTATGCGCAAGTTAGGGGTGAAGCATTTTGTGAATAAGGCATCTAATTTGAATAAATTGAGTGAAGCGGTTTACCAGGAATTGCATACATCTGTTGAGAAAAAACAGGTGAAAAAGTTGGATTCGATAACTGCTAACCCCTTTTCGACCTTATCTCCCCAAGAGTTCAGTATTTTGTTTGGTTTGATTGAGGGGAAAACGAACAAAGCGATTGCCATTTCACTTGGGCTTGGATCTTCAACGGTTGCGACTTACAAGCAGCGCATTTTAGAAAAGATTCAAGTAAAAAGTGTGGCTGAATTAGTTAAGCTAGCGGTTCAATTTTCTATTTATCAGTTGTAAAATGTAGGGTAAATTTAGTGCCTATTCCTACCGTCGATTCGACGGTAATTTGTCCCCCTAATAAGGCAACAAACTCTCGAGATATTTGTAGTCCCATTTTGTGGTTTGCATTGATGGAGGGGTCATAATTGATGTTCGTAATAGGTTGTTCCAGTAATTTCAATAGATGTTCTGGGAGACCTTGTCCTGAGTCTTCAATACAAATGGTAACTTGATTTTTGTTTGCATCCGTGCTGATTTTGATCACGCCATTTTGGGTGAATTTATTAGCATTATCCAATAGATTTCGAAGAATGACTTTTAAAATATCGACATCGGTTCGAAGCGAAATGTGAGTCTGGGTAGAGAACAAAAGAATCTTATTTTGTTTTAATTGGGCAATGGCTTCATAAATATGGACAGTGTCTTGCAGTATGGTATTCACGTCTATGCGCGTGGGCTGTAAGGAATAGTTGTCATTTTGTCTTTTAAGCCAAAATAAAAACTCTTGAATAAACCCGGAAAGCTCATTACTCGTATCAGCAATGATACGTAAAGACTCTTTTTCAGGGTTGTCCTTTTTAAACTCTGCCGTAGAAAAGGTGGACAAAAATTGCAAGGGCGAAGTCAAATCATGCATTAAAATGCTGTATAATTTGTTACGCTGGCGGTATTCTTTTCTTAGGTTCTTTTTAGATTGTGCGAGGTGCGCTAAACTCACTTGTAGTTCTTTGGTTCGCTCTCGGATGGTATTATTTAAAGCGAGTTGATTTCGCTTGTAGAGAATAATTCTACCGTAATAAATGGCAGATGTGACTAATACGCCTATGACAAATGCCAGAAACCAAACCCAGGGCTGTAGGTACCAAAAACGCTTAATTTGGAAGGAAAGGAGTTGAATAGGACGTGCTTGCGTATGATCACGAACTTCGAGGGTAAAAGAGCCGGCAGGAAGTCGATTGAAGCTGATTTGGCGAGAGAAAGGTAATTTAGTCCAATTATTATCTAAGCCTTTCAGGCGGTATTCTACATGAAATTGATTTGGGTTATCAGAAAAAGCTATGGATAAATCAAAAAGGATGGATTTATGTGAAGGAGAAAGTAGGATGGACGAATCCAGTCGAATTCTGTTCCCATCCACTGTCAAGCTGGATAAGGCGATTTCTTGAATGGTGGAGTTCGTTAGAATATCTTTTTTGGAAAATTGAATCAACCCATCAGATGAGGGTAGCAAAATTTCATTGTTTTGGTAAAGGCCAGGAATAGGCCCTCCATTTAATTCTTGTGCAGGGAGATCGACAACCGTTTCTAGAAAGTAGTCTGGAGGGAGATTTTTCAAAAGCGTTTTTTTCTTCCAAATAAATACTCCCCTATTCGTACTTACCCACACATCTCCTTCTGTATCTAAACTCATAGAAACCGTTGCACTTAAAAAGGAACGGTCATCTAGCGAAAGGCTTCGAAGTTTACCCTTAACTAATTGGTAGACCCCGTGACTATAGGTTCCAATTAGCAAGGTCGAGTCATTCGCGAACAACAGGGATCGAATAGAGCGATTAGCGAGTATTTTACGAAATTTTCCGTTTTGAGCAAGATACAAACCCTGCATAGTACCTATATAGAGCTGCCCATTTTTTGCTAAGGTGGTTTGCACTAAATCCTGACCACTAACGTGAAAAAGGGTATCAATTTGACCGGTCTTTTCATTCCAGCGAAACACCTCCTGTTGACCTGTGAAGAGAAAATGCGTTTCATCAGTTTGTACTACTTGTTTGATGTGCGTAAATGCTGGGATTTTTTTAACAATGTGCCGTTTATTGACGTCATAAACCACTAGGCCCTCAGCTCCTTTTTCAAACCAAATTCGATTAGCGAAATCACTATAGACAAAACTAGGATTTGTGGGACCTGCTACTAGCAGATTATTTTTCGTAGGGCTCGTGAAGGCAGAAAGACCTTTAGGAGATACAGATATATACTGCTTTAAAATAGGGTTCCAAGCGTAGGAATAAATGTAGTTATCCGAGGGGCTATTTCCTGCGTATTGTTTGAGTAAACGCCCTGAGAACATTCGGCTTTCTAATACGCCTGAGGTTCCTGTTCCTGCGTAAATCACGCCTTTTTCACTTAAAATGGATCCTGCTGGATGTCCTCCAAAAATTTTTGAATCGAATTGTTGGACAATCGAATTCGTTTTTTCATCCCACTGGTAAATCCAATTTTGGTTTTGGAAAAAACAAAGACCTTGGCTGGAGGAGATAAATTGTTTAGGGCCCTTTTGTTTGAAAATGAGTTGAAAGTGTAGCTGATTATTAGCTAAAGATAATCGGTAAATCCCCGTTGCATCCATAGCAAAGCTTTGTTTATGCAACGTAAACAAATAACGTTTTGGGGAAAGCGTGTTAGGTAAATAGTTTTGGTTTGCTAGACTAAATAAACCTTTTCCCTCCTGGAAAATGAGTGTATCCTTGGGGAAAAAGAGAATGTAACGCGAGCCAGCAATGCGGCGGTTTATTTGGCTAATTAAGAAAGGAATTCTTTTTTTCTTGACTTGAATCCAGGAATTTTCATTCGCAATGATAATTTCGCCCGCTAAAAGAGGGAAAGGTTTAATTTCACCTTTAGAAAGCAAAAAGCTTTCAAATTCATTATAAGTCACAAAATTTTTCGTACCCGGTATTGATAGGATATGTCCAAATCGATTGGAGAGTAAGGATGGAAATTTGTTAGTGGTAAATGAAGTGGCCTTAAATCCGTCGTAACGTAAAAGTCCAAACTGCGAGCCAACCCATAAATAGCCTGCGCCATCTTTTGCTAAACCGGAGACGGTATTTTGCAATAAATAAGTGTTGATTTTAGATGGAACAGCAATTTGATCTTGTCCTTGTAGGAAACAAGGCAGAAATAATAGGCTGAAAATGAAAAAGAGGCGTCTAATCATTAACGTAAAAATTCCCTTATTTTTCCTAATAATCAATGTTTGTAGATAAATGTCTACAAATTAATCTTTTGAGCTGTTCTAATTTTGCAAGGATGTGAAATACGTCTTTTAATAAATTGCTCTGTTCCATGAAACTATCTTCGGTATCCAAATTGGGAGTCCTTCTTGCGGTCGCTCTTCTAATTCCATTTATCTCTTTTACTCAAGCCCCTACGCTGACTTATAGCAGTAACACCTACACAGGAACTGCCACGAGGACATTTACGGTGGCCTCAGCGATTAGCAATGAAACCCCGTCTGTGACGAACTTTTCGAGCTCAGTCTATGTGAAAGCGGTGGTGAGTAATATGACGAATTTTAGATTAACTGGCGGTGCTCTTTCTATTTCACAGCCGGGAATGTTGTTTCCCAATGGATATCAAAATTATCGCTTCGCGAGTGGTAATGGGCGGATCTATAGTTTGGATTTTGGAGGATTAGCGGATGCCTATCAAACTGCACCGCAAGGAAGTAGACCCTCTTTTTCCAATATGGGAACGCCCTTTGGTGTGGCAACCGTAGCGGCGGGGGATTTGGTATCTGATCCAAGCACGCACCGTATTTATTTAGTGACTAGTGCCTCTACTCCTTTGGTTGTGGTGGGAAATCCGAGCGCTTCGCTATCAGGCGATCAAGCGGGAAGTTCTAGTGCTTATGCTTTAATGAATAGCCCTATGGCCATTGTGCCTATTCCAGGTCAAAGAAACAAGGTTTGGGTCGCAGATAAAGGTAATAATAAAATCAAGATTCTGAATGTTGAAACCCAAACAACGACCGATCTAGCCATCACCGGTGTAACGCTTAACGCCCCAGTAGGCTTAGCCACAGATCCCACAGGAACGGCCTTTTTATATGTAACGGATTCTAATCGTTTAATTAAAATAGACCTGTCGAACAATACTGCCACAGTAATTGCAGGAGCTTCGACTTCTGGAGATATAGATGGAAGTGCCGGTACGTCTAGATTATACAACCCGATGGGAATCGCAGTTGATCGTGATGGTAACATTTTTATTGCGGATAAATTAAATCACAAAATTAAAATCTACGTGCCTAGTGCAGGGAAGGTAGTTACCATTGCGGGAAATGGTTCTGCAGGAGATGTGTTAGGTCAAGACCAAACGGCACAATTCAATCAGCCTGTTTCTGTGGTATATGATTATGGGGCGAATACGCTACAAGTCTCGGATTTTGGCAATAATAAAATCAAGACTTTAACTTTTACCACAGCTTATAATATCACCCCAAGCCTACCTAATGGTTTAAGCTTTAATAAATTTACGGGGGTAATTAGCGGAACTCCTACGAATTATTCGCCACTTAGAAACTTTACGGTTACGCTAGATAATGGTGCCGGAACCGCGCAAATGGTGTTGCCTATACAAGTATTAGATATTCCACCGACAAATTTAACGTATAGTTCAAGTGCGAATATTTTTACGGTTGGTACGGCTATTACGAGCATTTTGCCGTCTAATAGTGGTGGGGTTATTGCCTCCTATTCCGTTTATCCAGCACTTCCTCCGGGTTTAACGATGAGTGCAACAACGGGTATTATAAGTGGTACTCCTACGGAGGGAACGGTACAGACCGATTATGTAATTACTGGTGTAAATACGGGAGGAACGATATCCTCGACCGTCTCGATTTACGTGCAAGGGCCTCCCTATAATATGGGGTATAGTAGAGCGCAGGCTGTTTTAGTCCAAAATGAACCCGCCTATTTAGTCGCACTTCCTATGAGCTATCCGGCAGCAACTTCTTATGCGATTCATGCTGGTTCACCCTCTTTACCATCCGGATTAAGTTTAAATACAACCACCGGTGAAATTACGGGAACACCCACTACTATTTCAGCGAGCACTGTTTACACGATTGATGTGACAAATGCTTTTGGTACTGCTTCAGGTACTGTTGAGATTCAAGTGCAAGCCAAGCCGGTGATTAACTATGTGCAACCAAGTTCGCCCTATTTACAGGGAGTAGCGATTACTCCACTAGCACCTACGCTAGGTGGAGGGTCTATCAATGCCAGTTTAGGAGGTTGGAGTAATACAGGATTGCAGTTTGGAGGAAACCTTGCTTTTATACAATATGGAAATCAGCCAATCAGATGGATTTTAGATATAGGAGCATCCTTATTTAAATGGGATGGAGGTTCGGGAAGGCCAGTTGCCTTAGCTGGGGGAAATCCTAGTTATTTGATCATGGATCCCCAATATTTCTTTTACAATGTTAGCAATGATGTGGGCAATACGAGAATTACGAAATCTCCTGCCTCTAATCCATCGCGCATTATTAAGCAATGGGGTGCTGGTACCATCGGATACCTAGACGGGGCTTCCCACTTAGCGAAGTTTAATAATATGGGCCAAATAGCAACAGACGCCATTGGTTCCAGAATTTATATTCCAGATCGGGGAAATAAACGAATTCGTTTTTTAAATGTCCCTACTAATATGGTTACTACGATTGCTGGTAGTGGTTCAGCGGGGACTAGCAATGGAATAGGAGCAGCCGCCTCCTTTACCGATCCTGTAGCAGTGACTTTAGGTTCAGATGATAATTTATATATATTAGATCAGATTTCTTCAGGGGTTGCAAAGATTAGAAAACTAAACTTAACAACTTATGAAGTAACAGATTTTGTGGATTTGAATTTTACCCCCACGAATTATTTAGTGACAGACAAAGGGGGTGATATGTATTTAACCGCAGGTGATGCCAGTGGCTTACGAAGAATTACACGGGACGGTTTAATTTTATTATTACCTAATTCGGAACCGCTTAAATCCTTAGCCATTTCTCCTGAAAATGGGGATGTAATTGTAGGACCAAGTGCAGGCGCTCCCATGTCCTCTTCTTTTACAAACAAAGGTTATTTCTTTACACCAGGAGAATCCATCACGATAACACCTGCCTTATTTGATGGGTTAAGCTTTAATTTTACCAATGGTACGATTTCGGGAACACCATCTGGTACTGTCGCTGGTTCGCCTTTAACGATTTTAAATAACTCCCAAAACTATACCGTTCGTGCCTCTAATCGAGCAGGTATATTTTCAACGAATGTTACCTTAACAGTAGTGCGCCCTCCAAGTGGATTGAGTTACCAATATGCACCTTGGCATATTTTGGTGGGTAGTACGACTGCTGCGAATACTATAAATAATGCAAGCTTATCGGTGGGTGGTTTACCTGTTGAAACCTATACTGTTTCTCCAGCTTTACCTGCAGGATTAAGTTTGAATCCCAATACGGGTCAAGTTACTGGAACTGCATTAGGATTGTCTGCTTCACAAGCTTACAGGGTTACTGCAACCAATGCATATGGAAGTACTTATGTTGATTTATATATTGATGTTCAAGATAAACCAAGGCCTGCTTATGTTGGACCGCAGATTTATTTAAGGAACAATGCGATCACGCCACTTGTGCCTACGAATACGGGTGGGGCGGTGTTGAGTCCTGCGAGTATTAATTTGAACACGATATTTACTGAAAGCCAAATATTGGATTTTAGTAGAGATGAAGTAACAGGAAACATCTATGCATTAATTCGAGATAACAACGGGGATTATAAGATTGTAAAATTGGATAATAGTAGCCCGGCAAATATCTTAGCATCATCAGCCGTTTTATCATTTAGTTCGGGAAGACGACCATTTAAAATTGCCTTAAATGGAAATAATTTGTATGTAGCAGTTTCTCCAAATTACCTTATTAATTCTACAGATATATATTCTGTCAACACCACTAGCTTAACAGTATCTAATAGTCCTCTTATTCAAATACCGTTAGATAATCTGTGGGACCAAGCATATAACTTATTAGTGAATCAAGATAGGTTGTATGTTGCTAGTGAGATTGGATTATGGGTATATGATTTGACAACAAATTTACCTGTTTCTCATAGTTACACACACTTCTCTGGAACTTTTACAGGACTTTTTGGCAGCTCAGAATTAGGGTTTTATGGCCGTGTTTTTGACGTGGCAGTAAAACCAACAGGTGAATTTATGTTTTGTACCGATTCTCAAGAATTTGTAACGAGTACATTCGATCCTCAAACTTCTACTTTTACAACACAAAGTAATGTGACTTTACCAATCCGTGTTAAAGTGGCGTCTTCGAGTAATGGAACAACTTATTATGAAAGTAATTCATATGGAGATGAAGGTATTGGATCAATTGCAGGAGGAGTCCTATCTCCTATATTGTTGGCAACTGGAACAGCTTATGATGGTTCTAATCCTCGCGCAACGGGCCAGCAAAATGACATTGCTATTGGAAATATTGGTTTGAATGCTATTGCTTCGGATAACAATGGGGCCATTTATTTTATAGATAACAGTAATAAGCTTCGTAAATATGAAGAAAGAGTAGCTTACAAAATTACTCCTGCTTTACCAACTGGATTAACTATCGATGTTCAGACGGGTGCTATTTCAGGAACAGCAACTGTGGTTTCTCCTTCTACAAATTATACTATTACTGCTTATAATAGTGTAGGGAGTAGAAGTACGAATTTGAACTTAACTGTTGGGGCGCCATTAGATTTTTCGTACCAATATGAAGGACAACCTTTTGGACGTAGAAATAATACAAATCTTATCACATGGCCATATAATAGCGCAAATGCTACATTTAGTAACTTATCTGTAAATAACACCAATGTATTGTGGGAAATTACAAATGGCACAGATATAAATAATTCGATTTCAATACCACAAAATTCTACTAGTTTTACTATTTCTCCATCTCTTCCGACTGGAATGGTGCTTAATTCGGCAAGTGGAATAATTACAGGTATCCCAACAGTTTCAAGAAACTCTACAACTTATACAATCACTGCAACAAACGCTTTTGCATCTTCATCAACTCAAATCACTTTTGCAGTTACTGGTCCATCTAATATAAGTTATGTTAATCAATCTTATATCGAGGGGAGAATAGGTTCAGCCAACCCAAGCATTGGTGGCGTTACGAATCCATCTTATGCTGTTACGAGTGGTGCATTACCTACAGGAGTAACTTTAAATTCGAGTACAGGAGTCTTGACTTATGATGGAGTAGGGGCTGCTGCTAGTTCAAGTTCTGTAACCATAACGGCAACTGGAACTGCTGGAACGGCTAGTGCTACCTTTACCATTGCAATTTTAGCACCTGGTAATGCACCAAGTAATTTAACTTATGGTTCATCCATTACTTTAGCCACAGGCTCTGTCATAACTCCAATCTTACCAACTATTAATGCAGGTACTGCTGGATCAGGAGGAGTAACTTATTCTATTAGTCCTAATTTGAATGCACTTACCGGTCTTACATTTAATTCATCAACCGGTGTAATTAGTGGGACATCAACTGCATTGTTGGCAACAAACTTTACTGTGACTGCAACTACTGCATACGGTTCAACATCTACAAGTTTTAGTTTACAAGTGGGTGCAGTGCCATCTGCTTTATCTTATCCAAATGCATCCTATAGTTTTTGGCGAGGAGATGCGATAGCTAATTTAACACCATCAGTTACCAATGGAACAGGCGCCACTACATTTAGTGCAGTGGGATTGCCAGCTGGATTAACCATTGATCCAATTAGTGGAACTATTTATGGTATTCCAAGTACAGCGCAGGCTGCAGGTACTGCAACAATTACTGCAAGTAATACTTATGGTGCTGCGATTTATACTATTAGTTTTGCCATCATTGCTCCGCCAACTATTTCTTATAATACTGCAAATAGTTACACCACGAATCAGGCGAATATTGCATTGACACCGAGTATTTCTGGTGGGTATAATAACAGTATCTCGCTTGTTGGGAATATCGCTGCTTCTGGTTTGGCATTGAATTCAGGAACGGGTGTTCTAGCAGGCACGGCATCTAGCTCTGCTTTGGCCACTACAGCTTATACTGCAACTATTTCAAGTACAGTAAATGGTGTCAACAAAACAGCAACCAATAGTTTTAATATTACGATTGGTGCAGCACCAAGTAGTTTAAGTTATGCTACACCGCAAGTGATCGCATTGAACAATCGAATTGCAAATTTAACGCCAACTATTACAAACGGAGCTGGCGTAGTTTATACCGCAACTGGCTTGCCAGTAGGTTTAAATATTGACCCCAATACTGGTATTATTTATGGTACTCCTACAGCTAATCAGTCCGCAACCAATGCTACCATTACAGCAACGAATATGTATGGCGCAACACAAGCAGTGATTAGTTTTGCTGTAGGGCAAGCGCCAAGTAGTTTAGTATTTACACCCGCTGTAAATAATATTTTGGTGAATGCTATGAGCGTTAATATTCCTTCCACCGTAAATCCAGGATCAGGGGGAGTGACTTACAGTGTTAGTCCAAGTTTGCCATCAGGGTTTTCACTAAATACTAGTACAGGTGTTATATCAGGTGCTACCTCCAATATTACGAGTGCTAATTATGTTGTAACTGCAAGTAATAGTTATGGGTCAACAAATTCAATTGTCCAATTAGCGACCAATAATGGACCTAATTTTACTTATGTCCGTAATCATGTATATAGTGCGGGTACTCAAATAGCAGATTTGATACCCACTATAATTTACGGGGCGGGTAGTATTCAATTTTCTGTAAGTCCAGCTTTACCAGCTGGCTTAAGTTTGGATCCATTAACTGGATATGTTACAGGTACACCAACGGCTGGCATTGCAGTGCCATTGGCAAGTTATTCTGTAAGTGGAACGAACTTATTTGGTACAAGTAACGCAAGATTGGATATAGAAATACAAGGTCCGCCAACTAATTTGAATTATGGCGCTAATCTAGTACAGCCTATTAATGTGGCATTACCTGCAGCGATTGTTCCGTCTGTAGTGGCAAGCCCTGCTGTGGCAAATTATTCCGTGAGTCCAAGTTTACCTGCAGGTTTAACTTTAAATCCAACGACAGGTATAATTACGGGTACACCAACAGTTGCGCAACAAGCAGTAACTTATACGATTTCAGCTGACAACTGGATTGCGCCTAGCGCCACGTATACGATGACCATTACGGTTACTGCCTTGCCGATTATTAGCTATAGTACACCGCCCCTTTTCACCGTCGGTTCTGCCATAACTGCGTTAACCCCATCTATTCAAAATACTGTTTCAAGCTGGAGTATAAGTCCAGCATTACCAGCAGGTTTAATTTTAAATACAAGCACAGGTGCGATAACCGGAACGCCAAGTACCGTATCTACGTCAGCGACGTATACGGTAACTGCGACGAATGTTTTTGGTACAGGGACAGCCAGTCTAACGATACAAGTTCAGGGTCCACCTACGGGTTTAACGTATCCGAATCAGGTGTTTACCATCAACACGGCGGTAAGCCCTATCGTAGCGACGGTAGTAGCCAATCCAGCACCTACGTTTAGTATTAGTCCTAGTTTGCCTGCTGGACTGAGCTTTAATACGAGCACGGGGGCGATTACGGGGACACCTACGGCGGGTCAACCAGCTACGACGTATACGATTACGGCCTCGAATGGCATAGCTCCTGCAGCAAGTGTGAATTTCACGATAACCGTATCTGCGGCACCTATAATTAG
>Ga0213920_1000705_pt1 | contig 22504 bp, 16 predicted proteins | sample McNCre1117MG_FD_161054 | JGI IMG/M metagenome (GOLD analysis project Ga0213920, IMG submission 161054) | Freshwater microbial communities from McNutts Creek, Athens, Georgia, United States - 11-17 MG | ecosystem: Environmental > Aquatic > Freshwater > Creek | place: USA: Georgia | collected...
GCTCGTGCCTTGTCGATGGTGGTTCCAGCGATCGTAGCCCAGGCCCACAGACAGAGCAGAATTCCCCCGATGAGCCACATGAGCGGCACCCAGATTCCGGTCAGCAGCACCAGCGCTTGCAGCACCCAGCCCCATACGTAGGAGCCCGGTTTGCCCAAGATTCCCGGTGTGGCGATGAGAAGGAGCGAGAGCAGCAGACCAACCACCCACACGGCGGTGGTGTCGGCAGCGTGAAGACCGAAGGCCACGAGTGTTGCGAAGAACAGCACGAAAGACTCAAAGGCCATGAGCATGCTGCCAAGGGTTCGCTGTGTCGATATGACCCTGGTCTTTACCGGCTTTTTGTTACTCATCGTCCTGATCCATTTCGCTGCTCTCGGATACATCATCCCAGTCTTGCTCTTCGTGGTGTTCTTCATCTTCAGAGCCGCTGATGAGCCTGTCCTCAACCTGCTGTAAGCGCAGCACCTCGCCAACCAGTGTTACCGATCCGGTAACGATGATGGCGTCTCCGATGCCTTCGCCGAGCATATCGTGTGCGTCGTTAAGGGCGGACGAAACATGGTTGGCTGTGCGCACGCGGTGCTCACCAAAGATTTCGCTTGCCAGGTCTGCTAGCTCCTCCACGCCGAGAGCGCGAGGCGACTTCGAGCGAGTGATTACTACCTCTTCGAGCACAGGCTCTAGGGCGCGAAGCACGCCCGCGGCATCCTTCTCGCCGAGGATTCCGACCACACCAACCCAGCGATTTGCCTGGAACGTGGTGGCGAGGGTCGCGGCGAGAACTGTGGCGCCGTGCGGGTTGTGGGCGGCATCAAGGAGCACGAGCGGCTTGCGGCTGAACGCCTGTAGACGACCGGGAGAACTGGCATCGGCCAGCGCCGGGCGAAGCACGTCATCGGCGATGCGGTGCGAACCGCCTCCAAGGAACGCCTCAACGGCTGCGATGGCCACCGCGGCGTTCTCCACCTGGTAGCCGCCGAGCAGCGGTAAGTAGAGGTCGCGGTACTCCCCTGCGAGGCCGCGGATTGCGAACCGCTGGCCAAAGCCCTCGGTCTGAACGTCGATGATGTCGAAACCGGTGCCAAGTTCGTTGAAGGACTCGGCGGTCTCATCGGTTACGCGAGTTAGTACATCGCGGGCGTCGCCGTGCTGCAGAGCGGAAACCACCATCGCACCCGGTTTGATGATCCCAGACTTAGTCTCGGCAATCTCGGTAATGCTGTTACCGAGTCGCTCTACGTGGTCCAACCCGATTGGGGTGAACACTGCCACGTCGCCGTCTGCCACGTTGGTGGAGTCCCATGCGCCGCCCATTCCAACCTCGAGAACTAGAACGTCCACTGGCGCATCGGCGAAAATCACGAACGCAAGCGCGGCAAGTGCCTCGAAGAAGGTGAGACGCGATTCGCCCTGCTCGGCCAGCTCGGCGTCTACCAACTCCAGGATGGGCTTGGTGTCATCCCAGAGTTCCACCAGCACCTGGTCGGCAACCGGCTCGCCGTCGATAGCGATGCGCTCGGTGAGCTTTACCAGGTGCGGGCTGGTGAACCGTCCGGTTCTCAGGCCCATCTCGCGCAGGATGCGCTCGATGAAGCGTGTGGTGGAGGTCTTACCGTTGGTGCCCGTCACGTGAATGATGCGGTAGGACTTCTGCGGGTCGCCAAGTAGTTCAACAGCGCGGCGAGTTGGAGCCAACCTAGGACGAATGTCGTTTTCCGGCACCCGCTCCAGGAGCTCCGCCTCCACTCGGGCTGCCTGTTCGGCCCAGTATGCATCGGTGTTACGCGTCAAGCTTGGTTACCTTTACAAACACTGGCTGGTCGTCGCCAACCATTGCGGTGACCTCGGTTACTGTGCCAACCTCGGCGATGAACTCCAAAGACAGGGTCTCCGACTTGATGAGGTCTGCAAACTGATTTGCCGCCACCAGTGCAGTGTCTCCCGCCGTGACCTCGAGGCGAATGCGGTCCGAGACGTCGAAGTTGGCATCCTTGCGGGCTGCCTGTACCGCACGGATGAGGTCGCGGGCGAGACCCTCGGCGGCCAGTTCTTCTGTCACGTTGGCGTCGAGCAGCACGAAGCCACCACCTGGCAGGATACCCACCAGGTTTGAGCTCTCGTCGCTGCTTGCGGCAACAAGCTCGAGGCTGTACTCGCCAGGCTCCAGCGCGGTGCCATTTACGGTCACAACGCCGTTCTCCTCGGTCCAGAAGCCATCCTTGGCTGCCACGATGACGGCCTGAACACCCTTACCGAGTCGCGGACCAGCGGCGCGAGCATTCACGGTGAGGCGCTTCTCCACACCGAACTTGGCTCCGGAGTCCTCGGCTAGCTCAACCAACTCAACGGCCTTCACGTTCAACTCGTCGGCGATGATGCTGGCGAACGGCTGCAGAGCCGCCGAACCGGTGGATACCACGGAGAGCTTGGCTAGCGGCAGGCGCACACGCAGGTGAGCGGCCTTTCGGAGCGCGTTGGAAACCGATGCAACGCTGCGCACCTGGTCCATCGCGGCCACCAAAGCATCGTCGGCGGGGAACTCAGCGGCATCCGGCCAGTTCTCGAGGTGCACGGAGCGGCCGCCGGTGAGACCCTTCCAGATCTCCTCGGCAACGAGAGGCAGCATCGTAGCCGCAACGCGGGACACGGTCTCGAGAACTGTGTAGAGCGTGTCGAAGGCCTCGGCGCTCTCATCCCAGAAGCGGTCGCGACTGCGTCGCACGTACCAGTTAGTGAGCACGTCGGCAAAGTCGCGCAGCTGCCCTGCCGCCTGGAATGAGTCGAACTTCTCCAGGGACGCGGCAACATCGCTAACCAGCCTGCCGGTCTTGGCAAGCAAGTAGCGGTCTAGCACATCGGTGCTGGAAGCGGATCGCTTGGCCTCGTAGCCGCAGGCGTTGGCGTACAGCGTAAAGAAGTAGTAGGTGTTCCAGAGCGGAAGCAGAACCTGGCGCACTCCCTCGCGGATACCCTGCTCGGTTACAGAAAGGTTGCCGCCACGGAGGATCGGGCTCGACATCAAGAACCAGCGCATCGCGTCCGCGCCATCTCGGTCCATGACCTCGTTTACGTCCGGGTAGTTGCGAAGGCTCTTGGACATCTTCTGGCCATCGTTGCCCAGGATGATGCCGTGCGAAACTACGTTCTTGAATGCCGGGCGGTCGAATAGTGCCACGGAGAGCACGTGGAGGGTGTAGAACCAACCGCGGGTCTGACCGATGTACTCCACGATGAAGTCGCCCGGGAAGTGGCTCTCAAACCAGTCCTGGTTCTCGAACGGGTAGTGCACCTGTGCATAGGGCATCGAGCCGGACTCAAACCAGCAGTCGAGTACCTCTGGCACACGTCGCATGGTGGATTTACCGGTGGGGTCGTCTGGGTTTGGACGAGTGAGGTTGTCGATGCCCGGGCGGTGGAAGTCCTCGAGGCGCACTCCGAAGTCCCGCTCCAGTTCGGCAACCGAACCGTACACATCGATGCGCGGGTAGTTTGGGTCGTCGCTCTTCCACACCGGAATCGGGGCACCCCAGAAGCGGTTGCGGCTGATGGCCCAGTCGCGCACGTTCTCGAGCCACTTACCAAACTGGCCGTCCTTGGTGTGCTCCGGAGTCCAATTGATCTGCTGGTTTAGTTCCAGCATGCGGTCCTTGAGCTTGGTGGTCTCAACAAACCAGCTGGAAACTGCCTTGTAGATTAGCGGGTTTTTGCAGCGGTAGCAGTGCGGGTAGCTGTGCTCGTAGCTAGCCTGACGTAGCACACGGCCGTTGGCCTTAAGCGCCTGCGAGATTGGCTTGTTAGCGTCGAAGACGTGCTGCCCGGCAAAATCGGTGACCAGCGAGTTGTAGCAGCCGCGGTCATCGATGCTGACGATGGTGGGAATTCCGGCGGCGAGACAGACTCGCTGGTCGTCCTCACCGTAGGCCGGGGCCTGGTGAACGATTCCAGTTCCGTCGGCTTCGCCAACGTAGTCATCGACCAGCACCTGCCAGCCCTTTTCGGTGCCAAACCGCTCGGCATCGGCGTAGTAATCGAACAGTCGCTCGTAGCGAAGGCCGTTCAGGGCAGTGCCTGCGTACTCGGCTGTCACCGCAGCGGAGGCGTCATCGGCGCTCTCGTAGCCCAGGTCCTTTGCGTAGGAACCAACCAGGTTCTTGGCCAAAAGGTAGGAGGCCTCGCCTGCGGCTGCACCATCGCCCGCGCCGAGGGGACCGGCGGGCACAACCGCGTAGCTGATCTCAGGGCCAACGGCCAGAGCCTCGTTAGTTGGAAGTGTCCAAGGCGTGGTGGTCCAGGCGAGCAGGCGCACGCCTGCAAGCTCCTCGAAACCGGGCTGCCCGGCTAGGGCCGGGAAAGTCACAGTGAGGGTCTGGTCCTGACGATTCTTGTAAACCTCGTCGTCCATGCGGAGCTCGTGGTTGGAGAGCGGAGTCTCGCAGCGCCAGCAGTAGGCCAGCACCTTAAAGCCCTCGTAGATGAGGCCCTTGTTGTAAAGCTGCTGGAACGCCCACAGCACGCTCTCGGTGAACGGAGTGTCTAGGGTCTTGTAGTCGTTCTCAAAGTCAACCCAGCGCGCCTGGCGGGTAACGTAACGCTCCCAGTCCTTGGTGTACTTCAGCACCGACGTGCGGCAGTACTCGTTGAACTTGTCAACGCCAAACTTCTCGATCTCCGGGCGGCCACTGATGCCCAACTGGCGCTCGGCCTCAACCTCGGCGGGAAGGCCATGCGTGTCCCAGCCGAAGCGGCGTTCAACGCGGTAGCCCTGCATTGTCTTGAAGCGCGGGAAGGTGTCCTTGGCGTAGCCGGTCAGCAGGTGGCCGTAGTGCGGAAGGCCGTTGGCAAAGGGCGGGCCATCGTAGAAAACAAACTCTGGCGCATTCTCGTCCTTGCGCTGATCGATGCTGGCTTGGAACGAGTTGTCCTTGGCCCAGAAGTCCAGAATCTCCTGCTCAACTGCGGGAAATGAAGGGCTGGGAACAACGCCCTGGGCGTTGCTACCGGCGCGCGCATTGGCAGATGAGTTCTTTGGATACATGCTTTGCTTTCTAAGGCCGTCAGGACGGGGAAATCCCTTTATTCAATGTTAATCTTAAACAAACCCCCATCCATGGAGACTCCAAGCGTGACTACTGCCCAAAACGGCTCAGCCAACAATTACCTTGCCCCTGCCAGCACACCCGAAAAAGTGGGCGTCGAGGGCCTGGAGCAGAAGTGGGGCGGCGTCTGGCAGCAGGCAGGCACCTTCGCCTTCGACCGCACCGTTTCCAAGGAGTGCGTCTACTCGATCGACACCCCTCCTCCAACAGTCTCCGGTTCGCTCCACGTTGGCCACGTCTTCTCATACACCCACACCGATGTGGTGGCGCGCTTCAAGCGCATGTCCGGCTTTGAGGTTTACTACCCTATGGGCTGGGACGACAACGGACTCCCAACCGAACGTCGCGTCCAGAACTACTTTGGTGTGCGCTGCGACCCAACCCTTCCCTACATCGATGGCTTCGTGCCACCCTACGAGGGTGGCGACGGCAAGTCATCCAAGGCAGCCGACCAGGTTCCGATCGGCCGCCGCAACTTCATCGAGCTCTGCGAGAAGTTGACCACCGAGGACGAGAAGCAGTTTGAGGCGCTGTGGCGCCAGCTGGGCATCTCCGTGGACTGGGCCCAGACCTACCAGACCATCTCCCCAGCCGCTCAGGCGGTATCCCAGAAGGCGTTCCTGGAGAACCTCCGCCGCGGAGAGGCCTACCAGTCGATGGCTCCAACCCTCTGGGACGTGACCTTCCGCACTGCCGTTGCCCAGGCAGAGCTCGAGGACCGCGAGATGCCTGGCGCCTACCACCGCGTTGGCTTCAAGGCAGACCCAGCCTTGGTTGAGGGTGGCGTCGTTTACATCGAGACCACTCGCCCCGAACTACTTCCAGCATGTGTGGCACTCGTTGCGCACCCGGACGATGCCCGCTACCAGCACCTCTTCGGCAAGACCGTTCGCACACCGTTGTTCGATGTTGAGGTCCCTGTGGTTTCGCACCACCTCGCCCAGATCGACAAGGGCTCGGGCATCGCCATGATCTGTACCTTCGGTGACGTCACCGATGTTGTCTGGTGGCGCGAGCTAGACCTGCCAAACCGCGCAATTATCGGCTGGGATGGCCGCATAATCAGCGAGGTCCCCGATGCCATCGCAACCGAGGCGGGTCTTGCCGCCTTCGCCGAGCTTGCAGGCAAAACCACCTTCAGCGCCAAGCAGCGCATCGTAGAGATGCTGCAGGAGTCCGGCGATATGGTTGGCGAGGTGCGCAATATCAGCCACCCGGTCAAGTTCTTTGAGAAGGGCGACAAGCCGCTCGAGATCGTCTCCACCCGCCAGTGGTACATCAAGAACGGTGGCCGTGATGCCGCCCTGCGCGAACGCCTAATTGCCCTCGGCAAGGACCTGAACTTTGTTCCGGACTTCATGCGTGTTCGATACGAGAACTGGGTGAATGGCCTCACCGGCGACTGGCTGATCTCGCGCCAGCGCTTCTTTGGCGTGCCAATCCCTGTTTGGTACGCCCTCGATGCAGATGCCAACCCAATCTTCGACACCCCGCTGGTGCCCGACTACGTCCAGCTGCCTGTTGACCCATCCGCCGATGTGCCAAACGGATACACGGCCGAACAGCGCGGCGTAGCTGGCGGCTTCATCGGCGAGGTTGACATCATGGACACCTGGGCCACTTCGTCGCTCACCCCACAGCTAGCCGGTGGCTGGATCAGCGACCCGGAGAAGTTCGAGCTGGTCTACCCATACGACCTCCGCCCACAGGGTCAGGACATCATTCGCACCTGGCTGTTCAGCACCTTGCTTCGCAGCGAGCAGCAGCACGGCCAGCTTCCATGGAAGAACGCCGCAATCAGCGGTTGGATCCTCGACCCTGACCGCAAGAAGATGTCGAAGTCCAAGGGCAACGTGGTTACCCCGGCAGACCTTCTGGTCGAGAACGGCTCGGACGCGGTTCGTTACTGGGCCGCAAGCGCGCGCCTCGGCACCGATGCAGCGTTCGACACCGGCATGATGAAGATCGGTCGCCGTCTGGCAATCAAGATTCTCAACGCGGCCAAGTTCGTGCTTTCGTTCGAGGCACCTGCCGAGGGGGCTGAGGTTACCGAGCCGATCGACCAGGCGCTACTGCTGGAACTGGCCGATGTGGTGCGCGACGCAACCGCCGCCTTTGAGGCCTACGACCACACCAAGGCATTGGAGCTGGCCGAACGCTTCTTCTGGGGCTTCACCGACGACTACCTAGAGCTGGTCAAGGAACGCGCCTACGGGCAGGGCGACGCAACCGCCACTGCGCAGGCCTCCGCCGTGCTTGCGCTTCGCAAGGCTCTCCACACCATGCTGCGACTGTTTGCTCCATTCCTACCCTTTGTCACCGATGAGGTTTGGGGCTGGTGGCAGAACACCGCCGCGGGTCAGGGTGCATCCATCCACCGCGCAGCCTGGCCTACCGCCGCCGAGCTCACCGATGGCCTCGACGCATCCAATCACGGCCTGCTGCAGCTTGCAGGCACCGCCCTGGTTGGCATTCGCAAGGCTAAGAGCGACGCCAAGGTTTCGATGAAGGCTCCGATCGAGTCGGCAACTCTTGTGGCGCCAGCCGCGGTTCTCACCAGCCTTCGTGGCATCGAGGCCGACCTGAAGTCGGTTGGAAAGATTGCCGACCTGGCATACGCGGAGGCGGCCGAGGTTGCCTTTGCCGACGTTGTTCTGGCGGAGATTCCGGCGGAGTAAAACGCCATCTGCGCGAAAGGGTTAGGCTCTAGGAATGAGCGCTAACCCTTTCGCATTTAAGTCCACTCTGCCTTTCGAGATGCCGCCGTTCGTAGACATCACCGATGACTCCTACGCACCGGCTTTTGATGCCGCATTTGAGGAGCACCTCGCCGAGATCGAGGCGATTCTGGCCAGCGGCGCCCCAACCTTCGAGAACACCATGGTGGCGCTGGAGCGCAGCGGCTCCTACCTCAACCGCGTTGCCAACGTGTTCTACTCCAAGCACTCGAGCGACACCAACGAGACGATCGACGCACTCTATGAAGAGTACGCACCAAAGGTTCAGGCACACAGCGACTCGATCGTTTTGAACCCTGCACTGTTCGCACGTATCGATGCGCTATTTGAGTCCCTGGACCGGCTGGACCTTGATTCCGAGAGCCACTGGTTGGTTGAGCGTTACCACCGCGAGTACGTTCTGGCTGGTGCCGCCCTGAGTCCAGAAGACCGCAAGGCACTCATGGCCCTGAACGAGCAGCTTTCCACCCTTGAGGCTCAGTTCTCCAAGAACGTGATGACAGAGGGCAACGAACTGGCCGTATTGGTTGAGTCAGAGGCCCAGCTGGCCGGTCTTTCGAGCGGCGAAATTGCGGCCGCAAGCGCCGCTGCAGCAGACCGCGGGCACGAGGGCAAGTTCCTGATCACCATGGTGAATTTCAGCGGACACCCGCTGCTTACCAGCCTGGAGAATCGCGCCCTGCGTCAGCAAATTCTCGACAACGAACTCAAGCGGGCCATCCGCGGCAACGAGCACGACAACCGCGAAACCCTGCTGCAGATGGTTAAGCTGCGCGCAAAGAGAGCAAAGCTTCTGGGCTTCAAGACCCACGCCCACGCGGTTACCGCCGACGAAACCGCGGGTTCTCCAGAGAACGTTCACGCGATGCTGCGCCGCATTGCACCAGCCGCCGTTCGCAACGCGCGAGCCGAGGCCGCGATGCTCCAGGAGGAGATTGACAAGGACCAGGCCGCCAAGGGCGAATCGTCTTTTGAGCTTGCCGCCTGGGACTGGGACTTCTACGCCGACCGCGTACGCCTGGCCAAGTACAACGTGGATACAGCGGCGATGAAGCCATACTTCGAGTTGGAGAGCGTGCTGAACGACGGCGTGTTCTACGCCGCGTCTCACCTGTTTGGAATCACCTTTGAGCCACGCCCGGAGATGGTCAGCTACCACCCCGAGGCCCGCGTCTGGCAGGTGAACAACACCGATGGCAGCCCCGTGGGCCTGTTCATCGGAGACTTCTACACCCGCGACAGCAAGCGTGGCGGCGCCTGGATGAACTCCTTCGTGGACCAGAACCACCTCACGGGCAGCCTGCCAATCGTGTTGAACAACCTCAACATTCCAAAACCTCCGGCAGGAGAGCCAACCCTGCTGACCCTGGACGAGGTGACCACCCTGTTCCACGAGTTCGGCCACGCCATCCACGGCCTATTCTCCAACGTCACATATCCGCACTTCTCCGGCACCGCCGTGCAGCGTGACTTCGTGGAGTTCCCGAGCCAGGTGAACGAGATGTGGCTGCTTTGGCCGCAGGTTGTCACCAACTACGCCAAACACTACGAGACCGGTGAGCCACTCCCCCAGGCCTGGATCGACAACCTCGAGGCGAGCCGGGTCTTCAACGAGGGCTTCTCGACCACCGCTTACCTTGCCGCGGCCATCCTGGACCTGGCCTGGCACGAACTCGAGGACGGACCAGCCCTGGACGCCATGACTGCTGCTGACGTGGAAGAGTTCGAGCGCCAAGCGATCGAGGCCTACGGCCTGGATTTTTCACCGGTTCCTACGCGCTACCGCAGCACCTACTTCTCGCACATCTTTGCGGGAGGATACTCGGCCGGCTACTACGGCTACATCTGGAGCGAGGTGCTTGACGCCGACACCGTCGACTGGTTCAAGGCGAACGGCGGCTTCAAGCCGGAAAACGGCAAGCGATTCCGCGATCTACTGCTGTCGCGCGGAGGCAGCACCGAAGCGATTGGCATGTTCCGCAACTTCCGCGGCCAGGACGCCAACATCGAGTCGCTGCTGAAGCGACGGGGGCTGAACTAGCGGGCTTGGTTAGCGCTTGAGCGCCTGAACGCGCCAAACCAGCACGCCAGCCAGAAGCGCCCAGAAGGCTGCTCCGATGTGCCATGGGGCTATTCCCGAGGCTCCAACGAGAAACGCCACGACTGCCGGCATCCGCAGTTCGTCTGCAGCCGTGATCTCCTTTAGTGCGCCGCCCATCGTTCCGAGCAGCGCGAGGCCACTGGCGGCCAGGATTAGCACCTGCGGCGTTTCGAGCACGAAGGCAACGGTAGGCGCAGCCAGTGCGGCAAGCAGCAGGTATGCAACGCCACCCCAGACGCTGGCCAACCAGCGTCGACCGGGATTGGTGTGGGCGTGCTCGTTGGCGTTTAGAGCCGCCGTGATTGCGGCAAGGTTGATGGCATATCCGCCAAAAAATGAACCAATGGCGGTAGCGATTCCGGTGACGGTGAGCACGGGCTTGAAAGGCACCTCAAACCCAAACGAATGCATGATGGCAATTCCCGGCACGTTCTGGCTTGCCATGGTAACCAGATAAAGCGGCACGGCAACCGAGATCATGGCGCTCCACTCAAACGCCGGAGGAACAACAGCAAACTGCGGGAACAGCTGTATCTGACTCAAGTTGACCGGCATTAGCCAAGCGATGAGGCTGTAGCTGAGCACGATTGCCACGGGAGCTGCCCAAATAGGAGCCAACCTGAAGAGAATCAGCCAGACCACCAACACCGGAATGATGATTGCTGGGTAATCGACGACCGCCTTGAAAGGCGATATGCAGAAGCTGAATATCACACCGGCCAGCATGGCGTTGGCGATTGGCTTGGGGATGGACGAAACCAGACGTCCCAGTGTTGGCCACAGACCCGTGATTGCCAGCAGGCCACCGGTCACTAGAAATGCGCCCACCGTCGCGTTAAAACTTAGGTGCAGACCCGCCGCAGAGACCAGAAGCGCGGCTCCGGGCGTGCTCCAGACAATGCTGAGGGGCATTTTGAAGCGCCAAGACAGCACGATTGAGAGCAGTCCATAGGTGAGAATCATCACCACGATGGCTAGAGCGGTCTGGCTCTTGGATGCACTTACGGCGGTGAGCGCCGAGAGCGCAACACCGAGCGATGCAGCTGTGCCCGTGGCGCTTGCCACCAGGCCGGCAAGCAGCGGCGCCTTGTGATCACGCATGTCGATCATCGGGGGTTACCTAGGCGGTCTTGCGAGCAGATTTCTGCGGGACAATGCGAGGCGCGGCACCCGAGGTGACTACGTCCTTGGAGATGACCACTGTGCCCGCAAAGTCGCTGCCAGGAATCTCAAACATGATTGAGCCGAGGATGTCCTCGAGGATGGAGCGCAAGCCACGGGCGCCGGTCTCGCGCTTGATGGCGAGGTCTGCGATCTCCTCGAGCGCGTCGCGTTCAAACTCCAGCTCGAAACCGTCTAGCTCGAACATGCGCTGGTACTGCTTGACCAACGCGTTGCGTGGCTTGGTGAGAATCTGCAGCAGTGCCTCGCGGTCTAGCTCGGTCACCGATGTGATCACGGGGAGACGGCCAATAAACTCCGGAATGAGACCAAACTTGCGCAGGTCTTCGGCCTCGATCTGGCTGTACAGGTTAGCGTTGTCCGCAGCTTGACCCAGCTCGGCGCCAAAGCCGATGCCTTTCTTGCCAACGCGGTTGCTCACGATATCTTCGATGCCGGCAAAGGCGCCGGCCACGATGAACAGGATGTTGGTGGTGTCCAACTGGATGAATTCCTGCTGCGGGTGCTTGCGCCCTCCCTGAGGTGGAACCGAGGCAACGGTGCCCTCGAGGATCTTTAGCAGGGCCTGCTGAACGCCCTCACCCGAAACATCGCGGGTGATGGATGGGTTCTCGGCTTTGCGCGAAATCTTGTCGATCTCATCGATGTAGATGATGCCCTGCTCTGCGCGCTTGACGTCGCCGTCGGCCGCCTGCAGCAGCTTGAGGAGGATATTTTCCACGTCCTCACCAACGTATCCAGCCTCGGTAAGGGCGGTGGCGTCGGCCACCGCAAAAGGAACGTTGAGGCGCTTGGCCAGGGTCTGCGCTAGGTAGGTTTTGCCGCAGCCGGTTGGGCCAACCATGAGAATGTTGCTCTTGGCAATCTCGATTGAGTCGTGTTCCTTGCCGGCGGCGGTAAGGGTGCCACGGCTGCGAATGCGCTTGTAGTGGTTATAAACCGCAACAGAAAGCGAGCGCTTTGCGGGTGTCTGACCGATGACGAACTCGTCTAGGAAACCAAAGATCTCCTTTGGCTTCGGCAGCTCGATCTCCTCGAGAGACTCGGCGGCGGCGCCGAGCTCTTCCTCAATGATCTCGTTGCAGAGCTCTATGCACTCGTCGCAGATGTAAACGCTTGGACCCGCAATTAGCTTGCGCACCTGCTTCTGGCTCTTTCCGCAGAATGAGCACTTGAGCAGTTCGCTCGACTCGCCAAGTTTGGTCATGCAACCACTATATCTTTCGGCAGGGACAATGACGGTTAGGCTGGCGTTTTATTCGGCTTCGCCACCGATGGCGCGCAGGCCACTCATATCCACGCCGGGCTCCGCCGCCACAAAGATGAACTCCTGATTGCGCAGGTGCGACACCTGACCAACCTTGTCGCCCTTCTTGTTATGGATTCCAATCTGGGCGCCCACGTAGCGCTTGTAGTCGAACGCCAGGGTCTCAACCTGCGCCACTCCCCCGTACATGGCAGCCAGCCTCGCCTCAATCTGCTCGCGCTGGGCAAAACCCTCGTTGCTAAAGGAAACCACGGTGATTGGTGCTCGCACGGCCTCGATCAATTCGCCAAATGCCTCATGGAAGCGCGGCTTCTGATTGAACGCGCTCTTGCGTTCGCGCACATCCATGCGCTTCTTGGCAATTCCATACACCTCGGGCTTGTCCCACAGAACCAGAGTCTCCCAGATGTGGTAGTTGGCCAGGTAGCTGTGCTGGTTGTAAGGCGGGTCCAGGTAGACCAGGTCTCCATCAAAGTCAGCGATGGCCTCCGATGCCTCCATCTGAGTTGCCTTGGACTTGCCCGCCTCGGCTCGGTCCAGGATGAGTGGCACGCGCAACTCCAGATCGTTGTGAGCCCTCGGCGCCCAGTTCTTTAGAAAGGCCATCTGCAAACCGGTAGTAGAGTCCACACGGTCCGCGGCCTCCATCAACGAAACCAGCATGATTGCTTCTAGTTCTGGCTCAAGGTCTTTGGCTGCAATCGCGTCGCGAATTGCATCGATGCGGGCGCCGTTTTTAGGCTGAAAGTACCGCGACTCCTCGCAGTAGGTTGACGTAATGTAACCTGGCTCGCCTGGAAGTGAATTGAACTCCGCCACCAGCGACTCCGCCTGACGCTGCCAGTCCTCTCGATCGGCCTGCACGTAACAACGAGCCAGCGTGGCCGCGTAAGCGTTGTGGTCGTTTGAACTGACCGCGTAGCCAAGACCCTTTAGGTGATGGCCAACGCGAGCCGTGCCAGAGAAGGCATCGGCAACCCTCTCCACCTGTGGAAAAGCCCCGATGACCGAACCTATCTGCTCCAAAAGCGTGCGCTTGGAGCCCAGATATTTGATCATCGGGGCGTTGCCTTGTTAGTTACTTGACCGGCTTGCGGCTGGTGAGAACCTGATCAATCAGGCCGTACTCCAGTGCCTCAGGCGCGGTGAGGATCTTGTCGCGGTCGATATCGCGGTTGACCTCGTCGATGCTCTTGTTGGAGTGCTTGCTGATGGTCTCCTCGAGCCAGGTGCGCAGGCGAAGGATTTCCTTGGCCTGAATCTCGATGTCCGAGGCCTGGCCGCGTCCGGCATCGCCGGTGGAAGGCTGGTGGATGAGAACGCGCGAGTTTGGCAGCGCCATGCGCTTGCCTGGTGCACCCGCGGCCAGCAGAACCGCGGCGGCCGAGGCAGCCTGACCCAGGCACACGGTCTGGATCTGTGGGCGAATGAACATCATGGTGTCGTAGATGGCAGTCATCGCGGTGAATGAGCCACCAGGTGAGTTGATGTACATGATGATGTCGCGCTCTGCGTCCTGGCTCTCCAGAACCAGCAGCTGAGCCATGATGTCATCGGCGCTGGCGTCGTCAACCTGCACACCGAGGAACACGATGCGCTCCTCGAACAGCTTGTTGTAAGGGTCTTGGCGCTTGTAACCGTAAGGAGTGCGCTCCTCAAAGGTCGGCAGAATGTAGCGCGAGCCGGGCATGGCCACGTTGGTTCCAGGGTAGAAGTTCATGTTGCTCTCCTAGTTCTTACCCACACCGGTGAAGCCGGATGCGCTCTCTTGAATGTGATCGATGAAGCCGTACTCGAGGGCCTCCTGTGCGGTGAACCAGCGGTCGCGGTCTCCGTCGGCCATAACCTGCTCAACGGTCTTTCCGGTCTGGGACGCGGTGATGCTGGCAAGCTGCTTCTTCATGCTGGTGATGAGCTCGGCCTGAGTCTGAATGTCGCTTGCTGTTCCACCAAAGCCGCCGTGCGGCTGGTGCAGCAGAACGCGGGTGTTTGGGGTTGCATAGCGCTTACCCTTGGTTCCGCTGGTCAACAGGAACTGGCCCATCGATGCGCACATTCCGATGCCCACGGTGACGATGTCGTTTGGCACAAACTGCATGGTGTCGTAGATGGCCATACCCGCGGTGATGGAACCACCGGGCGAGTTGATGTAAAGGAAGATGTCCTTGGTGGAGTCTTCTGCCGCCAGTAGAAGAATCTTGGCGCAAATCTCGTTGGCGTTGTCATCGCGGACGTCCTCGCCCAACCAGACGATGCGATCCTTCAAAAGACGATCGAAAACCGAAGGGCTTCCCATTCCGTGCTCGGCCATAGCCACTACTCCTAAACCTAAATCTGGTGTTGCAAGTCAAAGATAGCCGCCGACAACCCGGCAACACGCCACTGTTCGCCCAAAGCAAGAAATCGGCCCCCGCGATTACTCGCGAGAGCCGATTTCCAGTTTGAAACTAGTGGTTGTGACCCTCGTGGTCGTCTTCTGAGGTCTCGAGGCCGGTACCGAGGAAGGCAGTGATGTCAATCACGTTGCCCTTCTTGTCCGAAACCTCGGCGCTCTCGAGAACAGCCGAAAGAGCCTTGCGGCGAGCGAGCTCTGCCACGTAGGCAGGAATCTGGCCCTGCTCATCGATGGTTTTGATGAACTCGTTAGGGTCCATCTGGTACTGCTGAGCGGTCATGAACAGGTACTGCAGCAGCTCCTGCTCGTTCACCTTAACCTGCTCGGCCTCTGCGATTGCGTCAAGAAGCATCTGCGACTGGAAGCCCTTGTTCGACTGCTCGGTGACTTCCTTGCGGTGCTCGGCGTCCTCCAGGCGGCCCTCACCCTCAAGGTGACGGTTTACGTCTGCCAGAACCAGCTCCTCGGAGATTGGAACCTTGGCTGCGTCGATCAGCAGCTCAACGGCGAGGTCGCGTGCCTGAATGCTCTGCTCGTAAACCTTGTTCTCGCCAATCTGCTTCTCGAGGTTGGTCTTCAGCTCTGCCAGGGTGTCAAACTCCGAGGCCAGCTGGGCGAATGCGTCGTCCAGTGCAGGAAGCTCGCGCTCCTTGACAGCGGTAAGGGTGACCGAAACCTCGGCCTCTTTGCCAGCGTGCTCGCCGCCGGCAAGCTTGGTCTTGAAAGTGGTGGTCTCACCAGCGGTGAGGGTGTCGAGTGCCTCATCGATGCCGTCGAGAAGTTTGCCCGAACCGATCTGGTACGAGATGTTCTGTGCAGCGTCAACCTGCTGGCCATCGAGGCTTGCAACCAGGTCGATCGAAACGAAGTCGTTGTTCCTGGCCGCACGCTCAACGGCCTTAAGGCTGCCAAAGCGGGCACGCAGGTTGTCGAGCTCGGCGTCGATCTCAATTGGAGCAACCTTGACCTCGTCAACGGTGATCTTGAGACCCTTGTACTCAGGAAGCTTGAACTCTGGACGAACCTCAACCTCGATCTCGAACTGCAGGTTGCCCTCAAAGGTCTGCTCGTCCGGAGCCTGCGAGACGTTTGCCTGTGGCTGCGAGATTGGGCTCAGCTTGTGAGCCTCAAGAGCCTGACGGTAGAAGTCGTCTAGGGCATCGTTGATGGCGTGGCCGAGGATGGCTGGGCGGCCAACTCTGGCCTCCAGAACCTTGGTCGGCACCTTTGCGCCCGGACGGAAACCAGGAATGGTTACATCCTTGGCGATGTGCTCATAAGCGTGGTCAAGCGAAGGCTTGAGCTGCTCCGGGGTTACGTCAAAGCTGATCTTGACGCGGGTTGGCTTGATGCGTTCAACTTTTCCAGTCAACGTCTTCTCCTAAAAAGAAGGCTCGCATTTCTGCGAGCCGCTTTTGCCGGCTCTCGCTGGCGATTTCTCTTTAAAGAACCGATGCTTCCACCGATTCCCCAGATTGTCGGGATGACAGGATTTGAACCTGCAACCCCCTGTACCCAAAACAGGTGCGCTACCAAATTGCGCTACATCCCGGTGTGTTTCTCAGATTTCAAAAGTTGGGACCTCGAAACAACCTCAGTTAGTCTATCCCATAGAAACCTCGCCACTTCACCATTGCGTGAGTTAGGCCAAACTTTTTTACGCTAAAGTTGCTCTAGTGCGGATGTAGCTCAATGGTAGAGCCTCAGTCTTCCAAACTGATGGTGCGGGTTCGATTCCCGTCATCCGCTCTCCGTTTATTGGTTCGTCTCCGACAAACCGCAAGTCAAAAACCGCCAGGCGAAGGCCCGGCGGTTTTGCTTTAACCTCAAGAACTTAGCGCTGGCAGCCAGGGCACCAGTAGAGCTTGCGGCCAGCCAAAATGGCAATCGAGATCTTCTGCCCGCAGGCGCGACAGGCTTCGCCCTCGCGCTTGTAAACGTGGTTTCGGTCCGCCTTGTGAGGACGCTTGTGCATCAGCTCGTCGCGCGTGATCATCATCCCGGCCTCAACGCCAACGGCTAGCAGGCGCACGGCGTCATCCCAGATTTCACCCAGCTGTGTCTCGGTAACCACATTGCCGGGCCGGTAAGGGTCTAGGCCCGCGCGGAAGAGAATCTCGGCGCGATAAACGTTGCCGATGCCGCTGATTACCGACTGATCCATAAGCAAAGCCGCAATCGACTGGGTTGACTTGCGGACTCTGGCTATAAACCTGGCTCGCTCGGCGCCCGATGGATCAGGGTTTAGAGGGTCGGGACCGAGTCGATCCCGAACTGCCTCTGCCTCCCCCGCGTTGATCACCTCGCACACGGTCGGGCCGCGAAGTTCGGCGAGGGTCTCCTGGTCGTAGAACCGGGCGCGAACCTCACCGATGACGCGCTGGTCCAGCAGCCCCGTCTCCCGGATGTGCTCGTGCCACTGCCACTTGCCGTAGATACCCAGATGAACTCGCACGAACAGGCCGTTGTCGAACTCGAGGAACATCTGTTTGCCGATGGCCGTTGCCGCCACCAAGATTTGCCCGGAGACTCGCACCGATGCGCCAAGGAATCGACCCTGCGGAGAGTCGATCCACACGCGCTTGCCCGCGAACGCGGCGTTGAATGCGTCCGCTGTGCGGTGAACGGTGTGTCCCTCAGGCATGACTAGAGAATCTCTCCCGTGGTCTCGTAGGTGGCAATCTTGCCGATGCGGCGAACGTGGCGCTCGTCCTGGCTGAATGGTTCTGCCACGAAGGCCTCGATTAGCGCAAGAACCTCTGCTTGGTCGTGCTGGCGCGCTCCGACGGCAATCACGTTTGCATCATTGTGTTGACGAGCCAAAACCGCGGTCGACTGGTTCCAAACCAGTGCGGCGCGCACGCCCTTTACCTTGTTGGCGGCAATCTGCTCACCGTTGCCGGAGCCACCAAGGACAATCCCTAGGGCTTCAACCCCAGCGGCCTGATCGGCCACCACGGCGAGCGCCGCGTTGATGCAGAAACTCGGGTAGTCGTCTAGCGGGTCGTAGCTGGTTGGCCCGTGGTCAACAACCTGGTGTCCTTGCGCGCTCAGTGCCTCGATTAGAAAGTGAGAGAGGTCGAGACCGGCGTGGTCGGTTGCGATGTGGATTCTCATTACTTGTTCCTCTTTGGCTTGGCTGGTGGCGCCGGGCGGGTTGGCTTCTTGCCTGCGGCCGGTGCGCTTGGCAATGCTCCGTACTCGTTGCCTTTAGCCACAGTCGTATCTGGCTTGCGATAGATGACGAACTCAACCACTACTAGCGCCACAATCGCTGTCACGTAGTACACGAGGTCGAGCAGGCTAAAAGTGCTGGTGAAGTTCTTGAGGTTGGCCTTGTCTGCCGCGTTGGCTGCCACATAGGTGTTGTTGCCGTAGATGATGAATGCGCCAACAGCGATGGCAATAACAGAAAACACAGAGACGTAGGCGAAGAAGCGCTTGAACTTGCTGGAGCGCTTGGTGAACTGACCTACGACGACCATGAGTACCCAGGTTGGCATGAGCAGCAGCGCGGCGAGCCACTGTGCCAGCGAGATTGCGTTGCCGAGGGTCGAGAATATCAGGAACACTACAAAGCTAAGTAGCAGTCCGATTCCGTACACGAGGCTGGCCTCGACAGCAGGGGTTTGCTTGAATCTCAAGGATGGCTCCTTCAAAAATCGCCTGCTATTAGGCTAGTTGATGTATCCAGCCCCCTAGACACAGGAGTCGTTTTGTCTGGAGAGAACCTGACCCGCATTGAGGCAGAGGAGCGCTCAGCGCTCATCGCAGTGAACAACTACCGGGTGGAGTTGGACCTCTCTGGTTCTGACACCAAGACCTACTGGTCGGGCACCACCGTCTCGTTCACGTCAAACCGCGATGGCTCGGCTACTTTTATCGATGCGATTGCAGACAGCATTACCCGCATTGTGCTAAACGGCGAAGAACTGGACCCGGCCAAGGCCTATGACGGTCACCGCATCGCGCTTTCTAGGCTTAGGGCCGAGAATGAGCTGGTTGTTGAGGGTTTCTTCAAGTACACCAACACAGGCATTGGCCTGCACCGCTTTGTAGATCCGGCAGACGGCAATGTTTACCTGTATTCGCACTTCGAGCCGGCGGACAGCCGCCTGATGTACGCGGTCTTCGAGCAGCCAGACCTAAAGGCCACCTTCGACTTTGTGGTCACCGCTCCAGAGACCTGGACCGTGATTGGCAATCAGCCGGTTCGCGAGACGGCGCTGGTTGGCGACGGCAAGCGCAAGTGGCAGTTTGAGACCACTCCTCGGATCTCCTCCTATATCACCGCCATCGTTGCAGGCCCCTACTACGGCGTGCAGGGCGGCCTAACCACGATGAATGGCCGCACCGTGCCTATGGGCGTGTACTGCCGTCAGTCGCTTGCCGCCCACGTGGAGGCCGAGTACATGATGGACGTCACCGCCAAGGGTGTCGCGTTCTACGAGTCGAAGTTTGGCGTCGAGTTCCCGTTCGACAAGTACGACCAGATCTACACCCCCGAGTACAACATGGGCGCCATGGAGAATGCCGGCTGCGTCACCTACAACGAGAAGTACATCTTCCGCAGCCAGCAGCCGATCGCGCTGCACGAGCGTCGCGCCATCACAATCTTGCACGAGCTTGCCCACATGTGGTTTGGCAACCTGGTGACCATGCGCTGGTGGAACGACCTTTGGCTAAACGAGTCGTTCGCTGAGTACATCTCCGAGTGGTGCACAGCAGAGGTGACCGAGTTCAAAGACGCTTGGACCACCTTCTGCGCGCAGGAGAAGCTCTGGGCCTACACCGAGGACCAGCTGCCAACCACCCACCCCATCGTTGACCCGATCCACAACCTCAAGGACGTCGAGGCTAACTTTGACGGCATCACTTACGCCAAGGGTGCCAGCGCGCTGCAGCAGCTGGTGGCGTTCGTGGGTCAGAACCACTTCGTTGAGGGCGTGGGCAACTACTTCCGCAAGCACGCCTGGGGCAACACAGTCCTCGATGACCTGCTGAGCGAACTCGAGGCCGCCAGTGGCCGCAGCCTCTCCGGTTGGGCACAGCAGTGGCTGGAGACCGCTGGTGTAAACACCCTGGCGCCTGCAATCACCACGGATGGCGACGGCAAAATCCTCGGATTCGCAATCACCCAAGGTGCCGCCGATGACTACCCGACGATTCGCGCGCACCGCATCAGGGTTGGTTTCTACAACCTGGTTGACGGCCGAGTGGTTCGCACCGACCAGTTTGAGGCAGAGATTGATTCTGCAGTAGCTCAGGTCCCGGAAGCGGTAGGCAAAAAGCGCCCGGACCTAGTGCTGCTAAATGACGATGACCTAACTTACGCCAAGGTGCGCCTCGACAAGCAGTCGTTCGCCTTTGCTCTGAAAAACCTCAGCCGCTTCGATGACTCTCTTGCCCGAGCACAGCTGTGGGTCTCGGTCTGGAACTCGGCTCGCGATGCCCAGGTGGCACCTACCGACTTCATCAACCTGGTTCTTGAGCACATCGCCACCGAGGACCAGAGCATGCTGGTGACCACCATGTTCAACCAGCTTCGCCACTTCTCGCAGTACTACCTTGTACCGAAGGGCCGCAATGAGCGCATAGTTGCGGTGGCAGATCGCCTCTGGGAGTTGGCCGAGGCCGCAGCCCCAGCCAGCGACATGCAGCTACAGCTGGTGCTCAATTTTGCGAGACTCGCTCGCAACGCTGAGCAGGCAGCCATCCTAGAAGGCCTGCACGAAGGCTCCCGTGTTCTCGAGGGTCTGCAGGTCTCTGCCGACCTGAAATGGGAACTTCTCGCCGGCCTGGCCACCAACAATGCCATCGAGATGTCAGCCATCGATGCCGAATTGGAGACCGACAAGACCGCGAGTGGTCTAGCGGGTGCAGCCGGTGTTCGCGGAGCGTTTGGAACGCTGGAGGCCAAGAAGGCCGTTTGGCACCGGTTGGTTCACACCAGCGACTGGTCCAACGCCGAGGTTATGGCCGCCGCATACGCGTTCAACCGCACCACCAGCCCGGCAATGTTGGACAGCTTCGTAGAGCAGTACTTCAACGACGTGAAGTATGTGTTTGAAAACAAGACCTACAAGATGGCCGAATACATTTTGTTTGGCCTCTACCCGTTTGCACTAGCCAACCGCGACCTGGCCAACCAGACCAAACGCTGGCTGGAGCGAAACGGCAAGGCCGACCACACGCTGCGCCGATTGGTCAAGGAAAACCTTGGAATCCTGGAGCGAGCCATCGCTGCCCAGGCCATGGACAAGCAGGGAGACGAGGCCTAAATGCACACCGTAACCGCAGTTGCAACAGACTGGTTTACCACCTTCTGGAACCAGTGGCACGTCCTCATTCGCATCGTCCTGATCGTTATTGGCTCGCTTTTGGTGCGGTGGGGCCTCAAGCTCGTGGTCAAGCGCGTGGTTAGGTCGGTCGAGGCCGGTGCTCGCGTAAAGCTCAAGCTAAACCCGCACCTGGGTGGCGAGATCAGTCCGTTGGCCAACGCGCGCCTAGTGCAGCGCACTCGCACCATGGCATCTGTGCTGAACAACTTCATCACCTGGACGATCTTTGTGCTTGCACTCACAATGGTGCTCAGCGAGCTCGGTGTGGCCATAGGTGCTCTCGCGGCGGGGGCCGGCCTGGTTGGCGCGGGCATCGGTTTTGGCGCCCAGTCACTCATCAAAGACCTCATCAGCGGTCTGTTCATCGTGTCCGAGGACCAGTACGGCGTTGGCGACACGGTTAATCTTGGTGAAATCTCGGGCACGGTTGAGTCTGTCGGCCTACGCGTCACCCAGGTTCGAGACGTGGACGGAATCCTCTGGTACGTGCGCAACGGCGAGATCATCCGGGTTGGCAACCACTCGCAGGGATGGTCGCGTGCAGTCGTAGACGTGGCTCTCGACTACGGCGTGGAGCTAGAGAAGGCCAAGGCGGTAATCGATGCTGTGGCGGCGCGCGTTGCCACCGAGCCACACAACACCGACAAGGTCATGGGCGAGCCCGAGGTTCTGGGTGTTCACCTACTATCGGGAGACCAGCTGGTCATCCGCGTGGTTCAGAAGACCAAGTTCGGTAAATCGGACGACCTCGCTCGTGACCTTCGCACCGAGCTGAAGCGCGCGTTAGACGAGGCCGGCATTGCCATGGCCTCATCAAAGCCGGCGATCTACGTCAACGGTAAGTAACAGTGTCCGACGAAACCATTCGTATCAACGGAGCCGATGGCGAGAAGCTTGGCGGCAACTTCTACGATGCGGTTGGCGGCAAGGAGACCTTTCGCAGACTCTCCGAGTACTTCTACGAGGGCGTAGCCGAAGACGACGTTTTGCGCCCGATGTATCCAGAGGATCTGGCGCCAGCAGCAGAGCGGCTACAACTCTTTTTGGAGCAGTACTGGGGTGGCCCAACCACCTACCAGGAACAGCGTGGACACCCACGCCTGCGAATGCGTCACAACCCCTACAAGATCAACCCAGATGCCCGCGATCGCTGGCTGACTCACATGCGCGCGGCACTGTTGCGCCTTGAACTACCGCCCCTGCTAGAGGCCGAACTCTGGGCATATCTGGAGCGCGCGGCCCACAGCATGCTCAACACCTTCGAGGACTAGAGGTGTCTGGCTACCTTGGCCAGCACGTGACCGTGCTCGGCGCTTAGGCGCACCCAGCCGTCGGCAACGTAAAGCTCCACCTGCTCGCCCTCGGTGAGAAATCCAAGCCC
>Ga0213920_1000706_pt1 | contig 22503 bp, 18 predicted proteins | sample McNCre1117MG_FD_161054 | JGI IMG/M metagenome (GOLD analysis project Ga0213920, IMG submission 161054) | Freshwater microbial communities from McNutts Creek, Athens, Georgia, United States - 11-17 MG | ecosystem: Environmental > Aquatic > Freshwater > Creek | place: USA: Georgia | collected...
GCCTGTCATTGCAGCCGTAGAAGGTGCGGCCGTGGGCTCTGGTTTTTCACTCGCATTGATGTGTGACCTCATCGTGGCCGCTGAGAACAGCGTGTTTGCCATGGCTTACAGCAATTTAGGTTTGTCCCCAGATGCAGGCGCGAGTTGGAATTTGACGCACGCCCTGCCTCGCCAATTGACGTCAGAGTTGTTGCTCTTGGGTGAGCGCATCAGCACACAGCGCTTGCACGAGCTGGGTGTGGTGAATCGCGTGGTGGACAGTGGCCACGCCCTGCCCCAAGCCTTGGCCTTGGCTGAACGCATCAACGCACGCGCACCCAATGTGATGAACAGCATCAAAGAACTTGTCAATGACGCCAGCGTGCACAGCATGACCGAACAGTTGGCGCAAGAGCGCAACCAGTTTGTGAAAAACTTGCATCACACCAATGCAAGCATCGGCATCCAAGCCTTTCTCAACAACGAGCAACCACACTACAAATAACCACCCGCTTTGAAGACCCGTACAAACCGAGGGTCTCCAGAGTGACAAATTCTTACTTTCAGGTCACACAAAAGACAGGCTATGGACGATCCTATTCTTAACATTGAAGAACGCGAGGCCATCAACGCAGGACGTTGGTTCTCTTCTCTTTCACCTTCACTCAGGCACGACATTCTTCGATGCGCTTACGTCAAACGATGCAAAGACGGCGACTTGATCGCAGCCCGTGGCGACTCAGCCGACGAGTGGATGGCATGTGCGCGCGGCGCGGTGCGCGTGAGCTCAACCTCGCTGTCGGGCAAGCAGATCACCTTCACGTATGTGGAGCCCGGCATTTGGTTTGGGGACGTGGCGATTTTGGACGGGGACCGTCGCACCCACGATGTGTACGCGCATGGCGACACATCCATTCTTTGCGTGGCCAAAGCCGACTTCCAGAAAATTCTCAGCCAGCATGTGGAGTTCTACGACGCCATGCTGCGCTTGCAAGCGCGTCGCATTCGCCAGCTGTTTGGTTTGGTGGAAGACCTCAACACCCTTCCCTTGCGTTCGCGTTTGGCCAAACAACTGCTGCACTTGGCGCGCAGCTACGGCGTACAGAGCCTGACCAATGCACAAGAAATTCGCATTGGTTTGCATCTGGCGCAAGAAGAATTAGCTCAACTCTTGGGCGCATCACGCCAACGTGTGAACCAAGAACTCAAAGCCATGGAGCGCGAAGAAGCCATTCGCATCGAGCCAGGTGGCTTGGTGATTCGCAACCGCGACGCGTTGCTAGAAATCAGCGAAGCCGACCACTGACAGGAGCCCCCGCATGAGCCGGGACGACACACACAACTCCCAGCCCGTGCAACCAGCACACAGCGTAGACACCGCTGCGCTCACGGCATGGCTTGGCGCGAACCTGCCTGACTTTGAAGGCCCCATCTCACTGGAGATGTTCAAGGGCGGGCAATCGAACCCTACCTACAAACTCGTCACGTCTCGCAAGAGCTATGTGATGCGTACCAAACCTGGCCCAGTCGCCAAGTTGCTGCCCTCCGCTCATGCGATCGAACGCGAGTTCAAAGTGATGCAAGGCCTGCATGGCACAAAGGTTCCCGTGCCGCACATGCATGTGTTGTGCGAAGACGAGTCCATCATTGGCCGCGCTTTCTATGTGATGGAGTTTGTGCAAGGGCGCGTGCTGTGGGACCAAACCCTGCCAAGCATGCGCAATACTGAACGCGGCGCCATCTATGACGAAATGAATCGCGTCATCGCAGCCTTGCACACCGTCAAGTTTGCCGAGCGTGGCCTAGAGAGCTACGGACGCCCCGGCAATTACTTCGAGCGCCAGATTGGTCGATGGAGCAAGCAATACGTGGCCTCTGTCACGCAGCCCATCGACGAGATGGACAAGCTCATGGCATGGCTGCCCGCCAACATGCCTGCCAGCGCCAAAGACGAAAGCAAAGTCAGCATCGTGCATGGCGACTATCGGCTGGATAACTTGATGTTTCACCCCACCGAGCCGCGCGTGCTGGCCGTGCTCGATTGGGAACTCTCCACACTCGGCCACCCACTGGCCGACTTCAGCTACCTGTGCATGGGCTGGCACATTCCACCCGGCACCTTCAGAGGCATTGGCGGTGTAGACATTGCGGCGCTTGGCATCCCCAGCGAAAGCGAAAACATCCACCGCTATTGCGACCGTACGGGCCTAGCGACACCTGAAGATCTGAAAGCGGATTGGAACTTTTATCTGGCCTACAACATGTTCCGCATCGCGGCCATTTTGCAAGGCATTGCCAAGCGCGTAGAAGCCGGCACAGCATCTAGCGATCAGGCCAAAGCCAACGGCGCAGGCGCACGACCGATGGCCGAATTGGCGTGGAAATTTGCACAACAAGCCTAAAACAAAAAGAGACAAGGAATACAACATGAACTTCGATTACAGCGACAAAGTCAAAGGCCTTCAAGCACGCCTGCTCGCCTTCATGGACGAGCACGTCTACCCCAACGAACAACGCTTCTTTGAAGAGATTGCCGCCAACCGTGCCAAGGGCAATGCGTGGATTCCCACCGAATTGGTGGAAGAACTCAAACCCAAGGCACGCGCCGCTGGCCTGTGGAATTTGTTCATCCCACACAGCCCTCGCGTGCCCGATGGTTTGAGCAACTTGGAATACGCCCCCTTGTGCGAAATCATGGGCCGTGTGCCTTTTGCAGCTGAAGTGTTCAACTCCTCAGCACCTGACACGGGCAACATGGAAACTTTCGAACGCTATGCCAGCGAAGCCCTCAAAGTGCAATGGCTTGAGCCTTTGTTGCGGGGCGAGATTCGCTCAGCCTTCTTGATGACGGAACCTGCTGTCGCGTCATCAGACGCCACCAACATCCAATGCAGCATCGTGCGCGAAGGCAATGAATACGTCATCAACGGCACCAAATGGTGGAGCTCTGGTGCGGGCGACCCTCGATGCGCCGTATACATCGTGATGGGCAAGACAGACCCCACGGCGCCTAAACACGCGCAACAAAGCATGGTGGTCGTGCCTGCCAATACACCCGGCGTGAAAGTGATTCGCCCGTTGAGCGTGTTCGGCTATGACGACGCACCGCACGGCCACATGGAAGTCACCCTCACCAACGTGCGAGTGCCGGTTGAAAACCTGTTGTTGGGCGAAGGCCGTGGTTTTGAGATTGCGCAAGGTCGCTTAGGCCCAGGACGCATTCACCATTGCATGCGCTCCATCGGCGCAGCAGAGCGTGCGTTGGAGTTGATGTGCAAGCGCCTCAACAGCCGCGTGGCATTTGGCAAACCCTTATCCACTCAGGGTGTGTGGCATGAACGCATTGCTGAGTCGCGCATCAAGATTGAACAAGCGCGCTTGCTCACCCTCAAAGCCGCTTACATGATGGACACCGTGGGCAACAAAGAAGCACGCTCAGAAATTGCCATGATCAAGGTCATCGCACCCAACATGGCCAGCCAAGTGATTGACTGGGCCATTCAGGCCCACGGCGCAGCGGGCATCTCGGACGACTTCCCACTCGCCTACGCTTACTGCACGCAACGCTGGTTGCGCTTGGCAGATGGCCCTGATGAGGTACACCGCCAGTCCATCGCTAAACTCGAACTTGCACAGCACATTGCCTCTGTGTCACAAGACATTGACATGCCCATCACCCGCGGCAGCTAAGGAACCCAAATGATCGACGTTTACTCATGGCCTACGCCCAACGGACACAAAGTACACATCATGCTCGAAGAGTGTGGTTTCAAGTTGGGTCGCGACTGGGTAGCGCACCCCGTCAACATCGGTCAAGGCGATCAGTTCAAACCTGAGTTTTTGAAGATCAGTCCCAACAACAAAATTCCTGCGCTGGTCGATCCACACGGGCCAGATGGCAAGCCCATCAGCGTGTTTGAGTCGGGCGCGATTCTTTTGTACCTTGCCTCTAAGACAGGCAAGCTGTTGCCAAAAAGCGACCGCGCCAAGTTTGAAGTACTGCAATGGTTGATGTTTCAAATGGGCGGCGTGGGCCCCATGCTGGGCCAAGCGCATCACTTTCGCATCTACGCCCCTGAGAAAATTGACTACGCTTACAACCGCTACACCAACGAAGCCAAGCGCTTGTATGGAGTGATGGATACGCGCTTGCAACACAGCAAATTCATCGGCGGCAACAGCTACAGCATTGCTGACATTGCCATCTTCCCATGGCTACGTAGCTGGCAAAACCAAGGCATTGACTGGGCTGAATACCCTCACCTCAAAGCATGGTTTGATTTGATTGCTGCACGCCCTGCCGTGCAGCGAGGGGTGCAAGTGTTGGCGGATTTGAGAAAGCCTTTGCAGGATGACAAGGCCAAAGAAGTTTTGTTTGGCAAAACACAATTTGCTAAACGCTAAGCTGAAAATTACTGCAAGTTAATTTTAAGAATCTGATTTTGATTGATCCCACTGGTACATGTTCCATTACTAACGTATAGGTACTTGTTGTAAATAGCAAGTCCTGCAGGGCCGCAAAAACCCACGCCTGTCGTACGCCAAATGCCAACTGAATTACTGGCAAACACTTCTTTAGTTCCATTACTAATCTTCACGCGACTGATGTAGCCATTGTCGCCATGAGCATCGCCTGCATTAGCGATGTAGGCGTAATCACCATCAACGGCCAACCCATTGGGAAAATCGAAAGTTCCCCATGAAAGAAGAGTCGTAAAACCGTGATTTATAGGATCTGACGCATTAGCAGGATTAAAGCTAAGGATCGACGCGTGCGCGCCCGCTAAAGAAACATAAATTAATCCATTATTTGACACCAATGCAGATGGCAAACCGGTGGGAACAGGAACTGAAGTAGGGTTGCCGCGGCTGTTATTCTGATAAATCAATAGAGAACCTGCCACGTCAGCAACATACCAATCCTGAGAAGTCGCAAAAGCAATGCCGTACAAGTTGGCATTCGTACTAGGTATCGGAACTTGATTGCCATTGACGAAAACACCTTGATTTGAATTAGCCCCACCCGTGTAATAAACATCATTTGTGCCAGGCTTCACAGCAACACCAAAAGGATTCGACACCGCATAGGTCGATGCCACGCTTCCATTGGTCGTATTGAAAGTCACGATGGAAGCTTGTTCTGCCACAGTCAATAGACCTGCGCTAGAAACCGTCATGAGTCTCGGCGCTGTCAGTGGATGACTTGATGTGTCAAAGCTGGTGATTGTTTTTTCGTAAACTGTGAATTGTGGATTTTCGCCTCCAGTAGCACCACCACCACCGCCTCCACAACCCAGCAAAGTTGCAAAAAGTAAAAAAGCGAAAATGAGTTTAAGTGTTTTCATCCTAGGCCCAGAATCGGTCTGTCTTCACTTTACTTGATACATAGGTCAAGACCAACAACAAACTGATAAAGTTAGCCCTGTTGCAACCGATTTAAAAGACGTCATGTTTAAGAAGTTTTTCCTGTTGACCTGCTTGCTCTTGTCTGTGTGGACGGGCGTGCTCGCGCAAGATAAACCTTCCGCATCACGCGCTATCTTGGCCCGCCCCCCACAGTCAGGCGCAGAGCCGATGCTGATGCTGGGCCCCAAAAACCGTCCATACACAGAAATCATGGTGCACACCACCAAGCTCGACTACTTTGATTGCAAAGGCATCGTGGCACCTTGGTTTCGTGAGTTGTTGGTAGCCGAAATGAACTACTTCGCCGAATTGGTCGAACTGCCGTTCGTCAAAGGTGATGCTTGTGTGGTGAGCATCGGCACAGACAAAAGCCTCACACCAGGCCGTGTGAACATCCACCTGTATGTGAATGAACAACGCCTCACAGCCTGCGTGCGCAATGAGCAATGCCCCGTCTTTCGCAGTGTTAGCCTGATCCCCAAAGACAAAGTGCTGTACCGCTCTTACTTCTTGTCAGATATGTCGCGCAAGCTGATTTCTCAGCAATGCGTGACCGACAAGGGCAAATTGCACCCAGACACCACGTGCTATACCGTCCCCTAAGGCTTTTTTGCCTGTGGGGCTAAAGCCTCCACTTGAACAGTCGATCTTCTAGGGATATGCGTTTCCCTTCTTCCTCACTCATTGCAGTAGCCCTTGTTCTGACGAGCCTCATCGGCTCGCCAGCTTTGGCCAACGACCCGCCTAAAAAGCCTGCAGCCAAGGAAGAGCCACCTAAGCCAAAGTTCGACTACGTTGAAGAAGAAGGCGAAAAAGGCCGCAGTGGCTACGTGTACAAACGCGTGGCTAAGCCAAAGTTTGAAGAACCTCAAGAAGTCCCCAAAGCAGAGCCCAAAGAGCACAAACCTGCCGCCAAAGACGACCACGGCAAGAAGGACGACCACGGCAAAAAAGATGATGGCCATGGCGCGCCTCCTAAGAAAGAGGAGAAAAAGGACGATGGTCATGGCGCTCCTCCAAAAAAAGAGGAAAAGAAAAAAGATGACGGCCACGGTGCGCCTAAGAAAGACGATGGTCATGGCGGTGGCCACGGAGGCGGTCACGGTAAAGACGCCAAAAAACCTGCAGTACCCGCCGTCAGCGCGGTGTATGACCCTGCCATCATCAAACTCGATGGCAACAACCGTCCTTTGACACCGGTCATATTTACCAACAAGTTTGCAGACTACTTTGTGTGCCACAAAACCATCAAGACCAAGTTCAAAGAAACCGTCTTGGCTGAGATGAACACCTTTGCCGACCGTATGGGCCTGCCACACGCGCAAGACATGCCGTGCATGATCAAGATTGCCAAGGCCAACACCAAGTTTCCAGGTGCGGTCTACATTGAGTTTTATACCGATGTCAAAGCGGAAAAAGAATGCATCAAGATGGGCGAATGTGGCTCGACACGTCTCATGATGTTGTTTCCCAAGGATAAAACTGGCTTACACAGCAAAGAGCTTTACCGCTCGTATGTGCTGACGGACGAAAAGAAGTTTCGCCGAGCTAACTTTTGCGTCAGCCCCGATGGGCAGTTCTTGGGTGAAAAGCACTGCTATGTCGCGCTGCACCCAGACTGGCTGTTCAATTAACAGCGGCTTGAGAAGATGGCCTGTCCGACAGGAATCGAACCTGTGACCCACAACTTAGAAGGTTGTTGCTCTATCCAACTGAGCTACGGACAGAAATGAAAAAAGGCCTCGAAAAACGAGGCCTTTTTTACTTTTATGGTCGGGGCGATAGGATTCGAACCTACGACCCTCTGGTCCCAAACCAGATGCGCTACCAGGCTGCGCTACGCCCCGATACAGCTATTGTAACCCGCAAATCATCTGTTTTCTGAATCCACCCTCAGGAAAATCTTGTAACCGTCTTCATTCACAATTGAACCGTGAAAATTGACTTTGATGGCATCCAAGCCTTCGTGGTGACCGCTGAGCTCGGTGGCTTCAACAAAGCCGCAGAGCAGCTGCATATCACGCAGACCGCACTGACACGCCGCGTGCAAAAACTCGAAGCCTATTTAGGCTTGAAACTGCTCGACCGCACGACACGGCGCGTCGAAATGACGGCGGTTGGAAGAGACTTTTTGCCCCAAGCACGCGCCATCGTGAACGAGATGACAACAGCCGTCGGACGTCTCAAAGACATGTCTCAACATGCCAAAGGCAACTTCACCCTCGCCTGCGTGCCCAGCATGGCCGCGCACATGTTGCCGCAGTTGATTCGCCAGTATGCAGATGTGTGCCCAGACAACCGCATTCGTTTGTTGGATGCCGCCTCTTACGAGGTGCGCCAAGCCGTGCTGAACCACCAGGCTGAAATGGGCATTGCCGTGAATGGTGAAACTCACCCAGACTTAGTTGAGACGCCTTTGTTTGACGACCCCTTGGTGTTCATCTGCCGTGACACACACCCACTCCAAGGTAAAGACTCAGTGACGTGGGCAGACATGCGTGATGCCGACTTGATCGTGGTGAGTAACTTCATGGCCACGCGGGTGTTCATGGACTACCAGTTGGCCAAGCACGGCATTCGACTCAGTGGCAACTATGAAGTGCAGCACCACGCCACAGCGATCAATCTGGTTGCTGCTGGCGTTGGCTGCGCCATCCTGCCCTCGTCTACCTTGTTAGAGGGCGATCGCTCTCATGTGCGAAAAATCACTTTGACTGGCCCCGTGGTGAAACGCAAAGTTGCTTTGCTGCGCCACAAAAACACCAGCCTATCGCCTGCGGCCCAGGCCTTTTATGAGCTGATTCAAAAAGCGCACATCAAGCCCAAGGCATCGAAAACCCAATTAATGCGAAAAACGAAATAATCAGCACGTATATTTCACTTCTCAACATAACCGTTTCGCCCGACACTCTTAGGCATGACAAACCAAGCAAGTACGAAACAGCCTGATGTGCTGGTGATTGGTGGCGGCAATGCGGCCCTTTGCGCAGCGCTCATGGCAGCCGAAGCAGGTGCATCGGTGTTGATGCTCGAATCAGCACCACGCGAATGGCGCGGCGGCAATTCAGGCCACACCCGTAACCTGCGGTGCATGCACGACGCACCGCAAGACGTGTTGGTCGATGCCTACCCAGAAGAAGAGTATTGGCAAGACTTGCTCAAGGTCACAGGCGGTATCACCAACGAAAAGCTCGCCCGCTTGGTCATCCGCGCCTCCTCCACCTGCCGCGATTGGATGCGCAAGCACGGCGTGCACTTTCAACCCCCGCTCTCAGGCGCATTGCATGTCGCACGCACCAATGCGTTTTTCATGGGCGGTGGCAAAGCCTTGGTCAACGCGTATTACCGCAGCGCAGAAAAGTTGGGTGTGCAAATTCGCTACAACGCACCCGTCGACAAACTCGAGATTGACAATGGCCAATTCGTTGCTGCCTATGTGGATAAGGAACGCATCGCAGCTAAAACTTGCGTGCTGGCCGCTGGTGGCTTCGAGTCCAACCGAGAGTGGTTGCGCGAAGCATGGGGACAAAACGAGCGCGGCGAATGGCCCGCCGACAACTTCCTCATTCGTGGCACGCAGTTCAACCAAGGCGTGTTGCTCAAGCACATGCTGACGCACGGCGCTGACAGCATTGGCGACCCGACCCAAGCCCACATGGTGGCGATTGACGCACGCGCCCCGTTATACGACGGCGGCATTTGCACACGCATTGACTGCGTGTCGCTCGGCGTGGTGGTCAACCGTGATGGCCAACGCTTCTACGACGAAGGCGAAGACTTCTGGCCCAAGCGCTACGCCATTTGGGGCCGTTTGGTGGCGCAGCAACCCGGGCAAATTGGTTACTCCATCATCGATGCCAAAGCCATTGGCCGCTTCATGCCACCCGTCTTCCCCGGCGTGCAAGCCAACACCTTGCCTGAGCTTGCACAAAAACTCGGCTTGCCTGTGGACACCTTCATGCAAACGCTCAACGACTACAACCACGCATGCCGCATCGGCACGTTTGACCACACCAGCTTGGACGACTGCCACACCGAAGGCGTGACGCCGGCCAAAACACATTGGGCGCGGCCCATCGACACCGGCCCCTTTTATGGCTACGCCTTGCGCCCCGGCATCACCTTCACCTACCTTGGCCTCAAGACCGATGAAACAGCTGCTGTGCGCTTCAACGATGTGCCCAGCAACAACCTCTTTGTGGCGGGTGAAATGATGTCTGGCAATGTGCTGGGCAAGGGCTACACCGCAGGGGTGGGTATGTCGATTGGCACAGCGTTTGGCCGGATTGCAGGCACGCAAGCCGCCAAAGCAGCATTAACTTCCAAGGAGGCGACACATGCAAACGCTTGATGCCCTCACCCGCGATGCACGCGCTTTAGCCAATGGCGACGTCGTGCTGTCTGCACCTGAAACCGAAGTGGCGCGACAGTTGCAAATTTGCAATGCCTGCCGTTACTGCGAAGGCTTTTGCGCCATGTTTCCGGCGATGACGCGTCGCTTGGAGTTTGGTAAAGCCGACATCCATTACCTCGCCAACCTCTGCCACAACTGCGGCGCCTGTTTGCACGCCTGCCAATACGCGCCACCCCACGAGTTTGCCGTCAACGTGCCGCAAGCGATGGCACAAGTTCGCGGGCAAACCTATGCAGACTACGCATGGCCTGCGGCTTTGGGTGCGCTCTACAAACGCAATGGCCTGACCGTGTCATTGGCACTGGCCGCAGGCTTATCGCTGTTCTTGCTGCTGACCTTGCAATTCAATGGAACCTTGTGGGCCAACAACTTGGGCAACAACTTTTACAACGTGTTTCCACACAACCTGTTGGTGAGTTTGTTTGCACCTGTGTTCTTGTTTGCTGCATTCGCCCTCACATTGGGCGTGCGACGTTTCTGGCGCGACATCACGCCAGCCACCAGCGGCGCAGCGTTGAGTGCCCCTGCAACAGGTGAAGCTACACACGACGTGCTGCGTTTGAAGTATTTGGATGGCGGTCACGGGGAAGGCTGCAACAACGAAGACGATGGATTCACGTTGTCGCGTCGTCGCGCACATCACCTGACTTTCTACGGCTTCATGCTGTGCTTTGCAGCGACCAGTTTGGCCACGGTGTATCACTACGCGTTTGGATGGGCAGCACCGTATGACTTGCCCAGTCTGCCCAAAATCTTGGGCGCTGTCGGCGGCGTGAGCTTGTTACTTGGCACTGCGGGTTTGTTCAAACTCAACTTGCAACGCCACCCCATGCACGGCGATGCGGCACAAAAGCCAATGGACTTGGGCTTCATTGCCTTGCTGTTTTTCACCAGCTTGAGTGGCTTGGCATTGTGGCTGGGTCGCGGCAACACAGCCATGCCCGCATTGCTGGCGATTCATTTAGGCGTGGTGATGGCCTTGTTTGCCACTCTGCCCTACGGCAAATTTTCACACGGTATTTTCAGAACAGCAGCATTGCTGCGCTACGCAGTAGAAAAACGACAACCCAACCACATCGGTGTGGGTAGTGAATAAAACTTGAAGGAGATACATATGAACAAACGTCATTTCATCAATACTTGCGCCTTGCTGGCACTTGGCTTATCAGCACTCACGTCGCACGCGCAAGATTTTCCGCCCAAGAAAACCATCACGATGGTGGTGGGCTTTGCAGCAGGTGGTGCGGCTGATACAGCGGCGCGCATCATCGCCAAGAAACTGGGCGACAACATTGGCGCATCGGTCGTTATTGACAACCGTGGCGGCGCAGGCGGCAACATCGCGCATCAGTTTGCAGCCAATGGCCCAACTGACGGCAGCACGATTTTGTTTGGTTCAGTAGGCCCACTCACCATCGCGCCACACATGATGAAGATTCCCTACGACCCTGTGAAGGATCTCTCCCCCATCACCATGGGCGTGAACTTTCCCAACGTGTTGGTGGTGCATGCCGGCACAGGCATCAAGACTTTTGCTGAGTACATTGCCTACGCCAAGAAGAACCCAAAGAAACTGGATTACGCATCCACTGGACCTGGCTCAGCATCACACCTCGCCGGTGAATTGTTAGACGACATGGCAGGCATTGACACTGTCCACGTGCCTTACAAAGGTGGCGCCCCCGCCTTGCAAGATTTACTGGGTGGCCGTGTTGCGGCTTACTTCTCGACCTACTCCACCTCACAGGCTTACATCGAAACGGGCAAGCTCATTCCTTTGGCCAGCACAGGTGCGCAACGTTTGAAGCAATTGCCCAAGATTCCAACCGTGGCCGAATCCGGCTACCCAGGCTTTAGTGCCACCAACTGGTACGCGTTTGTCGCTTCATCCAAAGTACCAGCGCCCATCTTGGACCGTTGGAACACAGAGTTGGTCAAAGTGTTGAAGTCCCCCGATGTGGTCGATCAACTCAACAGCCATGGCCTCACACCTCAACCAACCACACGTGACGAATTGGCCAAGTACATCGCCAAAGAATCCGCCACATGGGGTCGTGTGATTCGTGAACGAAAAATCACGGGCGAATAAACAAAATACAAACGGAGACAACACATGACATTTGCAACCAACAACATCACCCGCCGCCTGCTGCTCGCTGGCCTTGGCTTATTTTTAGCCGCGTCGCAAATTGCGCAAGCCGCAGAGATTCGCGTCATCACCTCTGGCGCATTCACCGAAGCCTACAAAAAACTAGTGCCCGAATTTGAAAAGCAAACCGGCCACAAAGTGATCAGTTCGTTCGGAGCATCGGTAGGCAACGCACCTGACTCCATCCCCACCCGCTTCTCGCGCGGTGAAAAGTTTGACCTGGTCATCTTGTCTGATGGCGGCTTGGAAGCTTTGATCAAAAACGGCAACGTCATCAAAGGCAGTCGCGTGGATTTGGTTCGCTCGCAAATCGGCGCGGCTGTTCGCAAAGGCACGCCCAAGCCCGACATCAGCACCGTGGAAGCTTTGAAACAAACCTTGCTCAACGCCAAGTCCATTGCTTACTCGGCCAGCGCCAGTGGCACGTATTTGTCGACAGAGTTGTTTCCCAAACTCGGTGTAGCCGAACAGCTCAAAGACACAGCCAAGAAAATCATGAGCGAACGCGTAGGCGCTGTCGTGGCACGTGGCGATGCAGAGCTGGGTTTTCAGCAGGTGAGCGAGTTGATTTATTTCAAAGAGCTGGACTTCATCGGCACTCTGCCAGAGTCTGTGCAGCAAACCATCTTTTTCTCAGCAGGCTTGGTCGAGGGCTCCACCGAGCAAGACACGGCCAAACAGCTGATCAAATTCTTCCAATCTCCCGAAGTCGCTGAGACGATTCGTCAAACCGGTGTGGAGCCCGTCGTCGCCCGATAATGGGGGCATGACAGCTGCACATTCCACCACCTCCTCCTCTTCTGCCGCGCCCCTCAAAGGGGTGCGCGTTCTCACCCTCGCGTTGAACCTGCCAGGTCCAGCCGCTGTGATGCGGCTGCAGGCCATGGGCGCCAAGTGCACCAAGCTCGAACCGCTTGCGCCTCAAGGCATGAACACCGCAGACCCCATGGGCATCTACAAGCCCACCGCCTACGAGGTGATGCACCAAGGCTTGAAGGTGTTGCAAGCCGACTTGAAGTCTGAACGTGGTCAAGCCGCGCTGCACAAGCAACTGGCGCAGACCGATGTGCTCATCACCTCCTTCCGCCCTTCGGCCTTGATCAAGCTGGGCTTGGCTTGGAAAGAACTGCACAAACGTTATCCAGCCTTGTGTGTCGTGAGCATCGTGGGTGCCCCAGGCGAACGCGCCGAAGAAGCGGGACACGACTTGACCTACCAAGCCGACAGTGGTTTGGTGAATGGGCTTGAGATGCCAGCCAGCTTGTATGCCGACATGGGCGGCTCTTTGTTTGCCACCGAGGCTGTGTTGCAAGCCTTGCTGTTGCGTCAACGCCCGGGCCGCACACAAGGCAAAGGTGTGTTTCACGAAGTCGCGTTGTGCGATGCGTCGGCTTACCTTGCCTTGCCACGAACATGGGGCCTCACGGTCCCTAGCGGCGATGTAGGCGGCGCACATGCGGGCTACAAGGTCTATCCCTGCAAAAACGGCCGCGTGGCCGTGGCGGCACTTGAGCCTCACTTTGCGGCACGTCTGTGCGAAGCAGCAGGGTTGCCCAAACAAGCTGCAACACAGATGCACAAGCGCAGCACGCACGAAGGAATCGCCGCGTTCTTAGCGACACAAACACGCGCACAACTCGACAAGCTGGCCAGCAGCAAAGACATACCGCTGCACACACTGCCACGCTAACTCTGCACAAAAAAGCCGTTCGCGTGAACGGCTTTGAATTAGCTCAAGTGGCGCAATGGATGCGCTGACACAGGCCAAGGACTGTCGAAAAACGGCTGCACCATCTCTGGCGTGACATCCGCAATGCGCGCGGGTTGCCACTTCGGTGTGTGATCTTTGTCCACAGCCAAGGCGCGAATGCCCTCCACCGTTTCGCTACTCACGCCACGGCGCGACAGGTGGTCCGTCTGAAAACAATGACGCACCAAGTCACGCTCCATGCGCAAATCTTCAGCCAAGGTCATGTGGCGACCGCGGCGAACCTGTTCAAGCGTGACGCACAGCATCAAAGGTGATTGATGATGCAACGCCTTCAAGGTTTGCACCGACCACTCATCTGCACCTTGCAAGGCTTGCTCCATCGCTGCCACTGTGGCTAAGCCAAACACCTGGTCGATGGGGGCGTGTTGCCACGCTGGCGCTTGAGCCAAGGCTTGCTCTGTCGTTGTCTTACTTTGCGAACGCAACCAAGCCACCACGGCTTCGCCACTGGCCCAGTCTTGCTGACGCAAACCATCCCACAGAGCAGGCAATGCGGATGAATCCACACACACATCAGCCAAGCCCACATGCAGCGATTCACCGCCGCGCAGTACATAGCCAGTGAGGGCCAAGTATTCACCCATGTAGGCGGGACATGCAGGCCCCATGCAACGGCCTAAGAAATAACCACCGCCGACATCGGGGAACAAACCAATGTGTGTTTCAGGCATGGCCATCTTGGTTCGCTCAGTCACCACACGCAACGCAGCACCTTGGCTGATGCCCATGCCACCGCCCATGACGATGCCATCCATCAAAGCGATGTAGGGCTTGCGGTAGTTTTGAATCAGATGGTTGAGGCTGTATTCCTCGGTGAAGAAGTCTTCCAGCGTCACATCTCCACTCAGCGCGGCTTGGTGAAAGTAACGAATGTCACCGCCTGCACAGAAGGCACCAAAGGGCCCCTCTTTGTTGCTACCGCGCACCACGACTGCCTGGATCTGCGCATCGTCTTGCCACTGTTGCAAGACGTGGTTGAGCTCGCGCACCATGGCCAACGAGAGCGCATTCAAGGCCTTGGGGCGATTGAGGGTGATCAAGCCCAAATGGCCCACGCGCTCTGCGTGCACATCGGTGGTGTAGGTAGACATGGTGACTCCTTGTTCAAATACTTTGCACATATTTTCTTCAATTCCATCGCGCGGCGAACACCCCAGATGAACCCACGCGACACATCAAAAGTCGAGACGTAAAAAAGCCGAGGCGAACCTCGGCTTTTCGTGCAAACAAGTGGATTACTTGTTGCGCTTGCGCTCGTGCTCTTTCAAGAAGCGCTTGCGCAGACGCACGCTCTTCGGTGTGATTTCCACCAACTCGTCGTCTTCGATGAATTCCACACCGTATTCGAGTGTGAGGTCGATGGGAGGTGTGATCTTCACTGCGTCTTCTTTGCCAGACACGCGGAAGTTGGTCAGCTGTTTGGTACGTGTGGCGTTCACCACCAAGTCGTTGTCACGGCTGTGGATACCCACAATCATGCCTTCGTAAACAGGATCGTTCGCCTTGACGAACATGCGGCCACGGTCATCCAGTTTGCCCAAGGCGTAGGTGAAGATTTCACCGTCATCCATGGAGATCAACACACCGTTCTTACGGCCACCGATGTCACCTTTGTGTGGCTCGTAGCTGTCGAAGATGTTGGAGATCAAACCTGAACCACGGGTCAAGTTCAAGAACTCGTTGGTGAAACCAATCAATCCACGGGCAGGAATGCGGTATTCCAAACGCACGCGGCCACGGCCATCGGGTTCCATGTTGACGAGTTCGCCTTTGCGCTCGCCCAAAGCTTGCATGACGCCGCCTTGATGGGTTTCTTCGATGTCAGCTGTCACCAATTCGATAGGTTCATGACGCTCACCATTGATATCACGGAACACCACGCGTGGCTTAGACACAGCCAACTCGTAGCCTTCGCGACGCATGTTTTCCAACAAAATGGTCAAGTGCAATTCACCACGACCGGCGACATCAAACACGCCTTCTTCGTCGGTTTCTTTCACACGCAAAGCCACGTTGTGTTGCAGTTCTTTTTGCAAACGGTCCCACAACTGACGGCTGGTCACGTACTTGCCTTCACGACCGGCCAAGGGGCTGGTGTTCACGCAGAAGTTCATGGTCAGGGTTGGCTCGTCAATCTTGAGCATTGGCAATGGTGCTGGGTTGACAGGGTCAGTCACCGTCACGCCGATGTTGAGGTCAGCAATACCGTTGATCAACACGATGTCGCCAGGGCCGGCTTCGGTGGCTTGCACACGGTCCAAACCTTGGAACTTCAACACTTGGTTGACGCGACCTTTGACAGCTGTGCCATCTGGGCCTTCCATGACCATCACGTCCATCATGGGCTTCAACGTACCTTGGCTGATACGGCCCACGCCGATACGACCCACGAAGGTGGAGAAGTCGAGCGCAGAAATTTGCAATTGCAAAGGTGCAGCAGGGTCACCCTGCTGTGGCGGCACGTGTTTCAAGACGGTGTTGAACAGGGCTGACATGTCTGGGCCCCACTGTTCACCGGGTGCGCCTTCTTCCAATGAAGTCCAGCCGTTGATGCCCGAGGCGTACACCACGGGGAAATCGAGTTGTTCGTCGGTGGCTCCGAGTTTGTCGAACAAGTCAAAAGCAGCGTTCACCACTTTGTCTGGGTTCGCACCAGGCTTGTCTACTTTGTTCACCACGACGATGGGCTTCAAGCCCAAAGCCAAAGCCTTCTTGGTCACGAAACGAGTTTGAGGCATGGGGCCTTCTTGCGCATCGATCAACAACACCACGCCGTCAACCATCGACAACGCACGTTCCACTTCGCCGCCGAAGTCCGCGTGACCGGGCGTGTCAACGATGTTGATGTGTGTGCCTTCCCAGCTCACAGCACAGTTCTTGGCCAGAATCGTGATGCCGCGCTCGCGTTCGATGGCGTTGTTGTCCATCACGGTGTCAACCACTTTTTCGTGGTCAGCGAAAGTGCCAGACTGGCGCAGCAATTGGTCGACCATGGTGGTTTTACCGTGGTCAACGTGGGCGATGATGGCGATGTTGCGAATTTGCTTACTCATGCTTCTCTCTTCCTTTATGCCTGCTGAGCCAGCAAAGGCTGGTTGACAGGCGATCTTTCCAAAATTTGTTGAATTTCAAGGGGACTCAACAATCGTCCCGGAATCAGTTCCCCCGCTTTCACATGGGCACTGCCCAGCAAAGCCGGTGGTTGTTCTCCAAACACACACACACGGTCGTGGTCAGGCCACGCCCCGCGACGACGCACGCCGCTTAAAAAGCGACCTGCATTTTCTGCATCCAACGTGACAACCGTATGATCGGCCAACAAGCTCTGCACAGGCATCAAACGCGCTTCGCGTTGAGGCTCGTCCATCTCAGTCAGTTGATCCAACGTCACACAAGCTGAGGCATCAAAAGGGCCTGTCGCCACACGGCGCAGCGCACTCAAATGACCGCCACAACCTAAGGCCTCGGCAATGTCTTCACCCAAAGTGCGGATGTAGGTGCCTTTGCTGCAGGTCACGCGCAAGCTCAAAAATGGCGCATCGCCATCGAGCTGCATGTCTAGCAGTTCTAAATCGTGAATCACCACATGACGTGGTTCGCGCTCGACGGTTTCACCCGCGCGCGCATATTCGTACAAAGCTTTGCCGTCCTTTTTCAAGGCGCTGTACATGGGCGGCACTTGCGTGATCGGGCCCATGAAACAGTCCAGCACTTCCACCACTTGACCCACGGTGCAAGTGACAGGACGCTGTTGCATTACCTCACCTTCGGCATCCGCCGTGCTGGTTTTGACACCCAAGCGCACGGTGGTTTCGTAGGTTTTGTCAGCATCCAAATGGAGCTGACTGAATTTCGTAGCTGCGCCAAAACACAAAGGCAACACCCCCGTAGCCAATGGGTCAAGCGTACCGGTATGGCCTGCTTTTTCAGCACGCAGCAGCCACTTGGCTTTTTGCAACGCGTCATTGCTGGAAAGGCCAATGGGTTTGTCTAGCAACAGCACCCCGTGTACAGGGCGACGCTGCACCCTGGTACGGGGCGCGTTCATGCTCAGTCGTCCTTGGCTTTGCTAGCGACTGCTTTGGCAATCAGCGCATTCATGTCAGACGCACGCTCAGGCGTGCGGTCGTACACAAAGTGCAAGGTAGGCACAGTGTGGATGTGCAAGCGCTTGAACAAACCATTGCGCAGAAAACCTGCGGCTTGGTTCAAGCCCTCACCTGTTTTCACAGGGTCACCATTCAACACACTGAAATGCACTTTGGCATGGGCGTAATCCGGGGTCACTTCCACGCCTTGCAGCGTGACCATGCCAACGCGTGGGTCTTTCAACTCACGCGCGATCAACTCGGCCAGATCGCGTTGGATCTGGTCAGCCACTTGGTAGCTGCGGTTGAGTGTGCTGCTCGGTTTACGTGCCATGCTTCATTGCACTCACGCTTTACAGCGTACGTGCCACCTCTTTGATTTCGAAGAATTCCAACACATCGCCTTCGACGATGTCGTTGTAGTTCTTGACGGTCAAACCGCACTCGAAGTTTTCTTTCACTTCTTTGGCATCATCTTTGAAGCGCTTCAAGCTGTCGAGTTCGCCGGTGAAGACCACCACGTTGTTGCGCAACAAACGCAACTTCGCGTTGCGGCGCACCACACCCGAGGTGACCATACAACCCGCGATCGCACCAATCTTGCTGACGCGCAGCACTTGGCGAATTTCGGCTGTACCAATGACTTCTTCTTTCTTGTCAGGCGTGAGCATGCCGGACATCGCGGCTTTGAGTTCGTCCACAGCGTCATAAATGATGTTGTAGTAACGGATGTCCACGCCATTGCTCTCGGCCAACTTACGCGCACCAGCGTCTGCTCGCGTGTTAAAGCCAATGATCACGGCCTTGGAGGCGATCGACAAGTTCACATCGCTCTCGCTGATGCCACCCACAGCGGCGTACACCAACTGGACTTTGACTTCTGCGGTCGACAACTTGAGCAACGACGCAGCCAAAGCTTCTTGTGAACCTTGCACGTCAGCCTTGACGATGATGGGCAACAGCTTGACTTCGCCAGACGTCATGTCAGAGAACATGTTCTCCAACTTCGACGCTTGTTGCTTGGCCAGTTTGGTATTGCGCACCTTGCCTGCACGGTAAGTCGCGATTTCGCGGGCACGACGTTCGTCAGACATGACCATGAACTCGTCGCCTGCTTGCGGCACTTCGGTGAGACCTTGAATCTCAACAGGAATCGATGGGCCAGCAGATTTGATCGGCTTGCCGTTCTCGTCCAACATGGCACGCACGCGGCCATAGGTTTGACCACCCAAGACCACATCGCCTACATTGAGCGTACCGGACTGAACCAGCACCGTGGCCACAGGACCGCGACCTTTGTCCAAACGCGCTTCGATCACCAAGCCTTTGGCCATGGCGTCGACAGGCGCTTTGAGTTCGAGCACTTCGGCTTGCAAGAGCACTTGCTCCAGCAACTCGTCAATACCGGCACCGGTTTTAGCGGAGACTTCACAGAACGGTGAATCACCACCGAACTCTTCAGGCACCACTTCTTCAGCCACCAGTTCGCCTTTGACGCGTTCTGGGTTGGCACCGGGTTTGTCAATCTTGTTGACCGCCACCACGATGGGCACACCCGCCGCCTTCGCGTGCTTGATGGCTTCTTTGGTTTGCGGCATCACGCCGTCGTCCGCCGCCACCACCAAGATGACGATGTCGGTGGCTTTGGCACCGCGTGCACGCATGGCAGTGAAGGCCTCGTGACCGGGCGTGTCCAAGAACGAGATCATGCCGCGTGGTGTTTCCACGTGGTAAGCACCAATGTGTTGGGTAATGCCACCGGCTTCGCCCGATGCGACTTTGGCGCGACGGATGTAGTCGAGCAACGAAGTTTTACCGTGGTCCACGTGGCCCATGACCGTCACCACTGGGGCGCGTGTCACAGATTCGGCTTGGTGGCCGGATGCTTCTTCTTCGGTAAAGGCTTCTGGATCGTCCAAAGCAGCAATCACCGCCTTGTGGCCCATTTCTTCCACCACGATCATGGCGGTATCTTGGTCCAACGGCTGGTTGATGGTGGCCATTTGGCCGAGCTTCATCAACTGTTTGATGACTTCAGAGGCTTTGACGGCCATCTTGTGGGCCAACTCGCCCACGGTGATGGTCTCGGGCACGTGCACTTCGAGCACGCGTGCTTCGACCGGTGCTTGTGGTGCGCGGTCATCGTCACGGTCGCGGTCGCGGCGGCCTTTGGGGCCTCCACGCCAGCTGTTGCGGCCCACGCCACCACTCGCGTCACCGCGTGTTTTGATGGCTTTCTTTTTGGCTTGTTCGTCGGCCCAGCTGGAAGACAGCTTGGCGCTCTTGACTTCTTTGTTGCCAGGTGCAGCGGAACCTGGGGCAGCTGGTGCACCAGGACGCGCACCGGGAGTACCTGCAGGCTTGTGCAAGGTACCTTTGATGGCTTTGGGGTCTGGCGTGGGCTCGGGCTTCTTGGCCACCATTTGCTTTTGAGGCGTGCTCATCATCAAACGAATGGCTTCGGCTTCGGCCAGCGCTTTGCGACGACGGGCGTCCAAATCCACAGCGCGTGCTGTGTCTTCGTCTGCACGTGCTTTAGAGGCAGCGGCAGCTTCCACACGGGCGGCTTCAGCCGCTTGTGCTTTGGCATCCACCACAGGTTCTGCAGCTTCAGCTTTGGCTTCTGGGGCAGCTGAGTCAGACACCACTGCAGCTTCGGCTTGCGCCTTGGCTTTGGCGGCTTCTGCCTTGGCTTGTTCTTTGGCTTCTTGCTCTTCGCGCAAGCGGCGTTTTTCGGCCAGCTCTTCTTCTTGGCGACGGATCAGCTCAGCTTGACGACGTGCTTCTTCTTCACGACGGGCCAATTCAGCATGGTCGATCAAAGGTGCGGCAGGCGCTTCAACGGCTGCGGGCGTCGGTGCAGCTTGCACCTCAGTCGTCTCATCCTCATCACGCTTGACGAAGGTGCGCTTTTTACGCACTTCCACTTGGATGGTGCGGGCTTTGCCTGTAGCGTCAGCTTGTTTGATCTCGGTGGTCGATTTCTTGACCAACGTGATTTTCTTGCGCTCAGGAGAAGCCGTGCCATGGCTGGCTTGCAAATGGCTCAAAAGCTTTTGCTTGTCACCTTCGGTCAGCACATCGCTGGCCGAAGATTTCGCGACACCGGCGGCTTTGAGCTGGTCAAGCAGGGTGTCGGTTGGTTTTTTGAGTTCGCTGGCAAACTCGGCTACGGTCGTACTGGTCATTTCTGGTATTCCTCTCCATGACCGTTACTCTTGACCCGTGAACCAATGTTCACGTGCCTTCAAGATCAGGGCTTTGGCATCTTCTTCGCTTTGGCCGGTGATGGCTGTGAGCTCGTCCACGGCCAAATCGGCCAAATCGTCACGGGTGTGTACGCCGCTCTCAGCCAACTGGGGCAAGAACTCCGCATTCAATCCTTCGAGGTCGCGCAAATCTTGCGAAACTTCTTCGACGCTCTCTTCGCGTGCAATTTCCATGGTGAGCAGCGCATCCTTGGCACGTGTGCGCAACTCATTGATGGTGTCTTCATCGAAGCTTTCGATTTCCAACATCTCTTGCAAGGGCACATACGCCACTTCTTCGAGACTGGTGAAACCTTCTTCAATCAAGATGTCAGCCACTTCTTGGTCCACGTCCAACTTGGCCATGAACAATTCGCGGATGCTGTGTGTTTCGTCAGCTTGTTTCTGAGCAGACTCAGCGGCATCCATGATGTTGATTTTCCAGCCGGTCAATTCAGCTGCCAAACGCACGTTTTGGCCGCCGCGACCGATAGCAATGGCGAGGTTTTCTTCGTCCACCACCACATCCATGGCATGACGCTCTTCGTCCACCACGATGGAGCTCACATTGGCAGGCGCCAAAGCGCCAATCACGAATTGCGCTGGGTCTTCACTCCACAACACGATGTCCACGCGCTCGCCAGCGAGCTCGGTGGTCACGGCATTCACGCGCGTACCACGCACGCCCACGCAGGTACCGATGGGGTCCACGCGCTTGTCGTGAGAAATCACAGCGATCTTGGCGCGCGATCCTGCGTCACGGGCGCAAGATTTGATCTCGAGCATGCCTTGTTCGATTTCTGGCACTTCGTGGCGGAACAACTCGACCATGAACTCAGGGGCTGAACGCGACAAGATGATGGGAGCGCCACGCAACGTGAGGTCCACATCCATGATCATGGCGCGCACGCGGTCACCACTGCGGAAATTTTCCTTAGGAATCATTTCGCTGCGACGCAGACGGCCTTCAACGCGGCCGGATTCGACAATGATGTCGCCCTTGTCCATGCGCTTGATGGTACCGACAAAAATCTTGTCGCCGCGAGACATGAAGTCGTTCAACAACATTTCACGCTCAGCATCACGGATCTTTTGCAAGATCACTTGCTTCGCAGCCATGGCACCGATACGACCGATAGGCAAGGACTCAACGCCCTCTTCGATGTATTCGCCTTCTTCGACGTCAGCCACGCGCTCGCGGGCGTCCATCAACATTTCTTCGGCTTCCGGGTTTTGCAAACCTGCTTCATCAGGCACCACCAACCAACGACGGAACGTTTCGTACTCACCCGTGTCGCGGTTCATCGCCACGCGAATGTCCACATCACCTTCGTACAACTTTTTCGTGGCTTGGGCCAGCGCCAACTCGACGGCGCCAAACACCACATCGCGTTCGACGTTTTTCTCGCGCGAGATCGCCTCGACCAGCATCAACATTTCGCGGTTCA
>Ga0213920_1000710_pt1 | contig 22422 bp, 22 predicted proteins | sample McNCre1117MG_FD_161054 | JGI IMG/M metagenome (GOLD analysis project Ga0213920, IMG submission 161054) | Freshwater microbial communities from McNutts Creek, Athens, Georgia, United States - 11-17 MG | ecosystem: Environmental > Aquatic > Freshwater > Creek | place: USA: Georgia | collected...
CGATAAGGGAAGCACACCATGCTTCCCTTTTTCGTCAAAGTAGATGGCGCGATAGCAAAGCGGTTATGCACCGGATTGCAAATCCGTTTAGCCCAGTTCGACTCTGGGTCGCGCCTCCAGTTAAATCAAGCACTTAGAGCAATCTAAGTGCTTTTTTTACGTCTACACACTTTCGCACAGTTTCTACGGTTGGCAAGGGCTGCAATACACATGCGGCAGTGTGTAGGGCTGTTGAGGTGTAACTTATATGTATTGCATAGCATGCGCTCAAGGCAATGCTCACTTTGCTGATTGCCAAATTTTGTGCAAAAGCTCCGTCAATATGATTCGCTCACCAGCCGAAAGGTTCTCTAAAAGTTCATCATCGCCAGCAAGAAGTTGCTTCAATGCCAAGCTGACTAACGCAAGTCCTTGCTTTGTAAGAGACAGGGACATGCCGCGACCATCTGTTTTACTTCTCTCGCGTAATAACAAACCACGTTCTTGGAGTTTGTCTAGCAAAACTGTGATGCTTGGAGTTGTCATACCAAGCTCTCTGGCTAATTGCGTTGGCGAAACATTGTCATTAGACCTAAGCAGTTGAAGAATAGTGAATTCAACTGGGCGGAGTTGATGCTGTTCTTGGACGAGCTTTATGAAGTACTTAGTAGCCAAGAAATTAGCTCTGGTCAGCTGGTAGCTGCATCACGCGCAAGCAGTGAATACGATGGCTACTTAGCAGGTGCCCCAGGTTATCGATTGCCTAACGCTGCGTTGGCTCAACTATGGGGAGCACAACAGTGGAAAGCTATCGCAACAGATGGTGCAACGATAAAGCATCCAATGAATCCCAATGCAGTTTTGCCCGATTTGGCAAGTGCATTCAATCCAAAAGAAGCGGCATATGTGGGGAAAAAAATTCTTGAAAAGTGTGATGCACTTGATGGTTTTAAAGATGGACTTATTCAGTCAGTGCAAGCATGTCAGTCAAAGTTTTCAATTACAAGAGACTTGGAAACATGTGCATCTGAACGCAACGGTTCATGTTTAACAACTTCACAAAAATCTACGTTGCAAAAAATTATGCAAGGTGGAAACACAAATACAGGCAAGCCAATTTACAGTGTATTCCCAATGGATTCAGGTATTGCTGGTACCGATTGGTCAAAGTGGAAATTCGTAAATTCTTTAGCACTGGATCCACTTGCTGTTGGAACTGTGTTTAGTTCACCACCAGATAAGTTTGACCCGTTGACACTGAACATTGATGCAAAGTTGGAGAACTATTTCGCAACAACAGATGTTTATAAAGAGTCCGCGTTATCACTGATGACGCCTCCACAAAATGACAATCCATTAAATTTGTATTCTCTCAAATCTAAGGGTGCAAAAATCATCGTTTACCATGGTGTATCAGACCCAATCTTTTCCGCTGAAGACACACGTCAATGGTATGAGCGTGTGAACAAAGTAGCAAAAGGGAAAGCATCGGACTTCGTCGCTTATTTCCCAGTCCCTGGCATGAATCACTGTAGCGGTGGACCCGCAACAGACCAATTCGATTTGCTTAGCAATTTAGTTAAATGGGTTGAAGATGGCACTAAGCCATTACAAGTGCAAGCAACAGCACGTACTGCTGGAAATTTGGGCGGAGAAAACAAAGAGTTAGCTAGTGATTGGGGTGCTAATCGAACCCGTCCACTTTGTCCATATCCAAAAGTTGCCACATATAAAGGCAAAGGCTCTTCCGAAGAAATGAGCAGCTTTGTGTGTAAGTGATTAAAAGAGGGAAGTCTCCAAGTATTAACCGTAGGTAACCCCTACGGTTTTTTTTACTACCAAAACTTTCAAACACACCATTAAGTTTTAGAAGAGCACAAGCAATCGGCGATGCTTGCCATTGCTGATGCAACGCTGCTGATAGATTTACAACGTTCCGTGCGCTAAAAAATAGAAAAGCACTTTCTCTAAATCATGCGACGCAAAGAATAAAAAAAGGACTCAGTGATAAGCACAAGCACGATCAAACACTTAAATTTTAATTGCCGCTTGTGTAATTTTGCACGTAACTTTGAAAGGGCAATCATGAACACGTTGAAGCAACTTGCAGGTAATTTTTTATCGAGCGAAGACGGTGCAACCGCTATTGAGTATGGTTTGTTAGCAGCTCTGATTTCTGTTGTCATCATCACTGCAGCAACCGCTGTCGGTACCGATCTGAGTGCCATTTTTACGGCGATTTCGACCAAGCTTGTATCGGCCAAACCGGTTTAAGCGAACACTGCGATGGGGCCACTTTCGTACACGCTGCTGCTATTGGCGGTGTGGTGGGATGTCAAAACCCACCGTATTCCGAATCAACTGGTGCTGTTGGGTTTGTTACTGGCCTCCGCCACCGTCAACTGCATCAAATGTGGCAACAGATACAGCAAAGCTTTGTGATGCAAATCGCCAGCGCAGTAAGATCAAAGTTGCCGGATGGCATGGCTAATCCAGATTGGGTTCTCGCGGAGGCTGAAAAAGATAATGAACGCAACCCAAGCACTGAGCTTCATTTTTTGTTGAGGCATTTTGAGGCTTTAGGGAAACCAGCAACTGCGTAATATGAGAGTTAAATTTATTGATAACGCATTGATTTACGTCTACAAACTTACGCACAGTTTCTGCGGTTGGCTAGGGCCGCATTACACACGCTTGGAACAATGTTCACTTTTCTACAATCGAGTTCGGCGCCACAAACAAGCATCTCGATCAACTCAGCCCCCTTGAGTTCGAGCGGCAGCGTCAAACTGCCTATGAAAAGTGTCTACAGGTTTGGGGGAATGCCACTTATTTTTGTTTCAAGGGAATTAATCCTGTTTCTGAAATTATTTTTGCGACATTGGGGCTACGCAGAAAGTCAATTAGGGATGCCCCAATTTCTGGTTGGGTTGAGTTCGACGTAATTGCTCCGGCAAAGCTAAACCCTGGTTGCAACGCTTCTGGGATCGGGCCTAAGTAAGTTATTCCTGGTGTGTGAATAATTTCACTAACTTGCTGAAAACCTATTTCAGCCTCACCGCGCGCAACTACTGCTGCAACTGCCTCACCGCTGGGGGGGCCTCTTACTTTGAAGCTTTTAGTTTTTACTTGGTCATCAATACCAAGTTTTTTAAACATCGTATTAGCAATATAGGTTCCGCTCCCACTGTCAGAGTAAGCGATTGATGTCGCTGTCAACAATGTTTTTCTAAACGCATCAGTGGAGCTTATGTCTGGTTTTACGGAGTTAAGTTTTACTGCTGCACCAATTTGAGAGAGTGCAAGTGTCTTGACAGAGTTTGCTTTCACTAATCCATTTTTTGCCAAGTTTTCAGCTGACTCCCCGTCTAGGATGATCACGTCAGCGAGTTGTCCATTTACGAGGCGTGTCGGAATCGCCTCTGGCGAATCTCCAATAGACGGTCCTCGTATCGTGATGAGTTTGTGTCCTGTGCTTTGTTCAAACAAAGGTGCAAGTTGATGATAAACGCCGTAAAACCCAGCAGATATCATGACTCTAACTTCAGATGCTGAAGCGTTACATATGGAGAAAAGGGCGATGAGGCTCAGGCATGCTGAGCGCCTTAGCAGAATCTTGATTTTCATTTTGAATACTCCTGTTACAGCAGTCGCAGCTAGTTTAGTTTGCAACAAGATGTGATGGTTCTATTGAAATTTTTTTAAAAAACTTTGATTGGATTATTACTATTGATGTCCCACGCTTGCTGGCGATGTCACTGTCGCTGAGCGCTTCAGTGCAAGCCTTCGACACTTTTTGACAGAGGGGCCCAGCGCTCAATCTCGTTGCGCATGAAGCGGGTGACGGTGTTCATATCCCAGTCTTGGGTTTCAATGTTCTCTTTGGCTAGCTGCTTCAGTGCGGCTTCAGTTTTGAGACCACGGCGGACCTCCGCGTTAATTTTTTCGGCAAGTGCTGGTGACATACCAGCTGGACCTGACAAAGAAAACCAAGTAGTGGAGCTCAGTTCTGGATAACCTAGTTCGGCAAAGGTGGGCAGGTTGGGCTGGTCTGGCAGGCGTTTGCTCGCACTGATGGCAAGTGCCCGTGCCTTGCCTGATTTAATAAAGGCGCTGGCTGAGGTATATGTAGTGAAGGTCGCGGGAATTTGATTGCCAATCAAGTCGGCAATCGCGGGTGCGGCCCCTTTGTAATTGATGTGTGTTTGGTTGATATTGGTACGCTTGGAAAATAGTTCGCCCACCAAATGCCCGTGTGTTCCGATGCCAGGCGAGCCCCAGCTTAGCCCGTCTTTGAGGGTTTGAGTGTAAGCAATGAGTTCCTTCACTGAGTTCACGGGCAAACTGGGATGAACCACCAAAACTAAAGGTGGGCCCCCTAGGTAGGCGATGTGCGTAAAGTCGCTCATCGGGTCCATGGTTTTGTTCGATGCTGGGGCGATCACATGCGAGCCAATGCCAGACACGACGAGGGTGTAGCCATCGGGTGGTGACTTAGCCACCATTTGCGAACCGATGACGCCGCCTCCACCGCCTTTGTTATCTACCACAAAGGGCTGCTTGAATGCGGTTTGCAAGTGTTGTGCGATCAAGCGGCCTAATGTGTCGGACGTGCCGCCTGGGGCGTAGGGAACCACGATGCGCACGGGTTTGTTGGGCCACTCGGTGACGTTTGGCTGGGCCTGTAGATCACTGAAAACGAGCCACAAGCTTGATACGCACAATATTTTTTTCAGCACAACAATCCTTTTTGGATGGTTTTTGAATTTAGTTGAAATGCTATCATTGTTCCTAAAAGAGGAATGTTGTTCCTCTATAAGGAACAAGGAGCTTTCATGCTGAATGCTGAACAAAACGAGTTCGTCACACGCACCAACGCAGGCAAACCTATGGGGGAGCTTTTTCGGCGTTATTGGTTGCCAGCCTTGTTGTCTGAAGAGCTGCCTGAGCCAGATTGCGCACCTGTCAGGTTGCAATTGCTTGGCGAGCGTTTAATTACATTTCGAAATACCGATGGGCAGCTGGGGGTGATTGACGAATTTTGTGCCCACCGCGGTGTGTCGTTATGGTTCGGCCGCAATGAAGAAAACGGTTTGCGTTGTCCCTACCATGGTTGGAAGTTTGATATCCACGGGCAGTGTGTAGACGTTCCGTCTGAGCCCGAAGAAAGCCAGTTGTGCAAGCGCATCAAGCTCAAATCCTATTCCTTAGTTGAGCGTGGTGGGGTGATCTGGATTTACATGGGCCCACCCGAGTTGCAACCAGCTTTGCCAGAGTGGGAGTTTGCAACGGTTCCGCTTAGTCACAGCTTTACCACCAAGCGTTTACAAGAATGCAATTGGTTGCAGGCCTTGGAGGGAGGAATCGACTCCAGCCATGTGTCCTTTTTGCATCGGGGCGGGCTCAAGAACGATCCTTTGTTCAAAGGCTCCAAAGGCAACGACTACAACATGAATGATTTGCGTCCACAGTTTGAAGTTGTCGACACTGATGGCGGTCTGCTGATTGGTGTGCGTCGCAAGGCGGAGCCTGGTCATTCATACTGGCGTGTCACGCCTTGGATCATGCCGTGCTTCACTATGGTTCCACCGCGCGCAGACCATCCGATTCATGGACATTTTTGGGTGCCGATTGACGACGAAAACTGTTGGGCTTGGAGTTTTGACTACCACCCGACCCGACCACTTCGCCAAGAAGAAGTGGATGCCATGCGCAATGGCGCTGGTATCCATTGCAAGTATGTGCCAGGCACTTACATTCCCTTGGCTAATAAAACCAACGATTACCTCATGGATCGACAAAAGCAGCGCAGTGGCGAGTTATACAGCGGCGTAGAAGGCATTGCGATTCAGGATGCCTCACTGCAAGAGAGCATGGGGCCGATTCAAGACCGCACGCGTGAGCACCTCACCTTAACCGACCGAGGGATTGTGCAAACCCGTCGCCGACTGATCGCTGCAGCCAAAGCACTGGCAGAAGACGGTACGCCACCACCTGGTAATTTTCCTGAGCAGCAAAAAATCAGATCGGTCGCGACAGTTCTTCCAGAAACGGCAATTTTTCATGAGGCTGCGCGCGACGCTTTTCGCGCTGAGCCCGGTAAACCACACACGACGGTATGAAAACACTGGCAGCCCTGGCACACGCGGCGACGCAGACGGAGTTGCGGGAGTTCGACTTGCCTGCGCCTGATGCGAGCGCGGGCATTTTGGAAGTCGTGACAACGGGCGTGTGCGGCAGTGATTGGGGCTACTACAACAACTTACCTGTCTCGCGCGGACCCTTGATTTTGGGGCATGAAACGGTGGGTTATGTTCGCACCATCGGATCAATTGCTGCTGGTCGATGGGGTGTCAAAGAAGGCGACTTGGTGGCGCTAGAGGAGTATTTGCCTTGTGGACACTGCGAGCATTGTCGAAGTGGCGATTTCCGCTTGTGTGATGCCACCGATTGGCGCCTAGGCGGTTTGCGCTATGGCGCAACGGCCTTGTCGGTATCCCCCGGCTTGTGGGGCGGTTTTGCACGTCATCAGTACTTGCATCTCAACACGGTGTTCCATCGGGTGCCAACGGGTGTGTCGGCCCGTCATGCTGCGCTGGCTTTGCCGCTGTCGAACGGCATTGAATGGACCTACTTGCAAGGAGGGGCGGGGCCCGGTCAAACGGTGTTGATTCAAGGGCCGGGTCAACAAGGGCTGGCGTGTGTGGTGGCTGCGCGTGAGGCTGGGGCCGAACAAATCATCGTGACGGGGTTGTCTGATCCAACAGATACGCAAAGATTGGCCATGGCCAAACATTTGGGGGCACACCACACCATCGATATAGAGTCGCATGACTTATTGGAAACGGTGGCTGAGCTGACCAATGGTCGCATGGTGGATTTGGTGATTGACTGTGCATCAGGTGGCGCGCAATCTGTGGTGAGTGCAATTCGACTTGCGCGCAAAAAAGGTCGAGTGATCTTGGCAGGTCAGAAGCGTCAAACGATCCCTGAGTTTGAAAGCGATCGCATCATTGCCAATTTCTTAACGGTCAAAGGCATGCGCGGACATTCTTACCAGTCGGTGGAGCTGGCGTTGCAACTGATTGCCTCCAACCGACACAACGTGTGTGCCATGAGCACGCATGTGTTTGACCTTGGTCAAGTTGATTTGGCCTTGCGGTCTTTGGCAGGGCAGGGCGTCGAAGGTGCCATCCATATGACGATTGACCCTTGGGCGTGACGCAGATGTCTGGATCCGTTTCTTGTGCGACCTTGTCATCCGTGACCAATGCCTTGCGCTTATTGAAGGTCTTTAGTGCGGAAGAACCAGAGTGGGGCATCACCGATTTGGCGAGGCATCTTGGTGTGGCCAAAAGCACGGTACACAGGTTGGTGAGTAGTTTGGTTCTAGAGGGCTTTCTTGAGCAAAACCAAGACAATGGCCGTTACCGCTTGGGTTTGTTGCTCTTTTCAATGGGAACGATGGTGCGACGACGCATGGATGTGGCGGAGCAGGCTGCGGTGCACTTGCGCCAGCTGGCGGCGCAAACCCAAGAGACCGTGCATTTGGCGGTACTCAATGATGATGAAATTTTGTACCTCCGCAATATTGAAAGCCCGCATGCCATTCGACCAAGGTCTTATTTAGGGGTCAGGATGCCAGCCTTTTGCACCTCTGAAGGGCGCGCAATTCTGGCTCACAGCCCACCTTCCGTGGTGACGCGTGTCCTTTCTGGAAGGTTGATCAACAGGACGCCGTTCACGGTGACTCAAAAGAAAGTCTTGATGACCAAGTTGACAGAGGTTCTTGCGCAAGGCTATGCCGTTGATCAGGAGGAGAGCGAACACGCCATGTGCGGGGTTGCTGCGCCAGTCTTTGGTGCGAGTGGTCAGGTCGTGGCCGCTGTGGGCGTGGTGGGGCCGACGCATCGGTTAGGCAAGACTCAGTTGCGCAAGCTGGCTCCGCATGTCGTCCGTACAGCACAGACGATTTCAGCCCAGCTTGGGCACGACAAGTCCGCATGATGAAAAGCAAGCCGATTCCGGTTTGGTTACTGACAGGTTTTTTGGGGTCTGGCAAGACAAGTTTGCTGCTGAATTGGCTGCGTGATCCGGCGCTTGCCCATGCAGCCTTGGTGATCAATGAAATCGGTGAAGTGGGAATGGACAACACCTTGGTCGCCGCTGTCGTCGACAGTGCGTCCGTTCTGACGGGGGCTTGTGTGTGTTGTGCGGGTCTAGAAGGGCTTGAAGAGACGTTGTCCGAGCTATGGTGGGATCGTCTTTATCGGCGCCGACCCCGCTTTGATGCCGTGGTGATTGAAACCACAGGCGTGGCCGATCCGCGACCGATTCAAAATGCCTTGCGTCGCCACCCATTCTTGCGGGAGCGTTATGCCTTGCAGTCCACGTTGTCGACGGTGAGTGCCACCCATGGCAGTGCCTTGCTCGATTCGTCCCAAGAAACTGTGGCGCAAATTCTTGCGGCGGATGTCTTGATCGTGACCAAAACCGATGCGGCAGATCCAGATGGGCTGATCGCTCAGTTAGGGGCCATGCATTCACAAGCGCGAGTACTGCGATCGGCGCATGCTGGGTTGGGTTGGCGTGATGTGTGCAATATCGACGATCCGTTGCCTGCGTTGCCAGAGAATGCGCTGTGGTCACCTGTTGGCCAAGCTGCGCATTCGCACGCCTTCCGTGCTAAGTTCGTGCCCATCTCGCAGTATGAGAACTTGACCGCCTTGCAGGCCCAGTTGGTGCTATTGCTCTCCCGCGATTTGGTGCGTTTGAAAGGCATTGTGGCGTTGAAAAACCAGCAAATGTATGTTGTTCAATGGTCTTGGTTGGATACGGATCTCTCGGTCACCTTGCACGATGGTGTCGCCCCGGATCAATGGGGTGTGACGTGTATTCACAAAACAAAAAAGCCACGGACTTTCATCTCAATGCGCAACGGTGCCTAAGTCTTGATTTGTGGCCCCTCTACAAACGCCAACACAGCCTCTAGCATGCGTCGCACATGGGGCTGCACGCCAATAGCCACGTCAGGCAAATATTCAAATGGCCAGCTTTCCTGCATGTAAGTGCATTGCGTCATCTCTAGCTGTACTGCATGGACACCTTGAGCTGGGTTGCCGTATTGGCGTGTGATGTGCCCGCCCTTGAAACGGCCATTGAGCACGGCGCTGTAGCCTGGTGCGGCCTGGCCAATCGCCAGCAATTTTTCGGCCAACAAAGGGCTGCAACTGGCACCTTCCGCAGTACCCAAATTCAGGTCAGGCAAGCGGCCTTCAAAAAATCGTGGCACTACCGAGCGTATGGAGTGCGCGTCCCACAAAGCGGCAACGCCATGCGCGGCTTTCATGCGGGCCAGTTCTTGCGCCAATTGCGCGTGGTAAGGCTGCCAGATGGTCTCGCGGCGCTCGGCGATCTCGGCCTCATCCGGCTCATCAGCGCGGTCGCGGTACAGCGGCTGATCGTCAAACAAGTCCACTGGGCACAGGCCGGTAACGCTTTGCCCAGGGTACAGACTGGCCCCGTCCGGCGGTCGGTTCAGGTCGATCACAAAACGTGAATGTGTAGCCACCAGTACAGAGGCTCCCAGCGCATCGGCAAAGTCGTACAGCCGCTCCAGATGCCAGTCGGTGTCAGGCACGCGCTGGGCTTCGTCAGTTAGGCGAGCGGCCAACGCAGGGGGTACGTGCGTACCCACATGCGGCATAGAAATCAGCAAGGGGCGGGTTCCTTGGCGAAAGCGAAATGGGGGTTCAGTTGTTTGAAAAGTCATCACGTATTCTTGAGTAGTTGTTGACGCGCTGTGATCAAGCCGCTCAATGCACTGTCGTGCAAAACATGGCGACCCGATTGAACCTGCACGCGGCCAGCGACCCACACTTGCAACAGCGCAGATTGGCGGTGGCTTGCAAAAACATGGGCGGACAGCATGGCTTCGGGGGAAGGTAGATCGCGCAGCAGCGGGTGTTGGGCATCGAGTACCACGCCATCTGCTTGTTGGCCTACGGCTAAACCAGCGACCGGACGGGCGCAGGCTTGGGCGCCACCGGTCACGGCAGCAAGTGTGATGGCGGTGGCGACCGAGGGCTGTGCGGTGGTTGCCAACACATTACGCTGGCGTGTGGCCAGACGCTGGCTGTACTCAAGCAGCATCATTTCTTCGGCTGCATTGACGCTGGCGTGACTGTCTGAACCTAAACCCCAACGTCCACCTGCTTGCAACCAGCTGCGGGCATCAAAAATGCCGTCCCCCAAATTGGCTTCGGTGCTGGGACACAGGCCCGCCACAGCGCCGGTTCGTGCGGCGCGAATACTTTCTTCGGGGGTCATGTGTGTTGCGTGTACCAAGCACCAACGGGCATCGACCGGTGCATGGTCAAGCAGCCACTCCACAGGACGCTGGCCGCTCCAGGCTAGACAGGCATCGACCTCGGCGGGTTGCTCGGCGATGTGGATGTGCAGCGGGGCCGTGGCGTCCATGGCGTGCAAACCGTCGATGGCCTCTCGCAGGCTGTCAGGTGGCACGGCGCGCAAGGAATGGGGTGCCAGGCCCAGGCGAGCGCCTTGCGCTTCGCACAAGGGCTTGAGCTTTTGCAGCAAGGCCAGCATGTTGTCGGTCGAACGGATAAAACGCCGTTGCCCTTCGCTGGGCGGGGCCGCACCAAAGCCACTGGTCTGGTAGAGCACGGGCAACAAGGTCAGGCCCATTCCAGTGCGGGCTGCCGCACGCAGCAGGCACATCGATAAGGTGGCGTCATCGGCATAAGGACGGCCATCGCGGTCATGGTGCACGTAATGGAATTCGCACACGCTGGTGTAACCCGCTTCTAGCATCTCGACATACAGCCCCGTGGCAATGGACTCCAGTTGCTCGGGCGTGATGGCGGCTGCAAATTTGTACATCAGGTTGCGCCAGCTCCAGAAGCTGTCTTGCGTGGCTCCTCGGTATTCGGTCAGGCCACCAAACGCCCGTTGAAATGCGTGCGAATGCAAATTAGGGATGCCCGGTAATAAGGGGCCAGCGGCGCGAAGGGTGCCCGCCGGACAGCTGGCCTGCGCATTCACGCCCGTGATCACGCCTTGATCGTTCCACGACACCAGCACATCGCGCGCCCAACCCGTGGGCAACAAGGCATGCTCGGCAAACAGGCTGTGGTCGTTCATGGGGCTCTCCGGTACAACGCCATGCCGTCGACTGCCAAACGGCCCTGACGCACCACGCTGCACGCCGGGCGTTGGCCCAGCCAATAGGCCAGCTCAGCCACATCGCTCAACGGCCAGAGTACAAAATTCGCGGGGCATCCAACGGCGATGCGGCCATGTGTGGCCTGAAGGCCTAAGGCCTGCGCCGCATGGCGCGTCACGCCCGCCAGTGCCTCGGGCACAGTTAAGCGGAACAAGGTGCAGGCCATGTTGATCATCAAAAGCAAACTCAAGGCAGGCGAGGTGCCGGGGTTGTGGTCGGTGGACACGGCCATGGGTACACCCGCTGCGCGCAGTGCGTCAATGGGCGGCATGTGGGTGTCGCGCAGGGTGTAATAAGCGCCGGGCAAGAGCACCGCCACTGTGCCGGCTTGCCGCATGGCGGCGATGCCTTCGGCGCTCAGGTGTTCGATGTGGTCGCACGACAGCGCGCCATAACGCGCGGCCAGCGCCGAGCCGCCCATGTCGGACAGTTGCTCGGCATGCAGCTTGACCGGCAGGCCCAGCGCTTGTGCAGCCTGGAACACCTGCTCGGTCTGGGCGAGTGTGAAGCCGATGGTTTCGCAAAAAACATCCACAGCGTCCACCAAACCTTCGGCCGCAAGCGCCGGCATCATTTCTTGACAGACCCATTGGATGTAGTCGTCGCTGCGCCCGGCGTATTCAGGGGGTAGCGCATGTGCGCCCAAAAACGTGGTGCGCACGGTGACGCCAAAGGCTTCCCCCAAACGTCGAGCCACCCGCAGTTGCTTGCGCTCATGCTCAAGGCTCAGGCCATAACCCGATTTAATCTCGATGGCGCAAACGCCCTCAACCAGCAAAGCCTGCAAACGGGGCAGGGCAGCTTTAAACAACTCGTCTTCACTGCATGCGCGTGTGGCTTTGACACTGGAGACAATGCCACCCCCAGCGAGCGCCACCTGTTCGTAGCTGGCCCCGTTTAGGCGCATCGCAAATTCGTTTGCGCGCTGGCCGCCGTACACCAGATGCGTGTGGCAGTCCACCAGGCCCGGTGTGACCAGTGCACCGTGGCCATCGTGCTGGGGCCATGACCCATACATGTTGGGCAGCGCGGTATGCGCGCCTGTCCAAACAATGCTCCCTTCATCGACCACCACAGCCGCGTCGCGCAACGCGGGTGCGCCTGCCCCCAACGCTTCGGGTGCTAAGTGCAGGTGATGCCAGACGCCATTGGCGTTGGGTAAAGCATCGGTAGAAAACGCAGAGCTCATAGCTTGTGTGAGTGAAGATTGAGAGCCAGAAGTGTCGCATCAGCGCTCTGAGGCCGCAGTTGCCAAGCCAAAGATGCATGGGTCCACCATAGGCCTTGCTGCGGCGAAAGGTGTTCACAAAGCTCGCCCTCCAGCTCCCAATGCCCTTGCACTGCCATGAACAGCCCCTGCGATGCCGCAGGCCAATTGCAAACACCGCGCACGACTTGCAGGGAAGCGCTGCAAGTCGCGCGCCTGGTCATGACGTTGAAATCGTGACAGTCCCCCTGCAGCAAACGGGCATGGATGGGGGCTTCGCCCGCAAACGCAAAGGGGGCCAAGGGCGTATCCAGCAAGTGGTCCACATGGCCCTCGCTGCTTTGCAAATGCACGCCACCACCATTCAGCAAAGTGATGACCCTGTCCACCCCGGGAAAAGTAGAAAAAGGCCCGTCGCTGCCAATGTGTGCAATGCTCACGCGCCAGTCAAAATCATCCATGCCTGCCCCCGGGGGCTGACAGACGATCTCACGCGTCACGCCACCGCCGTTCTTCCAAGGCATGGCCGGTAAATCATCTACACGGAATGGATGCAGCGTCATGGATTTGGAAATCACTTGACCATCGGCAACTTCAAGTCCTGCTTTTTGGCTGTGGCGATCGCCAGCTCGTAGCCTGCGTCGGCATGACGCATCACGCCCGAGCCGCAGTCATTGACCAGCACACGCGCCAGGCGCTCGGCCGCCGCATCGGTGCCGTCAGCCACGATGACCATGCCCGAATGTTGTGAATAGCCCATGCCCACGCCACCGCCATGGTGCAGGCTGACCCAGCTGGCACCCCCTGCGGTGTTGAGCAGGGCGTTGAGCAGTGGCCAGTCGCTCACGGCATCGGTGCCGTCTTTCATGGCCTCGGTCTCGCGGTTGGGGCTGGCCACCGAGCCGGTGTCCAGGTGGTCACGGCCAATCACGATCGGGGCTTTCAGCTCGCCCGTGCGCACCATCTCGTTGAAGGCCAGACCGGCCAGGTGCCGTTCACCCAGGCCCAGCCAGCAAATGCGTGCAGGCAGGCCCTGAAAGCTGATGCGCTCGCGCGCCATGTCGAGCCAGCGGTGTGTGTGCTTGTTGTCTGGAAACAGTTCCTTGATCTTGGCATCGGTTTTGTAGATGTCTTCAGGATCACCCGACAGGGCCACCCAACGGAACGGGCCCTTGCCTTCGCAGAACATGGGGCGGATGTAGGCGGGTACAAAGCCGGGGAAGTCGAAGGCGTTTTTCACGCCGTGGTCAAACGCCACCTGGCGGATGTTGTTGCCGTAATCCACCGTGGGGATGCCCATGGCCTGGAAGTCCAGCATGGCTTGCACCTGGGTGGCGCAGCCTTGCGCGGCGGCCTCGGTCAGGCGGGCGTGTTGTGCGGGGTCGCGCTGCGCGTCTTTCCACTGGGCCACGGTCCAGCCAGAGGGTAGGTAGCCATTGATCAGGTCGTGCGCCGAGGTCTGGTCGGTCACCAAATCAGGACGCAGGCCACCGGCTTGGGCACGGCGCACCAGCTCGGGCAAGATATCGGCCGCATTGCCTAACAAGGCGATCGATACCGCTTCTTTGGCTGCCGTGTGGTGCGCAATCATTGCGAATGCTTCGTCGATGTCCTTGGCCTGCTTGTCCACATAGCGAGTGCGCAAACGGAAGTCGATGCTGCTTTGCTGGCACTCGATGTTGAGCGAGCAAGCCCCGGCCAATGTCGCGGCCAGTGGCTGTGCGCCACCCATGCCGCCCAGACCAGCCGTCAAAATCCAGCGGCCTGTCCAATCGTTGTTGTAGTGCTGACGCCCGGCTTCTACAAAGGTCTCGAACGTGCCTTGCACAATGCCTTGGCTACCGATGTAAATCCACGAGCCTGCGGTCATCTGCCCGTACATGAACAGCCCCTTGCGGTCGAGTTCATTGAAATGTTCCCAGTTGGCCCACTTGGGCACCAAGTTTGAGTTGGCAATCAGCACACGCGGCGCGTTGGCGTGTGTCTTGAACACGCCTACCGGTTTGCCCGACTGGACGAGCAAGGACTCGTCTTCGTTCAGATCCTTGAGCGAAGCCAGAATCTGGTCAAAGCAAGCCCAGTCTCGGGCAGCGCGACCAATGCCGCCATACACCACCAAGCTTTGTGGGTTCTCGGCGACTTCGGGGTCGAGGTTGTTTTGGATCATCCGATAAGCGGCTTCAGTCATCCAGTTTTTACAAGTCAGCGTAGTGCCACGAGGGGCACGTATGACGCGACTGGTGTCTAAACGGTAATCTGTGTGGGAAGTCATGTGGGTCACCTTAAAAATGGAAAAGAGGGGGTTCAGTGAATACCAAGGTAGGCCTCGGTGAGCTTTGGATCGTTGCGAGCGGCTTCGGCGCTGCCTTGCCAGACGGTGCTGCCAGATTCGAGGACGCAGATGTCGTCAGCAATTTTTAGGACGCGCTCGGTGTTCTGTTCCACAAGCAACACAGTCATGCCATCACGGCGCAACTGGATGAGCGCTTGGTAGCACAGGTCGATGACCTTGGGCATGAGGCCAAGGGACAGCTCGTCAATCATGATGAGGCGGGGGCGTGTCATCAAGGCCCGGCCAATCGCCAGCATCTGCTGCTCGCCTCCAGAAAGATTGCCGGCCAAGGAATTCAGGCGCTCGCCCAAGCGTGGAAACAAAGTGAGCACGCGATCACGGTCATGGGCGAAAACCTGTGCGGGTTGCACCATGCCGCCCACGCGTAGGTTGTCTTGTACGGTGAGGTCTTTAAATAGACGGCGGCCTTCCGGTGAAATGGCAATGCCCCGGCGCACACGCTCGGTCGGGCCAAGAGTCGTGATGTCTTCCCCGTCCAAGCGAATGGCGCCACCTTGTTGCTGCACATGGCCAGCGATGCACATCAGGGTCGACGATTTGCCTGCACCGTTCGCGCCCAGCAGCCCGGTGATGGTGCCTGGGCGCAGTGACAGCGACAAATTGTGAACCGCCTGAAAAGCGCCATAGCCGCAAGAAATGGATGTGAGCTCAAGCATGGTGTGCCTCCACGGTCGGTTGTCCTTCTGCCGCTGCTGCACCCAAAACATCACCGCCTAAGTAAGCCGCTCGCACGGCAGGATCGGCCATAACCACACGCGGCGCGCCATCGCCAATCTTTTTGCCGTTGTCAAGCACGACCAAGCGTTGGCAGATGCGCATGACTTCGCCTAGGTTGTGCTCGATCAGCACAATGGTCAAGCCCTGTTGGTTGATCTCGGCAATGGTGCCTGCCAGCGCATGGGCTTCTTGTGAGTTCAAACCGGCCAGTGGCTCGTCAAGGAGCAGCAAGCGTGGTTTGAGCGCCAAAGCACGCGCCAGTTCCAAGCGTTTGAGCACGCCAAGTGGCTGCGTGCTCGGGCTTTGTGATGCCATGCTGGCAATGCCCACTCGCTCAAGTTCGTACTGGGCCACGGCCAGCTCCCGCTCTGTGGAAACGTTAAGCAAGGCGCGCAGTGGACTGAGTGTCTTTTCACTGGCCGCCGCTAGGGCGACGTTGTCGCGCATGCTGATGTCACGCAAAGGTTTGACCAACTGTTGAGACAAAGACATGCCACGCTGGATGCGCTGATGAATGGGAAGTCCGTTGAGCGATTCGCCGCCCAGCGACACCTTGCCCTCGGTGGGGTTCACCACACCGATGATGGAACGCATCAGTGTTGTTTTCCCCGCACCATTAGGGCCGATCAGGCCGAGGAGGTCGCCTTCATGCACGTCGAAGCTCACATCATCCACAGCGGTTAATCCGCCAAAACGTACAGTGACATGATCGACTTTTAGCAGCGGTGCACCGGATGCTGTGTTGTTCATGATCGGCCTTCTTTCGGCAACAGTTTGGTAGTGGAGAGGCGCATGGCAAGGCCGGCCATACCACTTGGAGAAAAGCGCATCATTAAAAACAGCAAGCCTCCGTAAACCAATAATTTGTAGTCGCCGATCACCTGAAACCATGCAGGCAACACCGACAGAAGGGCGGCCGCGATGATCACGCCCGGCACCGAACCGATGCCACCGAAAACCACCATAGACAAAACGGTGATGGATTCCACAAAACCAAAGCTTTCTGCACCGATGAAGTTCAGGTGATAGGTGTAAAAAGCGCCTGACATGCCCGCCAGCGCGGTGCCCATTGCAAAGGCAGCCAGCTTATAGCGCGGCACATCGATGCCTAGCACCCGCATGGTGTCTTCGTCTTCGGCGATGCCATTGAAGACTCGCCCCATCCAGCTGCGTTTGATGTACATGCTCAATGCGGCAACGCCCACACACATCACCAGCGCTAAGGCCATGAAACCTAGTCGACCCAGACCGTGGTCAGGAATGGACGAGATACCCAGTTCACCTCCCAGAAACTCTTGCTGCCGCACGATGCCGACAAAGAGGAAGCCCACGCCCATGGTGGTGATCGCCAGAAAATCGGCTCGGACACGCAGGGACGCCAACCCGACGATCACGCCTAGAAGACCAGCGAGGACCATTGCCACCGGCAATGTGGCGAGGAACGGCCAACCGGCTTTGCCCAGCATCGCAGCGGTGTAGGCACCGACGCCTTGGAAGGTGGCGTGCCCCAGGCTGATTTGGCCGCAGAAGCCGGTGATCAGATTGAGCGAGAGTGCAAACATCACGGCAATCGCCATGGTTGTCAGCAGTGAAATTTCGTAATTCATGGTTTGTACTTCTAGGTCAGCTGCGGGCAAACAGGCCCTGAGGACGCACCATCAGTACCGCAATCAAAAAAGCGAACGCGATCGCGTTGCGGTCTAGGATGCCGCCAAGGTAAATCGTGCCGAAGGCTTCGATCACACCGAGCAACAGCGCTGCAGTCAGCGTGCCTGGAACCGAACCAAGCCCACCGAGCACAATGATCGCTAGCGCCTTGTAAGACGGCACGCTGCCCATGGTTGGTTCAACCAGGTTGTTCAACAAGGCCACCCAGACACCCGCAAAGCCTGCCAGTGCCGAGCCGACGAAGAAATTGATGTCACGCACCTGGCGTAATGAAATGCCAAACGACTGCGCCATTTGCGGGTCTGATACCGTGGCTTGGCAGGCAATGCCCACTCGTGTGCGCGATTGCAGAAAGGCAAGCACGCCGATGATCGCCGCTGTGCTCAGCATGACCAGCAATTCGGCCAGCTTAAATTGAAGCCCACCAATGCTAAATTGTTGTTCCAGCGAAGGGGTGTTGAACGACATGCCTTGCGCGCCAAAGATGATGCGAAACGCTTCTTCTGAGGCGATGAACAGCCCGATGGACGCGATCAGCGCCACATAGGGCGGTTGGTTCAGCAAAGGCTGGTAGGCGAGTCGGAACATGACCACGCCGCCTAAGCCTGACACCAACGCTGCACAAAAAAAGCCCAGTGGCAAGTTGCCACTGGCGTTGCACACGAGTACACCCACATAGCCACCTAGCGTGAACAAAGCCGCGTGCGCCACATGAAGGATGCGCAACAGGCCATAGACCAGGGTCAGCCCTAGCGCCACGAGGGCGTAGATGCTGCCCTGAATCAGGCCCTGCGCGATGAGTTCAATCGCTAGCATGGTTAGATTCCAGGTTTACTTAGCTTTGGTCGGTGGAGCCAGCAGAACCTGATCAGAAATGATCGAGTGGCGGCGGAAGGCCTTGTCCTTCACGATCTGCACTTGAATGTCCTTTTTCACTTCGTGTAGATCATTGAACTCCAGCTTGCCAATGGGCATGTCGTAGCTACCCGCAGCAATGGCATCGCGCAGTGCTGCGCCACCTTTTCCACCTGATTTTTTCAAGCCTTCAATCGCCACAGAGGTGGCCGTGAAGGAGGCTGCAGCCACCATGTCTGCACCTGAACCTGTTGCCTTGCGATAGTCTGCCAAAAAGGCTTTGGTTGCAGGCGCGTCAGAGTCGCGGTCCAGCGATGTGGTGACATAGGTGCCCTCCGATGCAGGGCCTGCGATTTCAATGAACTTGTCGGAGTCGTAGCCTTCCTGGCCGATGATCGGAGCGGTCACCCCTGCGGCGCGAAGCTGACTCACCAGAGGGCCTGCTGTAAAGAAGTAGCCAGAGGCGTAAATCACATCTGGGTTGTCGGATTTAATTTTGCTGACCAGTGGACCAAACTGACGATCGGGCATGCCGTATTCGTATTCGTTGATGATGTTGATGCCCAGCTTAGGCGCCGCCTCCTTGAAACCGGCAGCTAGGGCCTGCCCGAAGTCATTTTTCAGGGTTACCAAAACCACTTTCTTCTTGCCCAAGTTTTGCACCAGCTTGGCACCGCCTCGACCCTGAACTTCGCCCATGGCAGAGACGCGAAACATATAGTCTCCAGCCAAGGTGATGTCAGGGTGGATGGCATAGGCCACGACGTAAGGCACCTGTGCGCGTTGGAATATCACGGCTGCCGCACGCGTCGATCCAGAATATGAGCCAGAGACCGCTGCAACCACCTGATCTTTTTCAACCATTTTTGTTGCTGATGGCACGGCTTCTTTCGGTGTGGCTTGGTCGTCATAGACCACCAGTTCAATTTTCTGACCCGCCACGCCGCCCTTGGCATTGGCTTGTTCGACCGCCAGCTTTGCACCTTCTAGTGATGATTTGCCATCAGCAGCGGCAAAACCAGTCAAGGGAACGTTAAAACCCAGCTTCAGCTGCGCCCAAGCCGGGCAAGCAGAGAAGGCCACGGTCGCCGCAGCGACGGTTAGCAATGAAAAATGGGGACGACGAGATTTCATGAGTGGATCCTTTCAGTGGCTGGCGTTGAATCAGAGTTGACAGTTTTTGCAAATTGACGAACGAATTTTGTATATACAAATAGATGTAAAAAAACTATATTGTCTATACAACTCCGTTGGGCTCAATGTAATGAGCGCTAAGATGGCTGTCAATGCTCTTTCCAGTAACCACGGGAAAACACCTAAACAATGCCCAAAGCTACTTTGACAACCAAACGCCAGCCTGCCTTTCAGGTCATCAAGGCTCATATCTTGTCCAAGATTCATGACGGCGAGTGGACGGATGGGGCGGTGATTCCAAGTGAGGAAACCTTGGCTCGTGAGTTTGGCGTGTCACGCATGACAGTGAATCGTGCCGTTCGCGAACTGTCCGACGAACAAATCGTCAAGCGGATCCAAGGTTCGGGCACTTATGTGGCGCAGCAAAAATATCAATCCACCCTGGTTGAGATCCGCAACATTGCTGACGAGATTGCTGGACGCGGTCACAAGCACCGCAGTGAATTGCATTGCCTAGAGCGCGTGAAGGCGGGAGACGCACTGGGGCTGCAACTTGGTTTGAAGCCAGATCAGATGGTGTTCCATTCAGTGGTCGTGCACTTTGAGAACGAACAACCTATTCAGGTGGAGGACCGCCATGTCAACCCCATGGTTGCGCCTGACTACATCGGGCAAGATTTCAACAGCTTGACGCCTAACGCGTACCTGATGCGCATAGCACCCTTGCAGGCGGTGCATTTCGAAATCGAGGCCTGCTTGCCCCCATCGCACATCAGAGAGATGTTGAACATTCCTGCCACCGAACCTTGCCTGGTCTTGCACAGGCAAACCCACTCGATGGGGCAGGTGGCATCTGTGGCCGTCATGTGGCACCCCGCCTCACGCCACCGCTTCACGGGGCATTTTTGAGAGGGTTAAGTGTTGACCAAAGCAGAGGCGCTGACATGAGCCTTCATTCGTAGCGTTGACCTTGCGCCAACAACGCGGGTGTGCCAATCAATGAGTTCAAACCATCAAAATCGAGCATCTTGCTTTGCCAGGGCAGGGTTGTTTGGTGTTGGTGCAGGCTGGCGTAATAGCCTTGCAACGTGTGCGCCACAGCGCGTGCCGTGCCCCCTGGAAAAATCACAATTTTGTAGCCGCGCTGTCCTAGCGCATCGGCACTTTGCACCGGTGTTTTGCCACCTTCGACCATGTTAGCCAGCATGGGGACGCGCTGCGCAAACTGTTGGCACGCTGCATTCATTTGTTCAGGTGTTCGGACGGCCTCAATGAACAAGGCATCGACACCGCAGGCCAGATAGCGTTCAGCCCGTTCGAGTGCAGCTTCAAACCCCTCTACGGCCACTGCATCGGTGCGCGCCAAGATCAGCGTGTCTGAGGAATGGCGGGCATCCAGCGCGGCGCGCAATTTGCCTTCCATCTCGGCCACCGGCACCACGCCTTTGCCATCCAAATGGCCGCAGCGTTTGGGAAAGGTTTGGTCTTCCAGTTGAATCATGGCTGCGCCCGCACGCTCAAAGTCACGCACCGTACGTTGCGTGTTCAAGGCGTTGCCAAAACCGGTGTCCGCATCCACGATGACGGGCACACGCACACGGTCGGTGATATGTGCCAAGGTGTGCGCCACTTCTGTCGCCGTGGTCAGGCCAATGTCGGAGCGACCCAGCAAGGTATAGGCGATGGAGGCGCCAGACAGATACAAAGCCTCAAAGCCCGCTTGCTCAGCGATCAAGGCGCTGAATGCGTCGTACACACCCGGGGCCAACAACACCTCGGGTTGGTTCAAACGTTGTTTCAAAGTCATAAAGTTTCTCTCAAGGTTTGATGGGCGTTTGAAGCGCGATGTGTGCCGTGGTGTGCGCAGCAATGTCGCCCCCCGCGATGGCGCTGAGCAAACCATTGCCCGACAAGTAGCCCCACACCGCATCGCCTGACACACCACGCGCTGCACCACCCGCTGCTAGCAAGTTGGGCAAGGGGCTGCCGTCGGGCCGCAGCACTTGGCATTGGGCATTGATGTCAAGTCCGCCCTGCGTATGAAACAAGGCACCGGTCACACGAATGGCATGAAAAGGCGCCACGAGGCTGCGCTTGAAGTGGCGGCCTGTCACGGGGTCTTGGCCTTCACGCACGGCATCCAAGGTTTGTCGCAAGCTGTCCACCGAGCAACCGATGTGCTGTGCCAGTGCGCCTACATCGGCAAAGCTGTGCACCGCCCCGGCGACTTGGGCCTCACAGAAGTCGGGAAAGTCTTGCGCAAAGGTGAGTAAGCGGTCATCGAACACGTTCCAAGCCTTGCCAGCGGGTTGAGCCAGCACATGAACCGCGGCCTCTGAGTAACCCTGAGTTTCATCATGAAAGCGCTGACCGAGTGCATTGATTTGCACGGCGCCTTCCATCATCAGCGCCCATGAAATCAAAGCACCCTGTGGCACAGCCCAAGACCCGTGGCCTTGATAGCCCCCGAGGTCAGCCAGTTGCGCTCCGAGCTGTTGGCCCCATTGAATCGCACTGCCATCATTGCCCATGTGGCCTGCGTACAGCGCGTCACGCATCTCGGGCAACAGCGACTTGACTAACTCGGTATTGCCGCCAAAGCCATTGCACGCCAACACCACGGCGTCGCAGCTCAGTTGTTCTAATTGACCATCGGGGCGCACAAAGCCCAAGCCCACCACCTGATCCGCGACGTTCACATACAGCGTGCTGACCTGTGCTTCAGTCAGCACCACCACACCCGCAGCCTCGGCGGCATTGTGCAAACGCATCATCAAACCCGCACCGGTTTTCTCGGGCACGGCATGCATGCGGTGCACGCTATGGCCGGGGTACAAAAACGTGTCGAGTACCTGCCAAGGCACACCGTGGTGTTGGGTCAGGGCATCTAGGGCGGGGCCAATGGCGCGGCTATAGGCGTCCACCAGCACAGGTGATGCACGGCCATGGGCTTTGGCTTGAATGTCTTGCGCAAACAATTCCGGCGAATCGCTGATGCCTTGTGCCTGCTGCGCCTTGGTCGCTGCAGCCGGAACAAAGCCCGAAGATAACGCGGTCGACCCCGTAGGCAACGCATCACGCTCCAACACCACACAGTCCACACCGAGCTGGCTCAGCCGCAGTGCCGCCGTCAAACCACAGGCACCGCCGCCCACAATCGCCACTGCCGTGTGCACGGGGGCTGTGAAGCTGGCAACGCGTTCAACCGTTGGGTTCATAGCGTGTCTAAAAATTGGGTGCAGGTCATCACCTCGGCCACCGAGG
>Ga0213920_1000711_pt1 | contig 22419 bp, 21 predicted proteins | sample McNCre1117MG_FD_161054 | JGI IMG/M metagenome (GOLD analysis project Ga0213920, IMG submission 161054) | Freshwater microbial communities from McNutts Creek, Athens, Georgia, United States - 11-17 MG | ecosystem: Environmental > Aquatic > Freshwater > Creek | place: USA: Georgia | collected...
TCATCATGGAGGCGCCCGACTCATCGTTGGATTTGCTTTCTTTGATCATTCGAATCTGATGCTCAAACGAGCGACTCTGTTCAATCAGCTTCACCATCGATGCCATTGGATTGACACTGCTGCCCTCAAGGGCCTTGGGTGTCAAAGAAACTGGCTCAGGACCAGATGCAAAGTCCGTGCCAGCTGGTTTTTCGTCAACGCGAAATAAACCGTCTTCACGTTTGATTAAGTTGGTGGTGCTGGCGTCGCGCAGCAGCAAGGTGCCAATCAGCTGCTCTTGAGGCACACCAGGTTGCGTGGGATCAGCGGCAAAAATTTGCCCCGTGTTTGTGATGTTGATGGTGGAGCCGACAGGAATGGTGATGGGACCGCCATCTTGACCTTGCACCATATAACCTGAACCCGTTTCCAGCACGCCGTTGGGGTTGACGCGCAGATCACCACGGCGGGTAAAGGCCAGTTTTCCGTCATTGCCTGTCACACCCAAAACCGTTTTTTGGTTCATGGAGATGTCTAAATCACGGCCTGTGACCATCAATGGACCTGAATCTAAACGCACACGGTCCGTGGTGTACAGACGGGGTTGCAAACGTGAATCAAAGCCCTCACCAACCGCTTGATGCGGTTGGATGGTGGCTTCGAAGGTTTGCTTGAAACCGACGGTGGTGACGTTGGCGATGTCGTTGGACAACTGTTGCCGGATCAAACGGTCTTCGTTGATCGCGGCCATCGCGTTGAAAGATAAGCGATCCATATCAGGCTCTTAATTCAACTAATTAGTTACGGATCTGAATGATGGTGTTGGTCATCGAGGTGCTGGTTTCCATGGCCTTGGCGTTGGCCTGGAAGTTACGCTGCTCAGTGATCAAGTCCACCAACTCTTGGGTCAAGTCCACGTTGGCGCGCTCGGTGGCGCCAGAGCGCACCGTGCCGAAACCCGCAGAACCGGCTTCACCGTACTTGGGTGCGCCAGAGTCAGAAGTTTTGTAGTAGTTGGTATCACCAATTTGGCGTAAACCAGAGGAGTTGGAGAAGTTCACCAAGACCACTTTGGCCAATGATTTTTGTGCGCCGTTGGAATAACTCGCTTGCACCAAACCGTCGTCTTTGATGGCCAAACCGACCAAGTCGCCCTCGGGTGCGCCGTCTTGTGACTGCGAGAGCACTGAGAACGGTGATGCGAACTGCGTGGACTTGGAGTAATCGATATTGATGGTCAAAGCGCCCTTACCGTTTGGCAAGTAAACCGTGTCCAGTTGCGCGCCTTGCTTGGGGGAAACCAAGTTACCAGCGGTGTCAAACGTCAACTCACCTTTGTTGAAATACACGGGCGACCAAGCAGGCAAAGTATCAAAGCCTGCGGCGGTGGATGTTTCGTTACCGAAACCGTCAATATAGACCGTAGCGCCTTTGGAGTCGGTCGACGGTGTGGGCTTGATCCACGTGGTGGTATTGCCAAATTTGGCATCCAAACTATCCAAACCCCAACGCGCATCGCCCGTGATTTTGATGTACGAGCTGGTTGACGCTGTACCCGTTTTGAATTCCAAAGCGTTCTTGGTGGCGTTGTAACTGACGGTCACGCCGCTGACGGACTGTGGCGTTAAACCATTCACAGTGGGGCCTTCGAGCTTGTTGATGCCGTCTTGCAACGCCTCCATGAACGTGCCCATGGTGTAAGTGTCTTTGGGTGGGATCACAACCGTGCCCGTGATGCCATTGACTGACACCACAAATTGGTTATTGGTGCTGTCGACAGAGAAGTTGTTGTCAACGTTCACGGTCAAGGCATTGCCGGTCAGAACAGCGGGCGTAGAAGCGATACCGCGCACGGCGTTTATGGTCGATGGCGCGACCACATAACTCGCAGGATCGCCAGTCATGCCAAGGCCTTTTGAAATTTCTGTGGCCAAACTACCCGGACGGATGTTGGTAATGGCAATGCTAGATGCATCGCCTGTGCTTCCCGAATGGAACACAAAGGTTTGCTTCACGGCGTCATATTCAACACTCATGCCATAGCGTTGATCATTGAGTGGACGGTAAGCGGCTGTCGATGTGGAAGGCGAAAGAGGCAACCCAATGGCCGAATCGTTCACACCCTGCACCAAAGGATTGCTGAGGTTCATCGCAGATTGATCACTCGACACCGTGATCTTGGCAGTTGCATCGGTGGGCGTGAAGACCAACTTCTGGGCTGCCGTGTCATAGCTGACGGTCATTTTTCCGTGGTAGTCAGAACTGTCATCAATTTGCTTTTGAACTTCGCGCACCAAATCTTCATGGCGCAAGTCACCCTTGCCTGCCAAGTCAATCGGCAATTTACCGATCACTGAACTGTCTGCATTGGTCAACGACACAGAAAATGTAGGTGTACCGACCGTGGAAAAGTTGAAGGGCTTTTCGCCACCGTAGGCACGCTGGATTTCGTTCGTCAACTCGGTGGCGATCTGATTGCCAGAAAGTTTTTTGCTGACGGAGTCAGGCAGATTTGCCATCGACGCGACCAGCCCTTCTAAACCCACGTTGACTGGGTTGGTTGAACCATCCACATTGATCGTGAATAAGTTTTTCAAATCATCGATGCTGTGCATGCCTGCAAATGCAGAGGGCGCGGGGCTACCGTCTGAATTGGCAACTTCACCGAACGAGGTAGAAGAAGCATCCAAGATATCAATGTCTTGGGTGATCACCGTGCCATTGGATGTCAGTGGATCCTTGGCCATGACATCAATGCCCGTGCCCGCCGTATTGATTGTGGCCACGTAGGACGAAGAAAATGTCGCATTGGCGTTGAGCTTGTCGGCGAATGTGGACAGCGTGTCTGTTGCCTCACCCGTGATCGTTGTTTGATTAGGCGCTGTACCAAAGATTGCTTTGTATGGTGCTGCGCCAGAACCCGTTGAAGATGGGGTGAAGGTGGCTGTGAATCGAGGATATTCCGTGCTGTTGAGCGTCGAAGCGATTGGATTCGTTGCGCTGGAGGTGCTGGCTATACCTTGGGTAATTTGAAAATTGCTTTTGATATCCATCGCACTGACGTTGTGGTCAATCGCAGTGATTTTCAACTCACCAGTGGCATATGTGGTTTTCGTTGGATCTGGTGCTGTTGCCGTTGTGGCGGTGCTCGATGCCGTCAAACTAATGTCACTCAATTTCCGACCTGCTGCGTCTTTGACTTCTAAACTGTCGACGCCAGCCGAACTCACAACTGACACGCTCAAATCTGTCGCGTCTTTGTCTTCTGAACGCAATCGTTTTTGAATTTCTGCAGCAAGCGCAGTCATAGTGGTGCCACTTGGATTTAGAGCACCTAAATTGATCGTTTTACCAGCGACTGTCAAACTAAAACTGGAAAAATCTGATGTAGTCGGATTGGTTGAACCAAAAGCGGCTCCCACCAACGTTGCCTTGGTGGCTGCTTGTGCCACATACGATGTTGAAAAACTGGCGTTTGAATTCAGTGCATTGGCAACATCCAATGATGTAGGTGCTGCGTTGTTCACGGATGGCACAGAGACTTTGACAGGCGCCGCCGCCGGACCAAAGGTCACACTGACATCATCAGAACTACTCAAGTTGGTTGTATTAAGCTGGTAGGTCACAGCGCTGCTGCCCTGCTTCCACAACAAGTCTGATTTATCTAGATTCTGGTACGTCGAAAAATCGATGCCATCGTTTGAGCCTGTGCCTAAGTTGGTGGCAGTACCACCAGTCACTGTGGCTGGTTGAGAGACTTGTACGTTGGTCAAATCATTCAAACCAAACTTGATTGTTTTCTTCGAGAAACTACTGTTGAGTGCCGCGATCTCTTCAGGGGTTTTGAAGTCGCTTTTCGCTTTGAGCTCACCGTATTTGTTGACGTACATCACGTCGCCCGTAGAGTTTGTCGCTTGTTGCAGCGATGCATTCACCAGCTTGTCGCCTACATACACATAGGTTTGCCATTTGTTGTTGGGTTTGGCTTGACTCGCATCTTGTGTTTTCACGTAGTACACAGAAGCTAAATAAGAGTTACCGCCCGCGTCATACACCGTCAGCGCTGTGCTTTTGTTGTAAGTGGTGGGGTCGTTGCGATCAAATGCCTTGGTGACCACCGTGGCGTCTGCTGGAAAGTTCAAACCCAATTGCACCTTGCTGGTTTGCACCGCCATGCCCGTGGTTTTTTGTGGAATGGTCAACACGTTCATGTCGTTCAAATTCGCTTTGCCGGACGAGTCAACGGACGCTGCCATCAATTTTTGACCGGCAGAGTTCACCACGTTGTATTGGTCGTTCATCATGAACACGCCGTTACGCGTGAAGATGTCTTGGAATCCGTCTTGAGATTTCAATGGAAAGAAACCGTCACCACTGATCGCTAAGTCCAAGGTGTTGGATGAGAACACCAAGTTACCTTGACCAAATTCTTGCGACACCTTCTTCAAAGCAACACCTTGACCAATCGTTGCATCTGCTTTTTGCAAAGGCGAAGTGGCAAAAATATCGCCAAAGTCAGTGCGACTGCGTTTGAAACCCGTGGTCGAAACGTTGGCAATGTTGTTGGAGGTGACGCCCATTTGGGCAGTCGCGGCATTCAAACCTGTGAGCGCGGTGTAGAAAGACATGGTGCTTTAGCTCCTGAGAGAAATTCTGAAATCTAAAAATTAATTGCTGATGCGTTTGACGTCAGCCAAGTTGACGGTTTTGCCACCAGCGACCTCTAGCAACATCGCGCCATCAGATGTACCCGCACTCTTCACAGCTGTCACAGTAGCGTAGGTATTGACGGTTGGCTTGCTTGATTTGCCTTGGCTGTTGACTGTCGCAACGTAGCGATAAGTACCGTTCGCTACCGCGGTACCTCCATCGTTCATACCGTCCCACGTCAAGGTGACATCACCCGCTGGCTGAGCGCCCATAATTTGAGAGCGAACCAAAACTCCCTTGTCATCAAACACTTGGAGTTGAATACCATCTGCGCCAGTGGGAAGGTTAATCGTGCCTTGTGCAACGGTCGTGTCGGTGACTTGAACGGGACCATCAGGCACTGCGACTTGTTTACCCATCAGCCCCGCGGCGCCCAACATGCGGTCGTTGCTCATGCTGGAAACCATGCTGTCCATCGACGTCTTCATCGCGGTGGTCGCTTCAAGTTGCGAGAACTGTGCGAGCTGAGCCACGAAGGCTTCGTTCTTAACTGGATCGGTCGGATCTTGGTTTTTCAACTGTGTCGTGAACAAAGTTAAAAATTCGCCTTGCCCCATGGTCGTGCTTTGAGGCGTTGCTGCCTTTTGTGCTGCATATTGCGCCGTGGTCATGATGCCGCTAGGCAAAGAACTGAGACTTGAGGTGGTATCGATAGACATTTAAGACTCCTGTTTAGCTTCAATCAGCTCTTGGTAATTTCAAGGGTGCGCATCATCAATTGACGTGCGGTGTTCACCACTTCGACGTTGTTTTGGTAAGAACGCGAGGCGGCCATCATGTCGACCATCTCCGACATTTCATTCACGTTCGAGTGAAAGACATAGCCTTCTTTGTCGGCCAAAGGGTTGCCTGGTTCCCAGGTTTTACGAATAGGTGCCGGGTCGTTGACGATGCGGTCAACCTTGACACCCCCTACAAACTGAGCGCCACCGTGTGTCATTTGTTCGTCCATCAAAGCTTTGAACAACGGACGGCGACCACGGTAGGCCTCTTCTTCTGAACCGGCCACAGAGTTGGCGTTAGCCAAGTTTGAAGCCGTGGTGTTCATACGAACGGATTGCGCATTCAGCGCTGTACCAGCAATTCCAAAGACGTTATCTAATTGCATGTTCTATTACTCCCCGCGCATGGCTTTACGAATGCCACTGATTCGGTTTTCTAAAAATTGCAAGGTTGCTTGGTACTCAGATGCAGCCTTACCGTATTGGGCTTGTTCCACGTTCATCTCCACGGTGTTGCCGTCGAACGAGCTGTTGAACGGCGTGCGATAGCGCATGCCGTTGTCTGGCGCTTCTTGCAAACCGGCGTAGTGTTTTTCATTGGTGGCTGTCAAATATTCAGTCTTGGCTTCTTTGAGCATGGCCTTGAAATCGACGTCTTGCGCTTTGTAGTTGGGCGTGTCGGCGTTGGCGATGTTGCGCGCCAACACTTCCATGCGCTGGCTTCTCACGCCGAGCGCACGCTCATGTATTCCGAAAGCTGAAGAGAAAACGTCCATAACAAGACTCCTGTTTATTGACACCTGGTCTCAAGTTGTGAGACCTCGTGTCGATTAATGCAAGAGTTGTGCCATAGTGGTTTTGACGCTTTGAGCGGCAAAAAATTGCCACCGAGATATCGATAGAGCTTTGCGCTCTATATAAGTTAGGCGGATTAGCGTACTTCCGTCACCGCCGCTTGTGCCGCATAGGCGCTCAAGCGAGCAGCTTGCATAGAGGGACGTTGCGCCACCTCCGTACCTAAACGTTCGTTTGCGTTTTGATGCAAGCCCGCCAAGATGGAGTTGCGCGTGATGGGCGCGCGCATGTCGCGGTTCACATGCAAGTAAGCAGCTTGCTGACCTGGGATGTTCAAGGCTGCATTGGGTCGAGTTTCATTACGGGCCGCTGGTGTAAGCACTGTTAAATAGAGATCATCCAAACCGACAGGGCCAAAATTCTTTAGCCCAGTGTCGTCAAAGTACTTACCCACCATATCTAGCTGCTGAAGCACACTGTGACCCAAGATAGCTTTGGGGTTAGCGCCAAAGCCTGCACTGGCTGCGCCGCGATCGGGCCCATCACAAAACTGGATGATGCCGTGACAGCGGTTGTTGGTGGCCTTGGGATTCATCCCATCGCTCTCCATCAGGGTGAGACGAGCAAAGTCATCGGGAGCAAAGCGGTGTTCTTGTGAGAGTTGAACAATCTTGTTCATCACAGCTTGTTTGTCTTGCGCGGGAATGAAGCCTTTTTCAATGGCTCGGTCGATGGTCTTTTCAAGCACTACGTTGCCACTGCGGTCCGAGCGCGTGAGTAACTGCACTTGTGCAGTGCCAGCCAAGGCAGCACTCCCCATCGCCGTATTGGTATTCAATGCGTTGACATTGGCAGCTAGCGTCACAGTGGGTGCTGCTGCTGAAGCAACAGCAGCTTTGTTAGCTGCAATCGCTTGGTTCACCGCCTGCGCTTGGCTTAAAGAGAAATTCAAACTCTCCAAGTTCAGCTGTTGACCCGGGTGAATCATGTTGGGGTTAGCGATGTTGTTCGAACGTGCCACAGTTTGCGCCAAGCGCATGGCTTCGTTGTTCGAAATGCTCACGCCACGCGACGCCATTTGCTCGCGCACAATGCCTGTCAAGGTTTGACCTGACCGAACAGATGTGCCCCACGCTGCCGTGCTGCCCTCGGGTGCCAGCGAGCCAGACTGGCTGGCGCTGGCCATCGCGCGCGTGAAAGCGGGCGCAGTGCGAGCAAACGCCAATTGACTCCGTGGCAGCATGGGCATGCCGGAGGCGTCGGTGGTGTTTACCTGAGGGTTGTAGGACGGGTCGAGTCGCATGGTTTGCTCCGTTTAATCGGTCCTTGAAAAAGTTGGCTTCGTTCTTGCATGAAGGGTTGGGTCTAAACAAATGTCAAAACTTCAACACCGACCCGTATGACTATGCAATTGCTGTGCCTAAGAAATGCCGACACCCAGCGCGCTAAGAGCGCCAGCTGGTGGTTGGCCGCAGCCGTTCTAAGCCATGCCCAGCTTGGGTTTGCGGCGGATTCTGTGCTGGAAAAAAGTACCTTTGACAGCTTGCAAGAACAGGCTCAACAGTGGGCCGCAACCTACCCTGCTTTTCAAGGTAAACAAGTGCAAGTTGTCCCTGTAGACCCGCGTATCACGGTGCAAAGCTGTCAACAAAACCTGCAGTTTGAGCACCCATTTCCAAACCAACCAGCAGTGCGTGTGCGCTGCGCACAACCTGTTTGGCAACTTTTCGTCAACTTGAACACGGGCCAAACTACAGCACCGGTCAATCGCAGCGCTGCTTCAACGCCCGCTTTGCACAAAGTACTGGTATCTAAAGAGATGCTCAAGCGCGGCACTGTCATCCAGCCCGAAATGTTCAGCTATGCCGAAATGCCTTCAGCGGGCATGGAAAACCAAATCATTTCAGATGTGAATTTATTAAAGAACCTGGAGCTCGTGCGTGACCTCACGCCCAACACCCCGCTTCGCTCGTACGACGTAAAAAACGCGGTGTTGGTCAAGCGCGGACAAGAGGTTCAAGTCAATGCAGGCGAAGGACAAGGCTTCACCATCACCATGCGTGCGGAAGCGTTGCAAGACGGTGGTTTAGGTGAACAAATTCGCTTAAAAAATGTCGAGTCGGGTCGATCACTATATGGCGTGATCACTGGATCGAATACTGCAAAATTGAGGTAGAAAGTGGTATTTAAAAAGATATTTCAAAAAAACTCTCAAGTTCTAGAATTTGAGGTCGATTGAAGTGTTGTGTAAAAGTTTGACCTGAACAAAAGGTCGAAGAAAGTGAAAACATCATGAATGACGCAATTTCAAACTACGGTCGTATGACGCAATCGAATGCTGCCATTCGCAGCGCCATCGATAAAACCGAGAAACGAAGCCCTTCGGCCGCGCAAGCCAAAGAAGACTTGGCTCCGTCTATGGAGAAAGCATCTTCCGCAGGAGCAGATAAAGTGAGCTTGAGCAACGTCGCCCAAAAGGTCATGGCACAGCCTGACTTCGACCGCTCCAAAGTAGAAGCCATCAAGCAGGCGATCAAGGATGGCAACTACCCTGTGAACCCACGCCGCATAGCTGAAAACTTTGTGGCCCTCGAAAAAATGATTTCAAACTGAAAAATTTTTGCCCGAGATGACAACACCTGCGATTGCCATAGAAGCCACTCCATTAGAGCAGGCTCTGGCTTTGGCGCAAACGCTTCAGGACATGCTGGAACTTGAGTTCGAGCAACTGAAAGTGCAAAACTTAGACGCCTTCGAAGCGTCGCAAGCGTCCAAGAATGAGTTGCTCCAGCAACTCGCCCAACTCGCGGGCATTCAAGGAACGGATTCAGCAGATGAGCTAGGTCCCGAATGGGACGGATTCAAAGAGCAGATGGCACATTGCCGCGATATGCACCGCCGCAACGAAGTGCTGATTAGTCGAAAAATTGACGCCATCCGTGGCGCACTGCAAAGCCTGCAAGCACAAGACCCAACCAGCTCGGTCGAAATTTATGACCGTTTAGGCAAACTCTCGCGTGTGCGACGCGGCGGACGTGGCTATGCTGACGCTTAAAGTGACAGCTTTTTAAAACGGCTTAAGCTTCTCATCCCCAGGCTGCATACCTTTGAGCCAGTACACCCACGCCAAAATCACGGCGACAGCGGTGAACATATCCTCCGGAATTTCTTGCCCCACATCGAGTCGGCTCAACATGGCCAACAAACGTGGGTCTTCGGCCACATAAACCCCCTGCTTTTTAGCCTCGGCCACGATGCGACTGGCCAATTCGTCATCGCCTTTAGCAGTCAAGGTCGGCACTTTGTTGCGACCATATTCCAAGGCCACGGCTTGGGTGTAGCGCTTGTCGGTCATGCTTGTGTGTCCACCAAGGCGCCATGGTCTGGGGCGGGCCTGTCGTCGTTCGCATCGGGGCGCGGAGCGTTGTAGACCTGAAAACTACCCATGACCAAGCCCGCATTTTCCAATTCGTAGGTGAGTTCACTGGCATTGAACTTCGCCAGATCAGCCACATCCTTTTTCAAGGCCCACATCGTGAGGTTCACCTGCGAGCTGTGGCTGATTGTGGTTTTGAGCCACACCTCGCCCAACACTCGGCTTTGGGTGTGCATGTTGACTACCAATGGGTTTTTAGGCTGCCCTGGCTTATTGCCTTTTTGCTCGAAATGCAACTCCACAGGATCGGCATCTCTGAATGGAATCACCAAAGCAAAGTTCACGTCACCCTTGTGAAGAATTTGGGCAGATTGCACCTGTGCGGCTTCAAGCTCGTCCAGCGCGTGATGCAAGCTCTGTTCTGAATCACCGTCTTCTTGTTTGACACGAGAGCGCTCCGCCATCAGCAACCGCAGCAGCACTTTGGTGTCATCGGCCACGGGTTCACCATCTGCCAAGCTGGCTTCGCTGGGCTTGGTATGACCTAAGATGAACCGCTTCAAGGTCTGCGTTTGCAAACTACCCATGCTCAAGCGTTGGGCACTGATGCGTTTCTTGAGCTCACCTGTGTCTTGCACGGGCACCAAACTCTCAAACACACCGGGACGCAAGAGTGTCAACAAATTCGCAAAACCACCGGGCTGAAACAGCAAGGTATTCAATCGCGTAGGAATGGCAACTGGTGGTGCCTCAGGCCCTGCGAAATTACCGGTGTGCAGCAATTGCAAAGCCCATTTACCTGTGGGCAAAAGATGCGCACGCAGCTGAACCAAGTCGCCATCTTTGATATACGGAAACAAGGGCACGTTGAAGCTGTGTTCGTTGAGCACAAGCTTGAGCTGATCGTTGCGCAAGGCTGCCGTGGCTTGCACCACTTGCCCATCATGCAAACCCAGTTGGCGGGCAATGGGCGCTTCTACATACGTGGTGCGCATTTCCGAGTAAATAGGCGCCACACGCGTGATCGCCTGGATGCCTTCGGGCCCCAAGATGGCCATGATGATCCCCTTAAGGGAAACGCACCCAGTTTTTGCGCTCGTTCATGTTGATGTCGGCTGTCGAGTAACCACCACCACGCTGCATACCACTGTTGCCAGCAGATTGACCAGGGACCATGAAGGTTCGCAACAAATCGTCATGGTTAGGCACATTCAACACAGCGCCTGCCATCAAGGAACGAGGGGGGGATTTGGTAAAAGCTTGGGGATTTTGCTGCACAAAAGCATTGCGCAAGATTTCGACACGCAAAGGGCTCTCAGGCATCGTTTTGTGAATCACTTTGTCCAGCGTATCACCCGACACCACTTGGTAAGTGCTGCGAGGTGCTGGACTAGCAGCTAGCGCCAGCATTGGGGCAGCCAAGACAACGCAGCACAGCAAGGTGCGAAGCGGACTGGTAGGCGTTTTCATGGTCGGTTCTCTCCGGTCAATCTTTTAATACGTGTAAGGCCAAGCAACCCAAGCCCCATTGAATTTCTGTTTGCGTCCAGCGACTTGTTTAATCTCAGCTTGATAAGGCGTGACAGATTTAACTTCGGCTAACACCGCCGCGTCAAGCGCACCAGGCTCTAGCGTATGGCGCGGTAAGACAGAAGGGTCTGCAATCATGAGTTGATCGCCCACGCGCAAGCCTGCGTTAGCGCCAGCGTTGAGGGCCAGGCGGCCATCGGTTTGTTCCACCGAAAAGGTTTGTGGTTCGCACGCCAAGCGCTTATCGAGCTGATCCGCCATAGCCGACACAGCCCGAGCAATGGCGACATAGGTATCGGTGTCCATTTTGGGTGAACCATAGGTTTGCGTGGGCAGACTGGGCACTATGATTTCTTCTGCAGTGAACCAGCCTTGGCGCTGGCCGGGACCACTCACCTGCAGAGTCAAACCAAAGGTCGAATAATCGTCAGACACGCCAGCCAGCGGCACAGGTGTCACAGTGATCTGGGCATGCCACTGCACATGTTCTTCACCGTGACCGTGAATCAAACGGTCATAGGTACGGGCTTGTGTTTGGCTGCTGATAAGCCGCCAGCGCTCGGCACGCGCACCAGCTTGCATCAGTTGCGTACGCGCTACAAAGCCGAGCTGTTGCGCTTGGTAGCGCTGCGTCGGTGCAATGCCTGGCGACAACCCCATGCTGACGGTCATCACTTGGCGCAGCGGAGCTTTGGCTTGTGGCGCTTCGCAGCGTCCGGGCTTCACGGCCTCGACATTAGTGACTGCCAACTCCGCTTGAGGTTGCTGTCCTGCATCACGCACGTACTTGGCCACTTGCAAATCGCGCAACTTGATCTCTGACGAAAAACGATTCAGCTCGCGCAGCTTGCCATCGCTCTCCATCCAGCTTGTGGCGCTGACACGGGTGTTGGACTTCATGGCGGCTTCCACCATGGCGCTGCGAATGGCCTTGAGGCGCTCTTCCGCGCTCAGGTCAGCCGCTGCCACTGAAAAGTTGACACCCGCCCAGCCTAACAAGGCCGCAATACAGAGGTGTCGACGTGACAAAGTCCACATATGCAAAGTCTTTTCCAGCGAGGCTTAGTTGCGCTTGTTGCTCAAACTCGCGATGTACAGGGCGCGCAAGTCATTCACCACGTTGCGATCCAAGGACATGGTGGTTTCATAGGTGTCGTCGCCCACAGGTGTGATGCTCACCAGCACGGCACCGTAAATCACGCCTTCAACGCGAGCGCGGAAGGTGTCGCTCATCACGGTCATATCAGCCACCGTGGTGCTGGCGTCGAGTTGCTGGCCATAGACCTGCTCGGTCAAAGCGCGGTAAGCGTCAAGTTTCGATGCACGGATGGCCAGCAAACGCTGCTGAGCAGGATTGCGGTGATTTTGAATACTAATCACCGCATACCCCGTGGCGACCAAGGTCTCACGTTTTTGGGTCATCGGCGTGATCATGTTGGCACCATCGTCCACGCGGGCTTGCGCAGGCATGGGTGGGGGCGTGTTGGCACAAGCGGTCAACAAAATAGCGGAGGCTGTCACAGCCCAGAAAGTGATGCGGTTCATGTCTATGTCCTTGAGAGGTCTCCCCCTAGATTCGGCACCGAACTGCGCATCTTTAACAAATTGCAAGACGAATACTTTTTCTGTCTTGTGAAATATTTGTTGTCATCGACAATGATGTGTAGGAATTTTTGACATGAAACCAACAACAAACTTCATCGGCTCAAGCGAATCAGCGGCGACGCTGCGCCAGTTGGTCGCAACGATGGCCAACTCCAATGCCACGGTGATGATCACAGGCGAAAGTGGCACAGGCAAAGAACTATTGGCTCGGCTGCTGCATGAGCAATCGGACCGTTGTGGCGCCAACTTTGTGCCGATCAACTGCGCTGCGATTCCTAAAGATTTGCTGGAAAGCGAGCTGTTTGGCCACCGCAAGGGCGCTTTCACGGGCGCTGTGGCAGATCGCATTGGTCGTTTTGAGCTGGCCCACGGCGGCACAATTTTCTTGGATGAGATTGGTGACATGTCGCTGGACATGCAGGTGAAGTTGCTGCGCGTGTTGCAAGAACGCACGGTAGACCCGATTGGTGGCAGCCGCCAAGTACAAGTGGATGTACGCGTGGTGGCAGCGACTCACCGCGATTTAGAGAACGAAATTGCAGCGGGTCGGTTCCGTGAAGACTTGTATTACCGACTCAATGTGTTGCCGATGGTGACGCCACCGTTGCGTGAACGCAACGATGACGTGGCTGAATTGTTGGCTTTTTTCGCTAAAAAATGCGCCAACTTTGGCAAACAACCCATTCGCTTCAAGGCCGACTTTATGTCAGCCCTACAAAAGTACCCTTGGCCTGGCAATGTGCGTGAGCTATCCAACTTGGTGGATCGCTTCAGCACGCTTTACGCAGGACAAGAGCTGGATTTACGGGCTATCCCCCCTACCCTGTTACCCAAGGGCTTGGTGTCGGCCCAGGCAGAACTGCAAGCCCAAGCGCCCTTGCTGGCCAAGCTGGAGATGACGCCACCACCCGAAGTGCTGGCTGAAATGAAAAACGAGCCACCTGAGGAAGAAGAAAACGAGATCGAAGGTCTCATCATGCTGGCGCAAGGCATGCCACAGCTGCCACCAGAAGGCTTGTCGCTCAAAGAACGTATGGCTCAAATTGAACGCAGCATCATTGAGCAGGCCTTAACCCGCAATTCAGGCAACGTGTCACGCACCGCCAAGCTGCTGAATTTGCAACGCACAACCTTGATTGAAAAGATCAACAAGTACGAACTGCGCTCGGTTTAAACGAGCGCCAAACAAAAAGGCAGCTCATTGAGCTGCCTTTTTTGCGTCTAAGCCATGATCAGTCTTGGTCGTTGTAGAGGACTGTGATACTCATGCGTCGGTTACGTGGATCGCGTGGGTCTTTGGGGTTAAAGGGATCGGTATCCGCCACACCTTCGATGCGCGCGAATCGATTTTCTTTAATGCCACTACGCTCCAGCAAAGCACGCGTTACTTCCGCCCGCTCGGCAGAGAGTGACCAGTTGTTACGGCCATCTTTACTCTGGAAGGGCACGCTGTCGGTATGTCCTCGAATCGCAATCTTGTTAGGCATTTCGGCCAAAGAAGCAGCAATCTCGGTAATCAAACTTGACGCTTTGCCTTGCATGCTCATGCCACCGCTAGGGAACATCGCAAAATCAGCCTTGTCGATGATTTCAATACGCAAGCCTTGCTTGTCACGCGTCACAGACACTTGATCTTTCAAACCGCCCAGCTTTTTGTTTTCCGACAACTTTTCCTCAATCTCTTTTTCGAGCTTGTCGAAGTCGGCTTTTTCTTGCGCAGCTGCAATTTCTTTCTTCTGCTCAGGCGTCAACTTGTCTGGGTCTGAGTAGGGGTTGTTGTTTTCTTGACCAGGGTCAGTGCTGGGGTTGGGCCCACCTTCAGAACGAGGTGTCAAACGTTCCAACAATCCGGTTTGCTTAGCTGCAAATGGGAAACCATCAGGGTCAATGATCGAACGACCACCCAACACGCCGTTCGAGCCAGCGAGTTGACCAATCGCGACCAAGCTCTGGGACGTGGGTTTGAAATAGTCGGCAATGCTCTTGCGCTGGTCTTCGTTGGACGCGCCCAACAGCCACATCAGCAAGAAGAAGGCCATCATCGCCGTCATCATGTCGGCCAACGCAATCTTCCAGGCGCCACCGTGGGCACCGCCGTGACCATCATCAATGATTTTCTTGATGATGATGACAGGGGCAGGTGCGGCTTCTTTCTCTTCTTCCGCTTTTTTGGCGGCCTCAGCAGCAGCCAAAGCAGCCGCTGCTGCGGCTGCTTCTTGTGCTGCTTGGTCGGCATCAGCCGGTGCTACGGCTGCCGAATCTTTTTCATCCGCCATTATTTTCTCAATGCATCAAACAATTCACCAAAGCTTGGCTGGTTCTCGTGGCTCAGACAAACACGTGCGGCCTCAAGAATCAGAGGCACAGGGTATCCGTGCATGTTACCAATGATGATTTGCTTCACGGCTTTGAGGATTTCACCGTCCTCATCCACGATTTGTTTGAGACGCGCAGCAAACGGTTCGGCAACACCATAAGCCATAAACACACCCAAGAAGGTACCCACCAGCGCCGAACCCACCATACCACCCAGAACAGGAGGAGGTTGGTCAATCGCCGCCATGGTTTTCACCACACCCAACACGCAAGCCACAATACCCAACGCAGGCAAAGCGCCCGCCAAGCCTGCAATCGCTTCGGCAGGCTTGAGTTCGTTGTGGTGGTGCAACTTAATGGATGCATCCATCACGTCTTCTACGGCATAAGGGCTCAGGGTGCCCGAAGACACGACCATCAAACGGATCGTGTCGCAAATTAAACCGACCAAGCCGTGGTCATGCAGCATCTTGGGACATTCACCAAACATCGCGCTGGCTTCTGGGTTTTCAACGTGCGATTCCATCGCCACAGCACCCTCTGCTTTGAGGGTTTTCATCAGCTTAGAAACGACCGCAAGAATCGCAACGTAGTCGTCTTTCTTGTACTTGGGACCTTTGATCACACGACCAAAGCCAGCCATTGACCCCTTAAAGATGGACATGCTGTTGCCCGAGATCATGCCCGCAATACCAGCACCTCCAATCACGAATAGCTCGTTAGGCGCGGCGTGAAGAATAGGCTCCATGGCGCCTCCGTGTGCGATGTAACCACCGAACACACAAACAAACAGGACCACGACACCAATAATTGAATTCATCTACAACTCCCAAGCAGGCTGCGACACCTAGAAAACTAGAACGCACTGAAATTTAACTGACAACCTGCAAGATTAACTGAAAAGAAGTACCACCCGTCTCAAAGGACGCTCAGGACATCAATTCATCAAACCAGCGGGTTTTGCAGACGCAGGCACCAAGGAAGGAACACCCTCCCAAGCATCGCGAATTTCGCGCATCAAACCATAAATCTCATCCAACACAGACACATCGTTGTGAGCATTGGCGTGAAACAAACGACGGGTCACATAGCTGTACAACTCATTGAGGTTGTTGGCCAGATCGCCGCCTTTTTCGAAATCCAAGGCACCTTGCAAACCAATCACGATGCGACTGGCACGTGCAATGGCTTTGGATTTCTCTGTGATATTTTTGTGTTGGATGTGGCCACGTGCTGTGGATAAACTCTCCAACAAGCCATCAAACAACATTTGAATCAGTTGCACATTGTTGGCCGTGGCTACGCCGCTGCTGACTTTGACATCGCCGTAACTTTGAATGGCTCGTGAATTGGCTCGCATCTGATAACTCCTGTGTATTTCTTAGCGTACACAGACAGTATCGGAAGAGGCTGCCCAAACTTGAGCCACATTCGGAGCTGCGAGATGTGAATTCATATTAAGCAGGCTTAGCCTCAAGAATCTCTTGCTCACCATGCGTTTCTTCAGAGTGCATGACCGCTTCGATTGTCTCAGCGGCAATTTCTTGCCGCTGCTGATCCTCATAGGCTTGCACATTGGCACGCCCTTCAGCCAAGTCCTCAGGCGTCGGTTCGCGAACATCGCTGTTTTCCAACAAACCGTCACCCAAAACCTCAGCAGCGGCTGACGCATCGGTCAGCGCCAGCATGGCGTCTTCAGGCTCATGAACCGGTACTTCATCAAACAAGAACTCAGAGAACGGCACTTCGTTGGTGATGCCCACGCGTTGGTACAACATGTCCACCACGCTATCCACGGTTTGTTTCAGGCGCAGCAACACTTCAGCATTTGGATCGTTGGCATAGCTGCCCGCAAACTCCAAAGCCGAGCGATAGATGCTGCCCAAATGCTGAGGCGGCAACCATGATTGGATAAAACCACGGGCGGTCGAAATCTTGCGCATCGAACTGGGCACTTTGCTTTCGTCGCCGCCCACTTCTTCCAAACCATCTTTGAAGGTGGCGGTGATGTGCTCGCGCAAAATCGGCTCGTAATGTGGGCGAAGGGCATCGATCAAGGTGGCATCAAAGCCGTCCACTTGCCGACCATTCATGGCGTCCCACAGCTTTTTGCCTTCCAAACCAGAAAACAACAAGTCACCAGGAACTTCAGGCTCGAAGTCTGGCAAGGAAGGTGTATGCGGCTGGGGCGCTTCGTACATCTTGGCCAAGTGATTGACCTTATCAATCAGATACAGCGTCAAAATTACCAAAAGCAGCAAGATCCACGAGATCATGTTCATCATGAAATTACTCATGCGCGCCTCCGTGTCTCAGCTTTCTCGGTGTCAACCCCGTTGTCGACCTTCAAGGTGCCACGCAATTTTTTGACCACCGACGACAAAATCTGACTCACGCGAGACTCACTCACGCCCAGGGTTTCACCAATTTCTTTGAGGTTGAACTCTTCCACGTAGTAAAGCTGCATGACCAACTGCTCACGCTCAGGTAACTGAGCAATAGCATCTGTCACGGCATCCATGAACTGCGCTTCTTCCACGATCACATCGGGCTGCTGCGAGGCATCATCTGCAATCGTCATCACCTCTTCGGTGACCACTTCCATCGAATAGGTCTCAAAGCGCTTGGCTTTACCACGTTCTTTGTGGAATTCTTCGAGATCTTTGCCCATGTACTCCGCAATTTCAGCTTGCGTGGGCGCACGACCCAACTCAGCCGCCAAAGCGTGCACCGTGGTGTTGTGTTCTTTGTTGAAAGCCACCGCTGAGCGAGGCAAAAACGACAAGCGACGCACTTCATCAAGCATGGCACCACGCACACGGCTGTGGGCGAAGTTTTCAAACTCAATGCCTTTGGCGGGATCGAACGCACGCGAAGCTTCCAGCAGGCCAATCATGCCCACTTGAATCAACTCATCGAGTTCCATGAATGCGGGGATACGGGCCTTCAAGTGCAAAGCGACGCGCTTGACCAGACCCAAATGGGCCATGACCAAGTCCTCGCCTTTGGGCTTGCAGGACTCGTACATTTGTACGGGTGAGAGTGTTCTCATGTGTCAGACGAACTGTTTTGCATCAGTCGCTCCATGAAGAATTGAAGACCGCCCGAGGGGTGGTCAATCGGACGCAAGTGCGTGCATGCCTCGGCTAAGCGCATGTAGTCACGAGCGGCTGCCGTACCGGGGGCGAGTTCCATCACCGACTGGTATTTTTTCAGAGCACGCAACACCATCTCGTCTTCTTCGATCGAGGTGAGGTAGTGCACCGACTCGCCCAAGAAACGCACACAGACGTCGTTGAGCTTTTTGTAAAGTTTCCAGCCTTCGGACTGGCTCTTGACCATGTTGGGCAGAAGATAGATTTCATCCAGACCCATCTCTTTGCTCAAGATTTTGATGGTGCCGTAGGCATCAGCAATGGACGATGGATCGTCCTTCACCACGATGAAGCGGCGTTGGCAGGCAGCCAAAAAGGACAACACAGAAGGTGAAATACCAGCTGCCACGTCGACGATCAAATAATCCACATCGTCGGCCAACACACCAAACGACTGCACGATGCTAGCCGCCTGAATGTCGCTCAAGCCTGCCAGCTCTTGCATACCCGAGGCACCGGGAATGAGCTTCACGCCTTGACGGGTGGTGATGAGAATTTCTTGCAGCGTTTTTTGGCCTGCCAAGAAGTGACCCAAGTTGTATTCAGCACGCGCGCCTAGGGCAATTTGTGCATTGGCCAAACCGAGGTCGGCATCAAACAACATGACACTGTGGCCCAACTGCGTGAGCGCCACAGCCAAGTTGATGGAGGTCGTGGTTTTGCCAACGCCACCTTTGCCGCTGGCGATGCCGATGACTTCTGTTTTTCGTTGTTTACTCATGGGTCAAGCCTGTGGTTTCGGTTTTGAATTTCGCCGCGATTTGCGACAGTTTGGAGGCAGCCAGTTCGTTGACAGCGGCTTCGCGCTCGCTGAGTTGCACTTTGGCTTGAGATTGCTCTTCAGTTTCTGGCAGTGGTAAGTTGTCGAGGGCGCATTGCACCAAACCTGCCAATGACACGTCTTGCACCAAGTCGACCGTGCGCTCACCATGACTGGCGACAGACACGCTCAAGGACTTATCGGTCAAGAACTGCAACAGGGCCCAAGGTTGGGTGGACTCATCGAGCTTGCTCAACATCAAAGAGGCCCACACGTTGTCGGTGTTCTCAAACACGCGACGGATGTTGGCGGCGGATGCGTCAGCAGGAATCACCGCGTGGCATTGCACATTCAGGTTCATGGCGCGAATCTCGGCCAAGCGCTCGTTCATTTGCACGCCAGCCGTGTCAATCAAGATGAGTTGGCGGTCGGTATGCTCATCGAGCAAGAGCTTCAAGGTGGACGCATTGGTGGCACGGAAGGAATCTACACCTGACTGTGCGCATAACAATTGGGTTTGGTTCCATGCGCCAGCACGCTGGTCTTGGAAGCTGATGACCATGACTTTTTCACTGCCATGGTGTTGCGCAGCGTTTTGAGCCAAGCGCGCAATCATCATCGACTTGCCAGCACCCGAAGGGCCGGCCAAAGCATGGATACCAGACACAGGCGTGTGTGCTTGCTCTTGTTCCACCGAGTGGCTGAGCTGACGGCTCAAAGCCCCCATGGCATCGGCCATGTTGTCGTGGTCTTTGATGTTGTCAATCAACAAGGCGCGCAAGGCGACTGGAATAGGTGCATCGTTCAAAGCGTCACGCAAAGGTGCGATGGCAGCAGGCAAAGCCATGCCACCTTGTTGCCAAGCCGCCATTTGTTGACCCAGCTTGAATTCACGGCGCAGGGAGTTGAGTTCTTCACGCACCAGCGCCACGATTTCACGTCCACGCAAAGCATCGTGTTCTTGGGCATCACGCTTGTCTGCTTCTTGCAACGGCTGAGCCGACACTTTGACAGCAGGCTTCGCCTTGGGTGCTGCAGGTTTCGCCGACATTTCAACCAAAGGCTTAGCCACTTTGGTGGCTTGGCGCTCACGGGCATCGCGTTTGTTTTGATCGAGTGTTTGACCCAGCAACACATCGAACTTGCCGCTTGGCTTGCCAGGTGACGCAAAGTTGGTCTTCACAAACGGATCGGCTTCCTCGGGCGTCAAGGGGGCCAAATCAACCGCCACGATCAGCTCAGTCAAACCGTTGGCTTGGCTGCTGGAGATCACGAGCACGTCGGGGCCGTATTGGGCCACGGCCTTTTCGTTGGCAGCGCGAATGTCGCGGGCAAGGATGCGTTTGAGTTCCATAGGGTCAGCTCACTCTGTCTTTGTTATAGGTTTACGGGTTATCGGGCTTTGGCGTCCACGGTGTGGATCACTTTGACGGCCTGATCGTCCGGAATTTCGCTGTAAGACAGCACAGTCAAATCGTTCACACGGAATCGTGCGGCTTTGGACAACCAACCACGAATCACGGGGGACACCACCAACACGGCGGGGTGACCCATTTCTTCTACGGTGCGTGCGCCTTCGCGCAGACCGGCAAATAAGTTTTCAGACAAGCCCGGCTCCATCACTACGGCTTGGCCGGGCTGACTTTGTTGCAACACGTTGTGCAACAATTGCTCCAAGGAAGGCTCCAGCGTCATGACTTGCAAACCGTCGTCGCCGTCGATCAGGCTTTGCATGATCATGCGACCGAGCTTGGGGCGAACCATGGCGGTGAGCTGTTCTGGGTCTTGCGTACGGGTGCTGGCTTCGGTCAACGCTTCAGCAATCGTGCGCATGTCGCGAATAGAAACAGACTCGGCCAACAGGTTTTGCAAGGTGCGGGTCAAGATGCCGAGTGACAGCTTGCCAGGCACCAAGTCTTCGACAATCTTGGGCGACTTGGCGGCCAATTTATCGAGCAATTGTTGGGTTTCGTCGTGGCTCAACATGTCAGAAGCGTTTTCGCGCAGCACTTTGTTGAGGTGGGTAGAAATAGCGGTAGCGGCATCGACCACGGTGTAGCCCAAGGTGCGGGCTTGATCGCGTTGTGAAGGTTCGATCCACACAGCTTCCAAGCCGAATGCGGGTTCGCGGGTGGGTATACCTTCCAACTGACCATATACATGACCGGGGTTGATGGCCAACTCGCGACCGACTTTGACTTCACCTTTGCCACGCACCACGCCTTTGAGGACGATGTTGTAAGCGTCTGGATCGATGTTCAAGTCATCACGAATACGCACGGGTTGGACCAAGAAGCCCAACTCGGCAGACAATTTTTTGCGCACGCCTTTGACGCGCGTCATCAACTCGCCGCCTGTTTCGGCGTTGACCAGGGGGATCAAGCCGTAGCCGATTTCCAAACCAATGAGATCGACTTGGTCCACATCGTCCCAGTCGAGTTCTTTGGGTGCATCTGTGGGTGTGGCATCTTTGACAGCTTGCTCTGCTTGTTCTTCCTGGACATCGCGAGTGACGATCATCAGCCCCAAGCCAGCAGAAGCTGAAGCCAAGGTAATGAACATCAAGTGCGGCATGCCGGGCACCATACCCAAGATCAACAAAATAAAGGCTGAGATAAACAAAGCCGTTGGGTTGGCCAACTGCACAGATGCTTGCTCAGAAATAGATTCTGCCGTCGTGACGCGCGTCACGATGATCGCAGTGGCCAGTGACAGCAATAAAGAGGGGATCTGAGCAACCAAGCCGTCACCGATGGTGAGCAAGGTGTAAATCTTGCCAGCTTCAGCCACAGGCAAATCATGCTGGGCCACACCGATGATCAAGCCACCGACCAAGTTGATCAACAGAATCAACAAACCGGCCATGGCGTCACCGCTCACGAATTTAGAAGCACCATCCATAGAGCCGAAGAAGTCCGATTCTTGGGCCAACTCTGCGCGGCGTTGTTTGGCGGTGTCTTGGTCAATCACGCCAGCGTTCAAGTCAGCGTCAATTGACATTTGTTTACCGGGCATCGCATCCAAGGTGAAACGGGCGTTCACTTCAGAAACGCGGCCAGCACCTTTGGTCACCACCACGAAGTTGATGATCATCAAGATACCGAAGATGATGAAACCCACGACATAGTTACCGGCGATCACGAACTCACCGAAAGCCTGAACCACCTTGCCAGCAGCATGAGAACCTTCATGACCATTGACCAGAACAACTCGTGTCGACGCCACGTTCAGCGCCAAGCGCAACATGGTGGCAAACAAGAGAACCGTAGGGAAGGATGAAAACTCGAGTGGCTTACGGGTGCCGATGGCGATCATGATCACGATCAAGCTGCAAAGAATGTTAAAAGTAAACAAAAAGTCCAACAAGATGGGTGGCAAAGGCAGCACCAGCATCGCCATGATGACGAGCACCACCACCGGAATACTTAGTCCGGAGAGGTCAAATTTCGACAAGTTGTGTCGAATCGTTGA
>Ga0213920_1000714_pt1 | contig 22346 bp, 22 predicted proteins | sample McNCre1117MG_FD_161054 | JGI IMG/M metagenome (GOLD analysis project Ga0213920, IMG submission 161054) | Freshwater microbial communities from McNutts Creek, Athens, Georgia, United States - 11-17 MG | ecosystem: Environmental > Aquatic > Freshwater > Creek | place: USA: Georgia | collected...
CGAACAGAGGTGTCACGACCCACGCTAAACAAGGTTGAGAAAGGTGACCCAGCGGTAACCTTGGGCACCTACCTGCGTGTTTTGACCGTGCTTGGCCTAGAAAAAGACCTCGCACTCCTCGCAGCCGAAGACCCAGTAGGTCGTCGACTTCAGGATGCTGGGTTGGCGGTTCCGCGACGGGCCCCCAAACGCAAGGTTATTACCCCCACTCCCGTCACTGCAGCGAGAAATGGCAAGGAAGGGGACTCGGAATGAGCACCGCACCAAAAACAGAGTCACTAGACCAGTTGCCCGAGGGCTTAGAAGTTTGGCTGGATGACCCCGCGTTTGGGCCGCTGGTCCATCTGGGGCGTCTTCATCGAGTGGGCCGCGAGTCAGTACGGTTTGAATACTCACCCTTGTGGCTAAAAAACCCAGCAGCGTTCGCACTCGACCCTGAGTTGTCCTTAGCAGGTGGCAACTTTCACCCCAAAGACTCCAACTTCGGCATATTTTTGGACAGTTGTCCAGACCGCTGGGGCCAAACGCTGATGAAGCGTCGCGAGGTAGTGGAAGCCAAACAACAAGGGCGTGCACGTCGAGAACTACGCGCATGGGATTTCTTTCTTGGTGTTCAAGACGCGACGCGCATGGGGGCCCTACGGTTTTCTGCTCTGCAAAGCGATAGACAACTCAGCAAGGGCCTGCCTCCTTCATTCGTTGACGGTAGCTGTCTAGCCAACGAGGCGTTGTCGGCACCCGCGTTGACGCACATTGGAGAACTCCAAGCCGTAGCCTTGGAACTCACCCGGAAAAAAGCAGAAGATCTGGACCTCTTGCAACAGTGGCTGCGAGTACTGGTCGCGCCTGGCGCATCTCTGGGCGGTGCCAGACCCAAAGCTAACTTGCAAGACAAGCAAGGCCATCTGTGGATAGCCAAGTTTCCTGGGGCTGATGATGATCACGATTGGGCTTTGCGTGAAATGCTCTTGCATGAACTCGCTGGAGATTTCAAGCTGAACCTAGCTCCAGCCCGTTTAGAAAAAGTTGGTTCTGGTTACCACACCTTCATCACGCGTCGTTTTGATCGAGAAGACGGACGCCGACGATTCTTCACGTCCGCGATGGCTGCTTTAGGTCGCAGCGACAGCGAAGAATCTTCTTACCTCGACCTAGCCGAATTCATTGCCAACAAAAGCGGCGTTGAGGACAAGCTGGCCGAAGACCTGCGTGAGTTGTTCCGTCGTGTGTTGTTTAACGTAAGCGTGGCCAATCGAGATGATCATCTACGCAACCATGGCTTCATTCGAGAACCCAACGGGTGGCGGCTGGCACCTGCCTATGACATGAACCCATCTACGAAAAAAGACAGCCATATATTGGCCATAGATGACGCCAGCACAGAACCGGATCTAGAGACGGTTCTCAGCACAGCAGAGCTTTATCGTCTAACGCCTGCCCAAGCACACGCAGACCTCGAGCGCTTGCAAAAGGTGTTGAGCACATGGCGACAAAAAGCCAAGAAACTTGGCCTGTCTGCGGAAGATCAAGCTGAACTAGAGACGTGTTTTCAACTTTGATGTCCAGATAAAAAACGGCCTATGACGCTTGATAGACTGGCGTTATGCCTTTGCCTGTCGCTGAATTCATCAATCGCCTCAAGGACATCTCCGTTTATGCTGGGGAGCCTTTTGGCCGCGTGCACATGATTTTTGAAGAAGAATCCGCCTACGGCCTCAAAGTTGCCGAAATTATGAGCGGCTACTTGGCCTTGTCGGACTCTTTCAAGGCTTTCTATTTGGAAACGATAGAAAGGCTGAATACTGAATGTCGGCCAAAGGTGAAGACTCCCTTATCGGAGCAGTACCCCCTCTTCGTCGCCAGACTCAACAACAATGTTCAGTCTCTGGTGGGGGCTGAACGTTTAGCACTGCATGGATATCCTCTTCAGGCATACACAATCCACCGCAACACATTCGACAATGTGGTCCTGACGGCTGCCGCATTGCAGAAGCTCACCAACTTCTATGCCATTGAGGGCATCGACCCCGGCAAGCCATTGGATCTCAAGGCACTCAAGCAGCAGCGTAAAAAAACGAATGGGAAGTATACGATGTGATGCTCGGCAAGGCCAGTGGGTTATCAGCAGACATGGTAATTGGGATGCTGCTTGGCGCCACGTGTGCTAAGCAATGATTTACTCCAGTTCACTATTGGGGAGCAAGTAAGTATCCGAGCGCCCCAATCTCCAGTCAGACCTTAACCTGACTGGAGATTGTGAGGAAGGCGGGTTAATTAATCAGCGGGCTCCGCCTCTTGTACTTCAGCAACAGTTAGGCGCTGAATCGTGAGAGCGCATCGCTGCTCAATCAGCACGACGATCTGTTCAACCAGCTTATTTTGCGCAAACCCTTTTTGGGAATCCTCTTGAAGCTGACGAGCGATGAGAGGCAACGACTTTGCAAGCTCCAAAATACGCTTTTTGGCCTGAGGTTTAGCAAGACCTGCCTCTTGCGCAAACTGCTCCCAGTGCCGCTTGTAAACCTCTGTGAATTTGTACTTGCTACCAATTTTCATTGCCATTTTCACCGCTAATTTTGGATAAACAGCTGTAGAAAGCGTGTCGTAAAACGGTGATAAAACAGGTCCTTTCGTTGAATACAACAAAGAAAAATTCTTCCCGTGCGCATCATGATTACCGATCAAAGCATTGAAAATCACGTAATCAAGTAGTCTCAGCACGTGTGGCGCACTTGGTCTCGTAACTCGTCGCACAAGATCAAAACACTGGGCTAAGTTTGGGCCACCTTCATTTTGATATTTGTTTTCAGAAACAACGCCCAAGGCTTGGCAGAAATCCTCTTGATGTAGACGATGCCTATTACCGTTCAAACCAACAATTCGGTCGTATCGCTCAACCAACAAAAACTCACGCCCATCCACTTTGTGGATCAACGCGCTTGCAGGCTTAAGCTGCATTGCCTCAGCTAATGCCATGCAAAACCCTTCGTTGATTACACTTGCCTCAACCGCTTGAATAGCAGGCTTCAATATGTGAGAACTGGGGGTGCCATTGCGCGGCAAGCCAATGCGAGTGCCATCAAAGATAACTGGCAATTTATCCTGCGCTCCAGCAAGTGAGAGTCGCAAACCATCTCTGCCTGCGAGCATTGGGCGATGTGGCAACTCATCCAAGATCTCCACAAGCTCCTCGTCAGTTAACCACTGAACGTCATCACCTTGCGGAAGTTGAGGTAACACTTTTCCTTGGTCCAAAAATGTCACTGCGCCCGCGCAGTCACCGCCCAAATGATGCAGCAAAGCAAATTCATTTTGACCAGACACATGCAATTGCTGTGCGATCAGTTGGCGCATTTTTCCCTCGGGCAGCAAGCCTGCAAAGAACGGTCGGGTTACGTGATCATCAAAGGGCTCCGTTTGCTTAGGCAACGAGCAAGACAAAGGCATTGCATCTGGTCTTTGCAGCCATTCAGGTGCGTACTCAAAACTAAGCCTTCCACTGACCAATCCCAATGTGCCAACATACTCAGTAAATAACCAGACATCTAATTTATTTGCCATGTGTTGAGACCTCGTTTGCAGAGGAAGGCAACCCATCCAGTTTGATTACCCCACCAAGTGCTTCAATCACACGCATGACAGAGTCCAGTCGAACTGTTGGCTTTCCTCCCTCCAAGTCCACAATGAAACGGACCCCCACCCCGGCAGCCAATGCCAATTGAGGCTGTGTCAGACCAAGTTGTTTGCGTCCAGCTCGAAGAGCGTCGCCAAGACTTTGTGTAGATTTGATCGTAGCCATGGTTATTATAATTTCCCGTTCGGTAAATTATAAGACAATTCTACAACTTACGCAAGATTATTTCCCGATCGGGAAATTTACCAACCGATAGAAAACCATGTAGACCCAATCTCCGATTCCGGAACAAGAGTTTCATAAGCATGCATGGACCTTCAAATGGTTAGATCGCTGCTTAACTGGTAGCGGCAATCTGAGCTCAATACGCGCTAGCCTGATCTGTGAAATAACGAGTTTTCATTAGATTTTTAGCTTTATACGGTACTTTGTTCCCTTTAAATTGGTCTTAGCTGCTTTCGAAAGGATTTGTACTATTAGCATCCTATTCATTTAGAAATGAAAGAACTTGTACATGAATAGAATTAAAAACGTGGCGCGACTAATTCTAGCCAGCACACTGATAGCAATGTTGGCGAGCTGCGGTGGAAGCAGTGATAGTCGATTTTCGTACAGCGATTTTATAGTTTTTGGTGCAAGTCTTTCCGATACAGGAAACGTCTATACAGCATCTAATGGAAGTACGCCTGGATCTTCGCCAAACTACTATTTAGGTCGATGGTCAAATGGTCCACTTTGGATTGATAACGTTGCTAATTCATATGGCAAAGATGTTAAGGCATCTTTGCTAGGTGGGACAGACTACGCTTATGGTGGTGCACAAACATGTGCAATTTCTGGAGTGACATCAACTGTTCCTGACATGTGCGATCAAATTAATCAATATTTACTTTCAGTATCAAATAAAGCAAATCCTAACGCTTTATATGTTATTGATGCGTCAGCAGTTGGGAATGAAATCACCAAGGTCTTAAGTGGCACGGTTGCAACTACCCAAATTACAACGATTGCGCCTACGAATGTTACGAACATGCTGCAGAGCTTATATGCAGCTGGAGCAAGACGTTTCCTTGTTGCTAACGTACCAGATGTCGGATCAACTCCATTAGTCCAAGGATATGGTGCAACAGCTGCCGCCAATGCTACTAGCTTGTCTGGCGGATTTAATATTGCTTTGGATAGTGCTTTAAATAATTTTGCAATTACGAATCCAAGCGCAGTTGTATACAAGGCAGATTTATACGGCACTTTGGCCAAAATAAAAACAACTCCCTCTAACTATGGAATTAGTAATATTACCGATGCTTGCCAAATTAATGGGAACATTTGCACCAATCCTGTTAATTATTTATATTGGGATAGTTTTCACCCAACCAACACAATTGGAAATATTATTAGCTCCTACGTGTTGGGATTTATCTAATTAAACGATTACAAAATAACGCAATGCTAACCAACATGACAGTGCGTGTTGCATTAAGTGGCTCGACCTTGATAGCACGCACTGTCAGCGCCACATCAAATAACTCACATTTTGATGGCAATGCATTTAGAAAAATATCCAAAATAGTAAATGTAGTTAGTAATATTCGGATCAGTTATCAGGACAACTATTCGCATCATTCATCATTAATTGATCACTTTAATTTAAAACGATGAAGAAACTCTACTGCACTTGTTTGTTTATCAGCACCCTTGGTCTAAGTGCTTGCGCCAATGAGCCTATCGAGCAAGCACAGCACCCAGAGTCCTTGCGCCTGCGGTGCTCATCTCCTGAAGGGTACTACCCACATGTCACTGACTGCCCTCAAGACTGGATCCGTGAATTTCATCCCGCTAAAACGGATGAAGCGCGTCCACCACTACTAATAAGACCCGTTCAACCGCCCCCAAGATTGGAACAACAGCAATGATCAAAAATTCGAAATTAAGCCGCAACTTGCTGGCCACTCTTCCTCTAACTTTTGTATTGGTTGGGTGTGGTGGAGGGGCTGATGCAATCAGCAGCGCTGTCTCTGATGTCACAACAGCCGCTGTGGATGTTGCGACCATATCCAGCGCAGACGCAGCAACTCTCGCCGTTCCTTTCGTCTCGAATCTAAGTCAACTTGTCACCGAGCAGGATTTAAATAGTCCAGTGGTAACACCTCAAGCGGGTTCGTCATCGAACATCAAGACATATACCCCTGCACAAATTCGTGCGGCATATCAACTGCCCGAACTCCCCTCCTCTTGGTCAAATCTTTCTACCGCTCAGGCAGCAAAGTATGGTTCAGGTCAAACCATTTACATCGTCGATGCAATGCACGACCCCAATATTGTTGCTGAGCTGAATGCATTTAACACGGCATTTGGTTTACCGACTTGCACAACAACATCTATCACCCCCACAACAGCACTGCCACTCGCAAGTGCAGATGCCTCAAAAGGATGTGAGTTTGCTATTGCCTATTCAAATGCAAGTGTAATTACTACTACCCCTCCAACCTACGATTCAGGCTGGGCCACTGAGATTGCACTTGACGTGCAATGGGCGCATGCAACTGCACCTCTTGCAAGAATCGTTTTGATTGAAGCTCCCAGCGCAACAGTCAACGATCTACTCGGAGCTATTAACTTGGCTAATGCAATGGGGCCGGGTGTCGTATCCATGAGCTTTGGTGCTAGCGAGGGAAATTGGATGTCTTCCGTTGACTCGGCATTTAGCGCAGCCAACATGACATACCTTGCAGCAACGGGCGACAGCGGTAAAGGCGTCAGTTGGCCATCTGCATCTAGTCAAGTGCTCGCGGTGGGCGGTACGAGCCTAAGCAGTTACACAACGACTTCTCGTAGTGAAGTGGCATGGTCATCAACTGGCGGTGGTATCAGTCAGTACATTACTGTGCCAAGTTACCAAGCTTTGGCAGTCCCTGGCTTGGGAACACAAACCAACCGAAATGTGGCAGACGTGGCGTTTAATGCTGATCCCAGTACGGGTCAATACACGGCAGTTATTCCTCAGGGCAGTACATCAGTCAAGTGGTACAGCGTTGGTGGTACGAGTTTGGCGACGCCTCAATGGGCAGGTGTTGTGGCCGTAACCAATGCGACGCGTAGTCAAAGCGGACAAGGACCACTCGGTTTGGTTCAAAACTTCCTCTATCAAACAGCAAGTTCAGTTTCGAATTTCTTTTCAACAATTTTTAAAGACATTGTCAGCGGTAGCAATGGCTACAGCGCAACAAACTACTACGACATTCCAACAGGCCTTGGATCACCCAATGTTTCAAGTTTCATTACATTAGCAAGTGGAAGTGCTACAGCACCAGTTGTTTCGCCAATTACCGTGAACGGGACAGTAGGCTCCCCCATCTCCTTTTCAATGGCTTTCACCTCCCCTGATCCAGTCACATGGGCTTTAAGTGGTGCGCCAACAGGAATGACGATCAGTTCTTCAGGACTGATCGCATGGTCATCACCTGTGGCTGGCACATATGCTGTGACGGTAGCAGCAACAGATACGGTGACCACGTTGACTGGAAGCGCCACCGCAACGATCACGGTTACACAGAGTCCAACGCCTATCGTTGAAAGCACCACCATTAATGGACAAACAGGCAAGGCTTTGAGTTACCAAGTGACAGCGAAATCATCAAATCCTGTCTCTTTCAGTCTAGGTGGAGCTGTGCCCACTGGATTGGCAATTTCGCAAACAGGTTTACTCACCTGGATTCAACCCGCTATTGGTGTCTATGCATTCAAGGTGAATGCCACAGACTCCAAAACATCTGCTGTTGGCTCTGCTGACATCACGGTAAAGATTTCAGCGGCATCGACGCCAAAGGGGCCAACCATCACAGCCCCTGCGACCTTGACAGGAACAGCCAGAAGACAATTAACGTCAGTCATTGGCATTAGCGATCCAGACGCACGATACGTATCTGTCAGCTTAAAAGGTGCTCCTGCAGGAATGAGCATATTCAGTGTTGGTCAGGGCATTTTGCTGAGCTGGGTGCGACCTGTTGCTGGAACGTATACATTGGTAATTACAGCCAAAGATAACAACAACTTGAGTGCACAAGCAACGGTTTATTTAACGGTGAATTAGCATCTCGTCAGAAGTAACCAATGGGTGACAAAAACGAAAGCAGCATGACACGGTGATTTCCGCCTTAAAAGCAAGACAAGGATATTAAATCTTTAGCATCAGCTACTGATTTTTAAAAATTCGAACAACAAGAGTAATCCTCACTCATGGACCGATTCGCCCAAGAAATACTATGAAGAGGATTAGTCGATGTAACAGTCAGACATAAAAATCTCGCAGCAACGGATCCAGCAGAGCCTGATTCCCGAGTGTTGTAGTGAGTATCAAAAACGGGCGCAGTTCATTGCTGCTTTCAGCCGCCAACTTGGCAAAATCTTGCCAGTTTTTCTCTAACGGACAACTATTTATGAGATGAGTTGCGCATAAATGTGTCATTTGTCCAGTCTGCTAATTTTTAGCATACCGTCACGATAGTGATCTGCAGGATGGTTTCTAAATCTTCTTCACCGATGCGTCTTCGACAGCACGCTAGACTTGACGGTTCAATAAGGCCTAAGAGGCTAATCGCAGAATTACAGGAACTGTATACCTTAAATTATCTACTGTAATAAAAATACATCTTTATTTATTGCTACATTGAATTGGATCCAACTTTATTAAATACAAATTTACTCCTTTGATTAATTCGAAATCTGTATCTTTCCACATTGAGCACTCAGTCCTAATCGATGCTTTAAAGGCCTTATCCGCTCAAGTGATCGTTATACACCATCTAGTGTCTTATGGCCCTATGGCGTCATCTGTCGGACTTGCAGCCCCTAATTTAGTTGCATGGTTTGCACAGTATGGACGATGGGCAGTCAACGTCTTTCTTGTAGTTGCTGGTTTTTTAACTGCCAAACCTCTAATTAACCAACCGACAACGCTGTTATATTTATGGACCCAGATCGTTAAGCGATATATTAGACTAGTATTTCCATTTGGCGCCGCTGTAACCTCAGCAGTCTTGTCCGCCGAACTCGCTCGCTACTGGACGAATGATCCAATTTTGCCTTTATCTGCCAGCTTTATTCAGTTTATATCTCATTTATTTCTCGTACATACCATTACCGGGCAAGAGTCTCTGTCGACAGGGGTATGGTACGTAGCTATCGATTTTCAGCTATTTTTACTAACAAATGTATTAGTTTGGACTTCTGGACGATTTCTATGGTCGGGGACGGCACCTTTTTTTGTTGGTCTATTAACGATCGTGTCACTCATATGGATTCGAAACTGGTCAGATTGGGATGGTTGGGCTTTTACTTTTATTACTCCTATGGAATTGGGGTGCTTATTGGCTGGTTTCGATTGCAAAATAACAATTCAATTCAATGGGTGCGATGTGCTTTGGCAACTGTGGTCGCCGTGCTGTGCTGGCAGTTTGCGACAACACTGAACGGACGGTTAGCTGTTGTTTTATGCTGTGGAATGCTTTTATTGCTGTCTGTAGGTATTGTAAAGAGAGTAGGCGTTGATTTGCCTGTTTGGAAGAGTCAGCTCAATAATCTGATCCACCATTTAGGTGCGCGGTCATATGCACTTTTTTTAATACACTTTTCTGTCAGTATGCTAGCTAACGCTACACAAGCTCATTTTAACTGGACAGCTCCCACCGATGGAATAGTAGCGATGTTCAGTACTTGGCTCTTTAGTATGGCGTTTGCGGATCTGTTTCATCGAACAATTGAGACACATGGTATTGCTCTTAGCAATCGAATGTTTCCCCTAAAAATTCAATAATTAAAGGCACTCAATTTCAGAAAATTATACTTAAGATCATCAAAAAATACAATCTGAAATTGCAATGCGATCGCTACAATTTTGACCAGCGCCCCAACTAAAAATCACGTACAACGTCAAAAACGCTACTCAGAGTCAAGGATCGAGCACAGAGTCATATTAATTTGGCTCTTATACCAACATGGGCCACGTTTTTGGGATTGAGGCCATGGTGAACCATTGGAGTCAATCTGGATAGGCTTTGTCTTGATTTCGATGACACCTGATTTATCTAGTTTTACAAATAACACCCAACCAGTATTGCTATCATCGTCCTCGAAGCCATCAAATACAAAGTTTCCTAGTGAATATATGATTGGCTTATCTTTATAAATTTCAAAATCCTGCACAACGTGTGGATGCCCCCCAATGATGGCATCAGCTCCAGCATCAATCATCGCTCTGGCCAATCTGCGCTGATGAGAATTGGCCATTAATTCATGTTCAACACCCCAGTGTGGGACAATAATCACTACATCAGCGTGATCAATCCTAGCTTGGCGAATGTCTAGGGCGACCTGATCCTCGTCAAGCCAAGCCACGCCAGGCATATTCGATGTAGCAGTAAACCATCTTGGGAAGAAATCAAGATACCCTAATAAGGCAACTTTTACCCCTTTTAAATCAAAGATAGCAGCTCGATGGGCCTGAGCGGCATTACGCCCGCCTCCAAACGTTATGGAGCCAGCACGATTTAATGAATCGATGGTTTCTACTAAATCCTCACGGCCATAATCTCCAACATGATTATTAGCCAAACCAGCCACTTCAAAAACTGAAGAGAAACTTAAAAGCGCCTGTTGGGATGCTCTGAAGCTAAATGGTTTTTTAAGATCAGCCCTGCCCCTTGTTCCAGCCGAAGACTCGAAGTTTGCAACTCTTAAGTTTGCAATCGACAGCATACGCCTTACATGAGTAAAAGGGTCTCCCCCTGCTGCCAAAAATTTTCCTGTAGCTTCGGTTTCAGCAAGCATGACATCGCCCACAAATGCTAACGTGGAAACGTCGGACTGGGCATATGCTTTACAGTACAGGGTTGAGATTAACGCAACCAAAATGGTTAGAAATCTCATTGAAAAGACTCGCAATGATAGACCAAGCTCCTACCCAATTCAGGCTCAATAACCTCAATGGGGACGCTTGCAAAAGGGGGAGATAATTTTTGCGAGGTGATGATGCGATAGTCATCATCTTCGGATTTGGCATAGACCTCTATGAGTAGCCACGGATTTTTACCTTCAGGGATCGCAATCAGAGTGCGAACCCGAAAAGAACCAATATCATGATAGTTTCCACCTAAAGCATCTTGCTCGACAGCAACTGGGACACTGACTATTTGATCGTAATATTTGAGGAAGCAAGCAGGCTGCGCAAAATTGGCAGCAAATGAGCATACAGCTGGCAAGCACAACACAACTACAAGTGCAATTTTTTTCATCACTCTCTTATCTAGCGGATTCAAAGACGAAGTGCAACACGGTTTAACGGTGTATGAAACTCCCCGCAGAGCGTCATGAATCTGAGACGCTCGCTTGGCCGGAGATTTAATCTGTCTTCAATCACTGTCGAATTTATATGAACTTTTAAGCTTAACGTGCGTCTTGCATTTGACAAATAATAAATACAATAATGTATAAAAAATTATTTCAAAAGAAATTACAGGTATTAAGTACCGAATTATTTTGAGGTTACGCCTTGGTGACCCTGACCCAGTTTCTGAGCCCGCTCTAAACGTCATGAATAGTCTGTAAATTTAACAAATACATTCCCATTCGTTGATTCCGATCAACAAGCGTTTTGTAGGCATACAAAGGACCTTCATACACAGGATCACCCTTGTTCGCAGCCTTGACCTTAAATACATCAATAAGCTTGTCACTAGACAAATGAGCCTTGTTCATGATCATCTCAGCCGATTGTGGACGCCCTTGATATCGCCAAAGCACCTCAAAAATTGCTGCTTGCGCCGCAGTCAATCGAACAGGCTCACCTGACCAATCTGGCATATGAACCCATTCAAAGGTTTCAGAGAACGGTCCGTGCACCGCAGCCGATTTAGGCTCTACTGCGAGATCGAGTTCATCGCTCACCTCACCCAGGAGCCGCAACCCATTGCCGTGAATCGCAAAACGATCTTCAAGATGCCACCAAGTCGCTGTGCCTGAGAGTGGGTCCGATGAGGTTCGACCCAGAGGCCTTGGCGTGATCACCCAACTATCTGGACAAGGTTTTTTACCGTGAAACAAATGCAACGCGTTCGCCACAACAAGCTCAATTCGTTGAGCCAATAAAACTGCACGCTTTTTATAAACACCAATCTGCCACACCCCTTCATAAAGTTTCTGAACAGCAATGTGCGCAGGGATGTTCAATGCAGACCGGAGTTTTCTGATCATCCATTCGGTGTCAATCGCCCAATTACGTTGCTCTGATAGATCTACCTTGTAAGGGCCACAGTCTGGACACTGCACATGCATCTCACCATCACATTGAAAAACAGGACCTCGGTGCAATCCGCAAAACGAACAACTTGCGTAACTTGAGTCAAACGGCCCCGGCACAACCGCCTTAAGTTCACTCAAGATCTTCAGCCCATTGACTTGCGTTTTAGGAATTGAACGCTCATAGGAATATCCACCGCGGGTCAGGAGCAACGAAGCCAAGGCCATCGCTTTTTTATTCGCAGGCATCTGAGCTCCCTCACTCGAAAAGGCTCATCGGCTGACTACTCCCCGTGGTCCCCACCTTATGGAAGTTCAAAGCTTGCTTGGGCTCCAGAATTTCGAGGTGAACAAGATAGCTCTCAAGCTGGGCACGCAACTTCTCATCGAACTTGTGCAAGTTCAAACGCCCCTTGCTTGTTACCTCTACGCTCACGATTGGGCACCTTGACTTTCCCTGTGCAGGAGCCATGAACAGATTGAGAGTAGCTGCATGAATCTCCCAGCCTCTACTGAGTGGGTTGTCATTCTTAAAGTACGCCCCAATCAACTCAGTCACACATTGACGATCCGTGGAGCCACTGGCCGTACATTCAATTTTTAGGCGCTCACAAGGGCTCAACAGGTGCAAACTCTTAACTTGCAGCCCCACAAAACCATCCTCGAACGCTTGAGGAATTTGCAAACCCAGTCGAAGCCTTGACAGGTCAAGCACAGGACGTTGAATCCGATGAGCCTCCGCACTGACTCCCAACATATGCGTTGCAAAAGCCTCACACAGCATGGCGTGATACTTCGCTCCGCCCCTGATGATGGTTCGTGCAACGCCTGTAATCTGGGAATACTCCAGCACCATGTGAATGTTTGGACTTCCCACACGGCGCTGCAGCTGAGTTCCCTCAAACTCCAAACGCGCAGTAGCGAGATCTTTGGCGTGAATTGTTATCAGCTGGGTACCATGCGAGCGGTCTAGCACATTGACCACACACACCTCGCCACAACCCAACTCGCGTTGGTAAAAAACTTTGATTGCATCGCAAAAGTTCTCGATGGAACTCTCGTCGCGATTGACTTCACGACGCAGCCCTAGGTCATGCTGCTGAGCTTGCGGACTGTGCTGGTCTAAATACTCAATCTCAGCAGCAGCCTCAAACAATGCGGGATGGTTGACATAGAGCCAGAAGGACCGATGTAAGTCATTCATGCAACCAATAAGCCCAACAAGCTCATTCGGCTTGTCATGCGCCGCTTGAAACATGGCCTGCTTGCCCAGTGGATGCGCAAGTGTTGAACTTGCATGCAGTCCCGCAATGATGCGGTCACGCTTGATCGTGTTTTGGTAACTCTGGATGAGCTTGACCAGCGTACGTGAGGTGTAGGTATTGTCTTGCCATGTCCACCCTTGGGGCAAGGGAAGTTCATGACGAACCATAAATGTTTTGAGCGTCTCGTCGACGGGCAGGCACAGCAAGATGTCTGCGTAAGTCTGTGGCTTACTCACGTTGTCTCCTTTTTGTTTTTATTCCGGAAAATTGACCCTTACTGACCCCCACAAAAGGCCTGTCAATTCAGATCAAAATTTGCGTTTTGCTGGATAAATATACAGTATTTGATGAATCCGTCAAAACCATCTTCACACCCCCCGAAATTACGCCAAGTTCAGACTGAAACCCCCTATTTACAGGCGTTTCAAGCCCCATTGTCGCCAACATTCCCGCCATCTGGAGTTACACGTTAAAGGTGTCAGACCTACGATTTCAGGCCAGTTTTAATAAAACCAACCTATCCATGAAATCAACACAAATTCCTCCTTCTGTCATCGCTTTTCGCCCCCGTTCAAACGGTCAAGCTGAAAAGAGCAAACACCTGACTCTGAATCAAATTTCAGAGCTCATGGCACACGCAGCGGTAATGACCAAGAACGATTTGAGCGAAGCCTCAAAGAGTCAGATTTATGCCACTGACAGAGACGAGTTTCTGGACTTCAATGCCCACCAGAGCGTCAATACGAACCCCTCAACAAATGTAGGAGTTCGTTCATGAAATCAGAAGATCGACAAAAAAGATCTATGGAAAAAATAAACACCATCGGAAGTGAAATAACTGCCCTCAGTTTTCTGAAAATGCCCGATCTTTGGCGCCTGTGGGATCAGCATTTCAAAGAGCGTCCCACGCACCCAAACCGCAGACATCTTGAGTCCCGCCTTGCCTACCGCCTGCAAGAGATAGCTTTTGGAGGACTTAAGCCTGCCACGCGAGACCTGTTAGCAAATTTTGGTGAACGCCTGTCTTCAATCAAGACCAGCACACGCCCCATCACGGCTCTGCTGCCTGGCACGATATTGATTCGTGAATATGGCGGCCAAGATCACCGCGTCACTGTCACGATTGACGGAAGATTTGAGTATGGTGACCACAAATACCCATCCCTCTCATCAGTTGCTCGGCAAATCACAGGAACGCAGTGGTCAGGTCCTGCCTTCTTTGGTTTAACTCAAGGAGGTAAGAAATGAACGAGATCAAACGTAAACGCTGTGCCATCTATTGTCGCGTCTCCTCTGATGAACGCCTAGACCAATCCTTCAATTCAATTGATGCACAGCGGGAAGCAGGTGTGTCCTTTGTCGTCAGTCAAAAAGATGAAGGCTGGGAGCTCGCACCTGATTTCTACGAAGATCCGGGCTTTTCTGGCGGCAACATGGAACGCCCCGGATTGCAAAGGCTGCTCAAAGACATCCAAGCCGGAAAGATCGATATCGTCGTGGTTTACAAAATCGACCGTCTCTCGCGCTCGCTTGCTGACTTTTCCAAGATGGTCGAAGTGTTTGACCATTACAACGTCAGCTTCAGCTCAGTCACACAACAAATTAACTCGGCAACCTCAATGGGACGCTTGATGCTCAATGTCCTACTGTCATTTGCACAGTTTGAGCGAGAGGTCTCGGGCGAACGAATTCGCGACAAGATTGCAGCGTCTAAACGCAAAGGCATGTGGATGGGAGGTCCTGTACCACTGGGCTACATCGTTAAAGACCGCTTACTCTTAATCGAACCGCAAGAAGGCGAATTAGTTCAACGAATCTTCGAGCAGTTTATTGACAACAAGTCGACCACACAAATCGTTAAAGATTTGAACCAACAAGGCATTCAGACAAAGAAGCAAAAGTCATTCTGTAAGCAAGGCATCTACAAGATTTTGCACAACCGCGCATACATCGGCGAAATTACACATAAAGGCGAGAGCTTCCCTGCTCAGCATGAAAGATTGATTAGCCAAGACCTCTGGGATGAAGCGCATGCCATCCTAGCCAGCGACAAGCGTTTGCGTAACCGCAAGACATGGGAGCAAAAGGACAAGCATGACTTCTTGTTACGCAACATCGCCTATACGGAAGATGGCGACTTACTCATACCTACGGCCACAAAGAAGCCCAACGGCAAGGTTTACCGGTACTACGTCATCAACAAGAAGTTGCACATGGGGGCGGAAACAAGCCAATCATGGAACTTCAATGCAGACCAATTGGAGGCTGGTGTGATGGAGAAGTTGTTAGATTACCTACGCAGTGACCATATGGTGGACAAATATTGGGAGCAGATCCAAAAGATCAATCCAAACATTGATGAGCCACAAGCAGTCATGTTGCTCTTTCGAAGAACGGCAGAGCTGTGGAACCAATTTTTCCCTGACATGAAAATCGCAATTATTCAGAGCTTGGTTAAACGGGTAACGGTCAGGCACAACGGCGCAGAAGTTTTGATGCGCTTTGAAGCCTTAGGTGATTTTGTAAAAGCCATCACATCAAAGGACTCGAAGCTGCACATCAAAGTGTTGGAGGCTGCGTGAACGTCGAACAGCAACATGCGCCTAAAACCTCGGCTAACGGAGCAGAGGTACTTCCCTTTAACCCGATTTCTTTCAAACAACGCGGAAAAAGAAAAATGGTCATTTCTACGAATGCAGAATCCGTCGAGATGCATGTGAAAAAGCCGGGGACCAATAGCGTGTTGATCAATGCACTTGCCAAGGCTTTCTATTGGTCACGTCTTATTGAGGCAGGAATTATCAAAAGTGGTTCGGAAATAGCAAGAAAAGAAGGCGTCGAACCCAGCAGTGTGAACGAGCTGCTGCGACTGACATTGCTAGAGCCAAAAATTATTGAAAGCATATTAAATGGAACACAGCCGCCCGACCTAAGCATTCAATGGTTCACGCGCAATCCCTTGCCCGCAGAATGGCACAAACAACAAATCTCAATCCATCGCTCAATTAAAAAATATTAAATTTCAAATAAATTACAGAACTTTGTACCGAAAAATACGTCGATTCAAGGTTAAATGCGCGCACTAGTCATTAACATCATTTGACTAAATCGGGGGTTAAATATGACAATATACGTACTTGAGAATCATCCCTTGATGAGTCAGGCGATTACATTTTTACTACGACGTATCGACCCCACAAGAAATGTAATTGAAGTTCATACGTTCAGCAAACTTCAGGAATTCATGTTGATCAACGGTCAACCAGAGGCGTTCATCATTGAACCATTGATGATGGGAATCAACGGTACATCAGGAATTGAAAAAATTAAACTCAATTATCCGACAACGCCACTTATCGTTTTTTCTAGCATCCCAAGCGATGAAGCAAAAAAATCCTGCATCCAAGCTGGAGCAGACCTTTATATTGAAAAAACTACAAAGCTGGAAGACCTGTTAAAATTACTCAACGGTCAACTAGGCTGGCTAGATGAGTTAAAAGTTGGCCAAACTAATGCTGCTTCATCCGAAGATTTTCTCAAATTATCCAAGCGACAAAAACAGCTCATACTACTTGTTGATGCTGGTTTAAGCAACGAAGACATTGCAAATAAACTCAACATCAGTGCTCACACGGTAAAAGTTCACTTGTGGAGGTTCTACAAAAAACTAGGCATCAGCAGCCGAACGCAACTCATCAAATTTTGTAGGAACAACGGCTATCTGTAATCAGTTTTTCGTCTCCAAAACAATCCATTTTTTCAATCTGTATTACTAGAAAGATGTTTTACTTTGAGACGCACTTGAAAACTATAAAATTTATCCCTTAAGTTTTTCAATCTAAAATATTCAATGCATGAAGAAGATCCATTTTCTTTATCGGCTTAAGCAATATGTCATCAAACCCTACGGATTGCAAATACACCACATCTGAGATCTGTGTATTGGCGGTATAGGCGATTAAACGAATTTCGGAATACTTTGGAACAGCTCGAATTTTCAGAGCAATGTTGACGCCATCCATATCAGGCATGCAAATATCAAGTAAGACATGCGTAACTTGATGAATCTCAAGCATACGTAAAGCATCGGATCCATTTTCGCACTCCATTACGTGAACATTAGCACTAAAAGAACGAAGAATAAAACTGGGTAGCAATCTACTGACCAAGTTATCATCCACCACAATGATCATCATTTTCTTCATACATTTGTCTTTGACTTTTTGTACCGCAAAGGCAACCTAACAATTAAGCGGGTATGCTCGTCAGGCCTAACCCGATACTCGACATAACCTTGCAGAAAATAGATCAATGCTTTTGCCAAAGCTAGCTCTACACCTGGACCTGATTGCAACCTGAATTTATAACGCTCGTTGTTCCAAAACTTATTAAATAACTCATCCTGTGAGCCATCTGAAACGACACCTACCGTGGTCAACATTAGCTGCATATAAGTTTTGTCTTCGTCAAACGATAGATCAACGTGTATCGAGCTTCCTTTCCTAGCAGACTGAACCGCACCAAAAATGAGTGCATCCACCATTTGATGCACTCTTTGGGCATCAGATAAAATTTCAGAAAAGAAAGCCTCAGCAGAACAAGCAAAGACTAAGCTAACCGACTGGTCCAACGCTTGTTTTTGATAAATTCGGACGAGGTCACGAACAAGTTCATTAATAGAAAAAGTTGATAACTCAATCTGTATTTGTCCCAACTCCAAGTGATACAAATCAAAAAATGAATTACTTGCGCGAGCCAAACCAAGACTGCTCTCTCGAATTATTTTTGCAGTGAAGTTCACCATCGGTTCAGCTGAACTAGACTCCACGAACTCCGAGTACCCAACAATACCTGTCAGCGATGTCCGTAACTCATGCGACAAACGTTCCATAAAATTCGATTGTTTTCGCAAAACACTGGGGCTACATTGGAACTTTCTATAAATCCAATTCTTAGCACGATACAAAAATAAACGCATAGCCCTCCCCAGTTGATACGCATTCGCGCGCATCTAATTGATGACCTTAACTGCGAATATGTAGGTTTTAAAAAAAACGATTAGTTTCATCGGAATTAAGTATCGATACTTCCTTAGTAGATACAAACTCATCAGTTCCCATATCAAAGTAAACATGCTCGAAGTAATACACATACTCCGCTGATGACGCCTTACACAACCGAGAAACGGGGTCAAATCGAATAATCTCAAATAAATAGTGATTCAACGCCTTCATAAACACAAAAAATCCAGCCAAGTTATGTACTTGACCAATTGATTGAATCAACCATTTCGCATACGATTCCGAACGACATTGCAAAACAATATCAGAATCATTGTCGTACACCATTCGACCGTACTGCTCAAAGTCAAACGTCAAACGCCCAACGTAGTCACCCACACTGTCTATATTGACAATGATTGATCGAGGATATATCTTGAGATACGACATAATTTTTGTCAATTTTCAGATAAATAAAAAAAATAATGTGCCATTGCAAGTAATTTATAGGTAGTTGCTTCCGGTAAATTTTGCTCATAACTTTTGTATTCGAAATTAAAAGAGTAAATTCAGAACCTACTAAACTCAAGCAACAAGTTTAAAACTTGTCAAAAACCTTGAATTCCACTCAAACTATCAAATTTCTTGCACTCATCTGCATGACACCCGCCATTTCATTTTCGCAAGATGCTTGGCAATTCAACTCATCTGTCACCACTATGACGGGGCATTATGCAGACTCGTTAACCATGAACAATCAGCACGGTTTAGGTATTCGCATTTTCGGCGAGAAAAATCAAAAGTGGGGCTTCAGTGCAGGCCTTCAATCTACTCGCATCAATATGGCGCCAATCACCCAAGTTTCCACACAAAGCCAAGACAACTGGCTACTGTCTGGTTATGTAAACATGACAACCACACAGTTACCTGGTCGTTTGACATTCCAAATCGATGCTCACCAGGTTCATAACGATGCATCGCAAAGCAATACCAGCGATGTCCGTGCAATTGCACCTCAAGTCACATGGCTCTCTTACACGCAGCCTCTCAAATTTGATTTCAGCTACGCCAGCTCAAGTTATAAAAATACACCCGACGGTATTCACCAATTCAGCTCTGCTATTGCTTATGGATTTAACGATGCAACTAACTGGTTCCAGATTCGTAGCTACGCTATCAACAATCTAACAACTTCTGAAGCTCTCGGGCAAGCCAGCACTCATGCCACAGACTTCAAGTTCACACACTTTCCAAACAGCAGCTTGAAATGGATTCCCAACACCGTCACCTTGGGCATAGAACGTGGAAAACGTATCTATGTCGTTGACATGACATCTCAAGCTATTTACAACCTACCCATGCTCAACGAAGGTGGTGAAACTATTGCGGCATCTTGGAAGCTTAGCCCCAAAACTAACTTGAACTTGCAATTCAACAAAACAAGGTACTACGCTGAGCCCTCACATCTTCAATCACATCGCTTCACACTCAGCAACCTCAGTACTCAAATTGCAACATCTTGGTAATTAAAGGTTCACAAAGAGCTTATGGCTATAAATTTCAAGCGAGGTCTTTACAGCAACATTCGCAACAAACTCCCTCGCAACCTTCGCAGCGTTGAGGATTTTTACTTTTTATCGTTCTCAGTCTCTGCTGTGTCGTGCTTGATATTGCTATCGCCATTGCTCATCTATGTGGGTCAATGGCGTCCAGCTTGGTCGTCGATCTTATGCGCCTCACTAATCTCCGCTTGTCTCGCTTTATGGCGCGCTGGTGTCCCTATTCCATGGGTACAAATCGGCTATCAAGCCACCCTCATGTGGGGCATTTTGTTCAATGCCTATCACTCGGGTGGTGTGGCATCACCTGTTATGGTGTGGATGGGCATTGTGCCCATCTTGCCCTTGTTCACCGTCTCGCGACGCTGGAGCTATGTGTGGCTCATCATTTCTTTCGTATCTGTCGTTGTCATCTATTGGGCACAACTGCAAGGCTTGATTCCGCTATCTAGCGGGATAAATCAGAAGGAGCTAGCTCTCAGCGCCATCATGATTGGTTTGCTATGCATCACACAAGTCATGCTAGTAATGACCTACGACTCGGCCAATGCACAAAACATCCGCCACATCAAGCGAAAGAACGAAACGCTCAATACCCTGTCGCAAGACCTGCAATTGGCTAATGTACATAAAGACCGATTCTTAGCTACTGTCAGTCATGAAATGCGCACACCACTCAATGCCATCATGGGCTACCTAGGTCTATTGCGCACTTCTGACGACCTGCCTACTATCGCCACTAGCTACGTACAAGGCGCACAAAACTCTGCTGCTCATTTATTGACCGTTATAAACGACTTACTTGATTACTCTCAAATACGTCAAGGCAAACTCGTCTTCACACCGCAAATCGTCAACTTACACCAAGCCCTCAAAGAAACACATCAAACACTGGCTCCTAATGCTGCTAGGCAAGGGCTTGACTACGCTCTCGAAATCGACTCCAACCTGCCACACTGGGTACGTATTGACCCCCACCGCTTCGCTCAAATTTTTCTTAATCTGCTTGGCAATGCATTGAAATTCACAGAACATGGCACGATTACAACACGCGTTCGATTTGAACCTACAGTTCTTGACCTAAATGCAGGGCAACTCATCATGCAAGTTCAAGACACCGGCATTGGCATACCGAGTGAATCAATCGATCGCATCTTCGAACCCTTTGTACAGCTCGATACTCAGTCAAATTTAGGCAAAGACAACTCATTACGCGGCAATGGTTTAGGTCTATCGATTACACAAAACTTGATCAAAAACTTAGGAGGCACCATCAGCCTTGTTAGCCAAGTGGGTGTGGGCTCAACCTTTGAAGTTCACCTGCCCATCAATACAGCCCAAGCGCCCGCAGCTAGCAACCATGAACCTGTGAATCAAACCCATCAAGATGAAATTTATCTACTCGTGGTAGATGACCATGCCACTAATCGGCTTGTGGCCTCAGCTACTATCAAGAGAGCACTGCCCAACGCGCGCATAGATGAAGCACGCAATGGAACTGAAGCCATAGAGAAGATGAAAACCAACCACTACGACCTAGTGCTGATGGATCTCATCATGCCCGACTACTCTGGCATTGAAGTCACGCGGATTATTCGTACCGAATGCACTCCCCCGTTGTGTGATGTAGAAGTGGTGGCACTCACAGCAAATGTTGCTGAAGATGCTGTCAAGGCTTGTGTAGAAGTTGGAATCCATGAACTGCTCCCCAAGCCTTTTGATCGAGAAGTGCTGATACGCACCATACTTCAACACATCGCTTGAAATTGCCAAACCAAATCCTAAAGTCCCGCCTTGACCAAAACGCTATCATCAACGATAAATATAAATCCATTGAACAATTAATCTGGTCAGCCGCTAATTTATTAATACAGTCAAATCCAACGATATCAATAAGCAAGGCAAGTTACCCCTATTTTGCATAATTCCAACAGTTGCACAGCAAGTTCTGGCTTGTATCACTGTCAGGCTACTACACCATCGCACAATCTAAATAAGATTATTTTTTCAGCCCAAACGGTTAATAAGCGCATGATGAATAACATTCAACTGAATTGAGACATCAGACCTTATGCTGGTGAAATCGGCGCAAGAATTTCAAAGAATTCACAAACCGATAATGGAACGACGCAAGTTGCCTGCGCCGTCTGTACCGTGGTTTATAAGCATTGCACAATTAACATCACGCCCAACCCAAAGCAAAACGTACTGGACCAATGAACTGCAGCACTTCTTTCAAGACTACTTAAACTGATGAAAGCCGAACTAAGAATCTAACAACTCATAGGTTATTTCCGGTTCTGGACGAGGCGTGACCACACTTCAAGCGTATCGCTCGTTGACCCACGAGTTCAGCGCTATAGCGCTGAACTCGTGGGTGGTGATGGAGAGACACTTCTGACACATATTCACATTAGGCAACAATCACTGCCAAGTGTGCCGCACGACTGAGAAGATCTCCAGCCATCAGCGTGAGCTGAGCGCTGGTGGCACTATCAAATAGCGTGTAGTTGTGCGTACCATTGCTCACCCCAGTGAGGTTAAATACAGCTATACCCCCAGCATCTGCCGTGGCTGTTGCAACCTGCACACCATT
>Ga0213920_1000717_pt1 | contig 22323 bp, 21 predicted proteins | sample McNCre1117MG_FD_161054 | JGI IMG/M metagenome (GOLD analysis project Ga0213920, IMG submission 161054) | Freshwater microbial communities from McNutts Creek, Athens, Georgia, United States - 11-17 MG | ecosystem: Environmental > Aquatic > Freshwater > Creek | place: USA: Georgia | collected...
ATTTTAAATAATTCAGAAGATCCTATTGTTGAAGCGCGTTATTTTGCTAATTTATTTTATAGAAATCCAGCATATGTAAATCAAATTTTCAAAAGAACTAATTTAGAAATCAGTTCAATTTCTCCCATTGAAAATTGTGTTTTGACCAATAATAAATGCCGAATTTCAGGATATCGATTAATGAATCATTTACTACTAACAAATGATTTAATGCGCAATCGAAGAGATTTTTCATCAATAGCCAATACAATTAAAGCCAATATTCATTTAATTGGTATTGACACTGGCGGACTCTTTCCGGCTGATGAAAACCGTATTACCTTTCTTAAATTGAGAAAAATAAAACCCAATGTATTTTATCATCAAATTGATTCTGATTTTGGTCAAGATGCCTATCTAAAAGAGACTGAACGCATCGCATACATCTTAACACCTATTTTTAAATCCAAAAAAATTATCATCCGAAATAAATTTAACTACATGATGGGTAATTACTTCATGAATACATAGTAAGGTATTTTTTATAGTAATTCAATCATTTTGTTGCCAATAATTGTGCCCCCAATTGTATTTGTTCAACTTACTTTTTCATAGTTCACTAATCTGAATTATCTAAATGAATTTCAAAATAGTTACAAATAAATATTAATCAATTAAATCACAAGAAAATGAAAAAAGTAGTTAAAAATGCTTTGTTAGCAACCGTTTTATTTACCGGTGCTGTAGCTGCTGCACAAACTGCAACAGGAAAATCAGCATCAACAACATTGAATGTCAATTTAGACAATGCGTATGACATCCAAATTGGTCAAAGTAGTGTTTCTATTGACATGAAAACCCCTGACCATTTCCAACAAGGAAATGATTCTGGAAAAAAGACAGGGCATGTTATAGTAAGTTCAAATACTGGATTTGAAGTTAAAGTGGCTGCCGAAACCGAGTTGCTAAACAATGGGGTATCTATTCCTGTAAGTACCGTAACCGTTACCCCTACTTTGGGCGCTTATAAAGGAAGTGGTACCGCTCCTACAGTTGCCGATTTAACGCTAACACAAAATGCATTAGCAGTAGGCACTGAGAAAACAATTATTGCCAAAAATTCAGGGGAAACAAAACGAGAATATGATGTGGTTTACGCCATCTCTGCAGAACAAGCCAATCAATATTTAAATAAAAATACTGGAGTGTATTCTACTAAAGTTACTTATTCTTTATATGCCAAATAGCCATTTTTTCTGTAGTTAATAAGAGCATCGACTTTGGTTGGTGCTTTTTTTAGCTCTATTGATGCCGCATTTTAATCGTAGTATTATGAAACTAAATCATACCTATTTATTGTTACTTCTTTTGATGCCTTTACTTGTCATTGGACAAATTAAAACAGCACAAACTCAAGTAAATGTTATTATAGCACAAGCTCAAAGCATTAGCATTACACAACCCTCCGTAGATATTCAATTGACTCAGATGAGTCAATATGTATCTGGAAACACATCTGCCATTCAAACTAATCATATTAATGTAGGCTCTACAACAAATTATCAGGTGAGTGTTAAGGCACAATCTGATTATCTTTCTTTTAATGGTAGTAGTAGCTCTATTCCTGTAAACACAATAGCACTTCAAACCACTATGGGTTCTGATCTTACAGGAAGTAATACTCCAGCATCCACAACCACTACAATAGCTCCTACTATAACTTTAGGTACTACTGATACCATTGTAATTAGTAATGCCACTGCTGAAGGTGCGCGCGGATATAATGTTACTTATGCTATTCCCGCTTCAAAAACATCATATTATTTGAATAAACCTATAGGGACCTATTCAACAACTATCATATATACACTAGCTTCTCAATAATTTCAAATCTAAATTCATGAAACAATTATTCGTATCACTCTTTTTGACAGTAACCATTTCTATAGCTTGGTCACAAGCCGGAATATCAGTCACTCCAGGTCGTTTGTATTATAAACTAGGCCTTGGTGAAACTAATTCACAAACGATTAAATTAATGAATCCTAACGATAAGGAATTAGAAATTGGAGTGTCCTTTAGCGATTGGAATTATGAAAATTCAGGAGCCAATCACATTGTAGAATCCAATAGTCTTCCCAACTCTTGTGTGAATTGGATTCAGGTTTTGCCTTCCTCCTATTTTGTAATTCAACCTGGTGAAACAAAGGAAATCGAGATTGTTTTTAAAGTTCCAAATGATGCAAAAAACACTATTCCTGTCCACAATGCAATGGTATTCTTTACTCAATTAAATCCCGGTCAAGCCAAAGATGAAAGTGGGGCTGCGATTCAAGTAACCGTTCGGATGGGAGTAAAAATCTATCATAGTTTTGTTCAAAAAGCAGACCCTATTTTAGAAATAGCTGATTTTAAGAATTACACCGATACGGATAAAACCAAGTTTGTCAAACTACAAATTAGCAACAACAGCACTATTTGGGCAGACGGCAAAGTAAAATGGGAATTGTTCAATAACACTACGGGCAAAAAAAACACTTTAAACGAAACCGATTTTTTCACTCTTCCCTCCGATATAAGAGAACTTCAGTTACAATTACCCAAAGATTTAGAAAAAGGAAAATATACCATTTCTGCACAATTGACCTATGGTGAAACCGATGTCATTAAGGTGGCCGAATTAGATTTTGAACTATGAAAAAATTAATCATGATTACATATCTACTCAACGGAATGTGGTGCCTGGCACAAAATAGTATTTCAGCTAATTGTAATGGACAGCCAATATTCAATACATACAATGATTTGAGTAGTGGAAAGACACAAGTGAATCAAGTAAATATCAATATCACAAGACAAACTGGGCAAAATAGTTTAAGCAATTGGAAATTGACAGCCCGTTTAATTCAGGATTTTAGCTATTTGAATTCTACTGTTGGAGCTCAATATTCGGCCTTGCAGTACAATACTCAATACAATTCAAGTGACAATCCTAGTCTGATTAATTTTGGTGCAGGATTATTCCCATTAAACAAGTATACTGAAACTATTCTAGTTAGTAGTACCATCCCTTTGAAAGGAAATGTAAATCGAATTTTTAGTTTCAATTTGAATATTCTAGGTGGAAATCAGTTAATTTCTGTTCCCAATGGCTCTTACCAATCTGCTTACGAATTTAAATTATATGAAATTAAAGGGAATAGTGATGTATTAGTCAGTTCTTATACAACCACTATAGGTAACAGTGCGGGCTTTACCATAAATTACAGCGGTAATATTGCCAATAATACTATCGTATTACAAAATGGTGCAGACCAATTTAATCTCGCCTTTACAAATGCGAATGATTTTGTAACAGGAAAATCGAGTACGGTGAGTAAAGGAATTAAAATCACATCCGATTCGAATTATCAACTCTCGATTAAATCAGCTAATTCAGTACTGACATCAGCGACAACATCAGCTACACTTCCTGTTTCTATTTTAAAAGTAGGTCTCGCAACTAGCCCTGCAATCAATGGATTGACTATCAACTCCCCCCTAACTTTAAGCGCTATTGATCAAGTCATAGCAATTCGAACCGCATGGATTCCAAGCATAGAATACGACTTAACATTTTACATTTTACCCAATACCCCTGGTATGAACGTACCCGCTGCTACTTATTCGACTTTTGTCTATTTTATTTTGACCCCCAATTAATTTCTGAAAAATGCGTCATTATTTAGCTACTATTATTGTCCAAATAGTATTCTTTTTTTCATTATTTTCTATACAAGCACAAACCAATTCAGTCACAATTTCATTTGTAGAAAATAAAGAAAAAACGAATGGGAATGGTGTATTCGAGGCTATTGTCAAACTTAAAAACAAATCAAATCAATCTATTGAAGGAAATCTGGAAGTGGTAAGTACTACAGAAAACTTATTTGTTGTTCAACCACATCCCAAGGCTATTGTCTTAAAACCAAAAGATAGTTTGTTTATAGCGATTAAAACTTTAATTACTACTTCTGCTACTTCTGAATCACCTGCTAATTTAGAAGCGCATTTTACATGCACTACAACAAAAGAAAAAATCAGTACCTCATTACCCGTAATCATTAAAGAAAAACGATTGGTCAAAATGGTGATACAAGAAACGAATTTGCTTTACGAACAAATTGGCGATAGCCTCCGAATTCCCATTCGGATGGTAAATGAAGGTAATTCAACCCAAACCATAACTCTTATTGCTAACTATCCCGAATTTGTCTCTAAAAATAGGATTGAAAATATCACTATTACTATCAAAGCACATACTGATTCTTTGATCGTTTTGAAAAAGGAAATCACTCGAGAAATCCTAAAACAAGAAGAATTCTCAATTGCTATTCGGTCATTGTACCAGAATGGAGATATTGTTGGTATTGCGAATGTTCGTGCCAACCCCATCAAACAAAGCAGACGTTATGTACCTGAATTTGTTACCGATTATGCCAACGGTTTTAGACCCGTCAATCAAATTATAGCAAGTCGGCAAACAAGTAATAACAATCAAAGTGTAATGGCTTTGTATGCCAATGCGCAAATGGATAGTAACAAGGGAAGTTTATATACCAATCTGGACGTTAATTGGTGGGAAGAATCCAATGAAACTTTTATGAGAAATACATGGTTGGGTTATAAAGAAAAAATGTTTGGCGTACAAGTAGGAAATGTGGCTAAGTTTAACGACCTCAATTTGATAGGACGTGGAGTTGAAACCTTTTATAAGACATCCGCAAACAATAAAATTGAAGTGGGATTAGTCGAAAAATCCTATTCGATTATCGATTTTTCAACCCCATCATCAGGACAATCAGCTTGGTTAAGCTTTACTAATAAAGAGGGTTGGGATAAAGGATATAAAACTTCTGTTTTATTTGATAATGACTTAAATGAAGGTATTCAAAAGACATTGGTTTCTTCACAATTTTCTATTGTTCAAAGCCCGCATTTTTCATTGCAAGCAGGTAGTGCTTTGAGTACTGTATATGCTACAGCAACTAAAAATCATGAATTAGGTGCCGCAGCCGAAGTCAATTTTCATGGTAAAACAACTCAGCTTTTTTATAGTAGTTTGAATTATTTTAGCACTGCTTATTTCGCAGGAATCAAAAGCGGGGCGCTCAACTTGAATGAAAATATAAATTTAAGTCTAGAAAAATATGCTTTGTGGTTTAGTGCAAACCATTTTTCATTTGCACCTAAAACTATACAAATCACCTCATATCTGCCTTCGGAATTTTCAAATACACAACTAAGCACTGGGATTTCAAAACGATTCAATTCCTTATTTTTATCTGTAACTTTTACAACTCTCTTTGAAAAGAAAACAGAACAAACCATAACTAGTAACTTATTTCAAGAGTTTACTATGGAAGCCAATAGAATCAACTTGAACGGAAGTTATTTCAAGAATAATCAAAATATTAATCTGTCTTTAGAAGGCGGTTTATTCAATACTAATTTAGATTCAAAACAGCAAATTCATTTTAAAACAAGTCTTAATTATACTTGGAAATACTTCAATTTAACAAGCTATTATCAATACAATAATTTTTATCTTGGTGAAATTATAGCGCTTCAACAACAAACCGAAAAAACCTATTTTAACTTTATAATTACTCCTTCAATACAACTGACTTTATTCAATAAAAAATTACGACTTCGTGCTGGATTGATGTATTCTAAAAATAGTTTTATAGCCAACACATTGCAATCTAATAGCCGAATTGATTTTGATTGTAGTAAAGACTTAAGTTTTTTTGTAAATAATTTCTACAGCGATTATTCCAATAGCTTTCAACCGATGAATACAATACAATTCGGTTTGGTTAAGCGATTTAATCCTATACAAGTTAATGCTAATAAAAGCGATTTAGAACTGTATCTGTTTTATGACACCACAGGAAATGGAATGTCAGACTCAAATAATAAACCTGCTATTAATCAGTTAGTACTTATAAATGACAAAGCGTTTAAAACAAATGAGTTTGGAATTATAAAATACAAAAAACTACCTACAGGTTTCTATGAAATTCGAACGATTAATTCAAACGAATGGCATGCACCGATGCAAAAAATTAAAATTGAAAAATCCACAAAAATCGCAATCGGATTGAATAGAACAAGCACTGTTAAAGGCAATATACGCTATTCATCTACTGAGAATTCATTTCCAATCAATCAAAAAGTAGCTGGACTTTCAGTGGTATTGACAGACAAATCCGGAAATACATATTATACCAAGACTGATGAATCTGGAAAATTTATTTTTTACGTTCCCAAAAATAATTACACTATAACTCTAGAAAAAAATGGAATTTCAGAATATGTTACTATTGTATCAAACAATATCAATATACAAGCCACATCCGAAACTATAAATGAAACTAATTTTGTCTTACGGGTAAAAGAAAAAAGAGTTGAAACCAAGAAATTTGGTAATCAGCAATTCAAATAAAGGAACTATACGCGTCCTTTTAACGAACTAAAAACCCAGGCATTAGCTAAAAAACCAATTCCTACAGCAGCAAATCCCCAACCTGCAACATCGTCATATCGAAAAGCGCCTAAGCCTATCAATAACAACCCCATGATAATCATTAGTAAAGTAGCCCATCCTAAAATGGTATTTTTATTCATTCCCATAACTTGTGGTATTTTTATTTTTTGGTCGTGCAAATATCTAAATTTAGTGCTAATTAAAAATTTTATATAGCATTTCTTTTAACAAATCAGATTGTGTCATAGTAGCGCCTACTCCTTTACTCTTGACATCTATATCTCTTAAGGAAGCAATAATTTGACTCACTTTTTTCATAGGGTAATTTTTCAAAGCCACATCATAATCCTTCAAAAAATAAGGACTTACTCCTAAAGCGGAAGCTACTTTTGATGGATTTCTATCTTTCAATCCATGGTATTTTAGGATTTTTACAAAAAAACCAAAAACAGTACTTGTAGTAACGACCAATGGATTTGCCTTAGGATTATTTGCAAAATAGTGTGCAATATGAAAGGCTTTGGCTTGGTTGCGTGAACCCAATGCATTCAGCAATTCAAAATTATTAAAGTCCTTACTGAAACCGATGTTCTCTTCAATATGTTGGGGATTAATGGTACTTCCAACAGGAAGAATAATCTGTAATTTTTCTAATTCGTTATTAATTTTACTCAAATCGGTTCCTAAAAACTCTACTAGCATAGCGGTAGCTTTAGGCTCAATCGAATATTTTTTACCCGCTAAAACCCGTTTAATCCAATCGCCAACTTGATTTTCATATAGTTTTTTGCTTTCGTAAACTAATCCTTTTTGAGACAGTAATTTGGTGGCTTTCTTACGTTTATCCAAGGTTTTGTATTTGTAGCAAAATACTAAAACGGTCGATTCCATTGGATTTTCGGCATAACTTTCAATCTTATCAATAGTACGGGATAATTCTTGCGCTTCTTTTACAATAACCACTTGGCGTTCTGCCATCATTGGATAACGCTTGGCAGTAGAAACTATATCATCAATTGACACGTCACGACCGTACAAAACGGTTTGGTTAAATCCTTTTTCTTCTTCAGACAAAACATTTTGCTCAATGAAATCAGATAATTTATCAATATAATATGGCTCTTCACCCATCAAAAAATAGATTGGTTTGATGTTTCCTGCTTTGATGTCATTTACAATTTTTACTACTTCGTCCACAAAAAGTTGTTTTGGTTATGCGTTTATTCGGAAAATTGAATTTTAAAATAGTAATTTTGTTGTATGCAACAATTGAATTTTTCATCCTATTCTTTCCGTTTCAAAAATAGCGAAAATAAAGTGTCTATTTTTGATGCTATCCGGAAAAAATTTATAATTCTTACTCCCGAAGAATGGGTGCGCCAACACGTAGTTCAATTTTTAATTGCTGAAAAAAACTATCCAATATCATTAATTAATGTTGAAAAAGTTTTAAAAGTCAATGGTTTGCGAAAAAGATATGATGTAGTCGTATACAATTCAGATGGTTCCATTTTTATCTTAATTGAATGTAAAGCACCCGAAGTGACCATTTCTCAAAGTACTTTTGACCAAATAGCTCGGTATAATATGACTCTAAAATCGGATTATTTAATGGTAACCAATGGTTTGAATCATTACTTTTGTCAAATGGATTTTGAAAATGAGAAATACCAATTTTTACACGAATTACCCAATTATCAATCCAATACAATTTAAATGAAAGTAGCTGTTGTTATTCTTAACTGGAACGGAAAGCAATTACTAGAGCAGTTTTTGCCTTCAGTGGTTCAGTTTTCTAAAGAAGCTACTGTATATGTTGCAGACAATGCCTCTACAGATGATTCTGTTGCTTTTGTTAGCGCTAATTTTCCAACGGTTTCAATAGTCGTTAATTCTACCAATACCGGCTATGCAGGTGGCTACAACGAAGCCTTGCAACATATTGAAGCAGATGTTTATGCTTTAGTCAATTCTGATATTGAGGTGACTGAAAATTGGTTGCAACCCATAATCAAAACGTTTCAAAACGAACCTACAACTGCGATAATTCAACCCAAAATTTTGGACTTCAAAAACAAAGACTATTTTGAATACGCAGGTGCTGCAGGAGGCTATATTGATCAATACGGTTATCCATTTTGTCGCGGACGTATCTTTGATACACTAGAAAAAGACAACGGACAATACGATTCCAATCAAGAGATTTTTTGGGCATCGGGTGCTTGTTTTTTTATTAGAAGTGCTGTTTATAAAGAATTAAATGGGTTTGACACTTCCTTTTTTGCACACCAAGAAGAAATCGATTTGTGCTGGAGAGCAATCAATAAAGGGTACTCGATACAATACCTATTTGAATCCAAAGTATACCATGTTGGAGGGGCAACTCTACAGCAAGGCAATCCAAAGAAAACAGAATTGAATTTCAGAAATTCATTATTGATGTTAACCAAAAATCTCCCAGCGAAAGACCTTTACAAGGTACTTTTTATCCGAATGGTTTTAGACGGAATTGCTGGAATTCAGTTTCTTTTGAAAGGTAAATTCAATCACTTTTTAGCTATTTTAAAAGCACATGTTGCTTTTTACGCACGCTATTCCGAAAATTTCAAAAAGAGAAGTGATTTTCAACGATCAGAATACTATATCACAAAAAGTATCGTTTATAGTTACTTCGTAAAGAAAATTCGTTTTTTTAACGATTTAATTATGTTCAAATAAATTATAAAAACTAAATTTGCTACAAATCAAATAATCCAATAAAATCATCATTTATGAAAAAAGTTGTAATTGCTTTATCAGTATTGGCGCTTTTAAGTTCTTGTGTTTCAAAAAAGAAATATGCTGAGCTAGAAGCTAAAAACAAAGAAACTCAAGATTTATTAAACACATGTACTGTTAAATTAAATTCTTGTTTAGAAGAAAAAGCTGCATTATCAGCTACTGCGGTTGCTCTAAAAGACCAAAATAAAAACTTAATGGAGACTTCTAAAGAAATGGCAGTTTTGTCAACTAAAGGAGCTCAAAATATTGAAAAAGCATTAGAATCTATCAAAGAGAAAGATTTAAAAATTAGCAGAATGCAAGATGCTTTAACCAAAAAAGACAGCGTAACATTAGCTGTAGTTACAAGTTTAAAAAGTGCTGTTGGTTTGTCTGATCCAGACATCGAAATCAATGTAGAAAAAGGAGTAGTTTTCATTTCTATTGCTGATAAATTATTATTTAAAAGCGGTAGCTATGAAGTAACTGACAAAGCAAAAGGCGTTTTAGCTAAAGTAGCTAAGGTAATCAATGACAAACCTGATTTTGAATGTATGGTAGAAGGACATACAGATAATGTTCCTTTTGCAGGAAGCGGTATTTTACTTGACAACTGGGATTTGAGCGTAAAACGCTCTACTTCAATTGTACGTGTATTAACTAACAGCTTAGGTGTTAAACCTTCTCAATTGATTGCTGCTGGTAGAAGTTCTTATGTGCCATTAGTAGAAAATAATTCTGCTGAAAACAAAGCTCGTAATAGAAGAACTCGTATTGTGGTATTGCCTAAAATTGACCAATTCTACGAAATGGTAGAAAAAGAAATGAAGAAACAACAAAAATAATTTTGTTCTCATTACATAAAAAAAAACGTCTTGATATTCAAGACGTTTTTTTTATGTAAAATTTTAAAATACAATTAGTTAAACACAACAATCTAAAGTATATCTAAATCTCCTTTTCCTTCCCTAATAACAATCGGTTCATGTCCGGATAAATCAATTATGGTAGAAGCTGTATTATCTCCATATCCTCCATCAACAACCATATCTACACGATTTTGCCATTTCTCAAATATCAATTCTGGATCAGTTGTATATTCAATCACATCGTCTTCATCATGAATAGACGTCGATACAATAGGATTTCCTAATTGGCGGACTATTTCTAAAGCAATGGAATTATCAGGCACACGAATACCTACAGTAGTTTTCTTTTTGAATTCTTTTGGCAAATTGGTACTTCCTGGTAAAATAAAGGTATAAGGACCTGGCAACGCTCTTTTTAAGATTTTAAATGTAGCCGTGTCAATTTGCTTCACATAATCAGATAGATTACTCAAATCGTGACAGATAAATGAAAAATTAGCTTTCTCTAATTTCACTCCTTTAATTCTAGCAATGCGCTCTAAAGCCTTTGTATTGGTAATATCACACCCCAAACCATACACCGTGTCGGTTGGGTAAATGACTAAACCACCCTCTTTCAAGACTTTTACCACTTTGGCAATAGCCGCTTCACTCGGTTTATCTGGGTATATTTTTATAAATTCAGCCATAGTTTTATGAGTTTATCCTATTATCTCCAACTTTGCAAAACGCAATAAGAGTTTCTTAATCCCTCCTACTTCAAAACGAATTTCAGCTTTTCTATCCGCACCAACACCCTCCATATTGATTACTTCGCCTTTGCCAAAACGTTCGTGCATCACGATATTTCCAGCCACTAATTTATTATCAAATAAATTGGCATTGCCAGAATTAGGAGCATTTCCTGCTACTGGTTTCAGTCTACGAATTGGACTATCTGGCTTAGGTTCATTATCCGTAATGTATTTAGGAGGCGTTCCTGATACTGGTTTGGCTAATCGCAATTTGGATTTGTCCACATCTCCAAAAATATCACTGTCAATCATTGGTTTATAGCGATAATTCGATTCGGCAGGCGTTAAATATTCTAAATATTGTCCGTCAATTTCTTCAATAAATCGAGAAGGTTCACTATCCGTTAGTTTTCCCCAGCGGTAACGTGATTGCGCATAGGTCAAATAGGCCTGATGCTCCGCACGAGTCAAAGCTACATAGAACAAACGACGTTCTTCTTCCAACTCCGAACGAGTACTCATACTCATGGCACTCGGAAACAAATCTTCTTCCATTCCCACTACAAACACGTGCGGAAACTCTAGTCCTTTGGCTAAGTGAATTGTCATCAAAGCCACACGGTCTTCGTCACTGGTATCTTTATCTAAATCGGTAGCTAAAGCCACATCTTCCATGAATTCAGACAAGGCACCACGCGCACCATCAATTTCTTTTTGCCCTTCAGTAAAATCCTTAATCCCATTAAGTAATTCTTCAATGTTCTGGATTTTAGTCATTCCCTCAGGTGTAGCGTCTTTCTTCAATTCTTGTACTAATCCTGTTTTCTTTGCTACATGATCGGTAATGTAAAACGCATCTTGGTTTTCGTTGATAATCTGAAAACTCTTGATCATATTCACAAAATCAGTCAATTTTTGTTTAGTACCTGCATTCAATTTCAAGTCGATTTTATCGATGTTTTGCATGACTTCAAAAATCGAACGCTTATAATGATTGGCTGCAATGGTCAACTTTTCGACAGTAGTATCTCCTATTCCTCGAGCGGGATAATTAATCACACGAATCAAAGCTTCTTCGTCTTTAGGATTGATGATCAAACGCAAATAACACAAAACATCTTTGATTTCTTTTCTTTGGTAAAAAGAGAGTCCACCGTAAATTCGGTACGGAATATCACGTTTACGCAAAGCATCTTCCATAGCACGCGATTGTGCGTTGGTACGGTACAAAATAGCAAATTGTCCATTGTTCAACTGGTTGTGCATCTTTTGTTCAAAAATCGTACTCGCAACAAAACGCCCTTCTTCGGCATCAGTCAAACTACGATGTACTTTTATTTTGGGACCAAAATCATTGGCAGTCCAAACAATCTTATCCAACTTGGTTTTATTCTTGTCGATAATCGTATTGGCTGCTTCTACAATATTTCGTGTCGAACGGTAGTTTTGTTCCAAACGGAAGGTTTTTACACCTTCGTAATCTTTTTGGAAATTCAAAATGTTATTAATGTTGGCGCCACGAAACGCGTAAATACTTTGCGCATCATCTCCTACCACACAAATATTTTGGAATTTGTCTGACAAAGCACGCACAATCAAATATTGAGAATGATTTGTATCTTGGTACTCATCGACTAATATATACCGAAAACGGTTTTGGTATTTGGCTAATATTTCTGGGAAACGAGTCAATAACTCATTGGTTTTCAATAACAAATCATCAAAATCCATCGCGCCTGCTTTGAAACAACGCTCGACATAATTTTGATAAATTTCGCCCAAACGCGGTTTTTTGGACATTGCGTCGGCTTCTTGTAATTCGGGATTATTGAAATACGCCTTTACGGTGATCAAACTATTTTTATAGGTCGAAATACGACTCAACACCTGTTTTGGCTTGTAAATATCGCGATCCAATTGCATTTCTTTGATAATCGACGAAATCAAACGCACCGAATCCTGAGAATCGTAAATGGTAAAATTGGAAGGATAGCCTAAATGTTCGGCCTCAGAACGCAAAATACGCGCAAAAACCGAGTGAAAAGTTCCCATCCAAAGATTCTTAGCTTCACTAGCTCCAACGATAGACGCAATACGATTTTTCATTTCGCGTGCCGCTTTGTTGGTAAATGTCAATGACAGAATATTGAATGCATCAATTCCCTGTTGCATCAAATACGCAATTCGAATAGTCAACACACGGGTTTTACCAGAACCTGCCCCCGCAATGATAATCATTGGGCCGTCTTTTTGAAGTACGGGTTCGCGTTGCGCTTCGTTCAGTTGATCAATATAGTGCTGCATTGGAAATTTATATTATTAAAAGCAAAAATAGGCATTTCGAATGAGGTTTTGAATAGCAAAAAACTAAGAATATATAAATTTATTAACCATTTGGCTATCCCGCAAATTCACAAATTGTAACTCCGTTTAGAAAATAAATGTATATATTTATTCCATTCTAATTTTTGATTATGAAAAAAATAATTCTTTCCGTGATGCTATTAGTCATAGCAGCTTCTTATTCGCAAGTACTAACTGGAAAAGTTCCTGGGGTTAATTTTTTAAAACCAGAATACTCTATGAATGATTCCATAATAAGAGTGGTTTACAGTAAACCTCGATTGAATTTTACTAAAAAACCAGCAGTTTATATTAATGGAACTTTAATGAAAAAAATGAATCTTTTCGCTATAAACCCAAATGGAATTGAATCAATGAATGTTGAAAAAGGTGAAATTGAAATTGACCATATTAAATACTATGAAAAGATTTTTATTAAGACAAAAGACAATTATAATTTCAGCCCTATTCCTTTAATTTCTTTAAATAATTTAAAAGCAAAATATTTAAGCTCTTTAAAAGGTTCTGTAATTTTCCAGATTGACAATGAACAAGTAATTGCTGATTACGATGAATATTTAGTAAATGAAAAAAATATTTTAAAAATAATTGTAGAAGATTTTGAAAATGAGAAAGAGAAACTAAAATTACACTTCGTAAAATTAGTTACAAGAACAGAAGAAAATGTTAAACGGGCAAATGAAATAATTATTCGAGGAGAAAAAATGAAGCATCTTTAAATTAAATTACTTATAAAACACATCGTATCCAAAACGAATTAACGTCCCAATTACCACCACCAAGAAGAAGATTCGAATAAAATTATTCCCTTTGTTGATCGCTAATTTAGCCCCCAAAAAACCACCTAACGCATTACTAAACGCCATCGGGATAGCAATAGCCCAAATGATTTTTCCTTTGATAAAAAACAAACAAATCGAACCAAAATTGGTAGCTAAATTCACCATTTTAGCATTGGCAGAGGCGTGCAAAAAATCAAAACCCATCAAGGCAATAAAAGCCACTACTAAAAAACTCCCGGTTCCAGGACCGATAAAACCATCATACAATCCCACCACAAAGCTGATGCTTACAGCATTGATTAGTTGTCTTTTCGAGGAAATATTCTTTTCTATTTGTTGACCGAAATTTTTCTTAGCGTAGGTATAAATCACTAAAAAAGAAAGCACCACTAACAAAATCGGTTTCATAAAATCATTGCTCACATAGGTCAATAAAGTAGAACCTAAAAACGCCGATGGAAACGCTAACAGCATCATAATGGAAAGTAATTTCCAATTCATATCCACTTTTTTGAGGTATTGGTAAGCTGCAAATGAAGTCCCACTAAAAGCAGGGATTTTCAAACTTCCTACTACTGTAGAAACAGGCAAATTAGGTAACAAAATCAATCCCATTGGGGTTTGAATTAGTCCGCCGCCACCAACAACAGCATCAATAAATCCTGCAAAAAAGGCAGCAAAACACAATAAAATAATAATATAATTTTCCATAATGGATTGGGTCTAATTATTTTTAAATTTCCTTTTGCGTCACTTCGATTGATTTTAAAAGAAATGCGTTAGCTTTTATTTTAAAATTGTATCGAGAAGCCGTAACTGTTTTATAGGTTCTCGATACATTTTTCTCTTCACTTTGTTACACAAAAAACACTCGAACTGACGTTGTAGAAATTAATTGTTAGGCGAAAAAATCTTTCGTTGCACAATCAAAAAGCGTATTTTTGTGTTTCAAAAATAGAAAAAAACAAATGGAAACAGTCAAAATACTTGAAATCCTTGGATATACTCTCCCTTCTTTAGTAACAGGTGGTGTTGCTTATTTTTTATTTGATAACTATTTCAAAGATCAAGAGAAAATTCGTCGTTGGTTATTACAAAAAGAAAACAAAAAAGATCTTTTACCTTTGCGTTTACAAGCATACGAACGATTGACCTTGTTAATGGAACGCATTCATCCAGCACAAATACTATTGCGTAACACTCCTATTTCCAATGATAAAAACGAATATGAGAATTTTATTATTGACCAAATCCAACAAGAATTTGAACACAATTTAAGCCAACAAATTTATGTATCTGGTGAATGTTGGTCCATTATTCAAACGGCTAAGAATGCTACAATTCAACTAATTCGAATTGCCGCTCAAAACGAAAAAGTACAAACTGCCGCTGATTTAAGAGAATTTGTAGTGAGTAGTTTGGTGGACAAAGCCTCACCTACTTATTCTGCCTTAGATTTGATTAAGCAAGAAGTGGGACAGTTGTGGTAGTAATTAAATAATTTACTAAAATGAAATTAATTAAAAATAATAAAAAGTCATTCTTAATAGTACTTTTTAGTAGTTTTTCCATTTTTGGATATTTCTATTTTTTTTATCCAAAGGTTGAAATTGTAGTTTATAACAAAACTGGATTTGATATAGATTCTTTGAATATTGAAGGTGAGTTTTACAAGATTGCAAAAAATAAATCATTAGTTATTAAAAATAAAAAAATATCAATTCAAGATAACTTACCATCTGAAATTCCAAGAGGAATTATAAAAAACATGAAAATTTCAAATTTTCCAATACTTCTTTGTGGAGAAGGGATATCTGAAATAAGAAAGGGTAAATTCAAATTTGATTTAAAAATTTTAACAGAAAAAAATGAATACTTCCTCTATTGGAAAAAACATAAATAAAATTTGAAATGAACTCTGAAGAATTAAAACATAGAATAAAAAATGCAATTACATTAATTGAAGATGGTCATTCATTAAAAATTGGAGATTTGACATTGGGATGTAAAGACAAGAACCACTTGTCTATCATAGGTTGGACATCAACAAATAATATGGATTTTATGACAGAACAATCAGCATTGAATGAATTAATAGAAATAAAAACTCTTTTCACGAAAATGACAATTGCTTCAAATGAACTTGCAAACTTTATTATTGGCAAACAAATTGAATATTGTTTAAATTATGACTCTGGCAAGGGATCAATTGAAATTTGTAAAGAAATAAACAATAATTTGACATGGAAAGTTGACTTTAAAAACTAAAATCTTCTACTAACTAATTTCTACTCCAATAAAAACTAATCCTTCGCTGCCGCACGAAATGAAATTCCGCGAAGTTAACCCCTTCATATTTTAATTTAAGCATCTCATCCCTACGGGACTCTTGATTCTGCTTATTTTATTACCAAGATTTAGCTCCTAACGGAGCAAGTATCATAAAAAATATATGGTAACACCTAATCGCGTAGCGATGCAATAGTGGTAACAGGTATCAAAATAAGAGACATTGTCCCGTAGGGACAAGATATTGATTAATCAAACGCATTATACATTTCCAACAACTGCGTTACCGTATTCCAATTGCGAATCGTAGCCGTGACATTTAGTTTTTTCTCAATGTACTTCTGGTCCAATCTTGTTTTTCCTGCGACTACTGCATATTTAATATAAATTCTATTCCCATCGATATGTGCTTGATCGGGTTTTACCTGACTCATTTTTAAATCGTTAATCGCGTCGTTTCGCAACCCAATCGATACAAAAGCCACATAGAGTTTTTTGGTATCCAAGTCTTTTTCTTTCAAATAGGGATTGTTTGCCAAACACCCTTCTAAATCGGTTTTGGCAATCACTACTACAGGTACTTCATGACCAAAGGCTTTGAATAGTTCTTGTTTGATCAGGAAACCTACTTTAGCAGAATTTTCTTCTTCAGTCGTTACAAACACATTCCCTGATTGAATGTAAGTCGTCACATTTTGAAAACCGATGTTTTCCAAAGTGATTTTTAACGACTCCATTTTAATCATATTGTGTCCAGAAACATTGATGCCACGAAGTAAAGCGAGATGAGTTGTCATAATAATTTACGATTTGCGATGGTAGATTTACGATATTGGATCCCGAAGTTTCGGACCGATTTATTGAATTAAGACTTTGATCACTACTTTCTTCACTTCGGAAGCCGATCCTGCTTGAACGCAAGGTTGGTGTAAATCATCTGGAAAGAAGATGGTAAACATTCCTTTTGAAACACGAACTAAAGAAGTAGCTCCTTCATAAAAAGTATAATCTTTTTCTTCATTTTGTTCCAGAATTGTTTGATTGCTTTTGGTAGTTACTCCCATCAATTCTTCGCCACGAATCACATACTGAATATCAATGTATTTTTTATGACTTTCTAGTTTACATTCGATCAGGGGTTTGGTTTGGTATTCTTGTACCAAGGCAAAAATAGTATCGCCTTCGATATCGTGTTTGCCTGAAGGAATTGCTTCTAAGTCAGTATGTAGTAAAAAGTCAAAGCCTTTGGCAATTCGTTTAGAAATAGAATTATATAGATGGGAATTTTCAAGAGTGTCGAGTATCATTGTGCTAGGTTTAATTTTTTTCAAATATATCATTTTCAAACGCTATTTTCTAGTTTCCAAACAAAAAACTATCTTCGCAGTATGCAGCAAAATCTTCTACAAACTCCAATAGAATACCTTAAAGGCGTGGGTCCCAATCGGGGCGAACTCTTGCGTAAGGAATTGGGGATTTTCAAGTACGGAGATTTAGTTAATTTCTTTCCGAATCGCTACATCGACAGAACGCGTTATTATAAAATTAACGAGTTGCAAAACACCGTTTCTGAAGTCCAAATCGTTGGTAAAATCATCCATATTAAAACGGTGGAATTTGGCAAAAACAAAAAACGTTTGGTGGCTACTTTTGTGGATGATACAGGCCAAATGGAATTGGTTTGGTTCCAAGGTCACAAATGGATTCGAGAAAGTTTAAAGTTGAATGAAGTCATCGTTATTTTTGGAAAATGTACTTCGTTTAATGGAACGTTCAACATGGCCCATCCCGAGATGGAACTGCTTAGCGAACACCAAAAAAGCTTACGCTCAGCTATGCAAGCCATTTATCCTTCTACAGAAACTTTGGCAAATCGAGGTGTTTCTAATAGGGTAATCATCAAAATGATGCAGCAATTATTTCTAGAAACTCAAAACTTGTTTTCAGAAACCTTGCCCGACTATTTGCTGGACGAATTAAAGCTAATTCCTAAGAAAGTCGCCTTATTCAATATACATTTTCCTAAAAGTACTGAAGCTTTGGCGAAAGCCCAATTCCGCTTGAAGTTTGAAGAATTGTTTTTTATTCAATTGCAATTGATTACTAAAAACCTGATTCAGAAACACAAAATTAAAGGTCATCCTTTTACCAATGTCGGACATCATTTCAATGATTTTTATAAAAACCATTTGCCTTTTGAGCTAACCAATGCCCAAAAAAGAGTGATTAAAGAAATCAGAACCGATATGGGAAGTAACGCACAAATGAATCGGTTATTACAAGGTGATGTTGGTTCAGGAAAAACCATTGTAGCCTTTATGAGTATGCTTTTGGCAATTGACAACGGCTTTCAAGCGTGTTTGATGGCGCCTACCGAAATATTAGCCAATCAACATTTTATAGGCTTATCTGAATTGGCAAAAACTGCCAACATCAATATAAAAATATTAACTGGTTCTACTAAAACTGCTGAACGAAAAATAATTCATGAAGCATTGGAAGACGGAAGTTTACATATACTAATCGGAACCCATGCTTTATTAGAAGATAAAGTGCAGTTTAAGAATTTAGGATTAGCCGTTATCGATGAACAACATCGTTTTGGCGTTGAGCAACGTTCCAAATTGTGGAAAAAGGCCTCCCCTGACCCCTCCAAAAGAGGGGGAACCGAAAGTGTCTTAAAAAAATATCAAACAGCAAGACCTTCAGTTTACTCACTTTTAAAAGAGCTTAAAAACGAAAATAAAAAAAAGAGTACCCAAGCCGAAAATATTCTTTGGGAATGTCTTAGAGATAAAAATCTAAATTTCAAATTTAGAAGACAACATATTATAGATATTTTTATAGTTGACTTTATTTGTTTGGAAAAAAATTTAATTATTGAAGTTGATGGTGGTTATCATAATACCACAGAACAGAGAGAGGCAGATGAATTAAGAACTACAATATTAAATGAGATTGGTTTTAAAGTAATTCGTTTTACTAACGAAGAAGTAATTCACAATACTGAAACTGTTTTAAAAAAAATAACCTTAATCTTGGAAAGCCTCCCTTCTGGGGAGGTTGGTGGGGCTATAATACCACCACACGTTTTAGTGATGACTGCCACTCCTATTCCGCGTACTTTAGCCATGAGTTTGTATGGAGATTTGGATATTTCAGTCATTGACGAATTACCTCCAGGACGAAAGCCTATTCAAACTGTACATCGATTTGATAGTAATCGACTCAAGGTATGGAAGTTCTTAAAAGACGAAATCGCTTTAGGCAGACAAATTTATATTGTGTATCCATTGATTCAGGAATCAGAAAAAATGGATTTCAAAGATTTGATGGACGGTTACGAAAGTATTTCGCGTGATTTTCCATTACCACAGTATTCCATTTCTATTTTACATGGTAAAATGAAACCTGCTGATAAAGATGCCGAAATGAAGCGCTTTTCTGAAGGTAAAACCAATATTATGGTAGCTACAACAGTTATTGAAGTAGGTGTTAATGTTCCCAATGCCAGCGTAATGATTATTGAAAGTGCCGAGCGTTTTGGTTTATCTCAACTGCATCAATTGCGCGGTCGTGTGGGACGTGGCGCTGAACAAAGTTATTGTATATTAATGACGAGCCACAAATTGAGTTCGGATAGCAAAACCCGTATGGAAACAATGGTGAGTACGAATGACGGTTTTGAAATTGCCGAAGTCGATTTGAAATTACGTGGTCCAGGCGATTTGATGGGAACGCAACAAAGCGGTGTTTTGAATCTTCAAATTGCCGATATTGTAAAAGACAGAGATATTTTGATGCTAGCTAGAAATTATGCGATAAAATTACTCCGAGACGATGCTAGTATGCAAAAACCGGAACATGCTACAATGCGAAGTGTGTTCATCGAAATGACCAAAAAGAAAAATATTTGGAATTATATTAGTTAATATCTGTATTGACTAGGCATAGATTAAAAATAATAACTTTAAGTTAGCTTAAAATTAATTCCAATGTTCTAAATTTGTCAATTGCGTTAAAATGACACTATAATAATAGATTTATCAATAATTATGAAAATAAAAACTCTAGTTTACTCCTTACTAATTATAGGATTAGTAGGCCTAATTGGTTACCGAATTACAAAAAACAGCGACGCTAAAGGTCCAAAAGACAAGGAAAAAGACAAACAACCCATTACAGTAAGTGGAACAGTCGTTCGTTTACAAACATTTGATAATAATTTAGCACTTTCAGGTTCGATTGAAGCGAATGAACAAGTGGAGATTCGTTCTGAAGTTTCGGGAATTGTTAAAAATATTTATTTCCAAGAAGGTAGTAATGTTGCCAAAGGACAATTACTATTCAAAGTCAATGATATTGAATTAAAAGCCCAATTAGCACAAGCCAAAACAAAAGAAAGCTTAGCTTCTGAAAACGAAAGAAGAGCCAAACTATTATTACAAAAAGAAGCTATCAGCCAAGAAGAATACGATGTGGCTAGAGCCGATTTCAAATCAGCACAAGCACAAAGCCAATTGATTCAAGCACAAATTGAAAAGACATCGGTGAGAGCACCATTTTCTGGGAAGATTGGATTGCGTTCCATTTCGCCAGGAACCTACGTTACTCCTACTCTTTTGGTTGCTAAATTAGTCAACATTGGTCAACTTAAAATCACTTTTTCTATTCCTGAAAAATACGCTTCTCAAGTAAAAAAGAACGCTACTATTTCTTTCAAGATAACAGGTTCTAATGAGTCGTATTCTGCAAAAATCTATGCCATTGAACCCGAAGTAGAAATTGCTACTCGAACTTTAAAAGTTCGTGCTTTAGCAGACAACAGCCATGGAAAATTATTACCAGGGACTTTTGCTAACGTTCAATTGCCTTTAGACATTATCAAAGATGCCGTGGTAATTCCAACGGAGGCAATTATTCCTGTCCAAGAGGGTAAAAAAGTATTTATTGCCAATAAAGGAATGGCGAAAGAAGTGATGGTAGAAACTGCTACACGAACCGATGCTTCTATCTTAGTGCTTGAAGGTTTAAAAGCTGGAGATACTGTATTGACTTCAGGAGTAATGTCATTAAAAGACGAAGCACCTATTGTAGTAAAAATAAAATAAGGATTTAATACTAACTCTTCATTAAAAAATCAGAAATGAGTTTATCCACCTTAAGCATAAAAAGACCTGTATTTACTATTGTTATCAACCTAACCATAATTTTGTTTGGACTGATAGGATACAGTTTTTTAGGCGTTCGAGAATTTCCTTCTATAGATCCTGCTCAAGTTTCTATTCGTACTAATTATACGGGAGCCAATTCCGATATTATTGAGTCGCAAATTACCGAACCTTTAGAAAAAGCGATCAATTCTATTGACGGAATTCGTAACGTGACTTCTTCAAGTATTCAAGGAAGTAGTAATATTACTGTTGAATTTAACTTGAACAAAGATTTAGAAGAAGCGGCGAATGATGTGCGTGACAAAGTTTCTCAAGCAACACGTAGTTTGCCACAAGATATTGATGCACCACCTGTCGTTTCTAAAGCAGATGCCAATAGTGATGCTATCATTTCAATGACCATTCAAAGTGATACCAGAAATGAATTGGAATTAAGTGATTTTGCCGAAAATGTTATTGGACAACGTTTGGAAACCATTCCAGGTGTCAGCGGTATCCAAATTTGGGGTCAAAAGCGTTACGCTATGCGTTTATGGATTGATCCTGTAAAATTAGCTTCTTATGGCTGTACCGTTTCCGAAGTTCGATCTGCATTAAGCAAACAAAACGTAGAATTACCTTCAGGTAAAATTACCGGAGCCAATACCGAATTGACCGTTAGAACGATTGGTAATCTGTCAAAAGCAGAAGAATTTAATAATATTATCATTCGTTCAGAAGGCGAAAAAATTGTTCGTTTTAGTGACATTGGTAGAGCAGAGATTGGACCTGAAAATGTTGAAACTAAAATGATGCAATCAGGCGTTCCATTAGTGGGTGTGGCAATTGTACCACGTCCGGGTG
>Ga0213920_1000718_pt1 | contig 22207 bp, 23 predicted proteins | sample McNCre1117MG_FD_161054 | JGI IMG/M metagenome (GOLD analysis project Ga0213920, IMG submission 161054) | Freshwater microbial communities from McNutts Creek, Athens, Georgia, United States - 11-17 MG | ecosystem: Environmental > Aquatic > Freshwater > Creek | place: USA: Georgia | collected...
ATGCCGTCGGTCTGGATGTAGCTACCCCAAACGTTGAACAGCTTGTCGATCAGCAGGAATAGCGATGCAAACGCGGCGGTGAGCAGCGTGGTGCGAATGGAAGCACCGCGGTCCACCTTCACGAAGAAGTAGCCTGCCGCAACTGCCACGGCTGCCAGGATGAGCATCGGTGCGATTACCTGCAGGGCGTTCATGCCGTGCTTTGCGTGCCAGATTGCCATTACTGGGAAGTAGGCAATGAGGGTCGCGGCCACAACGGTGAGGCTTGCCCACAGCACGCGGCGGTTTTCGAGGCCAACGCTAATGGCAACGAGGCCAATGGCAACTCCGCCCGAAAGCAGCGCAACACCGATGATGCCGATGCCAGGGGTGAGGATCCAGTTGGTGGCGTTAACCAGCATCAAAGCGATAGCGGTGATCACGGCTGTGCCGCCGAAGATTACCCACACGCGCTTGCGGCTACCAGATACCAAACCGGCCACCACAATACCCAGAATCACGGATGTACCGACAATCCATGGAGGAGTGATGTGGCCGTCGGCCAGGAAGTTGTTGAAACCGATTGCCATGTACTGCTTGAGCAGAACCGCTACCCAGAACACTGGCAGCGAGAACATGAGGAACGAAATGAACGTCATGGTGTAGTCGAGGCGGCTGTACTGGCGGATAGCGGTGATAACACCAACGGTGATACCGAGCAGGATTGCTAGGATGGTTGCGCCAAGAACCAGGCGGATGGTCACCGGAATAGCGGCGGAAACCTCGTTTACAACGAGAAGGCCATCGCGGGTCTTGCCGAGGTCGGCGTGGCCGGTGAAGAAGCCGAGGACGCCCTGAAGCCAGTGGAAGTAACGCACCGGGGGCGGAACATCAAGCTGCAGCTGCTTGGTGAGCTGAGCGATGAGGAATTCTTTGTTTTTCGCGGTCGAGATGCGAAGCTCGGCGAGAGGGTCGCCGGCGTAGGCCTCCAGGTTGTACACGATGTACGAGGAGCCGAAAAGAATAAGCAAAACGACGCCGATACGGCGGCCGATGTATGCAAGCATTTGTATCCGTTTCTGGGGCAAAGCCCCGTTTCACTCAAGTAGGGGCATCCGATTTCTCGGATGCCCCCACCTGTTGTGAGTGTTGCTCTAAAAGTGGACTAAGCCGCTTTTAGAAGTGCCACTGCCAGTAGTTCCAAACCATGTTTGGAATCAGTGGGCTTGGCTTTACGCCCTTGAGCGCGCTGGTGTAAGCAGCAACCGATGGCCACTGGTACAGAGGCAGGGTCCAAGCGTGCGACATAACGATCTTGTCGGCCTGTGCGTACAGGGACAGAATCTGCTTGTCGGTCAGCTTGCCTTCCAGCTTGTGCAGGATGGTGTCGAGAGCGGAGTCGTTCCAACCGTAGTGGTTGTTGGTGCCGTCGCTCTGGTAGTTGGCGTTGGTTCCAGTCTGCGAAACAGTCTGTGGAGCCCAAGCGAACATCGATACGTCCCACTGCGACTCGTCGAGGTGGCTCGACCAGCCGGCGGTTGGGGTGGTGGAGACATCGAAGCCAGCCTTAGCCTCTTCGGCTGCGATGATGGCGTTCTCGTCCTCACGACGCTGGTTGTTCTTGAAGAGCATCTTCACAGCAACGCTGTTCGAGCCAGCTGCGGCGTCTGGGTACCACTTCTGAACCAGCGCGAGTGCCTGAGCGGTGCGCTGAGCCTGGGTGCCGGCGGTGTAAATGCTAACGCCGCTGCCCTTTACGTCGGCTGCGTAGCCGTCCTGTGCAGGAAGCAGGAAGTTAGCGTTCATTACAACGGCGTCAGCCTGGTTGCTTGGGTCGTATGCCTGGGCAACTTCCTTGTTTACTACGCTCTGGCGAGGCAGGGCAAGCAAGAATGCCTTACGGAGATCCTTTGCCTTCTGACCGTGCGAGTCGGCGAATGGACCGTTGTAGTCCGGTGCCGATGGGTCGTTCTCCAGTGCGCTGTTACCAGTGCGGAGGTCGACGTGCTCGTAGGTCATGGTGGTTCCGGTCTCAACGGTTACGCCGTTGGTGCCCTTCAGCTGCAGGAAGGTTGCAGTGTCTGGCTGGCCGTCGTAAACGTCGATCTCACCGTTTGCAAGTGCCTGAGCAGCTGGCGAACCATCGGTGACGAAGGTGAAGATAACCGACTTGATTGGGTTGGTGGTTGCAAGTGCAGGACCCGAGGTGTACTTAGGGTTGCGAACCAGGGTAACCGAGGTGTTCTTGACTGCGCTCTTTACCTGGAAACCACCGTTGCTGATGAGCAGCAGTGGGTTGGTGCTCGAGCTGATGTCCTGGATGTTGTAGGCGGTAGACCAGATGTCACCCATTGCCTGCATGTTGGCGCTAACGCCCTTGAGGCCAGCGTTGAAGTCCTTTACGAACGCTGCGGTTGCTGCCTTACCGGCTGCAACGGTTGGGAGAGCGGTCTTGCCGGCCTTCATTAGCTCGAGAGCGTGAACTGGGAACGGAGCTGGGCTCTGGATCTGCCAGTCAGGCTGGAACGAGTCGTACTTGAGGGTCAGGCTCATCTGGTTCTTGGCCAGCGAAACGCTAACGATGTGGTTGTCGTACGAACCTGCGTAACCAACCGAGGTGAACTTGATTGGGTCGCTACCCGATGGGTCGCCAAGGCCGGCCTTCTTGGAGTAAGCCGAGCTGGAGATCACGTGGCTGAGCAGAAGGTCAGCTGCGGTGATAGGAACGCCGTCCGACCAAACCTGGCCAGGCTTTACCTTGTAGGTAACTTCGAAGTCGGTCTTCGACTTGACCTTCGAGGTGTAGGTACCGAACTTGGTGTTGGCGATCAGTGCTGGTTTGTTGTTGTAGTACCAGAAGCCGGCGCCGGTTAGGTAACCGATGTCGCTGTTGGTAACCAGGTTGGTGTCTGGGGTGCTCGCGTTCAGCGAGGTCATTGCCGAGGTCTCGTTGATGATGACCGTCGACTTCGCGGCATACGCAGAAGTTGCTGCGAAGCTAACGGCGGTTGAGGTCGCCAAGAGGCTCGCGGCAACCAGTGCAACCGAACGAACGGTGCGCTTTGCCTTCATATTTCTCTCCTTGTGTGTGTCGCAGCAATGGAGCTGGTTGCGCACATCGACTAAGGTCGTTGGCCCAAACAGGCAGCATCGCCTTGGGTAAATCAAATCTAGCCCTATTCACCAGGTAAACCCGAACAGTTTTCGGTTTTATTGCGGTGATTTACATGACGTTTACAAAACTGTGACATTTGGCTAGTGTTTAAGTGCACCGCAAGGTGCCTTTGCCTCCGATGGGGAAAGCCGGTGAAAATCCGGCACTGACCCGCAACCGTGAAGTTTGCTGTGGCTCGCCACAGCTAGCAAGTCGGAATGCCCAACGGCCAAGCATTGACTCCAATAATCACCGTCGAGGTCTACGGGTGGAGTCGGATAGTCACTATCTGATCCCCGGTTGCTCATCGTAAGCATCCGGGTTTCTTATTTTGGGTCCGTCTTCGCACTCAGATCGCTATTGCGAAAGGTTTGGCTATGTTCCAAACAAAATCTGGGTCGCGTTTTATCGCAACCTTCTCAGCCGCAGTTATCGCTGCCGGCATCATCATCGCTGCTCCATCCGGGGCAAATGCCGCCAGCCTTACCAGCACCGATAACTTCTTGAAGTCGGCCTTCAAGGACAGCAAATACATTGAGGGCTTTACTCCCGGCCAGCCGGACTTCGGTTTTAGCCTGGAAGGTCTGCTGCAGCGCAAGGCTCTGGGCGAGGGTTCTGCGGCGCTGGCGCCATCGGTGGCCTATTTGCTGCAGAGCAAGACCAACACCGGCACCACCGTCAACTACACCGGCTACCTCTTCAATAAGGGCGCGCTGCGCCTAGGCCAGATTGGCAAGTGGGCGTTTGTTTCCAAGATCGTTGGCGCAAACAACCTCACCACCCGCCGTTCGGTTCTGGCTTCGGCAATGGGCAAGATGCTCAAGTCGGGCGATCTCTCGGCCGATTCCGGTGCAAACACCTACGACCGCGCCTGGCTGGTTTTGGGTCTTGAGGCAAACGGCTACAAGGCTCAGGCGGTGCGCCTGGCCAACGCGGTTATCGCGCACCAAATCACCGATGGCGGCTGGGACGATGGCTACACCCTGGGTGAGTCCTCCCCCGACGGCACCGGCCTGGTTTTGCAGGCGCTGGCCGCGGCCAAGAAGTCGGTTACCGGCGTGAGCATTCTCAAGAAGTTCAACGCCAGCATCGCCAAGGGTGTTGCCTACCTCAACGGCTCGCTCGTTGGCGGCGACCACTATGAGTCTTGGGGCGACTACAACATCAACGGCACCGCGTATGCGGCCATGGGCCTAAACGCTGTTGGCAAGCCAAACGCGAGCATCAAGAGCTGGCTCACCGGCAAATTGGCCAGCGATGGCGGACTGCAGAGCCCTTGGTCCGGTGGCGCTGGCGACGTCTACGCAACTGCTCAGGGTGCAGTGGCTTTACTCGGTTCCAGCTATGCGGCGATGATTAGATAACTATGAATCGCAAATTCCTGAGGGCCACGCTCGTGGCGCTGGTTGCACTTGTGGCCATCGGTGCCGCTTGGCCTGCCATTTCTAAGGCGATTGGCCTTCAGGTTTTGCCGGCGGGTTCGTCATCGGTGGGGTCTGAAAACTTCACCGATGGCGCCTGCTCGGCGGGTTCGCAAGGCGTAACTTTGGTGGCTGACTTCGGCACCGCATCTAAGCGCAAACCACTGATTCGGTGTGCAATAGGCTTCGATGGCAGCGTTTCGGCTGCCGCAACCGGATGGGCCCTGTTTAGCGCCGCTGGCGTGGACGTAGCTGGCACAGAGCAGTATCCGCAGGGCTTTGTGTGCCGCATCGACGGCCTGCCAAACGCCAAGCAGCAACCTTGCACCTCAACCCCAACCGTGGCCCAGGGCAGCTGGGTTTACTTCACTTCCTCCAACGGCTCTGCGTGGCACTTTGCCATGCAGGGTGCCGCCATGAGCCACCCGGCCTGCGGTGATTTCCAAGGCTGGCGCTTCGTTGTGCCTGCCGATGGCACCGGGGTTGGCGGCCCGCGCGTGAAGGCAGCTTCGTTCCGGTGCGCAAAGTAGCGGCAAACCCTTTCACTAGCGCCACCTGGTGGGGGCTGGGCCTTGCGGTTTCGGTTGCAGCAACGCTAAGTCATTCTTCGGTAGTTTTGGCCGGACTCTGTGCTCTGCCGGTTGCTTCCATTTTGATCTGGGCGCCGGCTGGTTCGGCGCGTAATGCGCTTCGCCTCTACGGCGGCATGGCCGCTGCCGTTTTAGCCATCCGGCTGCTGTTTCGAATTGTGTTCAACCTGCCCAGCTACACCAATATCGCCCTACCGCTTCCCCAAATCACTTTCCACCTGGGCGCCCCCGCCCCGGGTGGTGTAACGCTCAACTTTCTTGGTGCGGTTAGCTGGGAAAACCTTGGCTTGGCCCTCACCGATGGCCTGCGGCTGGCAGCGATCATCCTCGGCGTTGCCATGGCCAACTCCATCGCAAATCCGCGCAAGCTGCTGCGCCTAGCCCCCAGCGCACTCTACGAATTTGCCACCGCTGCGGCCGTTGCCCTCAACCTGGCGCCTCAGCTAATACTGAGCCTGCAGCGGGTGCGGCGCGCCCGAACCCTGCGCGGGGCCTCGCGCGGGTTGCGCAGCCTCGTCGGCGTGGTGATACCGGTGTTAGAGGACACGATCAACCGCTCGCTAGACCTCGCGGCATCGATGGATGCGCGCGGTTTCGGCCGCCGCGGAATCATGCGCGCACCAGCGCTCGCCGCCACTCGCCTCGCAGCCGCCGCGGCCCTGGTGCTGATTGGCGCCGGAAGCTACCTGCTGCTGGCAACCCAAACTTCACTGCCCTGGGTCTTTGGCACGCTAGCCCTCGGCGTTTGCCTGCTAGCGCTATCGCTGCGGCTAACCGCCATGCACCGAGTGCGAACCCGCCTAGTGCTCGAACGCCAGTCACTAGCCGATCACCTGGTTATGCTGGCGGCCATCGCTGGGCTGGGATGGTTGGCAATTGCCCAACTGCCACCGGTTGAAGTGGCCGGGTGGTTCTCATGATTCGCCTCACCGATTTCAGCTTCTCCTTCACGGGTGAGGAGCAACCGGTGCTTCGCAGGGTTAGCCTTGCCTTTAGTTCCGGCACAGTTGCGCTCATCGCGGGCCCAACCGGCAGCGGCAAGAGCACCCTGCTGCGCGCACTCAACGGACTGGTTCCACATTTCTCCGGTGGCCGAGCAACCGGCGGGCTTGAGATAGACGGAAGATCGTTGGCCGGATGCCAGCCGCACGAATTCGCGCACCTGGTTGGCTATGTGAACCAACAGCCCGAGGGCTCGTTTGTTGCGGCAACGGTTCGCGAGGAATTGGCCTTCGGCATGGAGCAGTTGGGAATCGACGCCCAAGATATGGCAGTGCGAATTGACGCAATGGCAAAGCGCATGGGCATAGAACACCTGCTCGACTCCCCAACTGAGGCACTCAGCGGTGGCCAGCAGCAGCGCGTTGCAATCGCCGCAGCAATCGTCGCCGGGCAGCAGGTTTTGCTGTTGGATGAACCGACGTCGGCACTAGACCCGGTTGCCGCCGGTGAGCTGATTGAGCTGCTTCGCGGTTTAGCCGACCGCCACGGCATTACCGTGATTCTGGCCGAGCATCGCATCGAGCGCCTTCTCGGAAGAGTGGATTCGCTAACGGTGGTTCACGGCGATGGCTCGGTGAGCACCGGCCTTGCCACCGATGGCTTCAGCCAGCTTTTGGCCAACTACAAGTTGGTGCCGCCTGTTGTGGAGCTCGGCCAAAAACTTCGATGGAACCCGCTACCGCTCACAATCGAAGACGCTACTCAATACTGGCAAGCACACCCGGGAGTTATCGCCAGAGGCAAAGTTGCCGAATACGGCCCAACCCTGCTCAAAGCCGATGAAATCAGCGTTGAATATCCTGGCGTGCGCGCAGTAGATCGAGTTTCGCTCCAGCTGCACTCGGGTGAGGTACTGGCCATCGTTGGCCCCAACGGGTCCGGAAAATCGAGCCTGCTCTGGGCGCTTCAGGGTGAGCAAAAACACAACGGCAACGTTGCCATTTTCACCGATGGCTGGGTGTCGCCTAGCAGCCTTCGCCCGGCACAGTTGCTGCAACACTTGGCCATGGTTCCGCAAACCGCGAGCGACCTCCTGATGCTCTCGCGCCTTGCCGACGAACTTGCGGAGTCGGACTCCTTCGCGCAAAAAGAACAGGGAACCACCGCCGCTATTTTTGCCGCGCTCACGGGCAGAATAGACCCGAGGCGGCACCCGCGCGACCTGTCATCGGGGCAGCAGCTGGCACTGGTGCTTGCCATTCAACTCGCCAAAGGTGCCAGGATTTTGCTGCTAGATGAACCCACCAGGGGTTTGGACTACGAGGCAAAAAGGCGGCTTAGTGAACAGCTGGCAATGCTCAAGGAGCAGGGCCATGCAATCGCAATCGCATCCCACGACATTGAGTTTTTAGCTACCGTCGCGGATAACTGCCTGTTGCTGAACCAGGGTGTTGCGGCGCAGTTCGGCACCGCCGAGCAGGTGCTCACCACCCTGGGCGCCCACGCCCCGCAGGTTTGGCAGGTAACTCACCGCGCGCTTTCGGTTTGGCAGGTGCAACCGTGAGACGCCTAAATTCCGTGATGCTAGCAGCCGTTGCGGTCATCTCGGTTGGAATGTTCTGCTGGCCGCTGCTCATTGGCTCGGCCAATGCCGCCCAGAGTTCGCTGGCCCAAACCCTGTTCCTGCTGCTGATGCCGCTGCTGCTTGTGTTGGTAATCGCCGAGGTTGGCAGCGGCCACCTCAACTCGCGCCAGATCGCCGTGCTCGGCGTGTTGATCGCCCTCAACTCGGTGATCCGCATGCTTGGTGCCGGCACCGCCGGCATCGAGACCGCATTCTTCCTCATCATCATCGCCGGCTACGCAATGGGCCCCGGCTTCGGCTACCTAATGGGCACCGGCTCGCTGCTGGTGAGCGGGCTCATCACAGGCGGGGTTGGCCCATGGCTGCCTTTCCAAATGATGGCGGCTGGGCTGCTGGGGTTCATCGCGGGTACTTTGCCCAAAACCACCCACCGATGGCTGCGCCTGACCCTTCTCACTGCAACCGCGATTCTGGGCAGTTACCTTTACGGCGGGTTGATGACCATGTGGAACTGGCCGTTCCTGGCCGGAGTTGGCACTAGCATCAGCTACCTGCCCGGGGCCACGCTGCTACTAAACCTGCAGCACTTCTTCGCTTTTGAAGTGGTGACTGGCGGCTTGCTCTGGGACACCGGCAGGGCGGTAACCACCACAGTGCTCATCTGGTTAACGGCACCGGCCCTGCTGGCCACCCTCGAGAGGGCAAGCCGCAGGGCCGGTAATTAGTTCTGGTTAGCGCTAGGGCTTAGAAGAGGCTGCCACCAAAGTTTGCGAGCAATGCGGTGAGTACACCTGCGGCTGCTAGCAGCGCGAGGTTGATCTTGAAGGTGTACTTGGTCTCGCCGCGGGCACCGTGCATGATGATGGCAACAACCATAACGAGGAACAGGCCCGCTGCTGCTGCAACGCCCCAGGCTTGGGCCCAGGCCTGGCCCAGGAACTCGGAAGCGATTGGGGCCAGGATGATGCCTGCTGCACCCAGGAGTTCGAGAGCTGCGATGAGGCGAACTACTGGTGCTCCGGCCTTCGCGGTCCAGCCCATGCCTGCCTCGGCCAGAACGGACATCGGTGCGGTGAGCTTGAACTTACCGGCCTTGAAGTAGGTGAGCGCGAGGAAGGCGGTGAGTGCCCAGGCGATTACAACTGCTGCGATCTGCATTTTGAGAAACCTTTCGGAAGTTTTTAGTGCTTGTTTTTTGGACTGGCGTCGTTTACAGTTTTAGTAAAGCACCCCTTTACTTGGTTTGTCAAGTGGGGCTTGACTAAAACTTTTCCCCTACAATTTAGGGAACACCGAAAGGCATGGAATGGACATCAAAGCACAGGCGGAGCGCCAAGGCGACTCCTGGGTTGTCACCTGCCCCGAACTGGATAACTTCACCACAACCGCAAAGCGCCTAGACAAAGCCGAAGAGCTAATCAAGGCCCTCGCCTCCAAGCAGCTTGGCGAAAGCATCTGCGACATCGTGGTTACCCTTGATGCAGTTATGCCAGGAATCGTGTGCGACATCGAAAAGGCCCAGGCCAAGATGGCCGAAGCCAGCAAGCTACAGGATGAAGCGAGCACCGAAATCCGCGATGTGGTCAAGCGCGCCCGCGAACAGGGTCTCACCATGCGCGATATCGCAGTGCTACTGAACGTTACGCCTCAGCGCGTAGCGCAACTCTGCGGCTGCTAGCCCAAACTATTACTTTTAGAGGCGCCAGGTCGGTAGGCGCCAACCTCGCAGAATTGCCAAAACTCGCAGCACAATAATCACAATCGCGGCAACCCACAGCGAAATGGCATTCGGCCAATTCAGGGCATCGCCAATCACCACAATCCAGCAGCCAGTGAACGAAACCACGGCATACGGCCGGTGATCAATGAATACCTGAGGAATCTCGGTAACCGCTACATCGCGGGCAATGCCGCCCACAATTGCGGTCATGGTGCCCAAAATCACCGCGATGATTGCCGGCTGCCCTGCGTTTAGCGCGATCTGAGTTCCGCCGGCACTAAAAATTCCTAGGCCAATGGCATCCGGCCACTGCACGGCGCGCTCGGTGAGCGCAAGGTGACGCTTGCGCAAACCAACGAGCGCTATTAGGCACATCACGATAATGATGTAAATCCAGTACTGGTTTTGAACCCAGAAAAAAGGCCGGCGATCTAGCAAAATGTCGCGAAGCGTGCCACCGCCAAACGCGGCCAGTGCTGTAACCATGGCCATGCCAACCAGGTCTAACTTCTTGCGGGCGGCCTCGAGCAGCCCCGAAATGGCGAAGGCAAAAATGCCCAAGGACTCAAAAATGAGGTTGCCGTTGGTAACCCACCACTGCAAGAAAGCTGCGTCCGATGCCATGCCTCAATTTTGCCAGAGCGCGTTAGCCATCGGTGGGGTTTTGTGGGGTTTCAAGGAGCAGTTGGTAAAAAGCCAGGTTAAGCCAGCGGCCAAATTTGAAGCCAACCTCGGGCAGCATGCCAACCAGCTTGAACCCGAGGCGCTCGTGCAGAGCGATGCTAGCCGCGTTGTCGGCATCGATTGCGCCAACCACGGCGTGGAAATTATTGGCACGAGCCTCGGCCAAAATGGCCTCGATCAGCTGAGGCGCCAAACCCTTACCGCGATGATTTTTGTGCACGTAAACCGAGTGCTCCACAGTGTACTTGTAGGCCGGGTACGCCCTGAAAGTGCCGTAGCTGGCAAATCCAAGCAGTTCACCGGTTTCATCCACCGCACCGATAACCGGGTAGTTGCCTGCCGTTTTGGCATCGAACCACCGTTGCATCGCTGCCATGTCACGCGGTTCGTAATCGTAAAGCGCGGTGGAATTTACGATGGCATCGTTGAGTATCTCGAGAATCGCCTCGGCGTGCTGCTGATAATCGCAGTTGATGAGGGTGAAATTGATGGCCACAAAAGTAGCCTAAACCAGCTATTCCTCAGTTTTAAGAACGAGACCAAACCAGCCCGCAACACCTTCATAAAGATGCACCTTCGTTTGCCCTATAAAGCAGAATCCATTTGTGTTTACCTCTTCACACAGATCACCCGCATGAGGAGTACCTGCTGCAAAGATTGGTAATTCGGTATCCGAGAACCCTTGGGCAACTTGGCCGCTTGGCCAACCAAACTCAATACCGTTGCCCTGCGAATCTGTTGCAAGTTTTTCGCAGTTGCGACAAACCACATTGCGACCCCGTGCACCTAGATGCGAGCAAGGCTCCTGGCAGAGCGCACATGGCTTCAAAGGCGATGTTTCCACTAAATCAGCCCTTCTACCACCGTGGCGAGTTTGCCCGAGATGATGTTGGAAACCGTGTGCCAGTCATCGATGCTGGTGAAGTCGCCGTCAAGGGACTCGCCAGATGGGTTTAGCTTGCCGCCGGCTGGCGTGACGATTATGGCGCCGGAACCAAGCGCTACGGCGTACCGCGAGAGGAGGTCACTTAGGGCCTCAAAGGCGGCCGCGGTCATGGCAGGCAAAGCATCCCGGTCTGTGGGCAAGTTTGGCGAACACAGCACCTGGTCTTGGGTGAATCCCGGCACAGCGATGTACACGAATTTCTGAGGCAGCAGTTTGTGCCGGTTGTATCGGCCGGTTACACGCGGCGGTTTGGTGTTTGGGTCCCACCAACCGGTGAGGCTGCCGAAAGCAATCTGTACGTCCTCGCCAAAAGGCGGCGTTAACCCGTAGGCAATTTTGGTGCCTTTGCCATCGCGGGTGATATCGCCAGGCAACTCGGTGTCCTCATCGATGCGAATTAGATTGTTAGTTTCGGCCAGTGCCTGAAGCCGCAAGTTGGTGTATCTGTTTACTCTTTGACGCAGCAGGAAATATGCGCCAACCAGAAGTAGGCCAACAAAGAAAGCCGCCGTTGAAGGCGCATCCAGAACTGTGATGTAGACGTACTTGCTGCTTCTTGCCATGTAGGCCGCAATGACAATGAGCCCTATTCCCACCCATTGGGCGCCAACAGTGGAATACCTCAGTTGCCTCGACGCATAGAGCCGCGCGTCCTGCTCTCGAAGCGGTGCAACCTTTTCATCGCGCTGCAGATCCAAATTTAAGTTGGAAGAATCAAATCCGCGCATCTGCGCTACAAGCTCTTTGCGCCGTTGCTTTACGTCCCCATCGCTCATAGTGGTGAGTCTAGTGCTACTGCCCGTAACTGCGCTTCAGCACCTCTTGGAAGTAGCGATTCCGTGGCAGGCCGCCTTCAAAGACTTCTGCTAACTCGGCCTTAGCTTCGGAAAAACTACGCCCTAACACATTCACTGAATAGGCAAGCGCCACCGCTGGCGTGCGGCTTTCGGCCTGCACGCAGTGGAGGAATACAACTTCTCCCCTAGCGCGCAGCTCGGCAACTGCTGCGGCAACGTCATCGAGCAAGAACTCGAGGTTCAGGTTTTTGTCAGCGCTAGGTTCGTCGAGCAACATAATTTCGATCCGCTCAGATATATGCTGCGGCACGTCATCGCGGCCCATGCGGCACAGCGAAACCACAGCGGTTACCTCTGGCGGCAATTTACTCAAGGAACCAGCCCCACCAAGCCACAGCCCAGGATCACCCGGGTGCTGGAAAAGGCGCTCTTTTAGACCCCAACCGGAGTAGTCCATGTGGCTAATGTTTGGCCAGGCATTGATGTCTTCATCGCGGTTTAGGGCCGAATTCACCATGGCAACCAGTTGGCGTTCACCGATTCCGGGCCAACCATGTAGCTTGGTGCGCCAGGTCAGTGGAATCGCTGTGTAGCCGTAGTGTGCGCCAAGGAGCGATCCCGCGATGGCCGCAACGGTATCGGTGTCGTAGCCCGCACGAACGGCCTGCTCTAGCCCGTAGGCGAGGCGGTCAGCCTCATGCCTGAACATGGTTGCGGGTGCATTTTTTGCCCGATAGATTGCAGACCAAGCCGCCTGGAACGCGTGCACTACCCATCCGTTGTGTGCGAAGTATGCTGGTTCATTTGCCTCGGCCTCGGAAATCAAATCTTCCCAGCGCTGGGCTGAATAGCTTTCCAGGTATGGGAGGCCCGCTCGGATGTCCAGCCCGCCACCGCTAACGGCATGGCGAATGGCCAAACACCAGAGGATGCAAGCGTGGGTTGCGTCGTGGTCCCAGTGGGTTAGCTTGCTTAATTCAATGGCCAACTCGGCTGTCAACATACCGGAACCAAGCGCTGCGATTGCCACCGGCGAAGTGCGCATGAGCGAACCGTTTCCAGCGGTGCGCCCGGTTTTCTCGTGGAGCGCCTTCGAAGCGGCAATTACACCAGCAACATCAGCGGTTGCAGCCTGGCTCAACACTGCGCGGGTCTGCATGCCAACATCCGGTGCAGTCTTTGCCCACTCGCTCCAAGCTGCCACGATGGAGTCCATTACACCTGGTTCGCGAAGGTACTTACCTTCGGACATGGGCTTCAGAATGGCAATGGCCATTGAGGTGTCGTCTGTCCACTCACCCAGAGCCCAGCCGCCACCAGCCTTCATAACTATCTCTTTTTCGGGGCTAACTGGTGGTTTGAACTCGTATGGAGCACCGAGGGCATCGCCACAGGCCATTCCCAGGATTGCCCCGATTGCGCGGTCTCGTTGGATTGTGGTTAGTGTCATGCTGGCCCCCATCGCTGTTATAAGCCAAAGATAGCGGCGGGGTATGACATTTAGTCGGCGGCTAAGGCCTCAACCAAATCGGCTAGTGGCCCACTCACAACCCCGGCAAACATGTCCCAGGTTTCTTGAGTTGAAAGTGGGAGTCGCCATGGGTCGGAAATGCCACCGTACCCTGCAACGGTAATCGATCCGTTTTCGAAGGTCAGAATCTGGTGGTCGCGAAGCGCTTCAACAGCCGCCAAACCCTTTTGGCCTAGGGCAGAAGCCAGTTCAGGGCTTGGCAGATTTCGGTTGGTGAGTACTTGATTTGGGAATGCCTTGCCACTTGGCTTCACGGTAACAAAGAGTTCGTTGAACACGTCGTTATACCGGCTGTAAGAGTTGTGGATCAGGCGATCTGGCACAGTTCCAGTTGGCTCTAGGTACAGGTAGGTGTAGCCGTAGTGAAACTGCCGTGATGGCACGTTGGGCAGCATCCACGCTGTATAAGGCAGATATGAGCGCGTGCGATCGCCTGGAATGAGTGTGGATAGGCGCAGGTGTCTGGCACCACCGCGGCCAGGCTTGGCGCCCGATGACGGCGAAAGGCTATAGCGGAGAAAGCCATACATGCCCCAGGCACCAAGTCCATACGCAATGTAGATAAACCAGTAGGGCAAATTGAACCAATTGGTTGCCATGAGAAGTGCTATTGACCCGATGACCTTGACGTAGTCGGCCAGTTGCCGCTTGCTCAACTGCGCCTTGGTCTGTATCGGCTCGGCAGTGGCTGCCTTCGCGCCGAATTCGCGCATGGCCGCCACCAATTGCGCCACCGAAACAGTCGGCAAGTTATCGTCTTTAGCCACTAGTTGCCTCCCAATAATGCGTTCAATGCTTGCTCCAAGTTTGGGTATTCAAACTTAAACCGGGCCGCGATGATTGCCCTTTGCCCCGCCCCGATTGCCATAGGGTCAGTTTAGAGAGGGTGGCTGAACTCCCAGAGCTGCCCCGCTGGGTCTTGGAAGGTTATGGTGCGAATGCCCCAGGGTTGGTCGGTTGGCTCGGTATTTAGCGCAACGCCAAGGGTCTTGAGGCGTTCGGCTTCGGCGTCCACGGAGTCAACCTGGATGGTGAGCATGGATGCGTGGCCAGGGCCACTCACAGCCGCTGGTGCAAAGAGTTCCCGTGCGTTTTCTATGCTCAGGCAGTTGATTAGGGTCTCGCCAAACTTGAAGATTCGGCAGGCTTCATCGGAGTAAATAACCTCTGCGTCAAATACTTTGGCGTAGAAATCCTCGGTGGTCGCGAGGTCTCTGGTGGCTAGCGTAAGCGCGAATATTTGACGGTTCATTCTGCAAGCCTAAGCCCGGCGCAACCTAAGTTTAAACAAAAAACCCGCCGGCCCTAAGGCCGACGGGTCTTCCGTTTTGGTAATGATTGGTGGAGATGGGGGGAATCGCACCTCACCCAGTCCCCGCGTGGTTATTGGATTTGCGTCCACAGATGTGGACGAAAAACGGGGACAGAAGTGGGGACATTTAGAGTTCTTCGCTGATTTTCGACCAGTCGATGTCGCGATTAGCGTCCGGATCGATTCTCTTTTTCGGCGGCGGGAACTTGGACGTGCCGACCGGACGTCCGGCGGCCGACGTGATACCCGCTTGACGGGCGGATTCTTGACGGGCGAAACGCTGCTCGACAGAGAGCGCGGCACCGGCGACGACATAGCCAGGGAGCCCGTCCTTCTCGGCGGGAACCCATAGGCCGGACTGAACCAGACCGTCCGCGGCGGACATGAGTGTTTCGGGAGGCGCGGCGACGATTTGCCCGTATTGGACTGCCGCTTGCGGAATCCAGCCGTCACGGGCGTCGTGATTTAGTGACCACCCGATAGAGCATGCGTGGAGCGCGATTGCCGCGAGTCGAACCGCGTCCGGAACGCGGAGAAACACGGGGTCGGTGCCGAGACTGCTCGGAGCCTTCCACCAGCCCGCGGTTTCTGTTTGGAGACTTCTTGTTGGTTGAGGTAGTGACATGGTGTCCTTTCTTCGTTCGATAGATGACCCATCGGCGCGATTTGTTTTCGAAGTCGCAGAAGAAGTAGATGAGAGGAAAAGAAGAGAAGAAGAGAGGAGAAAGGGCGTCGAACTGTCGTTCGAACGCCCGTTGCCCCAGATTTGCCGGTGTTGTTGTAAGAGATAACGCTCGAACTTCCGTTGTCAGGCCTTTACGGCCTGACAACGGAAGTTCGGCGGTGGATTATGAAGGTGTTGTCAGGCTTTTAGTGGAATCACGCCGATAGAAAACTCATGTTTGATTTCATTTCGAAGATGATAATGCGTCACGTCTTTCACCAGGACGGGACTATTCGGATCGACCCGAATCACTTGCCGGGTCTGACACCACCGAAGGCGGCGCCGCCGCTCCCCTATTCCAGGCGTGACACCACGCCGCCACCGTCCGGCCCGGCAGTCGAAGAACTCTATGACCGTTTCGTCCGAACTCCGAGAGAAGTCCCGAAGCGGCCGAAGAAGCCGAAGGGAGGTCTGTTCTGATGTGGGAGGCGATTGTGACCATGTTGGACGGCGACGTCGTGCGCGCTTTCGCGACGCCGGACGGGACGGTCTACATTTACGAAGACGATAACGAACAGCCTTCTGACACCTTGACACTGGAACCAGGAGTAGCCCCGGACGTGACGAGATTCAGCCCGGAAGGACTTTCGGCGCTGCTTCGATTTTGGTGTTATGAGTTTCGTCGAGGGGAGTCGTTTGAGTCCGTCCAGGTGCGATTTCTACGCGACTGACCGTTCGCGGTTGAGCGAGAACACCTCGACGTCGAAGCCGTAAGCGATGAGTCGCTCCGTGACCTCTTCGGTGACGAGATTCATTTCGTCCAGCATGGTGAACGACATGCGAATGTATGGAGCGAGTGCCTTCGCGAGATTCGCTTCGGTATTTGGCTCGACTTCCCAGAACTCCGCGATTTGTCTCACGCCGTCCACGATTTCGATGTTGTGCGTGTCCAGGAGAAGCCCTTCTGCCTGCCCGTTGGACTGACCAGCATGAACGGCTGCGAGCATGATTGTCGCGTTTACGACGTCAGAAGGGTCGGGGGTTTCGATCCGAATGATGTCAGGAGTGACGGGATTTTCCGCCGGTGCTGTTGGCGTGACGAGCCAGTAGGCGGCGGAACCGCCTTCCACCATTTGTGCTGTGTGACTCACGCGATACGCTCTGTCTGACCAGGAGCCGACCGTCCGGGGGCCGAGCGTTAGAAGAACTGTTGTAGTCCGTGACATGTTGCCTTTCGATGGACGTCCATTATGTCGTCCCCGATGGACATTTATTCCATTCATATTTGATATCTCCGTCCCCCGCGCGGAATATGAGAGGAGGGGCACGTTGCCCCTTCCTAAACAGGGGGTTCAAGTGCCAGATTTCGATTCCTTCGAACGCATCTTCAAGTCCGTTATGGCCGCCGATCTGACGAGCGAAGAAGGCGCTCTGCAGATTGCGCGATTGTCCGAAGACAACAAGGTGAGAGTAGTGAAAGGGCGAAGTTCGTCGGACTTGGTGACTTTCCTTGACCGTGCACGCAAAAGCCTGTTGTCATTCTTCCCAGCAGGGGCGCGTTTCACGTCCAGCGATGACAACCGAACAGGCAAGGACTTGTTCGAAGTCACAACTCGAACACATGTTGAACTCAAAAGCGGCCCTGCGAAGACCGATGCAAACGTTGGTTTATCGACAGTGGCTTGGGCTCTTGACGACCCCTCAGAAAAGGTTGTTTCAATCATGAGGGGTGGCCTAACTGAACGCCGTGCTTTGTTATTGAAAGGCGCTAATGACTCACAAATCGAGGCAAGCAAGATTCAAACCATGGACGAGTTGGCCGCATTCTTCAAAACAAAACTTGCCGTCGGCCCGGCCCCTGAACGTTTGGCGCATTTCTTCCGCTGCATAGCGATTGGACTAACTAAGGCTCCCGAGATTCAGGCGACATTCCGCGCCGACGGTTCAACCGCCGCCCCACTCATGCTTCAAGCAGACTGGGGTTCAGGACTCGAACTCTACGAAAAGGCTTTCATAAGTGGCGAGACCATAAATATCACTCGCATTGAAAGAACTGATGGTCGCGCCCAGGTGATTGTTGAAGGCAGCAAATCCGGTCGAGTGGCGAGACTTTACCCGAACTATAAGAACAGTTGGGACGCTCCAAACGGCCGCAAATACGAAGCCTCAAACTGGATTGAGAGCGCCTGCTTTCAGATCTGGGTTCGTTGACGAATCGGAATCAGATAAGTCCACTCGGTGGCTGACAACTGAGTGTTGCCGGTCAAGGTGCGCGCCTTGTCTACTATCTCAGGCGCTGTGATTAGGTCAAACAGTTCACGCACTGAAACCTTTTGAGGTGCTCCCGCGATTGGACGAATGACGTTTAGGTGATTCTCTGCCGCGAACCGGTAACCCTCAGGAATGAGGCCAGCCTTGATAACACCCTTGCCCACACCGCCGATGATTCGATTCACGACAATAGCCTCCCCCACCATTGAACGACCACCACGAATGTATTGCGGGCGACGTTCGTCGGGCGCCAGCGAGATACCGCCGTCAACGATGTTTCGCGCGTAAAGAAGCGGGACGGTCGTCTCTGAATCGACTTCATTGACAAGGGAATCTTTGTGCTGATTCCAGACAGTCGTTCCCGTGACCGCTTCGTAGCCGAGCGAGGCCAGGGAAACACACCCCTCATACAACTTGGAGAAGGCGTCCGGATCTTCGCAAAACACAAGTGAACTAACTCCGGAATGCGCGTCCTTCACTTCAAAAGTGTGCTGCGACTCCCCAGCGCCTTTGCGGATGACGATAACCTGCACCGATGTCTGAGCGTCAACGAACATGGACGAATCGTTGAAGACCTTCAAACTGACGACATGGTTCGTTTTCGTCAAGTATTTGCGAAGGCTCTTGAAATAGGCGCCCGCATTCATCGACGGCGGAACAACGTAGGCGAGTGTCCCACCAGGTTTCAAAGCGTCCAAACCAACCTGAAAGAACAAGCCGTAGATGTTTGGCCTGCCGTTGACGACCTGATGGAACTTTTCTTTCGCATGCGAATCGAGTTTCAACTCAAAATATGGAGGGTTGCCGATAACAAAATCGAACGGTTCACCTTCGTAGTCATCAAGCCCAGAACGGCAAACGAGATTCGCAGACGGACAGTTCAGGGCGGCAGTTTCGAGTATCGCGCTGTCGATGTCCCAGCCCGTGACCTCGATACCAGGTTCGACTTCCAGCGCTTGCCGTAAGAACTCACCAGTGCCTACTGCAGGGTCGAGCACCCTGTCGCCAGGTTTCAAACTCAACTGACTCAACAGATAGGAACGGAGAAAACGTGGGGTCATGTACTGCCCCTTTGACTGACGGTCTTTCAGATCCGCCGCCTTCAACCAGGCAAGGGTTTCGGGTGTGAAGTCAGGTGCGTCAGTCATTTCCATGACACAAGTTTCCCATTGACGTCCGACATTTATTCGTCGTCAAGTGAAAACCGTTAGCGTTTCTTCGTTCGCCAGTCGTCGCCAGCCTTCATTTTCTCTTTGAGTTTGTCTTGGTTCTTACGCGTGTAGTAGCCGGTCAGATCCGATTTCTTTGACCAGCCGAGAACGGAGCGGAGGAAGTCTTCGTCCTGGTTGTTTACGGTCGCCCACCAGGTCGCGGACGCGTGTCGAAGACTTCCAGGCTTGACGCCGGGAATGTCGATTCCGACTTTTTCGAGCCACTTCCTGAATAGCAAATAGTCGTCATTTAGGGGGACGAACTTTCCCGACTCTTTGACGAGTATGAGTTCGCCGAATCCTTCTCTCGGCTGCCACTTTTCGACGTTCTTCTTCCACTCGTCCACGCGGTCGCGGTGGATTCGGAGGAGGTCTACGACGTGACTGTGGATTGGGACGATTCGGTCGCGTCCGGTCTTGGTCGATTCGGTGAAGAGGTGACCGACGCCGCCTTGTTCTATCGAAACGTATGAGAGTTGTCGTTGGATTGTGATGGTTGGTTGGTCGTCGTCCAGGTCGTCGATGTCTGACCAGAACAGGCCGCACCGTTCGCCGCGTCGCATGCCCATGAAGAACGAGAGTGCGTAGCGGAGTGTGTCCACGTCATCGTTCTTTGGGTCTGCGAAGGCCACCAGAAGGGCTTTCATGAGGTCGATGACCATTTGGTCGCTACCGGCGGCGTCCGGGCGTTTAGGGCGGTGGATTTGGAAGGTGGGGTCGCCGTCGGTGAAGTTCTTGGCGTCGGCGGCGCGGATTGCTGCGCGGAAGTTTACGAAGATGTATTGGATTCGGCTATCACCGAGAAGTCGCTTCTTTGTCGGCTTTCCGTCCTTGTCTTTCGCCATGATTCCAGGGAGGGTCTTGGTGAAGTGGATTCGGACGTCCTTCTTGGTGAGTTCGTTGAGAGGTATCGAGCCGAGATAGGGGAAGATGTGGTCGCGGAATCCTTGTTCGATTCGGAGTTTCGAGTTTTGAGCCCATCGGTCGGATTCGACCTGTGCGTCGAACCACTCTTGGAGGAACTCTTGGACGGTGTGGTCGGTGCGGAGGCTATTTACCGGGACGGCGGATCTGCGGGTGCGCTGCTTCTCCATGACGGGCTTCGCGCCGGTCTTTTCGGCCAGGAACGCGTCCACCTTCTCTTCGCACCTCATTAGGGCTTCCATCGCCGTCCGGCGGGAGGTTGCCTTGATTTGTCGGCGCTTGCCGTCGGTGTATTCGGCAGGAACGACCCAGGCGGCTTCGTAGTATTCGATTTCCTGTTTGTCGCGGCCTTTGCCGATGGTGCCTTTGACGTCGTAGACGTGAATGTTGTATCGCTTCGATGTGCGATTCCCCCGAGTGCTCATACTGGAATGATAAGCACATGTTGGACGGTTGCGTGTCAAAAACGGGGACAGAACTCGGGACAAATCGTCCAGAAAAACGCGAAAAGCCCGCATTTCTGCGGGCTTTTGCGTGGGGTTGTGGAGATGGCGGGAATTGAACCCGCGTCCAAAGCTTAGAATCGTGTACTTCTACGTGCGTAGCTTCACTAAAGTTTTCTCGGCCCCGGTCAAAGCATGAAGCAACCAAACCGACGGGCCCAGCCTGAGTTTAAGTCCCGAGTAGCCCTAAGGCGTAACTACTCAGCTAGATCTCTAAATGACGCCAGGTTCCGTTACGAAATCACAAACGGTCTGACGGACTTCGGGCTCGCTAGCGCTTAGGCAGCGAGGGCAAAGTCAGTGCGCTTAGCATTGGCACTTATTGTTTGCAGCGGACATTTACGAGTTGACGCTACATTCTCGGCACGCTTCTCCAGGAATCAGTAAACCCTGTCGAAACCGATCATCCCCATGTTTAGTTACCAAAACTCGGTTTCCCGAGCACTCAATAAGGATACGCCACAGCCGCGACATTTATCCTGTGAGTTTGCTATGAACTACCAGTCTTTGCCCTTGGAGCTCATGGCGCGGGCAGCCTCGCGGGTGTCCTGCTGCTCCCGCAGCGTCTGACGCTTGTCGTACTCGCGCTTGCCTCGGGCAAGGGCAAGCTCAATTTTGGCGCGGCCATCCTTGAAATAAAGGCTTAGCGGAATGAGAGTAAGACCGCTCTCCTTTAGCTCGCGCGCCAGTTTCACAATCTCGTTCTTATTCAGAAGCAGCTTGCGACGGCGGCGAGTTAGGTGGTTGGTCCAGGTGCCCTGCGAATACTCCGGAATGTGCACGTTCTCAAGCCAGGCTTCACCGAATTCAACCGTGCCGTAGCCATCGATGAGCGAAGCACGCCCAGCGCGCAGGGCCTTTACCTCCGTGCCGGTTAGCACAATGCCAGCCTCATACACATCGATGATGGCGTAGTCGTGGCGAGCTTTGCGGTTGGTTGCAACAACCTTTTCGCCGCGTTCTCTAGGCACTTTTGTCTCCGAAATCCGTGGCCCAACTCGGGCCAGCCAGCCAGTTTATCAAACGGAGTCCCAAACGCAATGGCTAAATCTTGAGGTAGCGGCGGATGGCGCCGCCGGAGGCCACTGCAGCCAGCAGCACGCCGGCGCCAACCAGAATCGGCGCAATCACGGCAACCTGGCTGAGACCAACGAAACTGGTAAACGGCAGAGCCTGCGCCAGGAACCCCTGCACAAAGAACTGCACAATGGCAAACACGGCACCACTTGCAAGCAACGCACCGATGGTGGCGGCCACAACTCCCTCGAGAATAAACGGCAGCTGGATGGTGAAGTTGCTGGCGCCAACCAGGCGCATGATGCTCAACTCGCGGCGGCGCGAAAGGGCGCTTAGGCGAATCGTGGTTGAAATGAGCAGCGCTGCCGAAAGCAGCATGAGAACGGCAACGCCAATTGCGGCCAGGCTCGCGGCGTTGAGGATGGAGAATATCTGATCCAGGTACGAACGCTGATCGCGAACCTCTTCGACACCGGCCACACCGCTAAAGCTCTGCGTGATGATGTCCGAGCGGTTTGGGTCTTTCAGCTTCACCCAGAAAGTCTGGTTCAGCTGCGCCGGGGTAACGTACTTTGCAATCGACTGCCCCTTGAACTGCTGTTCAAAGTTCTTATAGGCCTGAGCGTGGTCTTCAAAGTAATAGCGCTCCACGTATGGCTTAAGCAATGCGCTGTCTAAGCGCTTCTTCACCGATGCAACGGCGTCGCCGCTAACCTCACCCTGCGGGCAGGCGGCGCTCGGGCTGGTATCGGTGCAGAGGTAAACGGCAACCTGGGCGCGCTCGTACCAGTAGTTCTTCATCTGTGAAATCTGGAACTGCAGCAGCAGTGCGGTTCCAACGAAGGTGAGAGAAACCAGGGTCACCAAAACAATGGAAACCACCATCGATGCGTTGCGGCGAAGCCCCTGCCACACCTCATTGAAAACGAAACTCAGCTTCATTCGGTCACCTCATC
>Ga0213920_1000719_pt1 | contig 22164 bp, 22 predicted proteins | sample McNCre1117MG_FD_161054 | JGI IMG/M metagenome (GOLD analysis project Ga0213920, IMG submission 161054) | Freshwater microbial communities from McNutts Creek, Athens, Georgia, United States - 11-17 MG | ecosystem: Environmental > Aquatic > Freshwater > Creek | place: USA: Georgia | collected...
AGTCTGTGCCAGAGTTCTGGTCCAGGGTCCTCATGTGTCACTATGAGCTCTTGATTGTTTACGCCTAGTCCTTGGCGCATTTCCAAATGAAATTCGAACGCTGAGCAATAATGCTCAATCTGTTCTATGTACGGAATTGCAGGGTCGTCATGCTTCTTTTTACATGCGCATTTAGCCATGCCTTGAACGTAACATGCGGGACCGACATTATTTAGAGCAGGAGCCTCAACGGTTAGTCTTGAAACTATGAGTAACGGGGGAGAAACAGCGGAACAGGCGGCACGGCGAGTAATTGACGCCAACCTGATTTTGGCTGGTTGGGCTGTGCAGGACCGCAGCGAAACTAACTTAGATGCCAGTCGTGGTGTAGCTATCCGTGAGGTGTACATGGCTAGTGATGCAGGTCGTGCTGACTACCTCCTCTATGTTGACAAGCGCATCGTAGGGGTAATCGAGGCTAAGCCTGCTGGAACTAGCCTTGCTGAAGTTCACCATCAGGCAATGAGGTATGCAGAAAATCTCACTGCCCCTCAGAAGTTGAACGCTTCTCTCATAAAGGGCACGCTTCCATTTGTCTTTGAAGCAAGCTCCACTGAGATTTACTTCACCAACCACTTTGACCCACACCCACGTTCTAGGCGCATCTTCAACTTTCAACGACCAGAAACTTTGGCAGCGCAACTCCGTTCTGGTCTAGCTGAACCGCATGGAAGCACCTGGCGTTCAAAGGTCCAACTGCTACCGACAACTGAAGGCTATGACCTACGTCCAGCGTCTCGACGTTCAGTTGAAGGAATCGAAGTATCCCTGAAGGCTGACTCGCACTCAAAGTCGCTCGTTCAGATGGCTACAGGTGCTGGCAAGACTCGAATGGCTGTTACAGAGAGCTACCGTCTGCTCAAGTTCGGTGGCTTCAAACGAGTTCTATTTCTGGTAGACCGCAACAACCTAGCTGACCAAACGCTCAGAGAGTTCAGCGACTTCACAACGCCCGATGATGGGCGCAAGTTCACCGAGCTATACAACGTAGACAAACTGTCCTCCAGCGGTCTCACAGACTCATCCAAGGTAGTTATTTCAACCATTCAGCGTGTATGGGCTGGCATAAAGGGTGAACCGATTCCTGAAGGCGATGACGAACAGCTAGACGATTACAAACCAGACCAAGCCGTTACGGCTGTCTACTCGGAAGTACTTCCGCCAGAAGCATTTGACCTAATCATCGTGGACGAATGCCATAGGAGCATCTACGGGCTATGGCGTAATGTACTCGAATACTTCGACGCCCACGTCATCGGGCTAACAGCTACACCAACCAAACAAACCCTTGGCTTCTTTGAACAAAACCTAGTGAGCGAATACACCTTTGCTGAATCAGTAGCAGACAAGGTTAACGTCGATTTCGATGTCTACCGAATCAAGACAGCTGTAACCGAACAAGGCGGTGTCATTGAGGCTGGAAGCACAATTCCTGCCTACGACAAGCGCACTCGTGAGCAAAAACTCCTGGACCTCGACCAAGACCTCGACTACAAACCAACAGAGCTAGACCGAGCCGTCGTTAACCCAAACCAAATACGGCTAGTCCTTGAGACATTCCGAGACAAGCTGTTCACCGAAATCTTCCCAGGTCGCTCAACCGTCCCAAAAACCCTAATCTTCGCCAAGAACGACGCACACGCAGACGACGTTGTCCGAACAGCACGCAAAGTATTCGGAAAAGGCGACGATTTCGCCCAAAAAATCACCTACACAGCCCAAAACCCCAAAGACTTACTTCAAAAATTCCGAAACAGCGCTGACCTAAGAATCGTCGTAACCGTTGACCAAATAGCTACTGGCACGGACGTTAAACCTATTGAGTGCGTCTTCTTCATGAGAGACATCCGCTCAGGGACCTACTTTGAGCAAATGAAGGGAAGAGGGGCACGCAGTATCGACGACGCTACCTTCCAACAGGTCACACCTGACGCCACACACAAGGAACGCTTCGTCATTGTTGACGCTATTGGCGTCACTGAGCACCCCTTCAACGACGCAACAACTCTTGACCGAGTCAAAAGTGAAAACCTTGAGAAGCTCCTTGAGAAGGCAGCAAACCGAGAGTTGAATCAGGACGAGGCGGCGACCCTAGCAAGCCGCCTAGCACGCTTGAGTAGACGCCTGACCCCATCTGAGAACGATGAAGTAGCCGCATTGGCTGGGATGCCTTTGGAAGAGATTTCTCAAGGACTAATCAAGGCAGTCGATGCTGATGCCATTGCAAAGGCAGTTCAAGACTCACCTGACGAACCAGACGGTTCGAAGAACGTCGCACATGCCATTCACAATTTTGTACAGCAGCTCGCAGCTCCACTGGCTGCCAATGTTGCGCTTCGGAATGCGCTCGTAGTTATGCACAAAGCTCAGTACATCTACCGTGATGAACTCACTGCTGATTACCTTCTGGACGCACACGGGGTAGTGGACTTCGATAAGGCGCAAAACACTGTCCAATCCTGGAAGCTGTACCTGGAAGATAACAAGAACGAGATTCAGGCAATTCAACTGCTCTACTCAAAGCCGCAGGGCGCAAAAGTCACGTTCAAAGAGCTTCAGAGCCTGGCACAAACGATTAGAGCCCCACACCCTGAATGGACCCCAGAAGTTCTCTGGAAGGCTTACCAGGCACTTAATAAGACCGATAAGAGCATTCAGAACAGCACAGCTGATTTAGTGTCACTGGTTCGCTATACCCTTGGCGTTATGCCCGCACTTGAACCATTCGCAGAAGTGGTCGAACACCGCTACCAAAACTGGCTTGCCCAACAGGCACAGCAGGGTGTCCAGTTCACCGATACTCAGAAGTGGTGGTTGGACAACATCAAAAACGCCATCTGCAGCGGGGTCACATTTGAAGTTCAGCAACTAGACCAAACGCCATTCACCGAACGTGGAGGAGCAGCAGGCATCGTTGCAGCATTCCCTAACGCAAAGAAGTTGCTTGAGGACTTGAACCTGGAGTTGAGTGCCTAGTGACCGAACCAAAGACAAGCTCACTGCAACTTCTTAGCCTAAAAGACGTCGCAGACCAAGGACTTTTTTCCGATGGTGATTGGGTTGAGTCCAAGGACCAAGACCCAAATGGTGAAATTAGACTCCTTCAACTCGCAGATGTGGGCGATGGAGAATTCCGAGACAAGAGTTCACGTTGGCTTCGTCAAGACCAAGCAGATACCTTGAAGGTTACCTATGTTGTTGCGGGTGACATACTCATTGCTCGCATGCCTGACCCGCTCGGCAGAGCCTGTATTGTTCCTGCCCTTAGCAGTAAGGCTATTACTGCAGTCGATGTAGCCATCCTGCGAATAAGTAGAAGTGATGTTGATGCTCGTTATGTGATGTGGTGGCTAAACTCCCCGAAAACGAGAGCGACCATTGCAAACCTTGCCTCTGGTACCACCAGGCAGAGGATTTCTCGCAAAAACCTTGAAGCCCTTACGCTTCCAATTCCTCCGCTCTCTGAGCAGCAGCGTATAGTCGCCACCCTCGAAGACCACCTATCCCGACTCGAAAAGGCGAAGGCAGACATTGAACGTTCTGCAAAAGCTACCCAAAGATTCACAGAATCGCTCTTGCACGACATTTTCAGCACTGACTTTGTGCTTCGAGAACTTGGGTGCACCAAAATCGAGCGCAAAAATTTGTCAGAAGTTGCTGAAGTTCAATCTGGTGGAACACCGAAAGGCTTGGAGCGCCTCACTTCAGATTCCCCAACAGAAGGTTTTTCTGTGCCCTTCTACAAGGTGGGGGACATGAATAGAGATGAGCGGTACATGGTCTCATCTCGCTCTTACCTGACTGAGGCGCAAACTAAAGATTTGAAGCTGAAAGGCGTTCCGAAAGGCAGCGTGGTTTTCCCTAAGGCGGGAGGTGCGATTGCAACTAATAAAAAACGCTTGGTCAAAGTCCCTGGTCCGATTGACCTAAATTGCATGGCGGTAATTCCAGGTGAGCAAATGCTTCCGACCTACTTGGCTTGGTGGTTTGAAAGTTTTAAACTGTCCGACCTTGCAAATGGTTCGATTCTGCCTCAAATAGGTAAGTCAGCTGTCAAACAGGTGCAAATTCCTTGCCTATCGTTGGACGAACAAGAGCTGGTTGTGAACTATTTGGAGGAAAAAGTTTCAATTGTTCGAGAGCAGGCTCGGTTACTCCGCCAGGCTGAAAGTTCTGTGGAGTTGCTAAGGAGAAGCTTGTTGAATGACGCTTTCAAAGGGAAGTTGTTGGGTGGGATAGACGATGGTAACTGAGTTTTCGTGTGAAGTCTGTAAAGCAAGTGAGACTAGGAGTGGTTTGTCTCCAGCACGCCAACTTGTCGACAAATTGTGGGCTTATTGCAACGTTCTGCGAGACGACGGTGTCGGAACGATTGACTACACCGACCAGCTCACATACCTGCTCTTCTTGAAAATGGCGCACGAGCGAGAAACTAATCCATTAGTGCCTGAGCAGATTGTCCCTTCAGATTGCTCATGGCAGCGCCTACTTGATGCGGATGGTGCACAACTCGAAGATGTTTACGTCGAGATTTTGGACACTCTGAGTAAGCAACCTGGTGTGTTGGGCACTATTTATCGCAAGGCGCAGAACAAGATTCAAGACCCTGCGAAACTGAAACGTCTCATTGTGGAGCTAATCGACAAAGAGAACTGGTCAGGCACAGGTGTTGACATCAAGGGCGACGCATACGAAGCTCTACTTGCTAAAGGTGCAGAAGACATGAAGTCTGGAGCAGGTCAGTACTTCACTCCACGTCCGCTTATTGCTGCCATGGTTGATGTCCTGCAAGTTACAGCAGATGACACTGTGCACGACCCAGCGTGTGGTTCTGGTGGATTCCTATTGTCTGCCTACGAGCACGCTGCTCACAGTGATTCGTTGACACCTACTCAAAAGGAGCACCTGCAAACTAAGTTCGCCTCTGGCACTGAACTTGGCAATGGTCCCGCAAGGCTCGCTTCCATGAACATGATTCTCCACGGCATGGGCAAGGCAAATGGTCCTAGCCCAATCGATGTTCGAGATGCCTTGACTGCTGACCCTGGTAAGCGCTACTCAGTAATTCTCGCAAACCCTCCTTTCGGCACCAAGTCATCCAATACTTTCGTTGGTGCGGACGGCAAAGTTTCCAAGGGTGACCTGGAAATTGTCCGTGATGACTTCTGGGTAACAACCTCGAACAAACAGTTGAACTTCGTTCAGCACATCAAGACCATCATGAACATAAATGGGCGTGCGGCAGTGGTTCTCCCAGACAACGTCCTGTTTGAAGGTGGGGCAGGCGAGACAGTGCGCCAACGCCTTCTCAAGGAATTCGACCTCCACACAATACTCCGCCTACCAACGGGTATCTTCTATGCGGGTGGCGTTAAAGCGAACGTTCTATTCTTCGATAAAAAGCCAGCAGGTGACAAGCCTTGGACTCAGGAAACCTGGGTTTATGACTTCCGCACCAACATGCATTTCACGCAGAAGACCAAGAGCCTAAAGCGTGTGGACCTCGAAGACTTCGTCCAGGCATACCGTGCAGGCGAACGCAACCAGCGAGCCGAGTCTGAACGTTTCAAGCGCTTCACTTATGACGAAATCATCTCTCGTGACAAGACGAACCTAGACATCATCTGGTTGAAGGATGATTCGATTGTTGACGCAGCTGACCTTCCTGCTCCAGATGTAATCGCTGAGGAAATCATGGACAGTCTGCAGTCAGCACTGAATGAGATTCAAGCTGTGCTTGAGGCACTTCGAGGGGCAGAGGTCGCAGAGTGACCAGTTTCTACCGTGTGAGTCTGGGTAAGGCGGGGGTAAATGCAGCCCAGGCTAAATCTGAAGGTTGGGTTGGTACTGGCTGGATGGCTGATTTAGAGCTCACTGGTGAATTCCCAGAAGAATGGCGTGAATTCAATAAGAAGTACATTCCCATTGCTATGGAACATGACAAAATCCAGTCAAAAGTAGGTGCGGGACTAGCCTGCGGAATGACGTGGACCGTCGCCAAGGGAATCAAGGCTGGTGACGTAGTGCTTTCTACAACCAGCGACAACACGTATTTCCAGATTGGGCGTGTAACAGGTGACTATTATTTCGCCCGAGGTCAGGTTCAACCTCATCGACGCCCAGTTGACTGGTTTGACGAGCTAGTGCCGAAGTCGGAACTTAGTGAAGAACTTATCAAGTCAATTTCGGCTGGCACTGTTCAAGACTTCACAAAGTTTGCCGACGAACTTCAAAGGTTCACCCCTGAATCAGGCGGTATTCGTGTCACCGTTGACCAACAAGATGTCGAAAACCCCTTCACTTTTGTCATGGAGAAGTACCTTGAGGACTTCTTAGTCACGAATTGGCAGCACACCGAACTTGGAAAACACTATGAAATCTTCGAAGTTGACGGTGACAAGGTAGGTCAGCAGTACCCTTCCGATACTGGACCCATCGACATCCTCGCCATCAGCAAGGACAAGAAAACCATACTTGTCGTCGAATTGAAACGTGGCAAGGTCAGCGACGTCGTGGTTGGGCAAATTCAGCGATACATGGGGTTCGTCAAAGACGAACTGTGTGAACCAGGGCAATCCGTCAAGGGAATCATCATCGGTTTAGACGATGACAAGCGAATCCAACGTGCGCTGTCAGTTACCCAAAACATCGAGTTCTACAAGTACGAAGTTAACTTTAAACTTCACAAGGGTTAGTAGCGAATGGACTGGATTTCTTTTCTAGCTTCTGCCGCATTTGGAGGTCTTGCGGTTGGGTTGCTGCAATTCTTCACCGAGTCACGCTCAATCAGGCTTCGATTGAAATGGGAGGTTCGCCACAGACTTTACATAGAAGCGTTTGACGCTATGTCAAAGTATCAAGCTCAAATGGAGATTGGTGCTCAAATTAGGTTTGATGCAGGCTCCTCTGCGGATTCTAGGACCCAAATGTCCCTCAATAACCTTGTGGATGAAATCGACTTTCGCAGACTTAGAAACGAAATCCGCAGTCTTGGGTCAGCCAGGGTTTCGAAGGAGTTCATCGCTTATGAAAGTGAGGCAGGTTTCTTTTGGACTCAGATAAAACAGTTCGATTCCGCAAGAATCCTCCCAGATGCCCTGGGACCATCACACTACTCGCAAACAAGTCAAGTACACCTTGGGAATGCAAATGGGTACCTCGAATCCTTTAGGGAAGCAATGCTCGTTGAGCTAAAAATTCGGACCAAGAGACTTAAAAAATAGTTCGACATGTATGGGTTCAGCTGTTAGCGAGGGGGCTTTTGTCTTTGTCCAAACAAGCCTCGGGTAGAATTGAGCTGTGTTACCCCCAAGCACCTGAAAATCTGCACAAACTGCATGCAAGTCGTGTGGTAAGTCGTGTGAGATGGAAAAGGCTGGGGAATAATCTCCAACAGACAGGCTTAGAAGCCCGTCATTACGGGGATTTGCCTTCGTAGCTCAGTGGATAGAGCAAGAGCCTTCTAATCTCTTGGTCGCAGGTTCGATTCCTGCCGGGGGCGCTTGAGTGATTTAGCGCCGGGGCTATTCAGATTTGCGCTTCTCGGCAAAATCGGCCTGAGCAAACCTTTCGTTGACTTCGTCCATGAAACGAGTCTCATAGAGGTTTCCTTGAGCTGTCAGGTTCTTAAAACCTTTTCCATTCCGCTTTGCTACAACTGGCTTTAGCGCGGTTGGCGGCATGTTGTCGTCGCTATCGATCGGGGTAACGCGGCTGCCTGCCGATTCGGCTTCGGCGGCAGCGATCAGTTGCGCCTCTCGGGGGCTAACCAGGATGCTTTTAGTTTTTTTCCTAAATCTCATTTGCGAGCTCCTTGCCAATTCGAATGCTAGCGATTTAGCTCCAATTTATAAAAATTTTCGTCCTAAAAGTTAGGCAAGCGGACCCTTGTGAAAATGCTCGAAGACCAAATTGGTTCGAGTCGACGCGACCGTTGCATTGTTCGATAGATTTTCGAGAACAAACTCTCGAACTGAGTCTGAATCTTTGACAGCGAGATGAACGATGAAATCTTCAGAGCCGCCTAGAAAGAAAACCTGGATGACCTCGGGCCGCTCCCGCATTTGCTGCATGAAGTCTGAAAGGTGAGCACGAGCTCCGGCTCTAAGGGTTACTGAGATTAAGACTTCGGTGCCTAATCCGAGTTTGGCAGGTTCGACAACTGCACTGAATCCCGATATCACTCCGCGGGTTACTAGTGATCGCACGCGGCTGATGCAAGTTGACTGGGCGATGCCCACAGCCGCAGCTAGATCGGCATTTGTAATCCTGGCGTTCTGCTGAAGAAGGCGAATTAGATCACCATCAATTTCGTCTAAGGGGGAGTCAAGCTGAAGATTCTTCGTTGCCATGGCGCATTTCCTTAGATTTAGTGAATTTATTAACTAAATTAGCCGATTTTCCGAAGTTACTGCAATGTTTACACGAATGTAATGAATTTACTGCACTCTTGAGGGAGATTCAGTTCAACCCAAGGAGCAAGAAATGCGCGTAGGTATCCCAACCGAGATTAAGAACAACGAGAACCGTGTTGCCATCACCCCGGCCGGAGTTCATGAACTCGTCCGTCGCGGCCACGAGGTCTTCATTCAGCAGGGCGCAGGCCTAGGCTCAGGGTTCACAGACGAGGCATACGTTGCCGAAGGTGCAAAGATCCTCGCGACTGCCGAAGAAGTTTGGGCCAAGGGTGACCTGTTGCTTAAGGTCAAGGAGCCGATTGCCGCCGAGTATCCACTGCTTCGCAAAGACCAGGTCTTGTTCACCTATTTGCACCTCGCAGCTTCGCGCCCATGCACCGATGCTCTAGTCAACGCCGGAACCACTGCGATTGCCTATGAAACAGTTCAGCTGCCAAACCGTGCTCTTCCACTTCTTCAGCCAATGTCAGAAGTTGCCGGTCGACTATCAGCGCAAATTGGTGCTTACCAACTCATGTCTAACGAAGGTGGACCTGGTGTGCTGATGGGTGGAGTTCCGGGCGCACCAAAGGCAAAGGTGGTCGTGATCGGTGGCGGCGTAGCCGGCGAACACGCTGCTACCATGGCCCACGGTATGCAGGCCGATGTGACCGTTATTGACATTTCGCTTCCTAAGCTTCGCGAACTTGACGCCCGCTTTGCTGGTGCCGTAAAGACTCGCGTCTCAACCGCATACGAGATTGCCGAACAGCTCAAGGATGCCGACCTTGTCATTGGTTCTGTGCTAATCCCTGGTGAGAAGGCTCCAAAGCTAGTAACCGATGCGATGGTCGCCAACATGAAGCCTGGATCGGTGCTCGTTGACATCGCCATCGACCAGGGCGGTTGCTTCGAGAACTCGAAGCCAACCACGCACGACAACCCGACCTATAAGGTGCACAACAGCACCTACTACTGTGTCGCAAACATGCCGGGCGCAGTGCCTGCAACCTCAACCCGAGCGCTAACCAACGCGACACTGCCTTATGTGATTGCTCTGGCCGAGAAGGGTTGGAAGGCTGCGCTTCAGGCAGATGGCTCGCTAGCGCTTGGCTTGAACACTCACCAAGGTTTTGTGACCTACGCCGGCGTACACCACGCCTTCGCAGACGTTCCGTTCAAGCCGCTTGCTGAGGTTCTCGCCTAAGCAGGTTGCTGCTGGGTGATGCAGTGAATGCCTCCACCTCGAGCGAAGAGTGGCCTGGCGTCGACTAGCACGATTTCTCTGTCGGGGTAGGCCTGCTGCAAGGTTGCCACTGCACGCCCATCATTTGGGTCGTCAAAACCGCAAAGCACGACACCGCCGTTGACCACGTAGTGGTTGATATAGCTGTAGTCGACGAATCCTTCATCATCACGAAGCGTTTGAGGGGCTGCGACGGGAATCAATTCGAAGTCACCGGCCTCCTCTAACGTGCGTCGAACCTCTTGGCTAACCTGAAAGTCAGGGTGCTCGGGATTTTCCTGGTTGTGAAACAAGATCTTGTTCTCGCCGGCGAAGCAGGCGACGATGTCGACGTGACCCCTAGTGCCAAATTCGTCATAGTCTCGGGTTAGGCCCCGACGCAACCAGATTGCCTCGGTGGTGCCCAACTGGCGGTGGATCTCGGCTTCAACCTCTTCCTTCGACCAGGTAGCATTTCGACCTTCGCCTAGTTGGACTGTCTCGGTGAGCAGGACCTTTCCGGCACCATTGACGTGCAAGCCGCCGCCCTCGTTGATTAGTGACGAGTGATGGGTCTCAACCTCGATCTGGTTGTCGATAAATTCGGCCACCTTTGAGTCTTTGTCCCAGTTCGCCCAGCTCTGGGCACCCCAGCCGTTGAAAACCCAATTGACTCCAGCCAATTTGCCCTCGGTGTCTTTGACAAAAGTCGGGCCGATGTCGCGCATCCATGCGTCATTTAGTTCTGCTGGGATTAGTTCTACGCCAGGGTCGAGGAACGCTCGGGCAATTTCAAGGTCTTCTGCCTCGCAGAGCATCGAAACAGGTTCGAATCGAACCACGGCATTGGCCGCCGCCGCCCAGGTCTGCCTGGCCTCCATGGCCTCTTCGATGGTTTCACCCAGGGTGTAGCCGCTTGAAGGCCAAGCCATCCAGGTTCTTGCGTGAGCCTGCCATTCGGCCGGCATGAACCAGCCGCTCATTAGTAGCTAACTCCGGCGATTCCGCCCTCGACACCCTCGCCTGAAGCGGCTCGCGGGTTGACCACAGCCTCGGTCAGCATGTCATAGGTGTCAGGTCGGCGAGTTGCCAAGAATGGAAACAGGTCAAGCCAATCGCGTCTCTGGTCCAGGTCAAGCTCGGCAACCAACACCTCGTCGCCCTCGCGGTCGGCACTGGCAAGAATTCGGCCGTAAGGGTCGCTGATGAAGCTGCTTCCATAGAAATTCAGCGAACCTTCGTTTCCATAGCGATTTGGCACGACCATGAAGGTTCCGTTGGCGATTCCGTTGCCTACGATTACCTGGCGCCAAAGTGGTGCGGTGTCAAAATCTGGGTGATCTGGTTCCGAACCGATTGCGGTCGGATAAGCCAATATCTCGGCACCACGGAGGCTATAGTTTCGGGTGACTTCGGGGAACCATTCATCCCAGCAGGTTGGAAGGCCGATTGATGCCTGCACCGATTCAAAGTCAAGCTCGTATACGGGATACGGTTCGCCATCTGCCGGACCGGGTGCGAAGTATTCGTCCTCGTAGTAGCCGGCAGTGACCGGGATGTGGAGCTTTGGTGTGCGAGCGACGATTTCGCCGGTTGGTGCGACGATGATCGCGCAGTTCAAGCCGCGGCCGTCTGGGCGATTCTCGTGTTCATAAAGCGAGATGTGCACGTATACGTTGTTTTCGGCAGCCGCCTTAGCCGCGAGCAAATGGGTTGGGCCGCCGTCTAGTGTTTCGGCTAAGGCATTAGGGGTTCCGGTCGGGCGAGTGTCTGCCATGTAGCGGCTCAGAGTGAGTTCGGGTAAGAAGACAATTTCGGCGCCGTTTACGGCGGCCAGTCGAATTCCCTCGAGCAGCACAGCTTCGTGTTCGGCAGCATCGGCATGCCATTTGGTTTGCACGAGGGCAACCTTGAGGGGTTTCCGTTCTGATGGCTTCACTCGCGACAGCGACTTGGGTGCAGCCGCGACAGTTAGCTTGAAGGTCATTTGTTCTCCATTGAATCTAGAATTCGGGTCAATAGTTCGAGATTGGTTTCAGGGTTGACGATTGCAAATCGAGTGTTCGGCTCACCCCGGTGCGAACTAGGCACTACGAAGGCGATGCCGTCCTGAAGAAGTTTTTCCGACCACGAGTTGTAGTCATCGATGCCCCAGCCCTCTCTGGTGAAGACGACCACCGAAAGTTCTGGTTCGCGAACCAGATTGAAGCCGGGGCGACGCTTGATTTCATCGGCAATCCTCCGCGCCAATTCGATGTTGTGGGTGACCGCTTCTCGGTATGCTCGCACGCCGTGGGTTGCCAGCGAGAACCACAGCGGCAATCCTCGTGGTCGACGGGTTAGGTTGTAGGCGTAATCGCTGGGGTTCCAATCGCCTGACTCGGTGAGGGTTTCGAGATATTCACCGTGCTGAGTGTGAGCCTTTCGGCCATCCTCAGGGTCACGGTAAATCAGGGCACAGGCATCAAACGGGGCGAACAACCATTTGTGTGGGTCGACAATGAAGCTGTCGGCGCGATGAAGCCCGGCAAATAGTGGCTTTGAGGTCTCTGACAGGATGCCGGCCAATCCATAGGCGCCATCGATGTGAAACCAGATTCCGTTGTCATGGGCAATTTTGCCGATTTCGTCTAGGCGGTCAACGATTCCGAAATTCGTTGTTCCTCCGGTTGCCACGATGGCGAAGACGCCGTCGCCGGCCGCATCAAGAGCTGCCTGCACCGACGAGCCTCGAAGCCTTCCGTCATCGCCCACCTCGGCTTTGATGATTTCGACATCCATGACTGTTGCTGCAGCCTTCAAAGAAGAGTGCGCTTCGGCGCTGCAGATAAATTTCCAGGTTTCCGGTCTAGGCTGACCGGCCTGCTTGCGAGCCTCACTGGCGCGGTGTCGTGCGGCGACCAGTGCGCTCAAGTTGCCAAGGGTTCCACCTTGAACGAAGACGCCACCGGCAGTTTCTGGAAGCCCCGCCTCTTTGGCTAGCCAGTTGAGGACCTCGTTCTCGGCATAAACCGCTCCGGCGCCCTCCATCCAAGAGCCGCCATAAATCGCAGATGCCGAAACCACAAGATCAAAGAGTTTTGCCGCCTCGGTTGGAGCGCAGGGGATAAACGACAGGTAGCCGGGGTGATCGGTCGAGATGGTTGCCGGGGCCAGCACGGTCTCGAAAAGCTTCAAGGATTTCAGGCCACCGAGGCCTTCCTCGGTCACGGTCGGGCCGGCATGTTCGCTCAGAAACTCGAAGGATTGCGGCGCATCCAGGGGAGCTGGGTCATATTCCAGTCGTTTGCGGGCGTAGTCAAAGATGCCCTCTCTGAGGGCCACAGTCGCGTCGTTGGGCTTGTGCACAAGACGAGTCTATTTGTGTTTTTTGATCCGAATTATCGAAACGGTGAACCCGATGATAGACAAGGCGAAGAAGGCCCAACTGCCGAGTTGACGTTGCTGTTCAATCGCCGCGCAACTAGTCCAATCGTTGAGTTGCTCAACCGTGCACAGGTCAGAGTTGAAGAAGCCGAGGGTTGAGGCAAAAATTCCAACGAAGCTGACCGTGGCCAGCATCGCCATGGAATTATTTCTCATTATTCGACCTCAGATAGGTCGCCGATTTCCTCACCCTGCTTGGCAATTTCTGCACGGATTTCATCCATGTCTAGGCCTTTCACGGCGGCGATAAGTTCTTCAAGGCCCGCACCCGGAAGCGCTCCAGCACGGTTGTAGAGCAAGATTCCGTCGCGGAACACCATGAGGGTCGGAATCGAACTGATTCCCGCTTCACCGGCGAGCTGCTTTTCGGCTTCGGTGTCCACCTTGCCAAAGATGATGTCGGGGTGCTTGGTCGAGGCCTCTTCGAAAATCGGAGCAAACTGACGGCAAGGGCCGCACCATTCCGCCCAAAAGTCGACGATTACCATTCCGTCGGTTACGACGGTGTCGCCGAAATTCGCAGCGCCTAGTTCGATGGTTGCCATGAGTTAGTTCTCCTTGAAATCTGGGCAATGACGATGCCTGCAATAACTAACAAACCGCCAAGGGTTTGTAATCCATCAATTTTCTCACCGAGCCAAAGGTAGGCAAATAGAAACCCGAAAATAGTCTCGGTGGTAGAGAAAATGCCAACCCCGGTCGCACTCAGGTGCGGAAGCGCGGCATAGGTCAGGAATAACGGCACAAAGGACCCCATGACCCCCAGCCAGGCAAACAGCATCCAAGCTGGGATAACTGTTCCGGCTAGATTGCCACCGAGATCTACCGTGGTGGTGAATCTCGTGAAATCGAAGGTCCAAAAGTGGCTCAATCCGACCCACATCAGCGCTGACACGGCCATCGAGTAGAACAGGGTTGAAAATGCGTCTCTCGTGTGGTGAACGTGTTCGCCGATCAGATAGTAGGTGGCGGTTGCGAATGCGGCAATCGCGCCAAAGAGCACGCCGACACCGTTTAGCCCCGATTCCCAAACGTGCGAAACCACGACCAGGCCCGATAGAACTAGTGCCACACCCAACCAAAGACGTGATGAAACCCTGGTCTTATAGATAAAAATGCTGGCAATCGGCACCAAAATAATGGCCGTGTATTGAATCAACAAAGCTACGCCGACTGGCAAATTTGCCACCGCATTGGCATAGGACCACTGCATGAGACCAACGCCAGCCGTGCCAAGCAACACCAGCCACTTCCATTCACCCTTGGCTAGTTTGAATGCGCTTCGGTTTCTGAAGAAGACGAAAACGCCAGCGATCAAACAGGCCGACAGTGATCTGAAAAGTGTGATTTGTTCGGCAGTCACCCCGGTTGCCATCACAGTTTTTGCGGTGCTGCCATTGAGCCCAAATAGAAATGTCGCTAAGAGAATCATGGCGGCACCTAGCACCGGACGCTTTTGCTTCATTTGGTTCTCTAAAGTCCGGTTCCGTGCACGGCAAATTCATCGATTGCGCTAAGTTCTGCGGCCGAGAGCTTCGGCGATGCGATGGCGGCATAGTTCTGCTCGAGCTGTTGCACACTGCTCGCTCCAATCAGGGCCGAGGTGACGGTTGGTTGACGCAAGACCCAGGAGAGGGCCAGTTGGGCCAGGCTCTGCCCGCGAGCCTCGGCAATGCGGTTCAGCCCCTTAGCGCGCTCTAGATAGGTCGAGTCGATTTGCGATGACTTCAAGAAGTGATTCTTGGCAGCTCGGGAACCCTTAGGGGTCGAACCGCTTAGGTATCTGTCGGTCAGGAGCCCCTGAGCAAGGGGTGAGAAGACGATCGAGCCCACACCCTCAGCGCCAAGAGTGTCTAGAAGCGAATTCTCTGGTGATCGGTCAAACATCGAATAACGCGGCTGGTGAATCAAGAGCGGAACCCCCATACTGGCCAGGATTCGCTTAGCCTCTCTGGTTTGGTGTGAGTCATAAGACGAGATGCCGGCATAGAGCGCCTTGCCAGAGTGAACCGCGGTGGCCAGCGCACCCATGGTCTCCTCTAGTGGGGTGTTTGGGTCGAAGCGATGGCTATAGAAAATGTCGACATTGTCGAGTTGCATTCGTTTCAGGCTTTGATCGAGTGAGGCCAGCAGGTACTTCCTCGAACCCCACTCACCATAGGGCCCAGGCCACATGTCATAGCCGGCCTTAGTCGAAATGATTAATTCATCGCGATAGCGAACAAAATCGCGTTTGAAATGAACACCAAAGTTTTCCTCTGCGCTGCCGGCAGGAGGGCCATAGTTATTGGCGAGATCAAAGTGAGTGATGCCAAGGTCAAAAGCGCGGCGCAAAATCGCCCTCTGTGTGCGCATTGAGTCACCAGAGCCAAAGTTGTGCCAGAGGCCAAGAGAAATCTCTGGCAACAGCAAGCCGCTTTTACCAGTGCGGCGATATTTCATGGACTCGTATCGGGTGGCGACTGCCTCATAGGTCATGATTCCAGCCTAGGCTAGTGACATGACAACTTTCGTTCTAGCCGGTGGCTGTTTCTGGTGCCTAGATAGCTCATACATGCAGTTCAAGGGAGTGACCGACGTAGAGGTCGGTTACATGGGTGGGCACGTCGCCAACCCGGGTTACGAAGCCGTGTGCGACGGAAACACCGGTCACGCCGAGGTTGCCCGCGTGCACTTCGATGAGGCTGTAATCCCTGCGGAGGTAATCCTCGACATCTTCTTCACCCTGCACGACCCGCGTCAGCTCAATCGCCAGGGCAACGACGTCGGCACACAATATCGCGGGGCGATGTTCTATGCAGACGAAAACCAGCGCGAGCTGTTCCAGGCCGCCCTTGAACGAGCCAAGCACCACTGGGATGGCGAATTGGTGACCGAAATTGTGCCGGCAGAGACTTTCTGGATGGGCGAGGAGTATCACCAGGACTTCTTCGCTAAGAACCCAAATCAGGGCTATTGCAACGCTGTAGTCTCACCAAAGATGGCAAAAGTTCGTCAGGCATTCAGCAGTTACGTCAAATAAGCAAGCGTTTTATCCACACGGATAGCGAATGCGGCCGTAATCCACAGATTTTCAATCGGTACGGCGCTCGCCGCGTTTGATTCGCCACACTCGTTGCAACACCCACCGAAGAATCGGTCGGTGCAATCGAGAAAGGCTTCAAATGTCTGAAAACATCGTCGTGACCGGTTTGGTTGCGACCACCCCTCGCCACCTGGTTACCCAGGATGGCCTGCCAATAACCTCGTTCCGCCTTGCCTCATCACAGCGAAGATTCGATAGAAGCCAGAACCGATGGATCGATGGCGAAACAAACTGGTTTACCGTCACAGGTTTCAGGAACCTCGCGATTAACTCTTCGAGTTCGGTTTCAAAGGGTGATCGAATCATGGTCAGCGGCAAACTGCGAGTTCGCGACTGGGATAACGGCGAACGTGCAGGCACAAGTGTTGAAATCGAGGCCGATGCGATTGGTCATGATCTCAGCTGGGGAACCGCCCAGTTCACGAGAACAGTCCTAGTTCGTGAATCCGAGGAGGCGGGTCAAACCTCCGGCCAATTCGAAGCCTCTGTGGATAACTCTGGCGACGAAGCGATGGCCGAGCCAGAGTTGGTGGGCACCAAGAAAAAGTAGCCGACCACAAAAGCCGCCGGGCCAGGTGCGCCCCCTCAATCCTGGCCCGGCCTATCAGGCTAAACTTGAGGTAAATCTACCGAAAGTGACTAATTTTTCATGGCTGAATTCATCTATCAGATGATCAAGGCGCGCAAGGCGCATGGTGACAAAGTAATCCTCGATGATGTGACCCTGGCCTTCTATCCAGGCGCGAAGATCGGTGTTGTCGGGCCAAACGGTGCCGGTAAGTCAACCGTTCTAAAGATCATGGCAGGCATGGACACACCAAGCAACGGTGAAGCTCGACTCAGCCCTGAGCACACCGTGGGAATCTTGTTGCAGGAGCCACCGCTAGACGAATCGCTGACCGTTCTCGGCAACGTTGAGCTGGCCGTCAAGGACACCAAGGCGATGCTAGATCGTTTCAACCAGATCTCTGCAGAAATGGCCGAACCTGACGCCGACTTCGACAAGCTGCTCGAAGAAATGGGAACCCTGCAAGAGCGCATCGACCACCTGGATGCTTGGGATCTCGACTCGCAACTCGAGCAGGCCATGGACGCGCTTCGTTGCCCACCGGGTGACACGTTGGTAACCAACCTCTCGGGTGGTGAGCGTCGCCGTGTGGCGCTCTGCAAGCTATTGCTTGAGAAGCCTGACTTGCTCTTGCTAGATGAGCCGACTAACCACCTTGACGCCGAATCCGTTCTGTGGCTTGAGCAGCACCTAGCCAAGTATCCTGGCGCCGTTCTAGCTGTCACACACGACCGTTACTTCCTCGACAACGTCGCCGAGTGGATTCTCGAGCTTGACCGTGGTCGCGCGTACCCTTATGAGGGCAACTACTCGACCTACCTAGAGAAGAAGCGCGAACGCCTTGAGGTGCAGGGCAAAAAGGACGCCAAGCTAGCCAAGCGTCTGAGCGAAGAACTCGATTGGGTTCGCTCAAGCCCGAAGGCGCGTCAAACCAAGTCGAAGGCTCGTCTGGCGAAATATGAAGAAATGGCAGCCGAGGCAGACCGCACCAGAAAGCTCGACTTCGAAGAAATTCAGATTCCGATGGGTCCACGCCTTGGCGACATTGTTATCGAGGCAAAGAACCTGCAGAAGGGCTTCGATGGCCGTTCGTTGATCAATGGTTTGAGCTTCAGTCTGCCGCGCAACGGCATCGTCGGAGTGATCGGACCTAACGGTGTCGGTAAGTCGACTCTGTTCAAGACCATCGTCGGCCTAGAGAAGCTCGACGGCGGTGACCTGAAGGTCGGTGAGACCGTCAAGATCTCATACGTAGACCAGTCACGCGGCGGCATCGACCCGGCAAAGACCCTGTGGGAGGTCGTCTCTGGCGGCCTCGACTACATTCAGGTCGGAAACCAAGAGATGCCATCTCGAGCCTATGTTGCGGCATTCGGCTTCAAGGGTCCAGACCAGCAGAAGCCTGCCGGTGTTCTATCTGGTGGTGAGCGCAACCGTCTTAATCTGGCCTTGACTCTAAAGGAAGGCGGAAACCTCTTGCTTCTCGATGAGCCAACAAACGACCTTGACGTCGAAACGCTAGGCAGCCTCGAAAATGCTTTGCTCGAGTTCCCTGGTTGTGCCGTGGTCATCACACACGACCGTTGGTTCCTCGACCGAGTCGCGTCACACATCCTGGCCTACGAAGGCACCGATGAGAACCCAGACCAGTGGTACTGGTTTGAGGGCAACTTTGAGGCCTACGAAGAGAACAAGGTCGCACGACTCGGCCCGGACGCGGCCAAGCCTCACCGTTCGACCTATCGCCGCCTAACCCGCGACTAATCGTTAGATCAGGCTAAAGAAAAGACCCCGAATTTATCGGGGTCTTTACTTTATTGTTGACTAGTTAGCCAACCAGCGCCTGAATGGCGGCTTCGAACACTTCGTGGTGGCGGTCAACGTCTTCTTTGGTTGTCGTTGGGCACATCAATGCCATGTTGTGGAACGGCGTTAGCAAAACCCCTCGGTTGGCTAGATAGAGATGCAAGAAGTCCTCCAATTCGCCGTCTGCCGATTCGAAGGCTGCTGTACCCGTGATTGGGTATGGTCGTGCAAAGCGATATTCGGCACGTGCTCCGAGCTGATTGATTGACCAAGGCAAGTCATATTCGTCGAACAGGTTGTTTACGCCGTCGGTGAAATAGGTGGCCAAGTCGATCATCTTCTCGAACGCATCCTCGGTGAGCACACTCTCAAGCGTTGCCCGCATCGCTGCGACCTGAAGAGGGTTACCGGCAAGGGTTCCACCCACGCCACCCATGTCGACAAGGTCTAGATCTGTGCGCTCTAGGACTTTTGCCGCAAAGCTCTCGCTCAAACCGTAGGTTCCAGTAGGAATTCCTCCGGCAATTGCCTTGCCAATCACAAACAGGTCGGGTTCAAGGCCATCTCGCTTGGTCATTCCACCGTAGCCGGCAGAAAAGGTGTGGGTTTCATCGATGATTAGCAGCGTGTCATATTTTCGAGTTAGCTCTCGAACTCCGGCGAGATAGCTAGGCTCAGGAAGAACAATTCCGATGTTGGTCATCGCTGGTTCCATCAATACAGCAGCAACGTCTCCGTTTTTTAGTTGGCGTTCTAACCCGACGAGGTCGTTGAATTCGGCGACTCGCGAAGTCTCGGTGACATCAACCGGTGACCCGACGTTTCCCGGGCGACTCATTCCCTCGCCATCCGGGCCAACGACGATTAGCGCCTCATCCACTGAGCCGTGATAGCAGTAGGAATTGAAGAGAATCTTTGGTTTGCCGGTTATTGCACGAACAAGGCGAATGGCCCAGCGGTTAGCATCGGTGGCTGTCAGCGAGAAACTCCACTTGGCCATTCCAAAGCGTTCGCTCAGATTTTTGGCAACCCATTCGGCATCCTCGGTTGGCAGCATGGTGGTCAGGCCACCAAGGTCTTTGACCCGTTTGGTGATGGCGTCGACGACGGCCGGCGCCGAGTGCCCCGCCATGGCGCCGGTGTCACCAAGTGCAAAGTCGATGTATTCGTTGCCATCGATGTCCCAGATGCGATTGCCCACCGCTCGATCGAAATAGACCGGGAATCCGCCAGCCTTCTTATTCATCCAGGTCATCGGCACGCGACCAAACAGGTGGTCGGCCTTCTCATAGGCTGCCTTGGATTTTGGGTTTCGAGTGGCGAACGTGGCCAACTCGATTTGGTTCAACTGGGCGAGACGGTTGCGGTCAATCATGGTTTTAGTCTCCCACTTCGGGCACTCGAATCATGCCTTCTTGGGCTACCGTGGCGAGCAAATTTCCGTCGCGGCTGAAGATCTTGCCAAGCGATAAACCTCGGCCACCCTGGGCACTCGGTGACTCCTGCACATAAAGCATCCATTCGTCTGCGCGCCCGTCGCGGTGAAACCACATCGCGTGATCGAGGCTTGCCTGTTTCAGCCCCGGATGAGTCCAGGCGATGCCGTGGCGACGATAGGTGCTTTCCAGAATTGAATAGTCACTCGCATAGGCGATCGCGGCCCGGTGCAGGCTGGCATCGTTAGGCAGTTCGCCGATGGACTTTAGCCAGACCGCCTGGTGGGCAACATGCTCACCGTCGACCCTAAAGTAAATCGGAGAGGTCACATAGCGCATGTCAAAGGGGCGGGCCTTTGCCCAGTATTGAGCCACGGGATGAGAACTCTCACCAATCAACTCGGCAGCCGAGGGGAGAGTCTCAGGTGCTGGAATGTTCTCGGGAAAGTTGTCTTGGTGGTCTAGACCGGGGTCACGAGTCTGAAAAGAAGCAATCATTGAGAATATCGCTTCGCCTGATTGAAAAGCCTGCACACGGCGGGTGCTGAATGATCGACCGTCGCGAAGTCGATCGACCGAGAAAGTTATCGGAAGATTTATGTCGCCGGGGCGAAGAAAGTATCCGTGCAGCGAGTGTGCCGGTCTTTCGTCGGCAATCGTGCGTTGCGCGGCGACTAGGCACTGTGCAAGCACCTGCCCGCCAAAGACGCGGCCGTGAGGCATCCACTGCGATGGGCCTGTAAAAATGTCTTCGGTGGTGCGTGCGCCACCGGCATCCTTGAGATCTAGTGCATTTAGAAGCTCAGAAAGAGGATCCATTGGAATTTGCGCGTTCACGACTCCACCCGTTCTGTTCGGCAAGAATGCCGCACACAGGTTAGTTTAGAAGGTGAGATGAACGATTCCTTCACCCTTGCAGATGCCGAAACGGTTACCGACCTAAAGGCTTTCCTTCAACGCGCCAAGCGACTTGACCCTGAGGGTCTTGTGCGCCTTCGCGCCTTTGGTCCCGTGCTAGCGGCTTACGTCGCCCCAATTTTTTCGGGAAACCTGATGGACTCTGGGCCAACCATCCTGGGTCTGCGCACCTGCGAACTTCGCGAACCGGCAGAGGTCGATGGCGTGGTTCCGATTTCTGCAGTGCTTGAACGACTGGCGAAGGTAATCAATGAGGATTTCATCGACCTAACCGTGCCAATGCCAATTTCTCAGAGAGCGGTTTGGGCCGGCATTTCGCCTCCGCGTCAGGGCTGGAGTCAGGTCGGGACGATTAACGAGGCTCGGCTGACCCAAATTGCTCGAGATGGAATCGCCGAGGTCGCAGGAAGCCTGCCTGAATCGGTCGGTGGGCCGATTGCGGCACGAATCCGAGGTGAGATCTGGGGCCGGGGCATCGATCTAGAGACGCGCGTTCCTACCGGGGCGGCCTTCGTGGCCGCGGGTCTCGGATTTTTGACCGAAGACGAAGAAGTCGGGCTGTTCCAGGCGGAAGGCTGGGTGCGACTTAGTAGTCAACACGGCCACGTTCTGGCCAAGGCGTCAACCAAGTTCTAGCTATTTAGTCTTCGAAGCTGTTGAGCATCGCGGTCGCTGCGCGTTCTAAATAACCCCAGAGTTCGGCTTCGAGCAGGGGAGCGAGTTCGAGCGAATCCACTGCCGCCCTCATGTGAAGCAACCATCGCTCTCTTGCATCGGGGTTGATCTTGTATGGCATGTGTCTCATTCTTAAACGCGGGTGCCCGCGAAGTTCTTGGTAGGTGCTAGGTCCACCCCAGTATTGCTCGAGAAAGAGTTGCAGACGCTCGGCGGCAGGCCCTAAATCCTCCTCCGGATACATCGCCTTCAACACTTCGTCGCCGGCGACACCTTCGTAAAACTTGGCGGCCAGTTTGGCAAATGTTTCTTTGCCGCCAATCAATTCATAGAAGTTTCCACCTACCGGATGGCCGTTGGCTGTCTTGATGCGAACCGGTTCGACCTTTGCTGCATCTTCGAAACCGTTGGCCACTAGGCGACCGCCTTGCCAGAAATCTCGACATGGATTGGTGTCTTGGCTGACGCGAGCGCAATGCCGGCAGCATCAAGTTCAATCTTGATGCGGCTGCGAAGTTCTCGCGCCACCTCATCGGCATGACTTGGGCCGACCTGCTGAACCAGTCTCAAGACGACTTGCTCACCGGATA
>Ga0213920_1000721_pt1 | contig 22153 bp, 23 predicted proteins | sample McNCre1117MG_FD_161054 | JGI IMG/M metagenome (GOLD analysis project Ga0213920, IMG submission 161054) | Freshwater microbial communities from McNutts Creek, Athens, Georgia, United States - 11-17 MG | ecosystem: Environmental > Aquatic > Freshwater > Creek | place: USA: Georgia | collected...
TTAGTGAACCCATGTCTAATCTAGTACATTTAATTTGATGTATCTGATGTTAAGGGTGATTGCTTCATCATATCTCAACACAAAATAATCACCATCTATCGGATAGAATCTATCTTCAATTAACTCTCCATTATCCCGAGATTTATCTTTATCAAGTGTTCTTCTCATGGTGTTAGAGAGAATTAGTCGGTCTAATTTGCCGTTCTCATCAAGATAATATTCGTCTAGTTGACCCGTATATAAATATGGTGAGCCTGCCACATCTACTATTGCACTTACTGCAACTAAATCTGGTTTTTCATCTTTATCAAAATCTGCCCCAGATAGCAGGTAGTACCACGGAGCTTTGTGAAATCTAAATATCCAACTCAATTTGGACTCAAATTTATCAACCCTCAGTCCAGATATGATTAATCTTATTATTGGTGGAAGTGTGTAACAAGTTGCATAGAGACTTAAAAAATAAAATGCTAATAACTCTGTTTTGTCTTTTATAAAAGAAATAGCTATTGATGTTTTATTTGGATCTGCTGATATGAGATATAGCAAATTCTCTATCTGAAATGTGTAACCTAAACAGGTTAGTGAAATTGCTAACCAAATAGTATGCAATGCTATAGCCCAAGTGATACCCTCGGTAAAAACAAGGCCAAAGGGCGAGTAATCTAGGGACTGCCGTTCAACAATTTTAAATCTTGATCTAATTATGAAGCCAGGCATTAATAGCAGCAGAATAACTAATGCTGGTAATGCGATATTCATTTCGAGCTTGTTGCTTTAGGTACTGTAACTGGGGTTACTCTGATGGTAATACCATCTCGTCTTTTGAGCTCGATAACTACCGGTTGACTTTGGCCTTTACCCGCATCATCTGCTATTAGAAATCTTGTGAGCTCAACTCTACCTTTGAGGTCAGCTTGAAGTTCTTTTGCTAAATTGCTTTTTAGAGCTTTCATGCCTATTTTTATACCACAGGTTAATGTAAACAAAAATGTCGGGTTTCCCGACATTCAATGTAAGACCGCCTGTAGATAAATTTTGAGATCCAAAGGTCTCCACTAGACTCCAAGTTCGAGTCTGTAAAAAGGACATCGAATACGATACACGGCATATTCTTGAATTAAAAAACCCTTATAAATCAACAGCGTGCCTGCAAAGCCGTGTACCCCAGTTCGATTCTGGGTTCCGCCTCCACTAAATTATTGATTTTTAATGAAAATTCACCAGATGATGAATTTGGTGATTAATCACGCTTACTCATGGTGTCATTGGTGACGCATGGCGACTTATGGCATCGAATGGAAGATGTCGGGAAACCCGACATTTATGCATAAAATGTATAAATGAATTTATCTAATCGATTTGCCTATAAAGCTAAAGTTAACCAATTTATACAATCCTCTGATGAAGAGGTTTTAGGTGGTTTAACTGATCAGCATAGGCATCGGCAATTAGAGCAACAGCAGATTAATGCTTGGCGTTATCAAATTAAGGAATTAAAGAGAGTATTAATTAATTTCCCTGATGCAACACTATTGTTGGAATTTGAAATACCGAGAATTGGAAAAAGAGTTGATGCCATCCTTATTCTCAATGGATCTATTCTTGTTTTGGAATATAAAGTCGGAGCTAAGTCTTACGATGCTTCATCAATTGATCAAGCCTGTGATTACGCGCTTGATTTAAAAAACTTCCACAAAGCAAGCCATCAATTAAATATTGTTCCGATCTTAATTGCTACTGAGGCGCCTAATAAAAATTCAGTTGTTGAGTTAGGTTTGGATGGAATAGCTAAACCAATATTGGCAAATTCTGAAAATTTATTAAATGTACTTAATTTGGTTTCTAACTCATTACCAAAAAGCATTACAGATGCCGATCTTTGGGTCAGCTCTACTTATCATCCAACACCTACGATTGTAGAAGCTGCGCAAGCCTTATATAAGGGCCACAAGGTTGAGGAGATATCAAGATCTGATGCTGGCGCAATAAATTTAACTAAGACTTGTAGCCATGTATCAAAAATTATTGATGATGCAAAAGCTAATAAAAAGAAAGCGATCTGCTTAATTACGGGGGCTCCTGGTGCAGGTAAGAGCTTGGCTGGTTTAAATATTGCCACTGAACGTATGCGTTACTTGGAAAATGAACATGCAGTATTTCTTTCGGGTAATGGGCCATTGGTAGATGTTTTAAGAGAAGCTTTAGTGCTCGATCAATTAGCTGAAAATGAATTTTTACCTAAAGATCAGAAGGTGAAAAGAAAAATAGCCGAACAAAAAGCCGCTGCATTTATACAAAACATACATCATTTTCGTGATGACAATTTAGCATCTAGTGAGCCACCAGTTGAGAAGGTGGTGATATTTGATGAGGCCCAACGAGCCTGGAATAAAGATCAAGCTTCTTCATTCATGAAGCGCAAGAGAGGGCAAGATGATTTTGCTATGTCTGAGCCAGATTTCTTGCTATCTGTAATGAACCGACACCAAGATTGGTGTGTTGTTGTATGTCTAATTGGTGGTGGGCAAGAGATTAATACTGGGGAAGCAGGTATTGCTGAGTGGATTACTGCCTTAAAAGAAAACTATAAAGACTGGGATATCCATTTTTCAAATGAGATATTTAAATCTGACTATGCTTTAAGTCAGGAATGGTTGGAAGATCAAGGGGCATTAAATCTATATCCTGAAAATGATCTTCATTTGGCTGTTTCTCTTCGTTCATTTAGGGCTGAAAAATTATCTGAGTTTATTGGGGCTCTAATTTCTGGGGAGAGTTCTAAAGCGAAAGAAATTAAACAACATTTAATAAGCTATCCAATATATGTGACGCGTGACTTAGAAAAAGCTAAAAATACTCTCAAAAGTTGGGCTAGAGGTAGCGAGAGAATTGGTTTGGTTGCGTCTTCTAACGCTATAAAACTTAAGCCTGAGGGAATTTATGTCAAAGGGCAAATTGATCCGACTCAATGGTTTTTAAAAGCAAAGAGTGACATAAGATCTTCTTATTACCTTGAAGATGTAGCCACTGAGTTTGACGTTCAGGGCTTGGAAATAGATTGGGTGGGTGTTTGCTGGGATGCCAACTTTAGGGTTGAAGACGGTAAATGGAATGCCTATAACTTCTCGGGATCTAAATGGCAATCAGTTCATGATTTAGAAAAGAGAAAGTACATTGCCAACTCTTATCGTGTGTTGTTAACTCGAGGAAGACAAGGGGTGGTAATTTTTGTACCTAAAGGCGATAACTCTGATTTAACAAGGCAGCAAGTTTTCTACGATGGCATTTTTGATTATCTGAAGTCTTGTGGGATTCAGGAAATTTGATTGTTGGATTGATTTCATTAATGTCGGGTTTCCCGACATTTATACCTAATACCTAAGCCACCTTCGGGTGGTTTTTTCGTTTTATCTCTTCATTTATAGTATTTGACGCTATTGAACTTTCATGTTGCCAGTTGATTTTCTAATTATCCAGTGTGGTTGCATATCGCGTCGTTTAAAACGATCTATTAGATTTATACAGGGATATTTTATAAAAGCACCATTTGGTTAATTCATACCAAGCTAAACAAGCTAAGCTTGCTCCAATAATCAAAAGCATATCTTCAAGTGATACATGGGAGAAGCTGAAGTGAGTTCTGAGTGCTGGAAAAAATAACAGAAGCGCAAATGAACCTAAGGTTAGACCAATTAGCCATTTTTGAGAGGGATTAGGTTTTCTGAGGATTGAGAGCAGGTGATGTTGATTAGAGCGAGTCGCTATGATGAGTAAAATATTACCCAGTACTAGGGTGGCAAAGCCAATCGTAGTGGCTGTCATGAGTGATACATCTAAGCCAGGTAATCCTAAATAAAGTGCTAATACTGCTATAGATAAGCCGATTCCTTGAATAATGGCCATAGAGATATGTTGAAGATTAAACATCTTTTCATCTGGATTTCTTGGTGCTTGGTTCATTAAATCGTCTTCTGGGGGTTCCATTTCAAAAACAATGGCGCAAGCTGGGTCAATGATCATTTCTAAGAAAAGAATATGAATGGGGGAGAGCATCGGTGGCGCACCTAATACGATAGGTATAAACACGCTAGCGGCAACTGGAATATGAATTGCCACGACATAAGCGATCGCTTTATGTAGATTGTCATAAATTTGACGACCTTGTTTAATGGCATTGACGATAGAAGAAAAGTCATCGTTGAGTAAAACTAATGAGGAAGCCTCTCTGGCGACATCTGTGCCGCGTTGTCCCATGCTGATACCAACATGGGCTGCTTTAAGTGCTGGTGCATCATTGATGCCATCGCCTGTCATCGCTACAACATGCTGATTTTGTTGAAGCGCTTTTACAAGCCTGAGTTTTTGGTCAGGTTTAATGCGCACAAAAATAGAGGTGCTTTGAACAGCTTCTTTGAGTGCTTCATCACTCATGTTGGCCAAATCTAATCCGGATAAGATGCGTAAAGATCTGATGCCTGCTTGCTTAGCAATGGCTTGAGCTGTAATAGCATGATCTCCTGTAATCATGATGACTCTGATGCCAGCTTGTTGACATTGTTGAATCGCTTGAGGGACTTCAGATCTAATGGGATCTTTGAGACCAAGTAATCCTAGCCAATTAAATTCAAAACTATGAATATCTGTCGGCCAATCTTCTTGATTTTTTGTGTACTCAGCTTGAGCAACAGCTAATAACCGTAGACCTTCAGAGGCCATTTTTTGTATTTGTTGTTCAATGGCGTCTCGTTTATCTTCTGGAAGACGGCATAAGCGCATGATGGCTTCGGGGGAGCCTTTAATCGCAACTAAATACTGGTTGGATTGCTCTGATGTTTTCCAAAGATGAGTCATCGCCGGCAATTCAGGACTAAGGCCATATTCATGAGCCAGTGTGCTAGTAGGGTAGATGTTTAATTCATGTGGATAAAGTTTTTTGAAGCTGTCACAAAAAGCTTGTTCCATTGGATCAAATGGATTTTTTTCACTAGCAAGTACAGCAATTTTTAAAAGTTGTTTAGCCTCATTATCCTTGGCGATTTCTTGTTTTTGAATATCAAAAACTTGATGAGTTGTCGCCAGTGTCTGTAAAGACATCTTATTTTCTGTGAGTGTGCCTGTCTTGTCCACACATAGTGTTGTAATGCTGCCTAGTGTTTCAATAACAGGTGCATGACGAGTCAAGACTTGCTGTTGAGAAATCCTCCAGGCTCCCAAAGCCATAAATACAGTTAATATCACCGTGAATTCTTCTGGTAATAAAGCCATGGTGAGGCTAATGCCTGACAAAGCACCTTGGAGCCAGTCTTTATAGATAAAACCGTAAATTAAAAACACTAAAAGTGCTACGCAGAAGCCAAATAAAGCAAATCGCTTGATTAGCGATGAAATCTCTTTTTGAAGTGGGCTCTTGGTCTGGTTAATGTCTTGTAGACTTTTACCAATCTTACCCAATTCTGTGTAGATGCCTGTCTGGGTCACCATCGCCTGCCCGCTACCTCTAATCGCTAAGCATCCGGAGTGGATGGAATCTTCAGATTTTTTACTAACAGGTTCTGATTCCCCTGTTAGTAAAGATTCATCAATCAATAAGTCATTGCATTGGACGAGCAAGGCATCAGCAGGGATACGATCACCTTCTTCAATGACTAATAAATCGCCAACCACCACCTCTCTGCCTGGAATGCGGATGGGCTTACCATCTCTAATAACTAAGGCTCTGGGGCTGGATAATTCTTTAAGGGCCTCAATAGCCTTTCGGCTTTTTTCTTGTTGAAATAAAGTAATGCCAATAGAAATGGTAATAAATCCCATGAGAGTCAACGCATCAGTAACATCTCCGAGCATTAGATAAATTAGCCCCGCCAGAATCAGCAGGCCAAACATGGGCTCAGTTAATACTTCATAGATTGATTGAAGAAACGAATGTTGGTTATTAATGGGGATTTCATTAAATCCCCATTGAGTCAGACCTTGTTTTGCTTCAGAAGAAGACAGGCCGCTAGTGTTATTAGGCATGTAATTGAAGGCCCATATAGATATGCAAGATGTTCATGAGCCCATCTTATTATAAATAGACTCAGATTAAAAAAGTTTTGCGAGTTGCTATAAGAGCGATTAATGCGGCAGCTGATAAGGCAATGCATAGAAATCCAATACGGCGATAAACAGATTGATGGGCTCGTAAAGTCAATATGTAAATGATTAATAAGCTCATTTTTGCCCAAAACCTATATTGACTAAGTGGCTGATAATTTAAATAGATGATTTGTGTAATGCCTGTGAGGGTTAATAGACTATCAACCCCAATCGTTATCTTTTTTAGATTTGAGAATAGAGGTTTCTTGGGGTAAACCCAAAGATAGATGGCACGTAATAAAAATAAACTAACGCTCGTGCTGGCTAGGCCAATATGCGTTAATAGTATGAAATGAAATGGCGGCATATTCACCCATCATGCCCATATTGATTGAGTGCCACACAACTTCTATACCGATTTCTTAAGGATTTCTTAATCTAGTCTTTTTAGACTGATGTCATGGAGAAATCTATGACATTGATGGTAAAAATTTGGTTAATTCTTAGTGCGGCATTTTTTGTGATCCCTGCTTGGGCTATTGATTCCCTAGCTCTAGAGAAACAATATGCAGCAGAAGCCAAGCAATCCCCTTTGGCTTCTCGAGGTGAAAAATTTTTCATGAGTAAACAAGGCAAAGAATGGAGTTGCGCTAGTTGTCATGGAGTGCCGCCCACGAAAGAGGGTAAGCATGCCACTACAGATAAATCTATTAGTCCATTAGCCCCTGCCTTTAATTCAAAAAGATTTACAGATGAGACTAAAGTCAATAAATGGTTTAAGCGTAACTGTAATGACGTTCTTAGTCGTGAATGCTCCTCTTTAGAAAAAGCAGATGTAATGGCTTATTTAAACTCTCTTAAATAGGGTGTATATGAAAAAGTTCTATCAAATACTAATTTTGATGAGTATCTCATCAGTAACATTGGCTGACGGCAATGTTATGCCAATGAAAGTGCCTGAAAAGGTTAAGTCTGAGTGTGCGTCATGCCATATGGTGTACGCGCCAGCATTTTTACCAAAAGATTCTTGGATGCGGATTATGAGTGGACTAGAGAAGCACTATGGCACAGATGCCTCCATAGATCCTCAATCTATAAAAGAAATAAGTCAATGGCTTAATCAAAATGCTGGAACTTATAAAAGAGTTTCATCAGCTCCACCCAACGACAGGATTGCTGAATCCACATGGTTTATCAAAAAACACCGCAAGATTAGTGATTCGACATGGAAGAGCTCAAAAGTAAAAAGCAAAGCAAACTGTATGGCTTGTCACACTTCAGCAGATAAGGGCAGCTATGACGATGATGAAGTGAGGATTCCAAAATGATGCATGAAATCAGAAAGAGAATGTTGGTATGGGATTCGCCAATATTTTTCACTCATTGGTTGTTGGCCATATGTTTTTTTGGTGCTATCGTGACCCAAGAAAGTGAGAAGTTTAGGCTTGTTCATGTAACTATGGGTTACACCATGTTGGGAATCGTTGGCTTTAGAGTAATTTGGGGTTTTATTGGCTCTAAATATGCGAGGTTTACAACAATAAAGCCACGGTTTTTGAGGGTTCGAGAAAATATACAAGCAATCTTAAGTGGAAGCAAAGAGTTTTCAATAGGATTGAATGCCGTAGGATTTGTTGCTGCCTATTTACTAATGGGTTTAGTTCTATTGGTGTCGGCTACAGGCTATCTCGTATTCAATGAGATTGGCCCAGAGTTAATTAGTGAAATACATGAGTTAGTAGGTAATTTGATAATTGCTGTAGTTGTGGTTCACGTGGGTTCAATAGTATTAAATGTCATGTATCAACGCTTACAAAAAACGAATGGCGAAGTTGCTAAAAGCGTTGGCGTATTAGCTCAAAGAGCAAGACCATATAAATGGGTAACGATAATCATTTTGCTAGTAGTGATCTATTTTTGGGGCATTCAATTTAAAATTTGGTGATGAGAGTACTTTTAGCCGAGGATGACAAAAATTTAGGCGATGCTTTAAAGCAAGGCTTGATAAAACACGGCTTTCAAGTTGATTGGGTTAGAGATGGCCAAGCGGCACTATATGAAGTTAAAAATACAACTTATGCCGCATTAGTGCTGGATATTGGTTTGCCTCTTAAAGATGGCCTTACAGTTTTAAAAGAACTTAGAGCGGATAAAAATTCATTGCCTGTTTTGGTTTTGACTGCCCAAGATAGTGTCGAAAGCATCACTCAAGGATTGGATTTGGGTGGTGATGACTATGTGATTAAGCCAGTCGCCCTAGAAGTTTTGGCCGCAAGGTTAAGGGCAATCATTAGGCGGTCAGAGGGTGTTAGTCAAAATGAAATTAAGTGTGGAGATTTATTGCTTAGCCCACAATCTTTTAAGGCTGAGATTAACGGTGAAGAGTTAAACCTCTCGAAAAAAGAGTTTGCCTTACTACACACGCTGATGCTTTCTTCGGGAAGAGTTTTGACTAAGGGTCAATTAGAAGGCCAGTTATACAGTTGGGGCCATGAAGTCGAAAGTAACGCTATAGAAGTACATATTCATAACTTACGCAAAAAGATTGGCTCTAACCTAATTCAAACTATTCGAGGCGTTGGCTATCAATTTAAAGGCTAGTGTGAAAGCAAATACATTTTCGTTAAGAAATCGCCTGCTAATAATGATTATTGGGTGCGTTACCTTTATATGGGTGGCGGCATCTCTCATGGTTTGGTTTGATGCTAGAGATGAGCTAGAAGAGTTATTTAGAAAAATTATTGAGAAAAATATTTCTATTAACAAAATAACGCATGAAAAAAACGAAATACTGATTGACTTGTTGTGGGGTTTGATTTGGCCACTAATTATTGGTTTGCCAATATTGACAGTCATTATTTATAGCGTGGTTTACTGGGCTAGTTCATCAATTACTAAGCTCCAAAAGGCAATCACAGAAAGAAGCCCGAATTCTCTAGAAAAGATTGAAGTATCTGGCTTGCCTAAAGAGATTAGTCCTTTGCTACATGAGTTAAACGATTTACTTTCAAAGGTAAAAACATCTGTGGAACATGAAAAAAGATTCACTGCTGATGCCGCTCATGAGCTTAGAACACCGCTTGCCGCCATAAAAGCTCAAGCAGAAGTGATTAGGTTGGAGAAGGTCTTGGAGCCAGCGGCTTTTGATAATTTGATTGAAAGTTGCGATAGGGCAAGCCGTTTAATTGAACAACTATTGGCATTGTCTAGAGTCGAAACATCGGTTATTACTTTTGAAAAAGATGATTTAAGTATTTCTGAGTTCATTGCCCAACAAATTGCTTATGCCTATCCTCAGATTGAGGCTAAATCTCAGGTGATTGAATTTGATGATTCAGGACAACATCGAGTTAAGGTGAATAAGTCTCTTTTGGAGATTTTGTTCAGGAATTTATTAGATAACGCGATTCGATATTCGCCTCAAAAAGGAAAAATCAATGTTTCGGTAAGCAAAAAGGATGGCCATGTTTACTTGTTGATTGAAGACAGTGGTGCTGGATTAACACAAGAGCAAATTAATAAATTGGGAGTTAGATTCCAAAGATTGGGGCAAGTTGACTCATATGGTAGTGGTTTAGGTTGGTCAATTATTCAGAAAATTTCTGAAGTCGAAAAAATAATGATTCAGGTGGCGCAGGGTGGGGGGCTGGGGGGCTTATTTGTTTCGATAAGGTTCTCATAAAAAATTTGTTGTTTAAAACAATAGTCTAGGGATAGAGTCAGGCATCCTCGATTCTGGGTTCCACCTCCACTAAATTATTGTTTTTTAATGAAAATTCACCAGGTGATGAATTTGGTGATTAATCACGCTTACTCATGGCGTCATTGGTGACTCATGGAGTCTTGCGGAGTTGAATGGAAGATGTCGGGTTTCCCGACATTTATAGAGTGGGGCTTTACTTATTCATCACCACTATCTAATCTAGTTTCCAGTATTTCAATTTTTCCTTGGGATATTTTTTGTTTGGTTAGATACTTTTTAGATTGAACATTTTGATACCTAATTACTAGCGTTGATGTTTGAACTGCATATTCTGTATTTAAATGGGCTGTTCCATTGATGTCTGATAATTTATTGCCTTGTTGAAAAAAATCTCCAATTATTTGGGTTTCTTGATCTGGACTTAAAGCAAATGTTGGTATGGGGAAAGCAATCCATGTCTCTTCGGTCTCGCCAATCGAAACTTTATCTATGCTGATATTTAGGGCAACGCCACTACCAATATTTTTTATGTAATGTCCAGCTCTTCTATTTTCATAAATTATTAAAGGTTGGATTTGTTGATCTTTTTGATCCGATGAGATGACTCTTAAAAGTCTGGTTTCCCATGAGTACCAAATCAATATAAAACCTGAAACAATAATTGCCCAAGTCTGCAATTTCGTGTCGTCGGAGATGCATTTCCACCCGGCAAACATAAGTAGTGCATATATAACCAACCAAAATGACAGTTGCCAGTTTTTCATTTATATCCTCTTGTTTGCTGTAAAAAATGATTTCATCATAGATTATATTTTTGTCGGGTTACCCGACATTCTTTGCTAGTAAGTGGCTTTTTATCTAGATTTGATAATTAGGGTTTTCGATCGTTAATTTTTGATAAAAGTGCTTATCAAAAATAATAGCTGTGCCATACAATTAATGTTCAAAATCTATATACATTGCATAGATTAACAACTTAACTATATTAGCTTGGGGTAGTTATGCCTGAACCAATTACAACTGTAGGGCTAGGGGCTATTGTGGCCTATTTATCTAAAGATGGAGTGGCCAAATTATTGGGTCCAACCGCTGATTATTTGGGTGATGGGCTCTTGCAGTTTACTAAAAAAAGAACAGAAACTATTGGAAAAATTTTCCGTGTTGCTGAAGTTAGACTTGGGGAGAAAATAAATAATGCTGGCTCTATTCCCCCTAAGGTTTTAAAAGCGGTATTGGATGATGGATCTTTTTCTACTGATCACTTGGCTGTTGAGTATCTCGGGGGAATATTAGCTTCCTCCAGAACTGAGTTGGGCCGCGATGATAGAGGGGCTCGCATGGCGAAATTTGTAGATTCTTTATCGACATATCAACTTAGAACTCATTACCTTATTTACTCCACTATTAAAAATTTATTTTCAGATAGTGGGTTGTCTTTAAATATGGAAGATCGTCCAAAAATGCAAATATTTATACCTTTATCTTCATATTGTTCTGGAATGGATTTTTCAAAAGAGGAGCAGTTGCATATTTCTTCTCTTTTGCCCCACATTTTTTTTGGATTACATGCTGATAATTTGATTGAAAATCATTTTCAATATGGCGATAAAGTTTCTATGCAGAAAGTATTTCAAGGGGCTAATGATGATGGGATCATTTGTCAGCCCTCGGCATTAGGTACTGAGCTTTTTCTATGGGCATTTGGTCACGCAGATAAAGCCCCGGATTACTTATTCGAGAAATCTTTTGAGCCTATTTTAGATGGATTACCTTCTTACGTTGATGGCGCTTGTAGAGTGAGAGTTTAGTCAGTACAGAATCTAATTTGTCGGGTTTCCCGACATTTAAGGAGTTTCTAATGCCAATCTGGTTACAAATTATCTTAGGTATTTCTGCTCCAGCTATTGCTTGTTTTGGCGCATACATTAGCTACAAACAATGGCAGTTGGGTAGATATAAGTTAAAGCATGATTTATTTGAAAAGCGGTGGCTAATCTACGCTTCTGCTCATGATGCTATAGCAGTGTTCTTAAATGGCGCAGAAGAGGAAAAGCTCAATCAATTTAAAGATTTAAAGGTAAAGATTGTTGGAGCTAATTTTTTATTTCCATCTGATATATGTGATTTTCTAAATGAAATTGCTGATCGAATGTACGACTTAAAGGTTATGGAACATAAAATTCGTAGTGGGGTTGAAAATAGAGAGGATGTTCTTCAAGCTCATAAGAAAGAATATCAGTGGTTAGAGGATCAACCTAAGGTCTTAGCTGCGAAGCTAAAGTTTTATTTGGATTTAACTATCTAGTAGTGAAATGTCGGGTTTCCCGACATTCTTAGGTCAAGAGCAGTCGAGATATAAATACTTGTATGAACAAGTATCTCGTTACAGTCCGTATAAAAGGGCAATTAGTTAAAACAACTGTAGAAGCTGACAGCACTATCCATGCCAAATTAATAGCTGAATGGCACTTTGGCATTGGATCAGTATCAAGCACACCTACAAGATTAGGTGAAGATTCAGTATCAGTACCTCAAACACCAGAGCAGTCGAGAATTAAGTCTCTACAAACACAAGCTGATAGGGCAAAGGATGCTGTCAAAGCAGAGCGAGCTAGACAGCAAATGAAAAAAGCTCAAACGCAATTGTCTAAGCTTAGATAAATGTCGGGATTCCCGACATTCATTAGTTGGTAAGCGTTATAAATTAATCTGGGAATCTAGGTAACTTATTGAACTCTTTTGGTGTTGCGTATTGTGCAACATTCATTTGCATTGCTAGAAGAGTGTAATAAGCATTAATGCCCACAAGATCCACAACACCTTTTTTGCCAAAACGATTTTCTACGCGTTTAAACGTTTCATCAGAAACTCTTTTGTTTTTGTGCAATTCAGTTGAAAACTCATAAACCATTTCTTCATCATGGCTCATGCCTGATGGACGACGTCCTTCTTTAATCGCATCAGCAACTTCTTTCTTAATACCGGCTTTCAAGGCAATTGGATAGTGAACATACCACTCATAGTCTTGAGTCCATTCTCTAGCTGTAATAAGAATGACTAATTCGCTTAAGGTGTTTCCTAATGCAGATTTATAGCGAAGGTAATCACCCATCGATCTAGCTTGACTCATCACTTCAGGGCTATGCATCAATGGTTCAAACGGACCAAAGACGGGTGTTTTTCTTGCCTTTTCAAATTCAGCAGAAGCCGCTTTCTGATCAGGGTTGTACTGATCAGGTGGGATGGTTGGTAATCGATCTGAAGCGATACTAATTTGTGTTGTCGCAATCAGCATTGAAATAGTGGCTAGTAATAGTTTGTACATATGTCTTCCTTAATTTATGAATATTAATTTTAGGGATTTGGTTAGAGCTTAATTGATTGTTTAATCCAATCAGAAATGATTTTTACGGTTTCAGTTTCATAATTAACAAATCCATGCCAATGCAAGGCCTGGCATGGGTCTCCTGTGGGGGAGTACCCACCATCAATTTCAATATATTGTTTTCTCTGAGATGAGCTTAGGAGGTTGATAATTTGTGCTGCCTGTTCTGGTGAGCAGATTTTGCAGCTATCTTTAGCATTATGTACAACAAGAACAGGGATAGTTATTTTTTCAATATTTTGGCTTGATATTGCTCCTGGCTTTGAGTTTGTAATGCTAGAAGTTAGAACCAATCCATTTACGTAAGTACTGCCAAGATTTATTGTGGCGGCAGTCCCTGAGACTGAGCCACGACTAGTGCCTATTAGCCATACTGGTTTATTAAAAGTCTTTTTAGCGTACAGGATAGTTTCTTTTAATTCTTCAATGTGAGCGTTACTAATTCTGTATGAGTAATCAAGAGTATTTAAGTCAGTGGCTCTATATGTAACCAAGATATTAAAGCCGTTGTTATAAAAAATATCCCGAGATCTAGATAGAAAATTTTTGCTTTGAGGTTTGCCTTTCTCAAGTCCCCCGGTCCCAGAATCTCCTCCGGGTAGAAGTATTAGGGTGGCAACTGCATTGGGATTGGACATTTCAAATATAGGCAATTCTGCGTTTCGACTTGCTAATTTAAATTTAAAAAATCTATCTTCGGCAAATGAAGTTATTGCTATTGATGCAAGTGTGATTAGTAGAAAGATATTTTTCACAAATTGAGTTTGCTGACAATTGTTAGCGATAGTGATTAAATTAGCGGCTATTTCAAAGGATGTTCTCTGCTGAAGATATAAGGGTTATCACCTGTGTTTTTGACGCCACATCGAAAGCAAATAGAAGGGTGCAGATTGTTAAAAAGTCACCAGTTACTAGTTTCTAGACTCTAGAGGCGGGGGTAATTAGGTTTCTACAGGCCAATAATGACTTTGTAGAGTGATTGATTTAACAAGGGGAAATATAGTGAAAACTCAGTTTAAGAAAACTCAGTCGTTAATTGCTATCGCAGTTGCGGCTACATTTTCATTGGCAGCGGCTGGCGCTCATGCTGATGAATTATCAGATTTGAAAGCTCAATTGAAGGCGTTATCAAGCAAAGTTTCAGATTTGGAAAATAAGCCAGTAGCTTCATCTGCTCCTGCTAAGCCATTGCCAGAAGCATTGAAGACTAACCAAGAAGGTAAGCCTTATGATGATTCAAGCGATGGTGTAGCTATTTATAACGGACGTGATACAGAAGTAAGAATTTATGGACGTCTTGAGGCAACATTGAGCACAGTAAATAATCAAGGTGCTGGAAGTAAAAAATCAACAGGATTCCAAACTTCATGGTTTGGCGGCGATAGACTAGGTTTTGATGTAAATCATTCATTATCTTCATTGGGAAGTCAGTGGGGTATGCCTGACCTTAAAGTTATTTCAAAGTTGGAGGCTGAGTTTGAGCACAACACAGGTAATAACGATACGGCAGGCGCTCTGTTCAACCGAGATTCTTGGGTAGGTCTTTACAGTGAGAAGCTAGGTAAGTTAACTGCCGGTCATCAAAATACACTCGGTAAAGACTTCACCGCAAACTGGGGTGATCCATATGGTTCAGCTGAGACGGGACTCAAAGAAGGTGGTTACACAAATAAGAATAACTTCAAGAGCTTTATTTATTATGCAGGTAATGCAGATGGAACACGTAGTAATAGTTCAATCGTTTGGAAGAAAGACTGGCAGAATCATTGGGTAACAGGCCTGTCTTATAAATTTGGATCTTCTGGTGGATTAAGCAGTGGCGCTGCTGGAGATTTTGCAAATGGTACGGGTAAGACTGCTTCAATAGCCTATAACAAGTTAGGTTTAGTTAACGGCATATATGCAAATTTAAATGCAACATACAATACTGCTAATAACTCAAACTTGAATCACACAGCCACTTTATTGGGCGGCAATATTGTCCTTTCACCCGTTGTTCGCTATAACCTAGGTTTTGTGGATTACAAAGCGCAGCAGGGTAATAATTTGGCGGATCGCCACGATCATTCATGGACTAATTCATTTAAATTTACTCCAGCTGGTAAGTTTGAGTATGCAATTGGTTACCAAGAGATGAAGGGTACAAATGCAGGTATGAAGTCTGGTGTTGTGTTGAATGCTTTTGCAGACACATCAGGAGCTACTGCTACAGCTAACGGCGCAAAAAAATCAACTTATGGCTCAATTACCTATCATGCTGATAAGGGGTTGGATTTATATGTTGCTGCAGACAAATTTAAAACAACAGGTGGTTGGGTTGTGAAGGATGCCTTAGGCAACAATACTTATGGCGCTGGACAAGCTCATGATGGTACAACCGAGTTTGCATTAGGTGCTATCTTTAAGTTTTAAGTAGTAAAGTTACGCATCGGAAGAGCTCGGTTTATCCGAGCTCTTTTTATTTGTTGAAAAATAAATCAACTTGCAAACCACTGTGGTTATGAGGTTTAGATAGTTTAATTTTTGCACCAACTAACTGACATATCTCCTTAACAATCGACAACCCGAGACCGGAGCTATTTGATTTGGAGTGATCTATTCTATAAAAACGTTTGAAAACATTTTCAAGCTCAGATTCAGGTATGCCTGGACCATCATCCGAAATTCTCACTAAATAATGGTTATGTTCGTTTAGAAGTGATACTTTTATTTCACCATCTTTAGGAATGTGGTGAATTGAATTATCAATAAGATTTGATATAGCTTCTTCGATCAGAATTGCTTTTGATTCTATAAATATTGATGTATCTAAATCAACAACTTCAATAGATATGCCTTTTTGGTACGCTATGGGTGCAAGACGTTCAATGATAGTAGTGATTAATTCAGATAAGTTGATTTTCTGAATGTGTTGCGTAGAGCCATCGTCCTTTGCCTTTTCTATCTGGGCTAGCAATAACAAATTGTTAACAATTTTTATGCCATTTGATATTTGATTTTGCAGTCTATTGAGTAAGCTAATTTTTTCATCATCGTTGTTATTTTTTCTCAGTTCAATATCAATTTCAGCCTTTAAGACGGCATACGATGTTCTAAGGTGGTGTGCTGTGTTGGCAAGAAACTGCTCGTAGGAATGAAGATTTTTATTCAGTCTAGATATATAGTTGTTGATTGAATTAACTATGGGACCCAATTCTCTTGGGAGATTGTTAACCTCTAAAGGTTCAAGGCTGTGTGATTCTCTAGATTCTAATATTGAGGCTAGTTTATTAATGGGCCTAATGGTCCAGTTAAATGCAAGGCCTAATGAAACTACGATGAGCAAAAGAAGTATTGAGTGAGCTCTGATTGTGATCCAGAAGATATCTGATCTAAAAGCGTTATAAGAACGGGTAGTTCTTGCAACTGTTGTAACAATGTAGTCATTATTAGAGCTCGGTATTTTGTAGCTTAAAGAAATAGCCCTTACTTCCTCATCGTGAACCTTTGAGAAGAAAAATACCTCAGTTCCAGGTGCTACCGCTTGGTCTGGGTGTAGATCTTCGATGCCACCCAATAAATAGTTACCGTTTGTAACTGAGAAAAAAACTCTATCTCTGTAATTGTTTTCAAACATCTCAATGGCGGCAGGCGGAATAATTAATTCATAATTCGAGTCAGTGCCTTTCAAACTCTCAGAGATAACTTTTGCTGAGGCTTTAAGGAGGCGATCTTGAACTAAGAGAGCAACTTCCTTGGATTGCTGGTATGTGTTGTAAATATCGCCTACGCTAACTAAGAGAGTGGGAATAAATACCCACACTAAAAGCCGATTTTTCAGGCTATGTTGTGTTCTAAGCACTTTGACTCACAAATGAAAGCATGTAACCTAGGCCTCGAAGGGTGATAATTTCTGCACCGCTACCTTCTATTTTTTTTCTAATTCTTAGAATGTAAATTTCTAAGGCACTTGGGGACACTGTATTGTTGATGGTGTATAGGCTATGCACAAATTCTTGTTTAGATATTGTCTTCCCCAGTTTTAGCATTAACAACTCCATAACAGCGTGTTCCCTTGGGGTGAAGTCCAGGGCGATATCGTTTTTCTTAAAGATTTTTGTGTTGGTGTCATACATCAGCGAGCCGCAGATGATAACGGGGTTATTTTTTCCGCTAGCTCGTCTAAGCAAAGATCTCAGTCGAGCTTCAAGTTCTTCAATCTTGAAAGGTTTGGTTATGTAATCATCAGCCCCCAAATTGAGATTATCAACAATTGAGCTTGATTCATTTTCAGCGCTAATAATTAAAACTGGTAAATCTTGATTTTTTGCTCTTAATCTTCTTAATAGTGTTTGCCCTTTAACTCCTGGAAGATTTAGGTCGAGAAGCATTGCATCGTAAGTCTCGACTAAAAGAAATGAACTAGCTTCCTCACCTGTCTTTGCGTGTTCTACGGCATATCCTGATTGGGCTAGGAGTTTTACTAGAGATTGTGCAAGTTCAATATTGTCTTCTACTAAAAGCAACTTCATACAAGATTTATTCTATTTTTGGTTTTAAGTTGCTTGAATTTAACAATAAATCAGCTTTTTTTCATTGATTTTTCACGAGCAATCAGCGTATTAGGGTAAATACCGAAATAATTCCTAGGAATACGTAAATTTCTGAAAGTTTGCAGAAGGGTAAAGGGCTGTAAAGTGCTACTACTTTGTAAAGAAAAGGTTTAAATCATGAAAATTAAAAGTTTAGTAGTTGCCGCAGGCCTTTTATTGAGTGCCCATTCTGTATTTGCAGCCGAGAAAATCATCATCATGGTTGGTGGCGCCGATAAACAAATTTATCTTCCAGCCAAACTTGCAGAACAGTTAGGTTATTTAAAAGAAACAGGTTTAGATATTGAATTACTAAGTGAGCCTGCCGGCGTTAATGCTGAAACTGAAATGTTATCAGGTGCTGCTCAGGGTGTTGTTGGGTTTTATGATCACACAATTGATTTGCAAGCTCGAGGCAAATCTACTCTATCAGTAGTTCAATTTAGCCAAGCTCCAGGCGAAGTGATTTTGGTTTCTAAAAAAGCGAATATTAAGAGCGCTGCAGATTTTAAGGGCAAGGCAGTTGGCGTCACAGGTCTTGGATCTTCAACTAACTTTTTAACTCAATACATCGCATTAAAAGCTGGCGTTAAGAATAACGAATTCACAACTTTGCCGGTTGGTGCAGGTTCTACATTCATTGCTGCTATGACTCAAGGAAAAATTGATGCAGGTATGACGACAGAGCCAACGATTTCCAAAATGGTTAAAAGTGGTGATGCTACAGTTTTAGTAGACCTTAGAACGCCTAAAAGCACGGTTGCTGTTTTAGGTGGAACATATCCTGCAGCCTGTTTGTATATGTCTACAGAATGGGTTAATAAACACAAGCCTGAAGTACAGAAAATTGCTAACGCTTTTGTTAAAACTTTAAAGTACATCAACACTCATACTGCAAAAGAAATTACTGAAAAAATGCCGGCTGACTACTATGCCGGTAATAAAGAAATGTATATCTCTGCTTTAGACGCTGGTAAACAAATGTTTACTGCAGATGGCGTTATGCCTAAAGATGGCCCTGAGACTGTTTTGAAGGTGTTAAATGGCTTCAATAAAGCTGTTCAAGGTCAAAAAATTAACTTGGCTAATACATATACAACAGAATTCGTTAAGGCGGCAAAGAAATGACAGTACCAGCAATTGAATTAATTAATGTAAGTAGAAAGTTTATTACCCCAAAGGTGAGGCTCTACTTGCGTTGCGTGATATGAGTTTGACAGTTCAAGAGGGTGAGTTTTGTGCCATTGTTGGACCAACTGGTTGTGGTAAGTCTACTACTCTAGGAATGATTACTGGGTTAAATCCACCTAGCACAGGAACCGTAAGAGTGTTCGGCAAAGAGGTTACAGGTATTGATCCGCGTATTGGTTTTGTATTCCAGGCTGATGCAGTTTTTCCTTGGAAAAATGTGATTGATAACGTATCTCTTGGACCTATTTATCGTGGGATGGATAAAGAGTTAGCGAAAGAGAAAGCTGCCGAGTGGATTAGGCGAGTTGGATTGGCTGGTTTTGAATACCACTACCCACATCAACTTTCTGGTGGTATGAGAAAGCGTGTGGCTTTAGCTCAAACATTTATTAATGAACCAAAAATCTTATTGATGGATGAGCCTTTTTCAGCATTAGATGTTCAAACTAGGGCGCTGATGCAAGAAGAACTGCTTGGTCTATGGTCTGAAAAGAAAGCATCTGTGGTTTTTGTGACTCACGATATTGAAGAGGCCTTAGCTTTAGCGGATCGTGTTGTGGTTTTATCTAAAGGCCCAGCAATTGTGAAGAGTTCATATGAAATTCCATTATCTAGACCTCGCCACATTCTTGAGGCGCGACACACGCCGGAATTTATGGATTTATCTAAGAGAATTTGGACAGATCTAAAAGACGAAGTGACTATTTAAGGTTGATATGAGCAATACATTACAAAATAATTTGTCTGCTGCTGAAGCGGAAACAATTAAAAAAATTAAATTTAGAAACAAGTTAATTTTTATTTTAAGAATAGCTTTGGCTGTTGGAACGCTTTCTATTTGGGAAGCAGCGGTAAGATTCAAGTTTTTAGACCCATTTTTCTTTTCTCAGCCAAGTGCTATTGTTGATCAATTAATTGTTTGGTTGACTGAAGGAACTTCGCAGGGGCCTCTTATGTATGAGCTACTCATCACATTAGAAGAGACAGTTTTAGGTTTCCTTATTGGTAGCGTTTTAGGGATAGTCTTTGGCGTTGTTTTAGGTAGAAATAAGTTGGCTGCTGATGTTTTTAGTATTTACATCAAGATGGCGAATGCTATTCCTCGTGTTGTTTTAGGATCAATTTTCATCATTATTTTTGGTCTTGGAATGTGGTCAAAAGTAGCTTTGGCCGTTGTGATGGTTTTCTTTGTGGTGTTTGGTAATGCTTTCCAAGGTGTGATTGAGGCTGATCGTAATTTGATTGCTAATGCTTACATTTTGGGAGCTACTAAGCGTCAAGTCACTTATACAGTTGTTATTCCTTCAGCATTGAGCTGGATCTTAGCTAGCTTGCACGTTAGTTTTGGTTTCGCCTTAGTTGGTGCTGTAGTTGGTGAGTTCTTAGGCTCACGTCACGGTATCGGCTTGTTAATTGCAACAGCTCAGGGTTCATTTAATGCTGCTGGCGTTTTTGCTGCAATGATTGTCTTGGCTGTTGTGGCGCTAGGGGCGGAGTATTTGTTAACTCTTCTAGAGAATAAGTTGTTGAAGTGGCGACCAGCTCAATTTGTTGAGCAGGGGCATGGTTAAGTAGTTAGTAGTTTGTAGTACGCAGTAAGTGGTAACAAGCAATGTAGTAAATCTCCCATAACATTCGTGCCACCCTTCGGGGTGGCTTTTTTTAATAATTATGTGGCTTTATAAATTGAAATTTGTACGGAGTAGGTTTTTGCTATTGCTTGCCCGAACGCTCTTCTTTATTAGCTTTACTTGTATTCTTTATTCATGGGTTGGTATCTTGGTTCAGATTTTTAAGAGTGAACATGTTATACCGGAAGATTTATTGTTGATCATTATTTATGCAGAAGTTGCATGCCTGATTTCAATTTTTGTATTAAAAAAATGGGGCAATAAATTTGAAAAATCTTGAGAAAATATTTGTTTAATATGAAAACGCCAGTCGAGAAGTGGTTTGAGTTTTGGGCTAACGTGTTAGGGAAAACATTGGTTTCAATGTTTCACCATATTGCATTATTTGCTATTGGAGCTGTTACTGTTTGGTCTGGCACTTTGGCGCTGTTAAGCATGTTGGAAACAGGTAGGGCGGGTTTAGAAGATTTACTGTTGTTGTTTATCTATCTAGAAATTGGTGCCATGGTAGGTATATATTTCAAGACAAATCGTATGCCAGTACGTTTTTTGATTTATGTGGCAATCACTGCAGTAACTAGATTAATTATTGATTTAGTTAATGTGAAACATGAAAGCAGTGCCCAAGTATTGATATTGGGTATCACGATTCTCATTCTAGTTATTGCTGATTTTGTTGTTAGGTATTCCTCATATCGTTACCCATCTCAGACAAGTTTAAAAGTTGATTAAATTTTATGTGAAAGAATTTCGGGGGCATTCACTGTCTTGCTCCTGAAATATTGCCACTCTTCGGAGTGGCTTTTTTATTTTGTCGGGTTTCCCGACATTCTTGAGTTTAGATTAACCAGGTTTTCCATCAAATCTTGGGTAAACGAGATAAGGAATATATTTATACATGTACAACACAAATGCCAATGACCAGGTTGTTCCTGCCAAAGTTAATAGTTGAATCATGGCATCATTTATCAAATGAGATAGTAGCCAAAGTAGCGTAGTCACTTGTACTAAAACATAAGTTGAAATTTCAATTTTTCCCGCTTTTAATTCTCTACCTGTATGGCCTAATGCAGTTCTGGTAATCATGCCAATAATTAGCCCACCTGTAAGGCCAATACCAAATGCATGAATAGCTGGATAGATGGAAGTTAAACCTAGGCTGTGAATGCTAAGAAGAATAAATCCAATAAATATCCAAGAGTAAGAAGCATGAAGTATCCACAGGATTGGTTTATGCCTTGTTGCAATTGGATTCCATCCAATTAGTAAACGTAATTGCAATATAGCGGCAATGAGACAAAGGGCGCTCGATAAATATCCTGACTCAAACATTAATTGGGTGATTAAGGCTGCGATGCTGCTTATTAGAGTTACCTTGGATAGTAAAGGAGAGCGATATTGTTTTAAGCCTAATAACGCATTAGCCGTAAAGCTTGGGATAACTCTGCCACCAATAATAAATTCAATCACCAAGATTAGATAAAGGGATGCAATCAGAATGCTATTAGGGTCAAATGAAATGCGATTAAAAATAGCTAAATAAAAGAAAATATTCAAATTGGCTAACAAAGTAAGAATTAGCGGGAGAAATAAA
>Ga0213920_1000723_pt1 | contig 22134 bp, 17 predicted proteins | sample McNCre1117MG_FD_161054 | JGI IMG/M metagenome (GOLD analysis project Ga0213920, IMG submission 161054) | Freshwater microbial communities from McNutts Creek, Athens, Georgia, United States - 11-17 MG | ecosystem: Environmental > Aquatic > Freshwater > Creek | place: USA: Georgia | collected...
TTCAATTGAGGCGCCGACGCCCTTGAAGTCGTAGCGCTGCTCGATTTCCTTTTCAGCCTGGGTTAGGGCGTTTGCAGCCTCTTGCTTGTCTACCTTGGAAACGATGTCGAATGATGAATCAGCCATGCTTTAACTCTATCGAGCATCCGGTGAGCGCTTGGCGGTGGAGGAGCGAATCATCAGCGAAGTGGGCCAAACGGTCTCCTCTTCTACATTTACCGGTGCACCTTCGACCTGGTTTTCCAACAGGTTCAGCAGTTTCAGCGCCGCCGATATTCCCTGGGCGCGAACCTCCTGGTTCACCGTGGTTAGGCCGTAAAACTCGCTCATGTCGTGGTTGTCGATGCCCACGATGCTGACGTCCTCTGGCACTCGCAGCCCGAGGTCTTTAGCGGCCATGATGGCGCCAAAGCCCATCTCATCCGAGGCGCAGAAGATTGCGGTCGGTGCCTCTCGCGGGTTGCCTAGCATCTGCTTTGCTGCATGATATGCCGCGGAAGTGGTGAGGTCGCTGGCCAGGAAGAGCGAGTCTCGCACTTCAATTCCTGCCTCGCGCAGTGCCTCCATGTAACCCATGTGGCGTTTGTGAGGCTGGGCAAATTCCATTTCGGCTGCGGGGTTTCCACCGATGTGACCGATACGGGTGTGCCCAAGGCTGATAAGGTGCTCGGTTGCCAGCTTGCCAGCGGCAATATCATCAATCAGAACATATCGGGCACCGTGAATTGCTCCTCCGATTCCAATAAATGGCTTCTTGGTCTGGTTTAGCTTCTCAAGTTCCTGATCGGTGAGCGAAACAGCAATGGTGAGCACTCCGTCAACTCGTTTACGCAGTAGCAAGTCATTGAATACTCGGTGGTCGCGGTGGCCGCCGCCGCTCAAATTGTAAAGGGTCAGGTCGTAGCCGCGCTCGATAAAGACGTTGACGATTGCTTCCAACATTGTGCTGAAGAACCATCGGCTAATGTGCGGAACGACAACGCCGATGTTTCGGTTTCGCCCAGTTGCCAATGTGTAAGCGCTAGATGATGCCACGTAACCCAGTTCGCTCGCGGCTTTTAGTACGCGCTCCTTGGACCTCGGTGAAACGTGGTCTTTACCATTCAATGCGCGAGATACGGTTGCGGTTGAAACCCCGGCTAACTCGGCAACCTCTTCGATTCCGACCATTTTTTACTCTCAAACCCTGTAAATAAAATGAAAATTTTGTAAATGTCTTACAAATGTAATGGCTTACAGGCGTCGATTCAACGAGATATGCCCGTTGGAACATCTCGATTTTCTAACAACGCATTCATCGGGTATTGTTGTAGGGTTGCCTAGCAACGAATCGGCTAGTTACCCAAGCGGCCAAAGGGATCTGACTGTAAATCAGCCGGCACAGCCTTCGGGGGTTCGAATCCCTCACTAGCCACGAAAAACCACCCCTCCACGGGTGGTTTTTTGCTTTGGGCCATAGACTCGTGCAATGGCAAACATAATCCTGGTAGCTGGCACATATCATGGCGATTGGTACTGGAGCAACCTTGTTGCAAGCCTTGTTTCGAGGGGTCATCGAGTTTTTGCGCCGACGTTATTGGGGCTCGGCGATGATTCTCCTTCCTTAAGTCCGATCACCCTTGATGATCACATTCGACAGGTTGTCAACCTTATTGAAAACCAGAGCCTAAGCGATGTGACGCTCGTTGGTTCGAGTTACGGTGGCATGGTCATCACTGGAGTGCCTAGTCACACGGATTCGAAGGTCAGCCATCTGATTTATCTCGACGCGGCGGTTCCAAAGTCAGGCCAGGCGGAATTTGATATCGTCCCCGGATGGCTCCGCGACAAGCAAATGGCTGAGTGCTTTGATGGGATCAACCAGCATCCGAGTGCAGAGTTTTTAGCTTACGAATCTCGGATGAAGCCTCATCCGATTGGCACCAAAACGCAGCCGATTGCCTATGACGAGGTCGAGTTCGATGCCCTGCCGAAAACCTATGTCGTTGCTGGTAAAGAGTCTGGGCTTGGCCCGTTTGCTCAAGTGGTGGCAAGAATATCTACCGAGCCCAACTGGAACATAATCGAGGTTTCTGCCGGACATGATCTCTACCGTGATGCACCTCTGGAGGTAGAGCAGGTCATCCTCCGAGCGATTGAATAATCTGAGGCCCGTTCACAACTACAACCAACCGGTCTCGGCAATTTCCTCAGGGCTCAAGGTATCTGACTGTAAATCACCCAGCTCAGTCTTAGGGGTTCGAATCCCTCACTAGGAATCTCGCGTGCGAGCGAGATTCTGGAAAAGCACCCAACCAGAAAAACCTGGTGGGTGCTTTTGTGCTTATAGAGGTTTATTCACCTCGGTGAGGCAGCTTTTGATAGTTCGGGGATCGCCTCAGGAGACGGCCCGCTCGCCACGCCTGCCCAACATTTCCCCCTAGTTGGTACCTGTTAGTACCGGAACGATTGCGCCAGAGAACACCTGCCAAGCCAACAGCGACTTTGCCACTTGGCGCAGAAGCCTATTTTTCCAATTTGAAAATTAGCTCGTAGCAGCCGAATTCCTTGGGGTCTCGCCAATTCTTGATAATTCGACCGGCGAGAGTAGTGTGTTTTTTGCTAGAGGTTTTTTCTAAAAACCGATAGCTGGTTCCGGGTTCCGCAGTCCTATGCGTGCCCAACTGAAAACAACACAAAGGAGTGTTTGTAAATGGTTTCAACTGAAATAGATAAATCAAATCGTTCATCGCTAATTGCGGATCCGGGTCCGCTTGGGCTGGGTGGCTTTGCGCTCACTACATTTGTGCTCAGCCTTGCAAATGCCGGCATAGTTCCTACAGCCGGTGCGGCGGTTTTGGGTCTTGCCCTCTTTTACGGAGGTATCGCTCAGCTGGCGGCTGGCATGTGGGAATTCGTGAAAGGTAACACCTTTGGCGCGGTTGCATTTAGTTCCTATGGCGCTTTTTGGCTCTCGTTTTGGTGGCTTCTGACTGGCCCAGGAATCGAAAAGGCTGCGGGAGCCGCGGGTGTAGGCTCGTTCTTGCTTGGCTGGACTATTTTCACTGTCCTGATGACCGTCGCGGCTCTAAAGGTAAACCGTTTACTTGGGCTTTTGTTCAGCGTGCTCTCGCTCACCTTTATTTTCCTGACCGCAGGAGCATTTTCGGGCATTGCCGGACTGACCCACATCGGGGGCTATCTGGGGCTTTTGACTGCGGCAATTGCCTGGTATGGCACCGCGGCTGGTGTGATCAACTCAACCTGGAAGCGCACCGTACTGCCTTCATAAAAAGCCGACCACCTTCATAGCAAGAAAACCCGCCCGGTGACAGGCGGGTTTTCTTCTGAGCGGACAACCTGCACGCGTAATTTTACCTAGCGTTCACTAGGTATTTTTATAAAAGGCACTTTAGCCTTCTAACTTGGTAACACCGCAGGTCGTCGGACCGATGGAAACCTACCCAGGAGACTCATGTCAAAGACTAAAGCTTTCGTTGCAGCGCTTACCGTTGCAACTATCGCGCTTGGTGGCGTTACTAGTGCTCAGGCATCAACCAAGCCGCTAACTCTTACCCTCGGAACTGCCGGTGCCGCACCAGCCAGTTTCGCTACCACCGCAAGCATCTACAGCAACAACACCGACTACTTCCAGGCAATCTACGACACCGTACTTCGCATGGACCCAACCGGCAAGATCATCCCAGGTCTTGCAACCGCTTGGAAGTACAACGCTGACCAGACCGTACTTACCCTAACCATCCGCAAGGGCATCAAGTTCACCGATGGCACCAAGCTGGATGCTGCAGCGATTGTCGCAAACCTTCAGCGCTTCAAGGCAAGCAGCAACTCTGCCGCTAGCTTCTACCGCAACGTAGACACCTTTGCGGCTACCAACCCAACCACCGTTGTCATCACCCTGACCGACAACGACCCAGCGCTATTGAACTACCTTGCCTGGAACTCGGGTCTTATCGAGAGCCCAGCTGCTTTCGACACCCCAACCGAGGGTTCGAAGCCAGTAGGTAGCGGTCCATACATCCTGGACGCAAGCAAGACCACCACCAGCTCGGTTTACACCTTCACCGCCAACCCAAACTACTGGGACAAGGCTAACCGTCCGTTCACCACTGTTGTCCTAAAGCCGTTCACTGACCCAGTTGCACTGGTCAACGCGCTTCAGGCCAAGCAGATTCAGGGTGCCAAGTTGATCAACAACGACGGTGTAGCCCAGGTCAAGTCTGCAGGTCTTCAGATTGAGTGGAACGAACTTGACTGGTCTGGTCTAGTAATCAGCGACCGCGCCGGCAAGTTGAACTCGCCACTCGCTGACGTGCGTGTGCGTCAGGCAATCAACTATGCCTTCGACCGCAACGCCATGAACCAGGCTGTAAACGGCGGTTACGGTACTCCAACCACCCAGATCTTCAACCCGAAGAGCACAGGTTTCGACAAGAACCTAAACGATGTCTACCCTTACGACACCAACAAGGCCAAGCAGTTGCTTGCAGCTGCCGGATACCCTAACGGTTTCACTCTGGAACTGCCTTCGATTGCTGCCTACTACGGCGCAACCGTCTACAACGCAATCTCTGACCAGCTAAAGGCTGTTGGAATCAACGTTGTCTTGAAGGAACAGGCCTTGGCAAACTACGCCGCGGCTCGTGCCAAGTACCCAGCCGTATTCGTAAACGCTGAGATGTCGCTAAACAACTGGCAGCTCATCAACTTCGCAATCGACTCGAAGGCACCTTTCAACTTTGAGGGTTACAGCACTAACGCATCCGACAAGCTGATCGGCCGTGTACAGGGTGCGACCAACGCTGCCGATGCAACCTCGAACGCACGACTGCTGAACAAGTACGTTGTGAACAACGCTTGGTTCGTTCCTTGGTACTCGAAGCAGATTCCGTTCCCTCACAGCTCGGACATCGTTGTGCACGCACAGGCAGGAAACGCAACTCCATTCCTGTACAGCATCACCCCAGCAAAGAAGAAGTAACCACCTAAAGTAAAAGGCTTCACTGGGGCCCTGCCCCAGTGAAGCCTTTTTTCTCGATTGGACACAGCAGTGTTGAAATACGCAGTGAGGCGCCTGGCCGCCGGCCTAATAATGACGCTGGCGATCAGTTTTATCGCTTTCATGTTCCTGCAACTCGGTGCCGGCAATGTCGCGCGCAATATCCTCGGCCTAAATGTCGATCCCGAGGCTGTTCGCAGGCTGAACATCGAACTTGGAGTAGATCGTCCTGTGCTCATCCGCTACGGCGAGTGGCTCTGGAACGCACTGCACTTCAATCTGGGCAAATCTTGGACTTATCCAGGGACTGTAGCTGAGACGCTCTGGCCAAAGCTGGTTGTCACCCTAACCATTGTCGCTGTTGCAATGACAGTAATCACTCTGGTGTCTACTGCACTCGGAGTTTGCGCAGCAATCTTTGGCAGCTGGATTGACAAATTCGTTCAATTCCTAAGCATCGTTGGCTTCGCGATTCCTGGCTTTTTGGTCGCGGTTCTCTTGGTGGATGTTTTCGCCCTGCAACTTCACATATTCAATGCAACGGGATACGCCAATCCAACCGATGATCTAGGGGAGTGGGCACGTTCGGTTGTTCTGCCAGTGGCCGGACTCTCTGTCACCGGTATCGCAAGCGTTTCGCAGCAAATCCGTGGTTCGGTCATCGATGTATTGAACTCCGATTATGTGCGCACTCTCAGGGGGCGTGGATTGGCCGAATGGCGCATACTTTTTGGTCATGTGCTGAGAAACGCCGCTGCCCCCGGCTTAGCTATTCTGGGCCTCCAGTTTGAGGGGCTGATCGGCGGTGCAGTGATCGTCGAGCAAATTTTCGCGATACCGGGTCTGGGTTCGTTCGCAGTAGCAGCCACCACATCCACCGACTTCCCGTCAGTCATGGGATTTGTCCTCGTTGTGGCTGTGGTGGTTGTCGTAACCAATCTGATCGTCGATGTATTGATCGCTATTTTGAACCCCAAGGTGCGTCTCCAAAAATGAATGAACAGCTAAAAGCTCTGAAGAGTGGCGCCGAGGTTGCCGCTCGAGTACTGCGCTCGCCCCTGGGCATGATTGCTGGCCTCGTGCTAGCGGCTCTGATTGTTTTCAGTATCGTCGTTCCTGCGGCTTCTCCTTTCGATCCAAACACCGGAAACCTGCTTGATTTCCTAAAGCCGCCAAGCGCGACCCACCTCATGGGCACCGACTCAACTGGCCGGGACATCATGCTAAGAATGGCGATTGCCACCCGGGTAACCCTTGTTGCTGCCGTCTTTGCGGTCTCGATCGCGGCGATCGTGGGCATCTCAGCGGGACTTGCCGCCGGCTACTTCCAGACTCGCCTGGCATCGGCAATCACCTGGGTGAACTCGCTGGTTATGGCCCTGCCTGGATTGGTGGTCTTGCTGGCCGCATCGGTGGTCTTGGGAAACTCCATCTGGATGGCCATGACCGTAATCGGCCTTCTGATGTCGCCTTCGCTGTTCCGCCTCACCTACTCGCAGGTGACCGCAGTCCGCAATGAACTCTATGTCGATGCGGCAAAGTTGTTCGGTCTTTCAGACCTGCGAATTATCTTCAGACACGTCCTGAGCGTCGTTCGCGGTCCACTGATTGTGCAAAGTGGCATCTTGATGGCCGCAGCGATTGCGGCTCAGGGTGGGCTTCAGTTCTTGGGTCTAAGCGACCCACTGGTTCCAAACTGGGGTTCCATGCTGAACGAAGCATTCACCAAGTTGTTTACTGCTCCCTGGCTTCTGGTATGGCCAACAACCGCCATTGCTTCAGCTTCGCTCTCCTTCGTTTTTCTCTCCAACGCAATCCGTGATCAACTTCGCATTGGTTCCAGTCGGCGTATCGAAAGCAAACCGCTCGCGGCCGCACTTGAGGCAGGTGCGCGTCGCGAAGCCGAGGTTCCTGCCGAGGGTTGGCTGTTGAATGTCGAGAATATTGATGTGGTTTTCTCTCAGCCAGATGGTTCAGATGAGCAAGTAGTCAAATCGGTATCGTTACAGATTGCGCGCGGCGAATCGTTAGGTATCGTGGGCGAATCTGGGTCGGGTAAGACGCAGACTGCCAGGGCCATTCTTGGTCTTCTTGACAGGGGAGGCCGAGTGTCCGGTGGAACTGTTTCGTTCGAGGGCAAGCAGCTGGAACTTAATTCTCAAAAGGCACTTAGAGGCATCCGCGGAAGTCGAATTGGGTACATTCCGCAAGAGCCGATGTCAAACCTTGACCCAAGTTTCACGGTTGGCTGGCAGCTGATCGAGCCGCTTCGCAGGGTTGGTGGAATGGATAAGCGTCAGGCTGAGGCAACGGTTCTTGAGCTGCTTCAGAGGGTAGGCTTCAGCAATCCGGCTCGGGTTATGAAACTGTATCCACACGAACTGTCCGGGGGAATGGCTCAACGCGTACTTATCGTTGGCGCGGTATCGCTTCGCCCGGCGCTAATCATCGCCGATGAACCAACTACAGCCCTGGATGTTTCGGTTCAGGCAGAAGTGCTGGACCTCTTGCGTGAAATCGCCACCGAATTCGGCATTGCACTTTTGATGGTCACCCACAACCTGGGCGTAGTGGCCGACATCGCATCCCGCGTCTATGTATTCCAAGCCGGGCAGATCGTTGAGTCCGGTACGGCTATCGAAGTGTTCAAGAATCCTAAGGCCACACACACCCAGCAGTTGCTTGCATCTTTGCTTGATGATCTGCCTATTCGTGAGCCTTTTGTTGAGGAAGCTGGTGCCTAAATGAGTGCTCTGCTCGAGGTAAATAATCTTGAAGTTAGTTACGCCGGAAATCGTGGCGGCACAGCATTCAAAGCCGTGGACAACGTATCTCTCACTGTTCGAAAAGGCGAAGTCGTCGGTTTGGTCGGCGAATCTGGGTCGGGTAAATCGTCCATCGGGCGCGCCATCGTGGGCCTGGCCCCGATTAGCGCCGGCGCAGTTTTGCTCAACGGTGAGGCTATTAGAATCCAACGGAAAGTCGATAGGAGAAGCCTGGCACGCGATGTGCAGGTCATTTTCCAGGATCCTTTCTCATCTTTGAATCCAACTATGACCATCGAAAAAATCCTCACGGAGCCACTTCGGGCGGCTGGTTTTAGCTACTTGGATTCCACTCGTAAAGTGCGCAAAATGCTGGACTCAGTTGGTTTGCCAGCAGATTCACTGGATCGACACCCCAGAGAATTCTCGGGTGGTCAAAGGCAGCGAATAGCAATTGCGCGTGCGCTGACGGTGGAGCCGAAGCTAATCATTTGTGATGAGCCCGTTTCGGCCCTTGACCTGACGACACAGGCTGTAGTTCTAGAGCTCATGCTGGATATCCAAAAACAAACCGGCATCTCTTATCTCTTCATTTCCCACGATCTGGCTGTTGTGAAACACGTTAGTCATCGCATCGCCGTAATGAAATCCGGCCAGATTGTTGAATTCGGGACAAACGAAGAAGTTAATAATCGGCCAGTGCACGAATACACCAAAAAGCTCCTCTTGGCCGCGCCGGTCGCCGATCCTGTGAGGCAACTGGAACGACGAAACCAGCGCCTTGCAGCCAAACTAGCCTCGCCTGTTCTTTAGGAAACACCGTTGCCGATTAACAACTTCACCGACATGGTTGCAAAGCTAACTCTCGAAGAGAAAGTCTCGTTACTAACCGGTCTAGATAACAACTACACGGTCGCAATGCCAAAGATCGGTCTGCGAAGCATCTTGATGTCGAATGGGCCAGCTGGAGTCCGTGGCCCATCTTGGGATGAGCGCGAGACGTCTATCAACCTTCCTGCGCCAATCAATCTTGCGGCTACTTGGAGCACCGAGCTGGCTTCCAGCTACGGCAACGTTTTGGCTAATGAGGCAAAGCGCAAGGGCGTCGACATCGTTTTGGGACCAACTGTAAACATGCAGCGCACGCCCAACGCGGGTAGGCACTTTGAGGCCTACAGCGAGGACCCCCTGCTAACTGCAAAAATTGGTGCTTCGCTGGTGGCTGCCACCCAGCATCAGGGAGTCGGAACCTGCACCAAACACTACGTTTGCAATGACTTCGAAACTGATCGATTCACAGCAAATGTAGTTGTGTCTGAGAGGGCGCTTCGAGAGGTCTACCTCAGGCCATTTGAAGAGGCGGTGGTTGAAGCCCGAGCATGGTCGATCATGAGTGCCTACAACCGGGTCAATGGCTATGCCTCCACCGAGAGCCCACTGCTAACCGATCCGTTGCGTTCCGAATGGGAATTCGACGGAGTGATGGTTGGCGACTGGACTGCCGTTAGAACTTTGGAAGCTGCTAAGGCCGACCAGGATCTAGTTATGCCTGGCCCCACTGGGCCCTGGGGGCAGTTGTTAGTAGAGGCCGTCCTCGCCGGTGAAATACCGGAAGAACTTGTCGACACAAAGGTGGCACGGCTGCTATTGCTGGCTCAGCGAGTTGGCGCACTTGGTCTTGCAGGTGAGGTACCCAAGCCGCGAGAACGGCTGCTGATTGACGCGCATGCCGATGACGATTTTGCCTATGAATGCGCAGTTGAGAGTTTGGTACTCGCCAAGAACTCCGGACTGTTGCCCCTAAATCCGCAGAGCCACAAAAAGTTGGCGGTGATTGGGCACCTGGCAGAGCGTGGACGCACCCAGGGCGGCGGTTCCGCAATGGTCACTCCCAAGAGCGTTGTCAGCATCGTCGAGGCCTTTACCAAGCAGAGCAACTATTCGGTCGAGTACGCACTTGGAGCCAAAGTCCACGATGAGCTTGAGCCGCTAAAACTAAGCGCGATGCGCAATCCGCTCAATGGAAAACCCGGGATTCAAGCCGAGTTTATTGATCCCAGCGGCGAAGTTATTTTCACAGATCACCGCATCTCAAGCCAGCCGGTTTGGATGGGTGGCGATGCGCCAACACGGTCGGCGGTTCAACTTAGAGTCTCGTTCTACCTGACGTTTACCGAAGACTGCGAATTGAATTTTGGGTTTGCAAGTGCTTTTGGCGCGACCGTAACCATTGATGGCGACCCGTTCCTAAATCGACCGGCGAAATTGCCCATCGACATGCAGAGTCTGCTGCATCCACCGCGGGCCACTTTACCGTTTCGGTTCGAGGCTAATCGCAGTTATTTGGTGCAGGCCGAAGTGGATATGTCGGGAAGGTTCGGTCGGGCTCAAGACTTTTTCGCTTTCCCTATGGGCACTGAGGTTGGTAGTGCAGATCCGCGTACCCTAATTGCCGAAGCCGTCAAGCTTGCCGAATCCAGTGATGCAGTTATTGTCACCGTGGGAACCAATTCAAAGGTCGAATCTGAAGGGTTTGACCGGGCCTCGCTGGATCTTCCTGGGCACCAAAACGAGCTTGTGGAAGCACTTGTGTCTGCAAATCAAAATGTTGTGGTCGTTGTGAATTCTGGAGCACCAGTATTGCTTCCTTGGCTCGACAAGGTGCAGGCTGTCGTAATCGCTCACCTACCTGGTCAGCATATGGGCGCCGCTATTGTCGACACCATTTTGGGACAGGCGAGCCCCGGTGGTCGTTTGCCAACGACCTGGCCTGCGCACTCCGAAGACCTTCCAGTTTGGGACAATACGCCAGATGTGGATGGACAAATGCGATACGCCGAGGATATTCACGTGGGTTATCGAGCCTGGCTAAAGGCCGGAGCCGAACCGGCATTCTGGCTAGGCCATGGTCTCAGTTACACAACCATGAATGTTGAGTTTGCCGGTGTCACTGTCGATTCATCGGCTGCAAATTGCGTCCGAACTTGGTTCAATGTCACGAACACCGGTTCGCGCACAAGCTCGAATGTTGTACAGGTTTTTGCTTCCAAGGCCGACAGCGTAACTGATCGACCATTCCGGTGGTTGGTCGGCTTCGAAAAGATTTGGCTGGCGCCTGGCGAAACTCAAAGTGTTGAGGTTTGCGTCCCAATCCGTGAATTCATGCACTGGGACTCTGGCTGGAATTTGGAGTCTGGCTCTTACCAGCTGTACCTTGGGCTCTCAGATTCTGAGCCGATCGGTTCAGTTTCGCTCTGATGCGTGCTCTACCCAGCAGACAGCAAAGAAATGTAGTCTTTCTGACCCTGCAGTAGATCCACGTTCTTGTTTAGAAGCCATTGAACCTGGAGGCCGTCAGAGATTGCGATTAGGGTCTTGGCAGCCTGTTCTGGGTCGATTTCCGGTGCAATCTGGCCTGCTTCCCTCATGCCTGCAAAACCTTCGGCAAGAACATTTGTGACCCTTAGGTAACGATCCTTGAAATAAGAGTGTGCAGGATGATCGGGGTTTGTGGCTTCCGCCGACATAACTGCAAAAAACATGATTACATCAGGGTTTTTGGCCGTGTTCGCAATGACCTGGTACCAATCAAGCGGGAAGGCCAGGCCTTTTTTAATTGCCGTTTCGGCAACCTCGGCAGAAACGCTGTCACGATACTCAAGTACCGCATTTAAGAGGGCAACTTTCGAGTTGAAGTGGTGCAGGAGACCGGCTTCGGAGATCCCAACTTTTGCCGCAACTTGTTTGAGCGAGGATCCGTTGAAACCACCGTGAGAGAAGACAGAAAATGCTGCCTTCAAAATTGAGATTCGAACCTCTTGGGTGTGCGCTTGATTGCCTTTGCGTCTTGGTTCGGACAAAGCAAGGCCTTTCGTTTGGGCACAATTAGTTTCAGTTTAGCCTGAGGAATTTACCTAGTGTTCGCTAGGCAAATCTTGTTGGAGCAGTGGCAATTGCATAGTCTAGTGTGATGATAGATGAGCTGCACGACCCCAACAAATTGGCCAATTTCCGCGAACTAGGCGGTATCCCAGTTTCCGGAGGAAGCGTGTCTGGCGGGCTAGTATTTCGGGCCGATGATCTGGCCACAATCGACCCTCAAGAGGCGCAGCGGGTGCAGAGTCACAACATCGCTCTCATCATCGATCTAAGGTCTCCGGATGAGGCTGCAATCACGGGTCGCGGACCACTTGCCGACACCGAGATCCGATATTCCAACCTGCCGTTTCTGGGGCAGGCATCGGCGCCTCACCAGATAATGGCCGATGCAGCCGAGGCTGGTTTCACTGCCAGACTGATGGGAATCTGGTACGAGCGGTTGCTTACCGATGCCGCTGAATTGGTGGCCCAAGCAATCAAACTGATTGCCGAGACCGAGGGCCCAGTTGTCTTCCACTGTGCCGCCGGTAAAGACCGAACCGGTTTGTTGGCCGCTTCGCTGCTTTCACTGCTGGGGGCATCGGATGAAGACATCGTTGCAGACTATGCTCGCACCCAGGCAGCCATGCCAGGTGTGCTAGCACGTTTGCGCGCTAACCAGCCCAACCTTGACACCGATCAGTTGCTTAAGGCGGGAGCGATGCTGAGAGCAGACGCCGAAGCCATGGAGGTATTCCTGCAGCTTGTCGCCGAATCTGGACTGAGCATCGAGACTCGCCTAAAGAACGCTGGGCTAAACGACGAGACCATCCAGCAGCTGCGAGACAAGTTGGTTGCGTAAGGCTAGTTTCCTGCTGGGGCTAGTTGGTGCCCGTTAGTACCGGCACGATTGCACCAGAGAATACCTGCCAAGCCAGCAGCGACTTTGCCACCAGGCTAAGAGTGATGTAGGTGCGTTCGCCCTGCAGGTAGTTTGCCCACTTGCCAATTTGGCGGTACTGCAGCACCTGATTTACGGCAAAGGTGTTGAAGAAGATAAACAGGGAAACGATGATTCCAATCACGAACCCTGGCACCTGTGCCTTGTGGCTGCCGCCCGGCTGGAAGGTGTAGATGAAAATCAAAATCCATGGCACCGAGCCGGCCATCGATCCAAAGATGAAGGGTAAAAACTTCTTGTTTCCTGGTTGCTCATATTTTTCTTGCAAGGCGCCAAACAAAATCATCGAGGCGTTGACACCGAAAATTGCAAAAAGTGCACCGATGTCGCTGAGCCCACAGAGCTGGGCAATGAGCCAGATCATCACCGAGGAACTAAGCGAATACTCGACCCAGCGGAAGTAGTTGTGATTCAGCTTTAACCCAGCCGAGTAATTGTTGAAGAACCAGGGCGACGAGATTAGGAAGTGGAAGAAGGCAGACAGGGCCAGAAAAGCAACCACGCCAAAGCCGAGGTTGATCTCGAATACCTTGACGTGTTCGGTTAGCCCCGATCCTGGAGGCCCAGCCATGTAATCGGCGGTTACCGGAAAGAGAACCTGACTTGGCAGCTGCGCCAGGAATGAACCAAAAGCCACCGCCTGAAGCAGGTGGACGAAACCAGCGACGATGTTGTAGCGGCGAAGTCGGACAATCTGCTGATCGTTACTGTAAGTCTTGCGAGCCATCTGGGCTTCCCCCGTTTCTGTCGACCACTTTGTCTGACTAGTTTTAGGCTAGTGCAGGAGTTGCTTGTCGTCATCGGTTATCGAGTTTGCCCATTTGGGTTTTCGGTGTTGGTGTGATTTAGAAGGAAAAGATGCCCAAATTTTATGAATCCGCCAGAGAGGCACTGGTCTCGCACTTGCGCGACGGCCAAATTATTGCCGTCGGCGGTTTTGGCCTAAGCGGCAACCCGTTTGATCTGATTGAGGCGGTCCGCGACTCCGGTGTGAAGAACCTGACCATAGTTTCCAACAACATGGGTATCGATGGCCAGGGGCTAGGGATCCTGTTGGAGAACAACCAGGTTTCTAAAGTCATTGCCAGCTATGTCGGTGAAAACAAACTTTTTGCCCAACAGTTCTTGGATGGTCAGCTCGAAGTGGAATTTGCGCCCCAGGGAACACTCGCAGAGAGACTGCGTGCCGGCGGAGCCGGAATAGCTGGTTTCTATACCAAGACCGGTGTTGGAACGCCCGTGGCCGAGGGCAAACCCCAAGAGGTATTTGATGGTGAAACCTATATTTTGGAACGGGGAATAGTCGCTGACATCGGTCTGGTTCACGCGCACACTGCAGACCAAGCTGGAAACCTCACCTACCGTTACACGGCCCGCAACTTCAACCCCCTGGTAGCGCAAAGCGGCCGCTTCACAGTTGCTGAGGTGGAGGTAGTCTCAGACTCATTCATCAAACCGAACATCGTCGTCACCCCGGGAATTTTTGTGCAGTCGGTGGTGAAGAGCATTCCTCGGGAAAAGCCAATCGAACAGCGAACAGTGCGTCCCAAACTAAACGTTGGAGGCAACTAATAATGGCTTGGACCAGAGACCAAATGGCCGAAATTGCGGCAGCTGAGTTGCACGATGGCGACTACGTCAACCTCGGAATTGGCATTCCAACCCTGGTAGCCAACCACATCCCCGAAGGCATGACCGTCTACCTGCAGAGCGAGAACGGTCTCCTCGGCATGGGCGAATTTCCCATCGAGGGCGAGGAAGACGCCGACCTGATCAATGCGGGCAAGCAGACCGTCACCATCCAACCCGGTGGTTCGATATTTGATTCGGCTACCAGTTTCGGAATGATTCGAGGCGGCCACGTTCAGCTGGCCATTCTGGGGGCAATGGAAGTTTCTGCTCATGGTGACCTGGCCAACTGGACCATTCCAGGCAAGCTCGTCAAGGGCATGGGTGGCGCAATGGATCTAGTTGCCGGTACTCCGCGCGTTATTGTCCTCACCGAACACAACGCCAAAGACGGTAGCCCTAAGGTAGTTGAAAGGTGCAGCCTTCCGCTTACCGGTCAGGCCTGCGTAGACCGCATCATCACAGATGTTGCTGTCTTCGATGTTCACGGCGATGGCCTGCTCCTGACCCAGATAGCTCCGGGCCATGATCTGAACGAGATCCGCAATCGAACCGGCGCCAAGTTCGAAGTCGCCGAAGGCCTCAGTTAAAGGAAGTTATGTCTGCAATCATCGCTGGATACGCCCGCACACCGTATTGCAAAATAAATGGACCACTTGCTTCGTTGAGTGCGGTGCAGCTGGGTGAAATAGCAGCACGCGCTGCTCTGGCAAATGCCGGTGTTGCAGCAACCGACGTGCAACACGTCATCGCTGGTCACGTCATTCAAGCCGGATGTGGGCAAAACCCGGCCAGGCAGACAGCAGTCGCTGCCGGAGTCGGCTACTCGGTTCCAGCCATCACTCTAAACTCGGTTTGCCTGTCAGGGGCCGACGCGGTGATCTACGCCAGCCAACTTATTGAACTTGGTCAAGCAGATGTGGTCCTGGTAGTGGGTCAGGAGAGCATGAGCCAGAGCCCACATGCCCAGCTTGGGTCGCGAACCGGAAAAAAGTTTGGACCAATCACAATGATTGACACCCTGGAAATCGATGGGCTCACCGATGCCTTTTCCGGCGAGTCGATGGGTCTTGCCACCCAACAGGTGACCACCCTGGCTGGAATATCGCGCGAGGCTCAGGATGAGCTTGCCGTTTCATCGCACATCCGCGCCCATGCCGCCCGCGACTGGGTGGCTAAGGAGATTGCGCCGGTCACGATAAGTGGCCGCAGTGGCGAAGTTGTAGTCGCCGAGGATGACGGCATTCGTGCCGACATTTCTCTTGAATCGGTTGGCAAGTTGCGCCCGGCATTCACCAAAGACGGCAGCATTACGGCTGCAAACTCGTCTCCGCTCACCGACGGAGCGGCTGCGCTTGTCATAGTGAGCGAAAGCTGGGCTGCTGCAAATTCAGTAACCGGCCTAGGCAGGATTTTGAGCTATGCCAAGGTTGCCGGACCAGACTTCTCACTAAACCTGCAGCCAGCAAACGCAATTGCTGCAGCTCTGGCGAAAGCCGGCAAATCTGCCGCCGAGCTATGCTCTGTGGAAATAAATGAGGCGTTTGCGGCTGTGGGTGTGGCATCAACTGAGGCTCTTGGGCTTTCACCTGAGATAGTGAATCCTGATGGTGGAGCGATTGCGATTGGTCACCCAATCGGTTCGTCCGGGGCCAGAATCGTCGGGCACTTGGCGCGCAATCTGCAGAAGAATGGCAGCGGAAGCATCGGCGCTATTGGAATTTGCGGCGGCGGCGGCCAGGGCGTGGGCATCCTTGTAGAAGCGTTCTGATTGCCGCTTCGCGATTCCGATTAGGCTTTAGCCATGACCACTACTCCAGCACTAGTAATCAACCAGGCCAATGCCCCAATGGTGAAGTCTCAGATCGAGCGTCGCCCGGTGGGTAAGAAAGACGTAAGACTCTCAATCGCCTATTCGGGCATCTGCCACTCAGATGTTCACCAGGCTCGTTCCGAATGGGGCAGCGACATCTTCCCAATGGTTCCGGGGCACGAAATCATTGGGCACGTGGTTGAGGTTGGTTCGGAGGTCACAAAATTCAAGTTGGGCGACACCGTGGGTGTGGGCGTATTTGTAGACTCATGCCGCGAATGCGATGCCTGCAAGGCTAACCTGGAGAGCTACTGCGAGCGTGGCCCGGTTGGCTCATACAACGGCTACGGCTATGACGGCGAAGTGCAGTACGGCGGCTATTCCAAAGAGATAGTCACCGATGAACACTTCGTACTGAAAATCTCCGAAGGCGTAAACCTGGCTGAGTGTGCTCCACTGCTCTGTGCCGGCATCACGGTCTATTCGCCACTGAGGCACTGGCAGGCTGGGCCGGGCAAAAAGGTTGCAATCCTCGGAATGGGTGGTCTGGGTCACCTGGCCGTCAAGTTTGCCGTGGCGATGGGAGCCGAGGTCACCGTGCTTGGGCATTCGCTTAGCAAGAAGGCAGACGCCCTTGCATTTGGCGCCACCGATTATCGCTCAACCTCGGATGAGCAAACCTTCAAGGACCTTGCCAAGAAGTTTGACTTCATTCTGAACACCACGAGCGCCAATATTCCGGTCGATTCGCTGCTTGGAATGATCAAGCTCGATGGTGCACTGGTGTTTGTTGGACTTCCAGCGGAAAGCCAAAGCTTCAACGTGTTTGGTCTCACTGGCCAGCGACGTTCAATCAGCGGTTCGCAGGTTGGCGGGCAGGTCGAAGTTCAAGAAATGCTGGATTTCGCCGCCGCAAACAACATCGGTGCCTCTGTAGAAATGCTGGATGCAACCGATCCAGCAACCATCGATGCTGCTTGGAATCGGGTGGTTGACGCCGACGTCCGCTACCGGTTTGTGATCGACGCCAGCACTATCTAACAGGCTTACTTACCTAGCGAGTCAATCGCCTGGTTGAGTGTGGCCGATGGTCGCATCGCCGCGTCAACCAGTTCAACGTTGGCCTGGTAGTAACCACCGATTTCAACTGTCTTGCCCTGAACGGCAATCAGCTCTTCAACGATCTTGGCCTCTGCCTCGGTGAGAGTCTTAGCCAAGGCGGCAAACGCGGCTGCTAGCTCTGCATCAACGGTCTGCGCTGCCAGTTCCTGAGCCCAGTAAAGGCCAAGGTAGAAGTGGCTACCGCGGTTGTCGATGGTTCCGATCTTGCGGCCTGGCGAGCGGTCCATTTCCAGGAAGGTTCCGGTGGCGCGGTCCAGGGTGTCTGCAAGCACCTGTGCCTTCGAGTTTCCGGTGGTGGTTGCCAGGTGCTCAAGCGAAGCGGCAAGCGCAAAGAACTCACCGAGCGAATCCCAGCGAAGATAGTTTTCTTCGAGGAACTGCTGAACGTGCTTAGGAGCCGAGCCGCCAGCGCCGGTTTCAAATAGTCCACCGCCGTTTAGCAGCGGAACAATCGACAGCATCTTGGCGCTGGTGCCAACCTCGAGGATCGGGAAGAGGTCGGTGAGGTAATCGCGAAGTACGTTACCGGTCACCGAAATGGTGTCGAGTCCTTCGCGGATTCGACCGAGCGAGTACTTGGTGGCCGCTGCCGGCTCCATGATCTCGATGGTCAGACCGGTGGTGTCGTGCTCTGCCAGGTAGGTGTGAACCTTGGTGATCAGGGCGGCATCGTGAGCACGGCTAGCATCGAGCCAGAAAATGGCTGGCACGTTGGTGGCACGAGCGCGGGTGACCGCAAGCTTCACCCAGTCGCGAACCGGAACGTCCTTGGTTTGGGTGGCGCGCCAAATGTCGCCCTTGCCCACCTCGTGCGAAATCAGAACCTCGCCCTTTGAGTTGACAATCTCTACGCGACCGGCGGCCTTCATTTCAAAGGTCTTGTCGTGGCTTCCGTATTCTTCGGCGGCCTGGGCCATTAGGCCCACGTTTGGAACCGAGCCAATGGTTGCGGGGTTAAGCGGGCCATTCTCGATTACGTCCTCGATGGTGGCCTGGTAGACGCCCGCATAGGACGAGTCTGGGATAACGGCCAGGGTGTCGTCTTCGGAGCCGTCGACTCCCCAGAGCTTGCCGCCGTTGCGAACCAGGGCTGGCATCGAAGCATCCACGATGACGTCGGATGGTACGTGCAGGTTGGTGATACCGCGATCGCTGTTGACGTAGCTTAGGCGCGGGCCGTGCTCGAGGGCAGCAGCGAAGTTGGCGGCAATCTGCTCGCCATCGGCGAGGTTGGCAATGCCGGCCAAGATCGAACCGAGGCCATCATTCGCGCTCAAACCGGCAGCGGCAAGTTCGGCACCATACTTTGCGAAGACATCGGCGAAATAGGTTTTGACCACGTGACCGAAGAGGATCGGGTCGCTGACCTTCATCATGGTGGCCTTCAGGTGCACCGAATAGAGCACGTTGTCGGATTTGGCCTGTTCCAGGGTGGCAGCCAAAAAATCGTCGAGCGCGGCCACGTTCATGAAGGTGGCGTCAACGATTTCGCCCGGCAGAACCTTTAGCCCCTTCTTGAGTTCAGTCTCGGTTCCGTCGGCTGCAATGTGGCGGATGCTCAGAACATCTGCCTCGCCAAGAACGGTCGACTTCTCGTTGGAGAAGAAGTCGTCGTGGCCCATGGTGGCAACGCGAGTCTTGGAGCCCGCGGCAAATGGCTTGTTTACGTGCGGGTGCTTGCGGGCGTAGGCCTTGACCGAGAGCGGTGCTCGACGGTCGCTGTTTCCCTCGCGCAGTACTGGGTTGACTGCGCTGCCCTTGACCTTGTCGTAGCGGCTGCGTGCCTCGCGCTCGGCATCGGTGGTTGGCTCGTCAACGTAGTCAGGCACTGCAAATCCGTGCTCCTGCAGCTCGGCAATTGCAGCCTTGAGCTGAGGAATCGATGCCGAGATGTTCGGCAGCTTGATGATGTTAGCCTCTGGGGTCTTGGCAAGTTCGCCAAGTTCGGTTAGCGCATCGACCACACGCTGGTTTTCAGGCAAACGGTCCGAGAAAACAGCCAGAATGCGCCCTGCGAGAGAAATATCGCGAGTCTCGATGTTCACATTTGCAGCCTTGGCAAAGGCCTGAACAATTGGCAACAGTGAAGCGGTAGCCAGGGCAGGGGCTTCATCGGTGAAAGTGTAATAAATAGTCGATTCGTTCACGACGCGCAATTCTCCGGTTCTGAGAGTGAGAAACTAACCATTCAAGACTACCCGTTGCCTTGGTATGCCTAACCCCATAGCGCCTCGTGCAAGCAGCAGGGTATTCGCTCTGAAGTGACCTCGAACCAAAGGTTTGTGAGCGATAACATTGTGGAAGTTAGCCAACGACAACAGAGAGATCTGGCATGAACCTCAACCACCGCATGCACATTGACTTCAACGATGGTTGGCTGGTGCGGCTGCCAACGGGTCCGTTCGCGGCCTTCAACGACGGCCCACCCAAGGTCACCGCGGTCAATCTGCCACACGACGCGTTGCGGGAGCTGCGTCGCTCTGCCGATGCCCCTGCGGGAACCGCCTCTGGATACCACCCGAGTGCCGCCTTCACCTATGAAAAAACCTGGGATGTGCCAGCCGATTGGGCCGGCAAGTGGGTTGCGCTGCAGTTTGATGGAGTGGCTAGCAACGCCCTTGTCTATCTAAACGGCGTGCTGGTTGGTCAGCGCCCATACACCTACGCCAGATTCTCGGTAGACCTGACTGCGCTGCTGAAGCCTGGGCAGAGCAACCACCTTCGGGTTGAGGTGCGGGGCCACAAAGACTCTCGCTGGTACACCGGTGCGGGTATCTATCGTGGGGTTGAGTTGCTGGTTGCAGATTCTCTGCACTTTGCACCCGACTCACTCTGGGCCTCCACGCTTCGCATTGAAGCTGGAACAGCTACCGTCGAAGTTTCCGCAACTGTCGTAAACGCCGGACTGCGGGTTCGAGTGGCGCGGGCACAGTTTACGCTCCTTGACCCTGCAGGCCAAGAGGTTGCAGTGCGCGATATCCCCGTTTCGACACTTCCCAAATCGTCGGTCGAATTCGGTGGTGCAGCCGAATCGCACATATCACAGCGCTTCGAGATTGAGCAGGCCCAACTCTGGAGCACCGATGCCCCGCACCTCTATTCGGTGGTCGCAAAGCTGTTTGATGCAGAGGGCAACGGCATTGATGTCTTGGCAGCAGAATCCGCCAGGTTTGGAATCCGAACCGTCACGGTCGATCCACTCCACGGGCTGCGCATCAACGGCGAGGAAACCAAGCTGCGGGGAGCTTGCATCCACGTCGATAACGGTTTGCTCGGGGCGGTTTCGCTGCCGGCAGCCGAACTCCGCAAGGTGGCCAGGCTAAAGGCCTCGGGTCACAACGCAATCAGAATTTCGCACAACCCTGCCAGCCAGGCGCTACTAGATGCATGCGACCAGTTGGGCATGCTGGTTATGAACGAAGCGTTTGACACCTGGAGCCTGGAGAAGTCTGAGTTCGATCACGCTCGCAACTTTGCCGAATGGTGGGAGCGCGATATTGAATCACTGGTTCACGGCAGCCGAAACCACCCGAGCGTAATTCTTTACTCGATTGGAAACGAGATTCCAGAACTGGGCACCATCGGCGGCCGCATTTGGAATCGTCGGATTGCTAACAAGGTGCGCAGCCTGGACTCAACGCGTCCAGTCACCAATGGCATCAACACCCTGTTGACCATCGATGTCGGGGACCTGCTGCAGCAGGCGGGCGGACTAAACGCATTCATGGGAGACACCGGCGACATCTCGGCAGGCTTCGCCAACATCGCTGTTACCCCAACGGTGTCGGGTGCAATCGAAGAGGTGGCGTCTGACCTTGACGTGGTTGGCTACAACTACGCCGAGAGCCGCTATGCCCTAGACCTTCTCGAGACCCCGCATCGAGTAATCGTTGGCTCCGAAACATTTGCCAAGACCATAGTTTCCAACTGGAAGCTGGTCCAGAAGTATCCTCACGTGATTGGTGACTTCACCTGGACCGGTTGGGATTACCTTGGCGAGGTGGGTATCGGTGCGGTTGCCTACCAGGATGACACCGAATTCAATGGGCAGCTGGGTCGTGAATTCCCTTACCTGCTGGCCTACTGCGGCGATATCGACATCACCGGTTACCGCAGGCCTTCTTCCTATTACCGCGAGATTGCCTTTGGCTTGAGGTCAGATCCATTTATCGCGGTGCAGGATCCTGCCAAGTTCGACCAGGTTCAAGTTTCAACTTCGCCGTGGGCTTGGGCAGACGTGGTTGAAGGTTGGTCCTGGGATGGACACGAAGGCAAGCCGGTGCGCGTCGATGTTTATTCCAACGCACACGAAGTGCAGTTGCTGCTCAACGGAACCTCGTTGGGCAGACAGCCAGTCGCTGCCGAAAACGCCGGAACGCTGCTGGCTAACACTGCAAGGTTTGAAGTGGCCTACGGCCATGGCGAACTGGTTGCAGTTTCCTACATAGATGGAGTGGAATCCGGCCGGTGTGCCTTGAAATCTGCCGAGGGAAGCAAGCGTTTGAAACTCCAACTGGAACAGCTAGACGGTGTGGTTAGCCTTTCGGCGGATGGCCAAGGGTTGGCACACATTTCGCTTTCGATCGTGGGCAGCAATGGGCAACTTTTCAATCAGGCGCAGGACCAGATTGAGGTAACCGTTTCCGGTCCGGCTGTGCTTGCCGGATTCGGCTCTTCCATGCCCAATCCGACCACTCCGTACACTTCTTCGGCGCAGACTGTATTCGATGGTCGAGCGCAGGCTATTGTTCGACTAACCGGCTCTGGCGAGGTAACTTTCACAGCTAAGTGCGAAGGCCTGATTGAGCAGAAATTGGTGTTTGCAGCACTGTAAGCCTTTACAAATCGAGATTTTTTCTGTAAAAACCATTCATTTGAACGGAATCATCACAGTTTGATTACGACTGTGAAAATCGCTGTTTTCCAATTCGCTTTTGCAAGTAATGTCCTAACTAGTTCAAAAGTGTCCACTTTTTGAATTACAAAT
>Ga0213920_1000724_pt1 | contig 22010 bp, 23 predicted proteins | sample McNCre1117MG_FD_161054 | JGI IMG/M metagenome (GOLD analysis project Ga0213920, IMG submission 161054) | Freshwater microbial communities from McNutts Creek, Athens, Georgia, United States - 11-17 MG | ecosystem: Environmental > Aquatic > Freshwater > Creek | place: USA: Georgia | collected...
GTGTTTAGGTGCTGTTGGGTCAGTTTTTCCCATCACGATATACACCGCGCAGCGTGGATCACCCGCGCCAGAACTCCACCACTTGGTGCCGTTGATGACATATTCATTGCCTTCACGCACGATGCTGCATTGGATGTTGGTGGCGTCAGATGATGCAACAGCAGGTTCTGTCATCAAGAAGGCAGAGCGGATGTCGCCGCGCAGTAAAGGCTCTAACCATTGCACCTTCAACGCTTCACTGGCATAGCGCTCGAAGGTTTCCATATTGCCGGTATCGGGAGCGGAAGAGTTGAACACTTCGGCCGCAAAGGGCACTCGACCCATGATTTCGCACAACGGGGCGTATTCCAAGTTGCTCAAACCATCAGGCACGCGCGGGCTGTGAGGGATGAACAAATTCCACAGGCCTGCAGCGCGTGCCTTGGGTTTGAGTTCTTCTACCAACTCGGTGGGAATCCACGCATTGCCCTTGGCACGGTTGGCTGCAATTTCTTCAAAAAAGCGCTGCTCGTTGGGGTAAATGTGCTCGTCCATAAAAGCGAGCAAGCGTGCTTGGAGGCCTTTGACTTTGTCGCTGTAATCGAAGTTCATTGTTGTATTCCTTGTCTCTTTTGTTCTTAGGCTTGTTGTGCAAATTTCCATGCCAGCTCGGCCATCGGGCGGGCTCCTGCACCGTTGGCTTTGGCTTGTTCGCTAGAGGCTGTGCCAGCTTCGACGCGTTTGGCAATGCCTTGCAAGATGGCCGCGATGCGGAACATGTTGTAGGCGAGGTAAAAGTTCCAGTCCGCTTTGAGGTCAGCGGGTGTGGCGAGGCCCGTGCGGGCGCAATAGCTGTGGATGTTTTCGCTTTCGCTGGGAATGCCCAGTGCTGCGATGTCCACACCGCCGATGCCTCTGAACGTGCCTGGTGGAATGTGCCAGCCCATACACAGGTAGCTGAAGTCAGCCAGAGGGTGGCCCAGCGTAGACAGTTCCCAATCAAGCACCGCTAGCACGCGTGGCTCGGTCGGGTGAAACATCAAGTTGTCGAGGCGATAGTCGCCGTGCACGATGCTGACTTTGCTTTCGTCCTTTGCGCTGGCAGGCATATTGGCAGGAAGCCATGCCATGAGCTTGCCCATCTCGTCGATGGGCTGCGTGATGGAGGCGACGTACTGCTTGCTCCAGCGGCCAATTTGGCGTTCAAAGTAATTGCCAGGGCGGCCATAGTTCTCAAGTCCACGTTCGGCAAACTTCACGGTGTGCAGGGCTGCGATGACGCGGTTCATTTCGTCATAAATGCCAGCGCGTTCGGCATTTGCCATGCCTGGCAGTGTTTGGTCCCACAGCACACGGCCTTGCACAAACTCCATCACATAGAACGCGCGGCCGATGATGGACTCGTCCTCGCACAGTACATGCATGTGCGGCACGGGCACATCGGTACCGTGCAAACCTTGCATGACTTTGAATTCACGCTCAATCGCGTGGGCGGACGGCAGCAGCTTGGCCACGGGGCCGGGCTTGGTACGCAGCACGTAGTTGCGTTGAGGCGTGACCAGCTTGTAGGTGGGGTTGGATTGCCCGCCCTTGAAAGTCTCTAGCGATAGCGGGCCTTCAAAGCCAGGCAGGTTGGTGTGCAGCCAAGCAGCGAGCGCAGCTGTGTTGATGCTGTGCGCCGCTTGCATGGGCTGGGAGGTGTGTGCGTCGTCCCGGCTCATGCGTGGGCTCCTGTCAATGGTCGGCTTCGCTGATTTCTAACAAAGCGTCGCGGTTGCGAATCACCAAACCACCTGGTTCGATGCGAATGGCTTCCTCGCGCTCCATCGCTTTGAGTTCTTGGTTCACGCGCTGGCGTGATGCGCCCAGGAGTTGAGCTAGTTCTTCTTGTGCCAAGTGCAAGCCGATACGAACTTCTTGCGCATTGGTCAGGCTCTGCACGCCATAGCTGCGTGCCAAGTGGAGCAGCTGTTTGGCCAAGCGTGAGCGCAGGGGTAGGGTGTTGAGGTCTTCCACCAAACCAAACAGCTGACGAATGCGACGCGCTTGCAAGCGCAGCATGGCTTCGTAAAACTCCACATGCTGACTGAGAATTTTCTGAAAGTCGGCTTTGGCCACGCACAAAATGGTGGTGTCGCCATGCGCGTACACATCGTGTGTGCGACGGTCCCCGTCCAAAATCGCCACATCGCCAAACCAAATGCCAGGCTCCACGTAGGTGAAGGTGATTTGTTTGCCTGACAACGAGGTCGAGCTCACGCGCACTGCGCCGCGCGCGCACGCCATCCACTCTTCGGCAGGGTCGCCGCGTGCTGCGATCAAGTCGCCGTCTTTGCATCGTTTGACGTAAGCGCATCGAAGAATGTCGTGCCTGAGTGAGGGTGAAAGGGATGAGAACCAACGTCCTGCGTTGATGGCCTCGCGTTCTTCGATGTTAAGAATAGGATCGTCCATAGCCTGTCTTTTGTGTGACCTAAAAATGAAAGTTTGTCACTCTGGAGACCCAATGTTCATGCGGGTCTGCAGCGTGGGTGTTTATTTGTAGAGTGGTACTTCTTTGTGGAGGAATGCTTGGATGCCAATGCCTGCATTGGGATGGTGCAAGTTTTTCACAAATTGATTGCGCTCCTGTGCCAATTGTTCGGTCAAGCTTTGTGTGCTGGCATCGTTGATGAGTTCTTTGATGCTGTTCATCACATTGGGGGCGCGTGCGTTGATGCGCTCGGCCAAGGCCAAAGCTTCGGTCAGGGCATGGCCGTTGTCCACCACATGATTCACAACGCCGAGTTTGTGCAAGCGTTTCGCGCTGATGCGATCACCCAGCAGCAGCAACTCTGCGGCAAATTGACGGGGCAGGGCGTGCGTCAAATTCCAGCTCGCGCCCGCATCGGGTGACAGCCCCAGATTGCTGTAGGCCATGGCAAATACGCTGCCCTCAGCGGCGACCACCATGTCGCACATTAAGGCCAAAGAAAAGCCAGAACCCACGGCTGCGCCTTCAACGGCCGCAATGATGGGCTTGGGGAAGGTGCGAATGGCTTCCATCCAGTTGTGCAGGCTTTCAATCGTTTGTGCTTGCACTTCGGCGGCTTGTTCGCGGTTGGCTTGCAGGCGGTGCACATCACTACCCGCACAAAAGTGTGCGCCTTCGCCCGTGATGACCACGCTGCGAATATCAGGGTTGGTCTCAGCCACATTGAGCGCTTCAATCCCTGCGGCATACATGGCAGGCCCCATCGCGTTGCGTAGCGCGGGGTCTGACAAGGTCAAGATGAGGGTCTGGCCTTGATTGGTGCTTTTGAGTTGAGCGCTCATGGGGCCTTAGCTTTCAATGTGCATCAAGCTCAAACCCAGTGCACCTCGGCGACGCAGCCATGGGCTAGGGCGGTAGCGCGTGTCGCCGTAAACGGTTTGCACGTTGAACAGCACTTCCAAAATTTCGGTGGGGCCGTATTTGTTGCCCATGGTCAGTGGCCCCATGCTGTGGCCTAAGTCGGCTGCGCCTGTGGCTTCGATTTCTTCTGGGGTGCACAGACCTTGCTGGCACATATCGCAAGCAATGTTGATGATGTTGGCCACCACGCGCTGCGTGACAAAGCCACCGCTGTCGCGAATCACCGTCACGGCTTTGCCGTCGCGTGCAAACAGCGCGTGAGCCGCATCACGCATGTCAGCGCGGGTGGCAGGGCTGGTGGCCAACACGCGGCGCTGTGTGAGCTTGTCGTCAATCAACATGTCAATGCCCACGGTGCGGGCGGGGTCGAGCCGCTCGACGATGGCCACCGTGGTCACGTCAAAACCCAAAGGCGCAACGATAGATAGTGCTTGTGCTGAGGGCGATGCGCCCGTTTCAATCTTGGCGCCTAAGTCTTTGAGCAATTGCAACAGTTCGGGGCGGCGCATGGCGCGGGTGGATACCCACACTGGCGGCATCTCTGCCACAGTGGGGGTTGCTTGCTCGGCAGGCATTTGAGCCTCGCCGTTCACGTAGGTGTAAAAACCTTTGCCGGCTTTTTGGCCTAGCTTGCCGTCACTGATATGTTGTACCGCAATCGGGCTAGCGCGGAAACGTGGCTCGCTCATGTACTGTTGGTAAACAGAACTGATGGCCTCGTGTGCCACATCAATGCCTGCGATGTCTAGCAGTTGGAAAGGGCCAAGCTTGAAACCCGCTTGGTCGCGCAAGATGCGGTCAATGGTGGCGAAGTCGGCCACGCCTTCAGATGCGATTTGCAGCGCTTCTGTGGCGCCTCCCAAAATGCCGATGGTTTTGTAGATGGAATTCATGGCGAAGATTATGGCCGAGGCTAAGTGTCATTTAGTTTTGCACTTGGGTGACACATGGGGCGTCTTGGCAGGTCGATACGGCAAGTGGCTGTGCCAGAATGAATTTGACGTTCATTCACTGGAGTGCCTTCATGACCCTCAAGCTTTGCGGTTTCGCTGTCAGCAACTATTACAACAAGCTCAAAATTCAGCTGCTCGAAAAAGCAGTGCCCTTTGAAGAAGAGTTGGTGTGGGTCAAGCCAGCTTCGCCCGAGACATTGCTACGCTCGCCTATGGGCAAAGTTCCATTTTTAGAAACACCGCAGGGCTGCATCAGCGAATCGACGGTGTGCGCCGAATACATTGAGCAGGCTTACCCAGATCACCCCTTGATGCCTGCCGACCCGTTTGAGGCAGCCAAGGTGCGTGAAATCATCACGTATATAGATCTGCATGTGGAGCTTGTTGCGCGCGAGCTTTATCCAGAGGCATTCTTTGGCGGCAAAGTGGATGAGGCCACGAAGACCCGTGCGCGTAAACAGCTCACCAAAGGTGTGGAAGGCTTAACCAAATTGTTGAAATTTTCGCCCTTTGTCGCGGGGGATACGTTTACCTTGGCCGATTGTTCAGCCATCGTGAGTTTGCCCTTGGCTTCGATGGCGTCCAAGTCCGTGCTTGGCGAGGATCTACTAGCCCACTTGCCTGTGAAAGCCTATAGCCAGCAAATGGCCGAGCGGGCCTCGGTACAAAAAGTCAATGCAGATAAACAAGCGTGCATGGCTTTGATGGCCGAACGTATGGCCAAAAAAGCCAGCTGAGCTTGCTTTACCGGCGTACTTGCAGTGCGCCTGGGTTGACGATGTTGGTGGGCGTACCCTTGATGAAGTTCACCACATTGTCAAAGGCGGTGCCGAAATACAGCTCGTAACTGTCTTGCTCCACGTAGCCAATGTGTGGTGTGCAAATGCAGTTTTCCAAACGCAAAAGCGCGTGGCCTTGCATGATGGGCTCGCTCTCGAACACATCAATGGCTGCCATGCCTGGGCGGCCGCGGTTCAAAGCAGTGATCAAGGCATCGGGCTCGATCAACTCTGCGCGTGAAGTGTTGACCAGCAACGCAGTGGGTTTCATGCGGCTTAAGTCAGCCAGTTTGACGATGCCACGAGTTTGATCCACCAAGCGCAAATTCAGTGTCAGGACATCTGACTCTTCAAAGAAGGCTTCGCGTGACAGAGCCACATTCAAACCATCTTTGGCGGCGCGCTCGCGTGAGGCTTCGCTGCCCCACATCACCACACGCATGCCAAATGCTTTGCCGAATCCGGCCAGCAATTCACCTGTTTTTCCGTAACCCCAAATGCCAAGCGTTTTGCCACGCAACACTTGACCTAGGCCGAAGTTGGTGGGCATAGAGCCCGCTTTGAGGCCTGATTGTTGCCAAGCGCCGTGTTTGAGGTTACTGATGTACTGAGGCAGGCGGCGCATAGCCGCCATGATCAAGGCCCAAGTCAGTTCTGCGGGTGCCACGGGTGAGCCAAAGCCTTCAGCCACCGCAATGCCGCGCTCGGTACACGCTGCGACATCCACGTGGCTGCCAATTTTTCCTGTTTGGGAGATGAGTTTGAGTTTGGGAAGTTTGTCTAGTAACTGGCGTGTGATGTGGGTGCGTTCACGTATCAGCACCAGCACTTCAGCATCACGTAACCTCACAGACAACTGGCCAACACCTTTGATGGTGTTGGTGAAAACCTTGGCTGGGTAAGCTTCTAATTTGGACGCGCAATTGAGTTTGCGCACGACATCTTGGTAGTCGTCGAGGATGACAATATTCATGCCCCAATTGTGCCTTGCGGCACAGGACTCACGCGCAATGCGTGAGTCCAAATGTCATATCAGTGACGATTTTCCAGTTCGGCCAAGCGGTCGAGTTCGGCACACACATCTGCCATGCGGCCCGAGATGACCATGCGGCCAGCTTGGCTGCGGTTGTGCTGGGCTTCCATCACGCGGGCCACGCGCAGTGGCAAGGGGCGACGGGTGCTTTGCAGGGCTTGTGCGGGCATGAAGCCGCGAACAACGTTTTGCAGAGGGTTCAAGAGGCGGTAGGCGCCAAAAAGTGCGAGGCTCATGGTCGTGTGCTTTCTTTACATCATCATGGTGTTACGGATCAGGCCGACGGCCAAACCCTCAATTTCAAAAGGCTCACCTGGCTCGACCACAATGGTTTTGAAGTCGGGGTTTTCGGCGAGCAGCTCAATGTGGCTAGCGGTTTTGCGAAAGCGCTTGACGGTTACGTCTTCGCCCAAACGGGCCACCACGATTTGGCCGTTCTTGGCGTCTCGGGTGGATTGCACGGCCAACAAGTCGCCATCCATGATGCCGGCATCGCGCATGGACATGCCGCGCACACGCAGCAAGTAGTCGGGCTTGCGTTGGAACAAGCTGCTTTCCACAAAATAGGTTTGGTCGACGTGCTCTTGCGCCAAGATGGGCGAGCCGGCTGCCACACGGCCCACCAGCGGCAGCGAGAAGCCAGAGGGCGAAGCACTGAAGCTGCTTTCTTGGTAGCTGCGTTGGTTGCCGCCTTTGAGGCGAATGCCGCGTGAAGTGCCGCTTACCAGCTCGATGGCGCCTTTGCGGGCCAAGGCTTGCAAATGTTCTTCAGCGGCGTTGGCTGACTTAAAGCCAAGCTCTGCTGCAATTTCTGCGCGTGTAGGGGGCGAACCGGTGTTGGCAATGGCAGACTGGATGAGTTCCAGAATCTGTTGCTGACGGGCGGTTAGTTTTGGCATTTCAATCATCGGTTCGACTCCTGCACAATGTGTGTCTTGCGGATGCGACTGTTTGCACATCCAGTAACTGTATTTTTAACCAGCTTTTTGAGTTTGGCAAGACATGAATGCAAAAAAAACTAAAAAAATCGTTGTTTTAGCCACAGGCGGCACCATTGCGGGGCTCGCACCTGACGCTGCCAAGCCCCAAAACTACACCGCTGGCCAAGTGGGCGTGGCCGATTTGCTGCAAGGCGTAGCCGCTGATGGTTTAGAGCTGCTGACTGAACAAGTGGCACAAATCGACAGCAAAGACATGTCATTTGCCGTGTGGCAAAGCCTGCTGGCTCGCGTGGCGCATTGCTTGGAACAAGACGATGTGCAAGGCGTGGTCATCACCCACGGCACAGACACACTCGAAGAAACCGCGTACTTTTTGCAAACCGTGTTGCAACCCACCAAGCCCGTGGCCATGACCTGCGCCATGCTGCCTGCCAACGTGCCTGACAGCGATGGCCCTGGCAACCTCAGAGACGCTTTGGCTTGGGTGCAACAAGCAAGCGCATCAGGTGTGTCGGTGGTGTGTGCGGGGCAAGTTCATGCAGGTAACGCTGTGCAAAAAAGCCATAGCCATCAGTGCAATCCGTTCACCTCACAAGCGGGCGTGACGCACCCCGTCGCGTTGCGTGTGCCCAGTGTGGCGCAGGTATTGGCTTGCACGCACTGCCCGCGTGTAGAACTCGTGCAAAACCACGCCGCTGCCGATGGCCGCCTTGTGCGCGCCATGATGGCGCACGACGCACCGCAAGGCTGGGTGGTGGCAGGCACGGGCAATGGCACGCTGCATCACGACTTAGAGGCTGCTTTGCTTGATGCGCAAAAGCAAGGCGCACAGGTGTTGCGTGCGTCGCGCTGCGCGCAAGGCGGCGTGCAGTCGCGTGACGCAGATGCGTTGCCGCATGCAGGTGGTTTAACTGCCGTGCAAGCGCGAGTAGCCTTGCTGCTGCACCTGCTAGAGCAGTCGGCTTAAGCTGCGCTGCATAACAAAAAAGCCGCTCAACAGAGCGGCTTTTTTAAGAGCAAAACGCTTGAAGCGGATTAGGCCGCGAGGGCTTGGAACGCGCGCTCTTTGATTTCTTCCACAGTGCCTGTACCGCTGATGGCGCGGTACTTAGGTGCAGCAGCAGCGTCAGCCTTGGCCCAGCCAGAGTAGTAGTCCACCAAGGGGCGGGTTTGGGCGCTGTACACATCCAAACGCTTCTTGACGGTCTCTTCTTGGTCGTCGGCGCGTTGCACCAATGGCTCGCCTGTCTCGTCATCTTTGCCTTCAACTTTTGGAGGGTTGAACTTGACGTGGTACGTACGGCCAGAAGCGGGGTGTGAACGGCGGCCGCTCATGCGCTCGATGATGGCGTCAAAAGGCACATCGATTTCGAGCACGTAGTCCAGCTTCACGCCAGCTGCCTTCATGGCGTCGGCTTGAGGAATGGTGCGAGGGAAACCGTCAAACAAGAAACCATTGGCGCAGTCGTCTTGGGTGATGCGTTCTTTGACCAAGTTGATGATCAAGTCATCGCTCACCAAACCACCCGCATCCATCACTTTTTTGGCTTCGATGCCCAGTGGGGTGCCAGCTTTCACAGCGGCGCGCAACATGTCGCCAGTGGAAATTTGGGGGATGCCGTATTTTTGGCAAATGAAGGTGGCCTGTGTACCTTTACCGGCACCGGGGGCGCCCAACAAAATGAGTCTCATGCTTGATCCTAATGGTCTACGTTTTATTACTTACTCGAGGATATCACGGGCTTCCCTTCGAAAGCCTTACGCTGCCTAGCTTAGCAAGGCTCTGACACGCGCTAAATCTTCAGGCGTATCCACGCCAGGGCCTGGGGAATGGTCTGTGATGTGCACTGCAATGCGGTGGCCATGCCACATCGCACGCAATTGTTCGAGCGATTCAGTCACTTCAATCGGCGCTTGTGCCAGCTTGGGGAACTCGCGCAAAAAGCCCACGCGGTAGCCATACAAACCCACATGGCGCAAAGGCGCAGGGTTGGGCAGGGCGCTGAATTGTCCATTGGCATAGCCATCTCGCCACCAAGCAATGGGTGCGCGGCTGAAGTACAGCGCGGTGTTGCGGGCATCGAGCACCACCTTCACCACATTGGGGTTGGCATAGTCTTCCACGCTGACGATCGCGTGGGCAAGGGTGCTCATGCTGCAGTCGCTGCGCATTTGCAGCAGCTGGGCTGCCGCATCAATAGATGCAGGGTCAATCAGGGGCTCGTCGCCTTGCACATTCACCACGACATCGGTGTCTTGTAGCTTTAGCAAGTCGCAGGCTTCTGCCAAACGGTCGCTGCCAGACGGGTGGTCGGTGCGTGTGAGCACGGCGTCAATGCCGTGCGCTTCGCAAGCGGCCACGATACGTGCATCGTCAGCAGCCACCACCACACGCGTGGCGGCAGACAGCTTGGCACGTTGCGCCACGCGCACCACCATGGGCAAGCCCGCAATGTCGGCCAGTGGTTTGTCGGGTAAGCGCGACGACGCCATGCGCGCTGGAATGAGAACGCAAAATGACATTTAGGCTTCCAGCTCGGCGTCGGTCAGTGGGCGGGCTTCGTTTTCGAGCAACACTGGAATGCCATCACGAATGGGGTAAGCCAAGCGTGCGCTGCGCGAGACGAGTTCTTGCGTCTCACGTTTAAATTCGAGTGGGCCTTTGGTCACGGGGCAGACCAAGAGTTCAAGCAGTTTGGTGTCCATGGGGTGATGATAACTTTGCGTGTTGTGCCGCTGCTAACTGCGCGTCGATCGCAGCCAAGAGTTCTTGAGGGAGTGTGGTTTGCAAAGGCACAGCCCAAGCCTGTGGGTGCTGCAACCATAGCTTGACCGCATCTTTTTCGGTACACAGCAGATCGCCTTGGGCGGTGTCGATGTGCAGGTCTTGCAGATCGGCGTGGTCGGGCAGGGCTTGGGTGTGGGCCACGTTCATGCCTTGTTCGCGCAGCATGTTGAAAAACTTGTCGGGTTTGGCAATGCCTGCTAAAGCCTGCACAGGGGTGTCCCACCAGCTGGCAAGCGAGCGTTGGGTGCCATCGGCTTGTATGGCGTAGTCGGCCAAGCTGCGTTGCACGGCAAACTCATTGGGGCCTGCTTCGCCCGAAGTTTTGAGGACCAAACACGGCACGTCATGGCCAGTTGATGCGTGGCGCAAAGCTTTGCGTGGCCAAACCTCGCGCAGCGGGCCTGCAGGCAGCAAGTGGCCGTTGCCTACGCCGCGCTCGTCAAACACACACAGTTCAAGGTCGCGGGCTAGCGGCCAATGTTGCAAGCCATCGTCACACACCAGCACTTGTACGTCGCGGTGCAGGCTGAGCAAGGCGCGGCCTGCGTCCACACGGCTGTTCCCTACAAACACAGGCACTTGGCAGCTACGGGCGATGAGCAAAGGTTCGTCGCCCACCGAAAGCGAGTTGCTTTTGGGCGAGACCGCCAAGGTGCTGGATGTTTTTCGGCCATAACCACGTGACAGCACACCCACACGCAAGCCTTTGGCTTTCAAGTGGTTGACCAGGGCCATGGTGATGGGGGTTTTGCCTACGCCACCCACCATCACATTGCCCACCACGATCACGGGTACAGGCAGGGTTTGTTGTTTGAAAAAGCCGCGTTGGTAAAGGGCGCGACGAATGGCCACTGCGCCAGCAAATGCCCAGCTGACCGGCAGCAAGAGAATGGCGATTGCCTGCCCCCAGCCGCCATGACCATTCCAAGCGTGCATCAAGGCTTGCGTCAAGGTTTCGCGGAGTCTTTGGCGCAAGCCCTCTCGGCTGCTTGTGCCACGGGGGACGGTGTCGCCGCGTGTTTCGCTCATGCCTGTCAGTCGGCTTTGCCGCCGGACGATTGGGCTGCGAAGGTGAGTTGGTTCAAGCCATTGCGACGAGCCGCCTCCATCACCATCATCACGGATTGGTGGCTGGCTTGTGCATCAGCGCTGATGATGATCATCGGGCTGTCAATGCTTTGCGTGGCTTGGGCCAGTGCTTGGCTTAAACCTTGTACATCGCGTGTGCTGACCAAGTTGCGGTTGACGCTGAACTGTCCTTCGCTGCTGATGGACACAATCACTTCATGTGGGTGTTCTTTGGGGGCTGCAGCATCTGCCACGGGCAGGTTCAGTTGCATTTCCGTGAACTTGCTGTAGGTGGTGGAGAGCATCAAAAAGATCACCACCACCAACAAAATGTCGATGAACGGGATCAGGTTGATCTCGGGCTCTGGGCTCTTCTCGCGATGAAATTTCATGGCCATGGTGGGGCAGCCGTTACTTCAATCGTGCGCGCATGGAAAGCAAGTGGCGCACAAAGCGCTCGGCATCCAACTCAAAGCCCAGCACATACGCATCGACTCGGGCGCGCAGGTAGCGCCAGAACATCAGGGCTGGAATGGCAATGATCAAACCAAAAGCGGTGTTGTACAGCGCAATCGAGATACCTTGTGCCAGCTGCACGGGGTTGCTGGTTCCTGGCGCTTGCGAGCCAAAAATATCAATCATGCCGATGACTGTGCCTAGCAAACCCAGCAAGGGTGCGGCCGAGGCGATCGTGGCGAGGGCAACCAAGTATTTTTCTAGCTCGTGTGCGGCTTTGCGGCCTGCTGACTCCATGCTGGAGCGCAAGTCTTCCGCACTGATGAGCGGCTCGTCTTTCATGGCATGCAGGCCAGAGGCCAAGATGCAGCCTAAGACGGAGTTGTCATGCAGCTGCTGCATGGCTTCTTCGGAAGGGAGGTTGTTTTGTGATGCGTGGATGGCTTGCTCCAGCAAACCCTCAGGGGCTACCAATTGTGTGCGCAGTGTCATTAAACGTTCGATGACCAAGGCCAATGCCAAGATTGAGCAGATCAAAAGGGGCCAAATCGGCCAACCAGCCGCTTGTATGATGGTGAACAAAGCCTGCGCTCCAAAGAATTTTGTGTAGGCCAATTATGGCTTAGCTGTCCATCCACATGATCTGTGGATAACTTTGGGGATAAGCTTCATCTTGGCTGCTCAGATCCCGCATCCTTTGGTCGTTTCAACAGAATGACCAAAAAATCAGCGGTAAAAAAATGAATGAAATCAATAACTTGCTACGAAGCGTGGTGGTTTTGTTGATTTGATACCTAAAACAAGCATCAATATTTTTTTGTGGATGAGTCATCAATGCCCAGCTCAGAATCTCTCGGTTTGACGCCCCGTATTTGGGCAGTTGGGGCTCTGTGCCGCGCCATTGCTGATGTCTTGGACAGCTCTTTTAACCCTGTTGCGGTCCGTGGTGAGATTTCTGGCTTCACACGTGCGGCCAGTGGGCATTGCTACTTCACCCTCAAGGATGCGAGCGGGCAGCTGCGCTGCGCCATGTTCAAGCGTGCCGCCCAAATGCTCGACTTTCGCCCTGTGGACGGCGAACTCGTCGAAATCAAGGGCCGTTTGGGTGTATACGAGCCCCGTGGTGAGCTGCAAATGGTGGTCGAACACATGCGCCGTGCGGGGCAGGGGGCTTGGTTTGAACAGTTTTTAAAACTCAAAGCCAAGCTCGAAGCCGAAGGCCTGTTTGATGCTGAGCGCAAACGCCCGATTCAAACCATGCCGCGCGGCATTGGCGTGGTGACCTCGCTTGGCGCAGCGGCGTTGCACGACGTAGCCACCGCCTTGCAGCGCCGTGTGCCGCACATTCCAGTCGTGCTTGCCCCGTCCTTGGTACAAGGCCCAGACGCGCCGCCCACTTTGGTACAAGCCATTCAGCAACTGAGCCAGCAACCTAACATCGATGTCATCTTGCTGGTGCGAGGAGGCGGTTCGATGGAGGATCTGTGGGCCTTCAATGACGAAAACCTCGCCCGCGCCATCGTGGCCAGCTCGGTGCCCATCATCAGCGGTGTGGGCCATGAGACTGACTTCACCATTGCCGACTTTTGCGCCGATCTGCGCGCGCCCACGCCCACGGCTGCCGCCGAAATGTGCGCTGTGCCGCAAGCCGAGCTGTTGTCAAACCTACAGCTCTGGGGCAATGCGTTGCAAACCATCGTGCACCGCCAGCTCGACACCCAAGAACAGCGCCTCGACCGCGCCCAAGCACGCCTAGGACGTCCGTCCGAGGGCTTGAGCAGTGAAAAAATGCAACTCTTGCGCTTGCAACAGCGCTTAGGGCAAGCCGTGCACACCCGAACCCAGCGCTGCCACAACGAACTCGCCACTCTCACCAGCGGCCTAGCCCGTGGCGTTCAACTTACCCCAGCCACCGCCCGCGAACGCCTGCACCGCGCCGCTTTGCGCTTAGAGCTGCTCGACCCCAAGCTCGTGCTGCAACGCGGCTTTGCGTGGCTCAGTGATGCCGAGGGGCGTGCCGTCACGTCCGTCGCGCAAACCACAGAAGGCCAAGCCCTGCAAGCAACCCTTGCCGACGGCGTGGTTGATTTGCGAGTCGCTGCACCAACTCGCATTTAGTTTTTACAATGCACGTTTTTACATAAGAGGACTTCATGGAACACACGCTCCCCGCACTGCCTTACGCCATCGACGCATTGGCCCCTCACTATTCCAAAGAAACTTTGGAGTTTCACCATGGCAAGCACCACAACGCCTACGTTGTGAACTTGAACAACCTGCAAAAAGGTACTGAGTTCGAAGGCATGGCGCTCGAAGAAATCGTGAAGAAGTCCAGCGGTGGCGTGTACAACAACGCGGCCCAAATTTGGAACCACACCTTCTTCTGGAACTGCATGAAGCCACAAGGCGGCGGCGAGCCCACAGGCGCTTTGGCTGCAGCCATCAACGCCAAGTTTGGCAGCTACGCTGCTTTCAAAGAAGCCTTTGTCAAAAGCGCAGTGGGCAACTTTGGCTCTGGCTGGACATGGTTGGTTAAAAAGGCCGACGGCTCTGTGGACATCGTCAACATGGGCGCTGCTGGTACCCCCTTGACCACCGGTGACAAAGCCTTGTTGACTGTGGATGTGTGGGAACACGCCTACTACATCGACTACCGCAACATGCGTCCTAAGTTCGTTGAGACTTTCCTCGACCACTTGGTGAACTGGTCTTTCGCTGAAAGCAACTTCGCCTAATTCAGCTTGTATTGGCGGGCTAGATGCCCGTTGATACGTCAAAAAGCCGCCTCACGAGGCGGCTTTTTTGTGGGCGAGTGCAAGAGCTACAGAAACGACTTGCTCTGCTTCTTGCTCAACGCATCAAGGCTTAAACGCCACGCCGCTTAAGCGGCTACCAGCTTTCAAACCCTTCTTCGCAAACCAACCTTGGTGCATTTCCAGCACAAAACGCACAGGCTTTTCTGAGCAGTGCGAGTCGGTGGTTTGTGGTTTCATGTCGGCCAAATTCACGATGGTGCCGTCGTCGGCCACAAAGGCTGCAGTGAGGGGAAGCAAGGTGTTTTTCATCCAAAAGCACTGGGTGGCGGGCTGCTCAAACACAAACAACATGCCTTCGTGTTGTGGCATTTCTTTGCGAAACATCAGGCCAACGCTGCGTTGATCAGGCGTTTGCGCCACTTGCGTGTCGATCTGATACATCCCAGCCTGTAGCTTGATGCGGGGCAGGTTGGTTTGTGGTGTGTCTTGGGCGAGGGCCGAAAAAGCCAAGCCTGAGAAGAGTAATGTGAGCAGTGCGCGTTTCATGTGGTTGACTGTATCGCACGTCATAGAATCCAAAACGCAACTTCACACCACCACAGGAAACGCCGCTCATGTCTTACCAGCACATCCAAGTGCCCGCTGCAGGTCAAAAAATCACCGCCAACGCAGACGCATCGCTCAATGTGCCCGACCAGCCCATCATTCCCTTCATCATGGGCGACGGCGTAGGTCAAGACGTGACCCCTGTGATGTTGAAAGTGGTGAATGCTGCCGTGGCCAAAGCCTATGGTGGCAAGCGTCAAATTCACTGGATGGAACTGTTCGCAGGCACAAAAGCCACGCAGGTGTATGGCCCTGATGTGTGGTTGCCTGAAGAAACCGCCCAAGCCATGCGCGAGTACAAAGTGTCTATCAAAGGCCCACTCAATACGCCTGTGGGTGGCGGCATTCGCTCGCTCAATGTGGCCTTGCGCCAAGCGCTCGACTTGTTTGTGTGCCTGCGACCTGTGCAGTACTTCAAAGGCGTGCCTTCGCCCCTGAAAGAGCCCGAAAAAACCAATATGGTCATCTTCCGCGAGAACTCGGAAGACATCTATGCCGGCATCGAATACGCCGCGCAAAGCCCCGAAGCCAAAAAGCTCATTCAGTTCTTGCAAACCGAAATGGGCGCGACCACCATTCGCTTCCCCGATACCTCGGCCATTGGCGTCAAGCCTGTGTCCATTGAAGGCACGGAGCGCTTCATTCGCAAGGCCATTCAATACGCTATTGACCACGACAAGCCCAGCGTCACCATCGTGCACAAGGGCAACATCATGAAGTTCACCGAAGGTGGCTTCCGTGATTGGGCCTTGGCTTTGGCGCAAAAAGAGTTTGGCGCAACCCTCATTGACGGCGGCCCTTGGTGTCGTGTCAAGAACCCCAAAACTGGCAAGAGCATCATCATCAAAGACGTCATTGCCGACGCCTTCTTGCAGCAAATCTTGATGCGCCCCGCCGAATACTCGGTGGTGGCCACACTCAACCTCAACGGTGACTACATCTCTGACGCCGTGGCCGCGCAAGTGGGCGGCATTGGCATTGCGCCCGGCGCCAACATGTCAGACACCGTGGCCTGCTTTGAAGCGACGCACGGCACAGCGCCAAAGTACGCGGGCAAGAACTATGTGAACCCAGGCTCCATCATCTTGTCTGCCGAGATGATGCTGCGCCACATCGGCTGGACCGAAGCGGCTGACACCATCATCCGTGCCATGGAGGCCGCCATTGCCACCAAGCGCGTGACGTATGACTTTGCGCGCCTCATGGACGGCGCAGAGCAGGTGAGCTGCTCTGCCTTTGGCGATGTGATGATTGAGCAGATATAAGCGGCTAACATCCCAAATTGAGTGAAAAGCCCTGTTTTTGCAGGGCTTTTTGCTTCTCTGCGCCCGATAGAATGGCCTCATGCCAACTAAAAAACCAACTCCCAAAGTCCAACTGCCCGACCGTGACGATGGCGGATCGGTCGTTTTAGAGCGCATCACGCAGCGCACCAAGCCGCCGCAGATGTTTCAGGTGCTGATGCTCAACGACGATTTCACGCCCATGGAGTTTGTGGTGATGGTGTTGCAAGAGTTTTTCAGCAAAGACCGCGAGCAAGCCACGCAAATCATGTTGCAAATCCACTTGGATGGCAAAGGCGTGTGCGGCGTCTACAGCAAAGACATTGCTGCCACCAAGGTGGACCAAGTCATGGATGCCGCCCGCAAAGCCGGCCACCCCTTGCAGTGCCTGGCAGAGCCCATCGAATAAACCTATGGTTTGCACTAAAGAAACAGACCTATTGAATAAACGGCTTTTGTTTCCATATACATTTGAATCTCAGTTGCAAGCACCGAAGGAAAACACATGATCGCCCAAGAACTTGAAGTCAGCTTGCACATGGCCTTTGTCGAGGCCCGTCAACAACGACACGAATTCATCACCGTCGAGCATTTGCTGCTCGCCTTGCTGGACAACCCCAGTGCCGCCGAGGTGCTGCGCGCTTGTTCAGCCAACATCGACGACTTGCGCAAGTCCCTCTCTAACTTCATTGCTGACAACACCCCACAGGTGTCGGGCACCGAAGAGGTGGACACACAACCCACGCTGGGTTTTCAGCGCGTGATTCAGCGCGCCATCATGCATGTGCAGTCCACAGGCAATGGCAAAAAAGAAGTGACCGGCGCCAACGTGCTGGTGGCGATCTTTGGTGAGAAAGACTCACACGCGGTGTACTACCTCCACCAACAAGGCGTGACGCGCTTGGACGTGGTGAACTTCATTGCCCACGGCATCAAAAAGAGCGACCCGCCTGAAGCCGTCAAAGGCGGTGAGTCCAACCAAGCCGAGCAGGAAGAGGGCGGCGCCACATCTGAAAAGAACGAGAAGGCTTCGCCCCTCGAGCAGTTCACCCAAAACCTGAACCAAGCAGCCAAAGACGGCAAGATTGATCCGCTCATTGGCCGTGACTACGAGGTGGAGCGCACCATCCAAATTCTGTGCCGCCGCCGAAAAAACAACCCACTGTTGGTGGGCGAGGCTGGCGTGGGTAAGACTGCGATTGCCGAAGGTTTGGCATGGCGCATCACCCAAGGCGATGTGCCCGAAATCCTGTCCGAGGCCATCGTGTACTCGCTGGACATGGGCGCTTTACTGGCTGGTACCAAATACCGTGGCGATTTTGAGCAACGCTTGAAGGGCGTGATCAAGAACTTGCAGGGCAAGCCCAACGCGATTTTGTTCATTGATGAAATCCACACCCTCATTGGCGCGGGTGCGGCTTCGGGCGGTACGTTGGATGCGTCTAACTTGCTCAAGCCTGCACTGTCGAGCGGTCAGCTCAAGTGCATTGGCGCAACGACCTTCACCGAATACCGTGGCATCTTTGAAAAAGACGCGGCTCTGAGCCGCCGTTTTCAAAAGGTGGATGTGGTCGAGCCGACCGTGTCTGAAACCGTGGACATCCTCAAAGGCCTGAAGTCACGCTTTGAAGAGCACCACAACGTCAAGTACGCCGTGGCTGCGCTGCAAGCCGCTGCAGAGCTGAGCGCCAAGTACATCAACGACCGCCAACTGCCCGACAAGGCGATTGACGTGATTGACGAAGCCGGTGCGGCGCAACGCATTTTGGTGGCGTCTAAGCGCAAGAAAACCATTGGCAAGGCCGAGATTGAAGACATCGTGGCCAAGATTGCGCGCATTCCGCCCGCCAACGTGTCTAACGACGACCGCAGCAAGCTGCAAACCATCGAGCGCGACTTGAAGAGCGTGGTGTTCGGACAAGACAAGGCACTTGAAGTGCTGGCGTCTGCTGTGAAGATGGCGCGCTCAGGCCTCGGCAAAGCCGACAAGCCAATTGGTGCGTTCTTGTTCAGCGGCCCCACGGGCGTGGGCAAGACCGAAGCAGCCAAGCAGTTGGCCTACATCATGGGCATTGAGCTGATTCGCTTTGACATGTCCGAGTACATGGAGCGCCATGCCGTGAGCCGCCTGATTGGCGCGCCCCCCGGCTATGTGGGCTTTGACCAAGGCGGTTTGCTGACCGAGGCAGTCACCAAGAAGCCGCATTGCGTGCTGTTGCTCGACGAAATCGAAAAAGCCCATCCAGACATCTTCAACGTGCTGTTGCAGGTGATGGACCACGGCACGCTGACCGACAACAACGGCCGCAAAGCAGACTTCCGCAACGTCATCCTCATCATGACGACCAATGCGGGCGCTGAGACCATGAACAAAGCCACCATTGGCTTTACCAACCCTCGCGCTGCAGGCGACGAAATGGGCGACATCAAGCGCTTGTTCACGCCAGAGTTCCGCAACCGTTTGGATGCCATCGTGGGCTTCAAAGCTTTGGACGAAAACGTCATCATGCGCGTGGTCGACAAGTTCTTGCTGCAACTCGAAGGTCAGTTGGCCGAGAAGAAAGTCGAAGTTACCTTCAGCGACGCGCTGCGCAAGCACTTGGCCAAGAAGGGCTTCGATCCGCTCATGGGCGCGCGCCCCATGCAACGCCTCATCCAAGACACGATTCGTAAGGCCTTGGCCGACGAGTTGCTGTTTGGCCGCCTCACCGACGGGGGTCGCCTGAGCGTGGACATCGACGACAAAGAAGAAGTGCTGCTCGACATCACGCCTTTGCCTAAGAAGGAAAAGACCGCGAAGGGCGAGCACACGGCTTCTGAGGAGCCAGCGGCGAGTTAAGCTTGTTGCTTGGTTGCTGATCAACCGTTGAAACAAAAACGCCGTCTGTGTTGCCACAGGCGGCGTTTTTTATTGGGCTGTTGATATCGGCTTAGCGCTTGCGCCCACCCAAGATACTGCCCATGACCCCACGCACAATCTCGCGGCCCACGGCTGACCCGATGTTGCGTACCGCAGACTTGACCATGACTTGCGCTAAGCCTTGGTGCTGACCGCCGCGTGGGCCGGTAGAGCCGAATAGGGCTTCACCTAAGCCAGACAAGACTTGGTCGGTAACCGACGGCTGTGCTGGCGCTTGGCCAGCGGAGGCGGGTGCTGTGCCTACCGGTCCACCCACAGAGCCGCCCGCAGCAGGAGCTGCACCTTTGAGGCGCTCATAGGCCGATTCACGGTCCAAAGTCTGCTCATACACCCCAGCTACCAATGAATTGGCCAGCAAGGCTTGGCGTTGCTCAGGCGTGATGGGGCCAAGTTGGCTGCCCGGCAACAGCACATAGACCTGTTCGGTCTCAGAGGGGCGGCCTTTGGCGTCCAGCAAACTCACCAAGGCTTCGCCTACGCCCAGCTCTGTGATGGCTTTTTCAATGTCGAGGCCCACTTTGCCGCGCATGGTCTGCGCGGTGGCTTTGACCGCTTTTTGGTCACGAGGCGTAAAGGCACGCAAGGCGTGTTGCACGCGGTTGCCCAGTTGGCCCAACACGGTTTCGGGCACGTCGAGCGGGTTTTGGGTGACAAAGTACACACCCACGCCTTTAGAGCGAATGAGGCGCACCATTTGTTCGATGCGCTCCAGCAGCACTTTGGGTGCTTCGTTGAACAGCAAATGCGCTTCGTCAAAGAAGAACACCATCTTGGGCTTCTCGACATCGCCAATCTCAGGCAGTTGCTCAAACATCTCTGAGAGCATCCACAGCAAGAACGTGCCATAGAGGCGAGGGGCGTTCATCAGTTTGTCTGCCGCCAAGAGGTTGATCACGCCCATGCCTTTGGCATCGGTTTGCATGAAGTCTTGGATGTTGAGCATGGGCTCACCAAAGAACGAGTCGCCGCCTTGGGCTTCGATCTCTAGCAAGGCACGTTGAATCGCGCCAATGCTGGCGGCGCTCACATTGCCATATTCGGTGGTGAAGTCGCGGGCGTGTTCGCCCACGTGTTGCAGCATGGCGCGCAGGTCTTTGAGGTCGAGCAGCAGCAGGCCTTGGTCGTCCGCAATTTTGAAGACCATGTTGAGCACGCCCGCTTGGGTGTCGTTCAAATTGAGCATGCGGCCCAGCAAGAGAGGCCCCATGTCGGTGATGGTGGCGCGCACGGGGTGGCCCGACTTGCCAAACACATCCCACAGGGTAGTAGGGCAGCCAATGGGCTCTGGCATGGGCAAGCCGCGTTCTTGGATGGCGGCTGCGAGTTTGGGCGGGATGGTGCCGCTTTGGCTGATGCCAGCCAAGTCGCCTTTGACGTCAGCCATGAACACGGGTACGCCGATTTTGGAGAAGCCTTCGGCCAAGGTTTGTAGCGTGACCGTTTTGCCTGTGCCGGTAGCCCCTGTGATGAGGCCGTGGCGGTTGGCCAAGGCTGGCAACATGTGGCATTCAGTCGTATTACGACGCGCAATCAGCATGGGTTCAGACATCCAAAGTTCTCCATCACGGGCAAAAGTAAAATAACCAGTTAAGGTTAATTCAATTCACGAGGATTTCTGATGGCTGGCCACAGTAAATGGGCAAATATTCAACACCGCAAAGGGCGTCAAGACGAAAAGCGCGGCAAGATTTGGACACGCATCACGCGTGAAATCATTGTGGCGGCACGCCAAGGTGGCGGCGACTTGAGCATGAACCCTCGTTTGCGTTTGGCCATTGAAAAAGCCAAGGCGGCCAACATGCCCGCCGACAACATCAAACGCAACGTCGACAAAGCCACAGGCAACCTCGATGGCGTGAACTACGATGAGATTCGCTACGAAGGCTACGGTGTGGGCGGAGCCGCCATCATCGTGGACACCATGACCGACAACCGCGTGCGCACCGTGGCTGAAGTGCGCTTTGCCTTCAGCAAAAACGGCGGCAACATGGGCACCGAGGGTTCGGTGGCGTTTCAATTCAAGCATTGCGGCCAGTTGGTGTTTGCACCGGGCAGCAATGAAGACCAAATCATGGAAGTCGCGCTCGAAGCGGGCGCAGACGATGTGATCACCGATGACGACGGCGCAATTGAAGTGCTGACGCCACCTGCCAGCTTTGAGGCTGTCAAAAACGCTTTGGAAGCTGCGGGCCTCAAGCCCGAAGTGGCCGAGGTGACTTACCGTGCAGACAACACCATCGAACTCGAGGGTGATGACGCTGCGAAGATGCAAAAACTACTGGACGCGCTAGAAGACCTTGACGATGTGCAAGAGGTCTATCACAACGCAGCACTATGAACGTATTAGTTATTGGCGGCGGTGGCCGCGAGCACGCTTTGGCGTGGAAATTGGCTCAATCTAACAAGGTGCAAAAAGTGTTTGTGGCCCCCGGCAACGGCGGCACAGCGCGCGACAAGCGCTTGGACAACCTTGACATCACCGATGTCAAAGCCCTGCGTGAATTTGTGCAAAACAACGGCATTGAGTTGACCGTGGTCGGACCAGAAACCCCTTTGGCTGCGGGTGTTGTGGACGAGTTCCGCGCACACGGCCTGCGTATTTTTGGCCCAACCAAGGCCGCAGCGCAGCTGGAAAGCTCCAAAGCGTTCAGCAAGGCGTTCATGAAGCGCCACAACATCCCAACTGCGGAATACGAAACCTTCACGGACGCACAAGCTGCACACGACTACGTCAACGCCAAAGGCGCACCCATTGTGGTCAAGGCCGATGGTTTGGCCGCAGGCAAGGGCGTGGTAGTGGCCATGACAGCGGCTGAAGCCCACGAAGCGATTGACTTTATGTTGCTCGACAACAAGCTGGGCGTGAGTCACAACGAAGGTGGCGCGCGGGTGGTGATTGAAGAGTTTTTGCAAGGCGAGGAAGCCAGCTTCATCGTCATGTGCGATGGCAAAACCGTGTTGCCACTGGCCACCAGCCAAGACCACAAGCGTTTGCTGGATGCAGATCTTGGCCCCAACACCGGGGGCATGGGTGCGTATTCGCCAGCCCCTGTG